>Ga0209125_1000324_pt1 | contig 67967 bp, 60 predicted proteins | sample BarGraIncub1131A_FD_184503 | JGI IMG/M metagenome (GOLD analysis project Ga0209125, IMG submission 184503) | Arctic peat soil microbial communities from Barrow, Alaska - Barrow Graham LP Incubations 11-31A (SPAdes) (version 2) | ecosystem: Environmental > Terrestrial > Soil > Wetlands > Peat... | reverse complement strand
CTGTTGATAGTGGTGCAATAAATAATATGACTAGTCCGTTAATAATATCCACAATTACTAATGCTGAAATCGAAGGAAGTAATTTACTTTTCTGGTGGTCTAATAACCACAAAATATCACCTGAAGAAGCAAAGACCTTTAAAACTAGTGAAATATTATCCAAGAAGGGCTTTGAAAATATAAAATATGTTTATGGAAGTATTACTTCTAAAGATGGCAAAAAAAATAAAGGTGCTTCAGTTTCCTTTGTAGCATTATATTTCCTGGTTTACGATGAAACTAAGGGGTACAATTGGAAATTGGATAAGATAATTGGTGAGGATTCACCTAATTATAAGGCACTTAGCAAGGAATCAAAAAATCAATAAAAGATGCACTAGCAAATTGTATAAAAATGATGTTGAATATGTAAAGTGTTATAGGTTATTGATACAATAAATAAATATTGGTATAATTATTATAAAGTTACTAAACAAAAAAAATAGTTTAGTAGCTTTTTTATATTATAAATAAAATTATAATTTATAAATACATAAAGGAGAGTAGAGTTATTTGAAAAATTCAGAAGTATTAAAAATAGAACTAGCTAGAATTGATGGTAAAAGCTATAGGTTATATAAGGATTTAGAGGGGGAATATGACTTTGGAACTTATACTCTTTGTATAGATCATGTTCAAGGTGATCCTTTTGCATCACCTTCAAGAATTAGAGTAATTGTCAATCAGAACATTGCTAAATTTCCAAGGGAGATTTTTGATAATAAAAATAAAAATATTGCAGCGGCAGATTATCTAACAAGAGAATTTTATTATAATATAAATAGATGCTCTGAAAAAGTTTTCGGATCTGGGAAAAGTGGATTAATAGCTATAAGCAAATGTCCACAGGAGATATTAAATAGAACTTCAATAACTATAGATAAGCATAAAATAGAAGCAAGATTTTATGTTGGATTTCCAGCAAGAGGAAGAAGTGTTTTATCAAGTGAACTTGAGAAAATTTTATATAATGTTATTCCAAAAATAGTTGACAAAGCTTTAATTTATAAAAATATAAATAGTGAAAAACTAATAAATAGAGTAAAGCTAGTAGAAGATCAAGAACATATAAGAAGTGAGTTATGTAATAGAGGATTAGTTGCATTTGTAGCTAATGGGTCGATGTTACCTAGAGAAAGTGGAATTTCTACAAAAGCATTAAGAGAGGGCAAAGTGTTTATTTCACCAAAGGAATTAGAGGTGGAATTTAATACTCAGAGTAAAGGTATAATCTGCGGTATGGGTATTAAAAAAGGTATAACACTTATAGTAGGTGGAGGATATCACGGTAAATCCACCTTGTTAAAAGCAATAGAGCTTGGAGTTTATAATCATATTGAAGGTGATGGTAGAGAGTTTGTCATAACAGATGAATCAGCTCTAAAAGTAAGGGCAGAAGATAGTAGGTGTGTAACTAAAACAGATATATCCCTATTTATAAATAACTTGCCAAATGGGAAAGATACTGTAGAATTCTATACAGAAAATGCCAGTGGGAGTACTTCACAGGCGGCTAATATTATAGAAGGAATAGAAAGCGGTACTAAGGTATTTTTAATTGATGAGGATACTTCTGCTACTAATTTCATGATGCGGGATGACTTAATGCAAAAATTAGTTTCTAAAGAAAAGGAACCAATTACACCTTTTATAGAAATAGTAAGGCCACTATATAAACAAAAAGGTATTTCAACAATTATAGTAGTAGGAAGCTCAGGAGATTTTTTTGATGTAGCAGATTGTGTAATACAAATGGATAATTATCAGACTAGGGATGTCACAATAGAGGCTAAAAAGCTAAGCATTGGGAATATTATAAAAAGAATTAATGATACAAATTTAAAAATAGATATTTCATTTAATAGACGAGTTAAAGCTGGAACTATTGAGTCAGGAGAAAAGGGCGTTAAAATCAAAACAATAGGAGTAGACTCTATAAATATAAACAGAGAGGACATAAATTTAAGGTCTGTGGAACAAGTAGTTGACACGCAGCAATTAAATGCTATAGGGGCAATAATGAAATGGGCAGAATTGAATATTATGAATAAGGGGTTAAGATTTGAAAATATGGTGGATAATATAATTAATCATATAGAGAAAAATGGGTTAATATCTATAGATGGATTAAAAGGTGGTAGTGGAAGTTTAGCCATGCCTAGGAAGCAAGAAATAATGGCAACCTATAATAGGTACAGAAATCTAAAAGTATAATCATCCTAATATTATATAAGAAAGGTGAGTTAAAATATGACATTGCATCATTATAAAAAAAATGAAGAAGAAGATGGGTTCAAAGCTCTTTATACAAATTCAATTGCCCAGACGCAGCTTCCCAAAAATGAGTTGCCTGAAAAAATTTCCGATCCCCAAGTTATCCGTCAATTGGTTTATGACGAGCTATTTATGGATGGAAATGCACGTCAAAATCTAGCAACATTTTGTACTACATATAATGAATCCGAAGTTCGTGATCTCATGGATTTGTCAATTAACAAAAATATGATAGATAAGGATGAGTATCCTCAAACTGCCGAAATAGAACAGCGATGTGTAAACATATTAGCAAATCTTTGGCATTCGCCTGAAAAAGAAGATACAATTGGATGTTCAACAATTGGCTCTAGTGAAGGGGCGATGCTTGGTGGCTTGGCACTTAAATGGCAGTGGCGCAAGCGTCGTGCCGCTGAGGGTAAATCTACGAATAATCCTAACATTGTATGTGGACCCGTACAAATATGTTGGCATAAATTTGCACGTTACTTTGATGTTGAAATAAGAGAAATCCCCCTAATGCCAGATGAGCTAGGTATGAAATCAGAGCAACTAGTGGATTATTGTGATGAGAATACAATTGGAGTAGTGGCGACTTTGGGTACTACATTTACCTGCATATATGAACCAGTGCAGGAGCTGGCTAAGGCCCTAGATGTGATTGAGAAAGAAACAGGTTATGATATTCCAATTCACGTGGATGGAGCTAGTGGAGCATTCGTTGCACCATTTATACAAATGAACATCAAGTGGGATTTTTGTATTCCTAGGGTTAAATCTATTAACGCCTCGGGTCATAAGTTTGGTATGGCTCCACTTGGCGTTGGTTGGGTGATTTGGAGGACTGAGGCTGACTTGCCTGAGGAATTAATCTTTAATGTTGACTATTTAGGAGGACAAATGCCGACTTTCGCACTGAATTTTTCTCGGCCCGCAGGTCAAGTTATTGCTCAGTATTACGAATTTTTACGATTGGGCCGTGAGGGTTATACTTCAATTCTAAGTGACTGTGCCAATACTGCCCAGTATTTAGGCGAAGAGCTTAGGAAAATAGATTTATTTGATATATTATATGATGGTCATGGGGGTATTCCAGCAGTTTGCTATGCACTAAAGGATGAAAAAGCAACAGGATTTTCACTTTATGATCTTTCCGATCGTTTAAGAATGCATGGTTGGCAAATCGCCTCCTACCCACTCCCAAGCGATCGCCAGAATCTAACAGTACAACGTATTTTAATTCGTCATGGTGTCAGTCGTGATATGATATTTTTACTCCTTCGTGATTTAAAAAAGGAAATAGAAATTTTAAAGTATAAATCAGTATTAGATCCTTGCAATAAAGTTAGTTTCCATCATTAATTGTAAATACAAAATAGAATTATTTTTTATTATAATAAAAACCAGATACCACAAAAGGTATCTGGTATGTTAATGTAGTTTTTAATTTATAAAGAATTCACTTGTCCCCATCATTATTAATATAATGACTGTGAACAAAGCCAATTGTTTTAAACATATCAACATATTTATCCGGACTTTGAAGTAATATAAACTCTATATCATTATTTTTTGTTGCATTTTTTAATGCTTCGATTACAGTAGCTCGTCCAATTCCTTTTCTCCTCATTGTAGGCTTGACAGCAGAAAAATACAATCCTAAAACATCGTTATCCAATTTACTGAAGGATGTTGTGGATACTATTTCGCCATTTAAAACCCCATTATAAAGAGTATAACCATTTTCAATCTTTGAGACAGCACTATAAACTAAATCTTTAATAGTGTTCCTTTTATTTTCTCTAATTTCAAGAGCATCTATAAAGGTTTGACACCATATATCTATCATTTCATTATCAGTGATTTTTTGAATAGTAAAGCCCTCTATTTTTTCATATTCACTATTAAAAATGTGTGATGGAAGGTACATACAATTAAGCTCTTTCTCATCTATATACCTAAAACCTTCAATGGCTTTAATATGATTATTTCTGCTTTGATTGTTTGAATCTATGAGATCATTTGGTGTTCCTTCAATTATCCCAAACCAATCTGAATAACCGTATTTTACAAAGCCGCACTTTGATGCAAGTCCAGGGGACATATTATTTGCTTCATTTATTTGAAGAAAGGGTAGTTTTCCTTGTTTCGTAATTTTTAATGCAAGGTCCATTGAAACATCAACTGCATAGTTCATTTTTCTATATTCCTCCTTTGTGAACATAATACCCATGGAATTATCATTGTGAACAAGTACCCATGAGGCAATATCTCCATTAGAATATATAGCGGAAGAGGGTCTATGGGATATATCTTTTTTGATTTGCTCAAGACTTCCTGGATGTCTATAGGTGTAAAATTTATCAACTAATTCTGCATCTTTTATATTAATAGATTCTACAGGATTTTTTATAAGATTTAAATCTAAATTTTCCTTTGGTAGGTAGTGCAAGGAACATCTACTTTCCCAGGTAACTAAATATCTTTCTCTTATCTTCTGGGCAATTGGTCTGTATACACCTGAAAACCCATAAAAATTGTCTTTAAACAGCGTTTTAAGTACCTCATCTAAAAATTCATCTTCCTCCGTATATATATAATTAAAATATTCATATCTTACAAGAACTCCTCTAGATACTTCTTCATTATCTACATATATTTCAGCACCTGGTTCGTTTTCTATTACACCTATTATATTTGAATTTATAATTTTATTTTGGTTTAAGTATTCAATAATTGCTTGTGATGGTTTAGTTTTTACTATCATATAATTTTCTCCTTCCATCTATTGGTTTTAAAATATACTATTATAATAACTGACTCAATCACAACAGATAAAGCTACGGCAGCCCACACCCCATTTGTGCCCATCCTGAATGTTTTTGCAAGTATGTATGCAATAGGTAGCTTTAAAACTACATTTGCAACTATAGATGAGATCATAGGTGGAAAAGTATCTCCTGACCCTTGAAAAGCTCCTCCGTATATTGTTGGGTATACTACAAAAATAAGACCCACATATACTATTCTTAAATATTCAGCTCCCGTTTTTATTACTAATGGATCATTAATAAAAAAACTCATTATCTCTGCGGGAAAAATTAAATAGGGTATTGAAAATAAAATCATATTAAAGGCTGCAAGTTTTAATCCTTCCTTTATTACCTTATCACAACCATTTATATCACCTCGTCCAAGACCCTGTCCCACCATTATTGAAATGGCTGTTGAAAGACCAACAAGAAATATAAAGGTATAGTTAAAAAGCTGTCCACCTATTCCAAAGGCTGCGGTACCTTCTCTACCTCCAACTGTATAAACAAGGCTGAACATAAACATTCCGGTAATAGGTCTTGCAAGTTGCTGCAAGCATGCCCATCCTCCTATTTTTAATATCCGAATACTGATATCTAGTTGTAACTTCATACTTAATATAAATTTATTTAGTCTAGAGTCGTATATTTTTCTAATAATAACAATGGTAATTGTAATGCAGGAAAAAACCATAGCTACAACCGTTGCAATAGCTGCACCTTTTATTCCAAAATGAAATGTGAACATAAAAATCGGATCAAGGATTGCATTAATTACATTAGATATTCCAAAAATTATAAGGGGAGTTAATGTATCCCCCAGTGATTGTAGTATCGTCCTTAATACGGAATTTAAAAATACAAATATTGTTCCGATAAAGATAATAGATAAATATTTTTCTGTCAAAACTGCTACATTAGGTTCAGGACTAAAAATTAATTTGATTATGCTTTCTGAGTTTAAGAAACATAGTACACTCAATATCAGTCCGAAGATAAGGGAAAGAAAAAATGATTGCCCACTAAAAGCTCTAACTAAGCTCATATCTCCCTCTCCATAGCTTCTTGAAACAAGAGCTATAGTTCCAGCTGTTACGAGAGTGGATATCACAAAAATTACACTTGAGGCTGAATTAGATAGTGCAGCAGCAGCAGCTTCATTTGTCCCAATCTTTGCTATGAAATATGTATCAACTGTTCCTAAAAGACTTTGCAGTATCATGCCTACCATAATAGGCCATGAAAGGATAAAAATTTTCTTGATATCACCACTGAATTTTTTATCTCCTATTAATATATTCTTATCCATTGACATTCCCCCTCGTATCCATTGTTTTATGGCTCTTTTAAAATAAAACATAGTTATTATCTAGAAATTAGAGAAATTAAAAGTTCGGTTTTATTTATCTGTATTTGGATAATGCTTATCAAATTTTTTAGCAGAATATCTTCCCCAAAACTTGGTTATTCCCCAATTAATAATGTTTTTTATTACAGGTATGTATGAAATTTTGAACATAGCCCAATCTAAGAATAAGAATGTTATTAAAAATAATGTTGAATTCAATAATATACATAAAATGGTCGAGCCAGTATTACCAAAATTGTTAATGGTGCCTATAAGCGAAATTCTATGTATTATTGAAAAAAAGTATATATAGGTTGTTAATAATATGACAATTAATCGAAATGCAGATACTTGAATTGCATGCTTTGGACAATAATTTATACATCTTAAGCAACCTTCACAATTAAAGTTCCATTTAATTTTGCCTTTCTTAACCTTAATAGTCTTTGAAGGACAGTTATTATAACAGAGTCCACATGAATTACAGGAAGAATCTGCTACAAACATTTTTCCAATAGAGTGGCGCCCAAATACTGAAAATAATATCCCAAAAGGTACACTCCAAAGAATATTAGGTATAAAAATATTCCTATGTGATTTTTGATTTTTAGCTATTTTTTCAGCAATTAGTGGAAGCTTCTCTGAAGCCTTATTAATAATTTTTTGATTATATATATCTTTTCTTGGTGGGATAGCAATAGTTATATTATGAGGATAATCTAGTGTATCAGTTAGGAATACATTATAATGTCTTAGTTTAAGATATATTCTGGCTTGATGTAGTGCCCACCCTTGATAGCCATCGCGAAAAAGGGTGTTAATTGTTCCATTTGTTGATATAACTACTGCTCTGGAATTTTTACCATCAGGTAAATTATTAATATATTTTAACATAATGTGTGGAAGAGCAGTAGCATATATAGGAAAAAAGAAAATATGAAAATGATAAATATCGTTATTATAATATGAGCCATTTTCTATAGCATAAAAAACTACTTCTAGATCATACTTTGCTAATTCATTACTAAGCTGCTTTGCAGCTAGAAGTGAGTTTCCAGTTCCACTAAAATAATGTAATAATACTTTTTTCACATTATTTACCCCCATTTCGAATTTACCCAATTGTATAAGTCTGTACTCATATTATATTACAATTATATACAAAATACTAATGCTATAACTATTAAAGAAGTAAGTTCGGAGGAAATCAAAAGCGTAATATTTAAAGATTACCTCAATTGGCATTGCAAAATAAGAAAAAATAATCTATACTATTGCTATAACTTAATAAGAATTATCTAAGGTACCTTTTAAAGGTTTAATAGGGAAAGTGGTCTAAATCCACTGCAGCCCCCGCTACTGTACACGGAGACAAATCCATACCACTGGCAAGCGCTGGGAAGGTTGGAGGAGAGTGACCCGCAAGCCAGGAGACCTACCTAGATGATATACAGCTTTATCCTACGGAGGGACGGGATGGCAATTATATTTGCTTTTTTGCATTATATTGCTTTCACATGGGATGTGAAGGCATTTTATTTATATAAAATCTTTTACTCGACCTTTGTTGGTGGGGTATTTTTATTTTTTTGATTATAGTATTTTAAAATGTAAAAATTCAGTTGAGAGGAGTAAATAGATGAAGGGTATATTAGTTGTTGGACACGGAAGTAGGTCAAAAGAGGCCTTTGAGGTTTTTAATAGGGTACTTAATATTTTTAAGTTGAAGGTAGAGGAAAATGTGGAGGGATGTTTTATGGAGTTATGTTCACCCAATATGCCAGATACAATTGACATTATGTATACAAATGGGGTTAGAGAACTGGTGGTTGTCCCATATTTTCTTTTTTCAGGAATTCATATTAAGGAGGATGTTCCTGGTATTTTGAAAGAAGTTAAATCAAGATATGGAGATCTTAAAATATCTATGGCAAGACCAATTGGGTACAATAATATAATTGCTGATATACTCAAGGAAAATGCGGAGGGAGAATTAACATGTATTTAAAAAAACCTATGGAAATAGAAAATAAAAGCATGGAGATAATTGAAGTAGAGCTTGGGGAGCATGGCATGAGTCCCCAAGAGCTTAAGGTTGTGGAAAGAACAATACATACCACTGGAGATTTTGATTACAAAAACATAGTGAGCATAAAATCAAAAGCAATAGAGGAAGGTCTGAAGGCTATAAAGGGTGGGTGTAGAATTGTAACGGATACAACCATGGCACTTTCTGGAATAAACAAACCCGCACTTGAAAAATTAAACTGCAAAGTGGAATGTTTTATTGGACACCCAGAAATATTTAAAAATGCAAAGTTAAAGGGAATAACAAGGTCAATGGCGTCTATGGACCATGCAGCATGTGAAAATGTTGATATTTTTGTAATAGGGAATGCTCCTACTGCGTTATACAGAATTGGGGAGCTTATGAAAGAAAATAAAGTATTCCCAAAGCTTATTATTGGAGTCCCAGTTGGATTTGTTGGGGCTGCAGAATCTAAGGAATATATTAGAGCATTTGATGTACCTTCAATAACAACAATTGGTACAAAGGGAGGAAGTAACGTGGCAGCATCTATAGTAAATGCATTATTATATATGGCCAATGATGGCATGCGAGATGAATGATAACTATATAATAAAATATGGGAAAAGCCTTAGATGTGGGTATACAACTGGAAGCTGCGCAGCGGGTGCAGCAAAAGCAGCAGCGTCAATGTTACTTAGTGGCGAAAAATTAAAAAATATAAACATAGATACACCCGCTGGAATAGTTCTTACTTTGAAGCTTGAGGACATTCACATAGAGGAAGATTATGCATATTGCTGCATTATAAAGGATGCAGGAGATGATCCTGATTCTACGGATAAAATAGAAATATATGCAAGAGTGAGCAAAAGAGAGGATTCTAAAATAGTCATTGATGGAGGAGAAGGTATAGGAACAATTACAAGAAGTGGCTTCTGGGGAGAGAGTGGCACAGCGGCAATAAATCCTGTTCCAAGAAAAATGATTACTGATGAATTGTTAAAGGTATCAAATTGTGGGTTTAATGTGTTAATATACGCACCAAGGGGCAAAGAAATTGCTAAAAAAACCTTTAATTCAAATCTTGGAATAATTGATGGAATATCCATAATTGGAACAAAGGGAATAGTTGAGCCAATGTCTGAGGATGCCCTTAAAAAAAGTATTTATATAGAAATTGATGATGCCTACCAGCGAGGAATGAGGGAATTAGTATTATTCCTCGGAAATTATGGAGAAAAGGTAGTTGAAAACTTAAACCTTCAAGGAGCTAAAGTGAAAATATCGAATTTTATAGGCGATATGTTGCTTTATTCTAAAAGCAAGGGCTTTGATAAAATAACACTCGTAGGTCATATTGGAAAGTTATGTAAACTTTCCATTGGAGCCTTTAATACACATAGTAAGATTTGTGATGTTAGAATTGAAGCTTTTGTTTATTATCTTGCATTAAATAATGCTCCTTTTGAGTTAATAAAATGTGTTAATGAATCTAAAACCTCGGAAGAGGCACTTACGCTTATAATAAATAATAATTATACTGTTGTAATAAACAAAATGATAGCTGGCTGCGTCGATCGAATCAAAAGATATCTTAAAGATGAGGATAATGAGTGTAGCATTGATGTAATAATTTATTCAATGGACTATGGAATACTTGGGAGAAAGTTATGATTAAAGTTGTAGGCATGGGGCCAGGGAATTTAAAATATCTTACAATGGAAGCAATTAATGCAATAAAATCCGCGGATAGGGTTATTGCCTTTGGTAGAATATCAAATACCGCAAAAATTATAGTAAGCGATGTTATTGAAGTAAATAGAGTCAATGAGATAATTGAAAACCTAGATAAGAATGTTAATACAGTAATACTTGCCTCAGGAGACCCTTGCTTTTTTGGTATTGTAGATTACTTAAGAAAGAAGGATATTGTAGTTGACGAAGTAATACCAGGAATCTCTTCCTTCCAATACATGATGTCAAAACTTAAAAAGAGTTGGCAGGATGCATTACTAATAAGTCTTCATGGAAGGGACGAAAGTCTTGAGGCGGTTATAAAAAGTAGGCTATCAGTAATACTTACGGATAGCAATAATACTCCTAATTTCATATCAAAAAAATTATATGATATAGGAGTAAGTGGAAAAATGTATACAGGGTACAACCTCTCTTATGATGAGGAAGTTATAGTAATTAATAATATAGGTGATGAAATAGAAATAGCAGGAAATATTTCAGTGGTGGTGATCGAAAATGAAATGGCTTAAAGATGAGGATTTTTTAAGAGGAAAGATTCCTATGACTAAATTTGAGGTTAGGGTCCTTACCCTTGCAATGCTTGATATATGCTCGGGTGATGTATTTTTAGATATTGGTGCAGGAAGCGGTTCAATATCTATTCAGGCAGCGCTAATTGGGGCAAAGGTATTTGCAGTGGAGAGAGAGCCTGAAGGGGTGGAGCTTATTTGCAAAAATGCTAAAAAGTTTAATGTAGCTGTAGATGTTATAGGTGGTAAGGCTCCAGAAGTATTAGAAAATATCAAAGCTTTTAATAAATGCTTTATTGGTGGAAGTGGTGGAAAACTTAGAGAAATTGTTAAAGCAGTATGGGAAAAGCAACTAAATAATGGAATTATTTGTGGAAATTTTATTATTCCAGATAATATGGTCCAATTTAAAAATATAATAAGAGAATTAGGATATGAGGATATTGAGGTTAGACTTATTCAATGTGCAGTTATGGATAGCCTCGGACTTATGAAGGGTCAGAATCCTGTCTATATAGTTAAGGGGAGAAAAATATGAGGAAAATTTATGGTATAGGAGTAGGACCAGGAGATAAGGAACTTATTACACTTAAGGGTTATAATATAATTCGAAGTTGTGATTATGTATTTTTGCCAAGTAGTAAGGGTGATAGTCTTGCAGGTAAAATAGTTAGTGATTACATATTTGACAAGAAAGTTGTTGAAATTGAGTTTCCCATGGGTGAGGATAATAGCGAAAGATATAGAAATGCAGCCATTAAAATAAATGAGCTTCTTGGCGCGGATGAAGTTGGAGTATTTTTAACTCTTGGTGATCCAATGACTTACAGTACTTATTTATATTTGCTGTTTGAACTTAAAAAAACGGATCTCAATGTGGAAACTATCCCAGGTATAACCTCATTTAATGCAGCGGCGTCAAGACTTTCCATGCCACTAACCCTGAAAGATGAAAGCTTTTATCTTGCAGATGGGATTTTAGATGAGGAAATACTTAAGAGGGTTGATAGCGTATGCGTACTTAAGATAATAAAAAACAAATTAGATATAATGGACAAACTAACAAAACATGGGTTTAAATATGTTTGTGTGAAAAGATGTACACAAGAAAGCGAAGCGTTAATATATGAAAAATCAGAAATACTAGGCGATAATGATTATATGTCTTTAATATATGCAAGGAGGAAATAGCAGTGATTTATTTTGTAGGTGCAGGACCAGGGGATGTTGATTTAATAACTGTTAAGGGAAGACGAATTTTAGAAGCTGCAGACGTGGTTATATATGCAGGCTCTCTTGTATGGGAAGAACATTTAAAATTTTGCAAACCTGATTTTAAAAAATATAATAGTGCCTCAATGACCCTTGAAGAGGTTATTTCAGTAATGGTAAGTGAACAAAAGCAAAACAGTAATAAAACAGTTGTAAGACTTCATACTGGAGATCCCTCAATTTATGGAGCAATCAGGGAGCAAATGGATGAACTTGATAAACATAATATAGAATATTGTGTTATACCGGGAGTAAGCTCCTTCACAGCCAGTGCTGCCGCCATTAAAAAGGAATTTACCCTTCCCAATGTAAGCCAAACCGTAATAATTACTAGAATGGAAGGAAGAACACCAGTGCCACCTGAGGAGGATTTAGAAAAGCTTGCAGCTCATAAATGTTCAATGGCTATTTTCCTATCAGTTCAAGATATTGATAATGTAGTTGCGAAACTTATCAAAGGTTATGGCAGAGATGATGTCCCTGTTGCGGTTGTTTATAAAGCTACCTGGCCTGAGGAAAAAATTATCATGGGAAGACTTAATAATATCGCTGGAAAAGTAAAAGCTGAGGGTATAGGGAATTTTTCTCAAATTCTAGTGGGAGACTTTATAGAGGGAGAATATGAACGCTCATTATTATATCATCCTGGGTTTACCCATGGATTTCGTAAGGGAGTAAAATGAAAATTGCCTGTCTTTACTTTACCAGCAGCGGAAAAGCAATTGCAGAGAGAATAGTGTATTTCTCAGATTATGAAGTACATATATACTCCAAGGAAAATTATAAAAGTAATTTAAATGATATTTTTGAACAGTATGATGGGATTGTTTTTATTTCTTCCACAGGAATTGCAATTAGAATATCAGCATCCTTTATAAAAGATAAGAGTATTGACCCTGCAATAGTTGTGGTGGATGACATGGGACGGTACTCCATAAGCCTTCTATCAGGGCATATTGGAGGGGCAAATGAGCTTGCAGAAAACATAGCAAATTGTCTTAAATGCCAAGCAATAATTACAACAGCCTCAGATGGTAGAGGAATAGAGGCCGTTGATATGTTTGCAAAAAGAAATGATCTTTATATTGAGAGTTTAGAGGATGCAAAGAAAATAACTTCTATGATGATAGAGGGAGAAGCCATAAAACTTGAATCTGAAATTGAAGCTAAAATAGGTTATAACAATATTGTTAAAAATCATGAAGTTGGGGCAATATTTGTTTGTTCAAAACTCAATATTAATTATCTTAAACCTTGTTGTATTTTAAGACCTAAAAATATTACAGTGGGTCTAGGCTGTAGACGTGGGAAAACTGTAGATGAGATAATTAGTGCCCTAATGACTATATTTAGTGATAATGATTTGAGTATACAAAGTATAAAACAAATAGCAACGGTTGATGTAAAGCAGTATGAAAGAGGAATAATAGAGGCCTGTAAGTATTTAAATTGTGAAATGGTAATAATTTCAAGGGAAGCTATTAAAGCGGTTCAAGATAAATTTAATAAAAGCGCATTTGTTGAAGCTACAATTGGAGTATCCTCCGTATGTGAGCCTTGTGCGTATATTTCCGGTGGAGAATTAATAGTTGGTAGAACTGCAATAAATGGAATAACAATTGCTATCTCTAAAGGAGGGAAAAATAATGGCTAAACTTTACGTAGTTGGTATTGGTCCTGGTGGCCTTGATAATCTTACATATAAGGCAGCAAACGTGATAAAAAAATGTGAGGTTGTAGTTGGATACAAATTTTATATAGAGCTAGTGAAAGATATAATAGTAGGTAAGAAAATTATTTCAACTGGCATGAAGGGTGAAATAGAAAGATGTAAATTGGCACTACAGGAGGTTGAAAATGGTATAGATACCTGCATTATAAGTACCGGAGATCCAGGCCTATATGGTATGGCTGGGTTAATTCTTGAACTAGCAGGGGATGTAGAAGTAGAGGTAATTCCAGGAGTTAGTGCTGCATTTTGCGCCGCATCAGAGCTAGGAGCACCTATTATGCATGACTTTTGCACTATAAGCCTCAGTGATTTATTAACACCTTGGGAGGTTATTGAAAAAAGACTTGAGGCTGCGGCAAGTGCTGATTTTGTAATAGCTATATATAACCCAAAGAGCAGGGGTCGAAAAACCCAAATAGAAAGAGCAATTGATATAATTAGTAAGTATAAAAATGGAGAAGTTCCGGTAGGACTTGTTAAAAATGCAGGTAGGGAAGGTAATGATAGAAAAATAGTAACGCTTGCCACTGTGGATTTTGAATTTATAGATATGATGACAGTTGTACTTATTGGTAATAGCAAAACTTATATAAAGGATGGAAAAATAGTAACTCCAAGGGGGTACAATCTTTGATATGGATTATTGGAGGAACCACAGAAAGTACTATTTTGATATCTAAGATAAAGGGGCTTTTGAAATATGTTATATCTGTTGCAACCTATAGTGGCAGTGAGGTAATAGATGATGAATTTGAGAATGTTGTGGTTTCGAGAATGAATTATGAAGAAATGTTAGAATTTATTAAAATACAAAAAATTGATACTGTAATAGACATGTCCCACCCTTACGCAATTGAAGTAAGTAAGAATGCGCGACTTGCCTGTGATAAGATTAAAATAAAATACTTGAGGTTTGCACGAAAAAAAACTGAATTTGAAAATGTTATATATGTTAATTCTATAGCAGAATGTATTGATTTTATAAAAGGAATTCAAGGGCAAGTTGTATTTACAACTGGGATTAAGAATATAGTGGATTTTGAGGCTATAAAAGATAAAGAAAAGCATAGATTTATATATAGGGTACTTCCAACAATATTTAGTATTCAAGAGTGTATTGATAATAATATTAAAATGAAAGATATTATTGGGATGCTCGGACCATTTTCAAAAGAGCTTAATATTAGTTTATTCAAGGAATATAATGCGGATTATGTTGTTATGAAGGACAGTGGTAGCATTGGGGGAACACCAGAGAAGATAGATGCTTGTATTAAATGTGGAATTATCCCAATAGTAATTGGTCGGGAATTTGAGGATGGAATAGATGATTTGGATAAATTATTAGAGATGATTTTGTAATGGGGCTAATAGAAATAATAATTTCGAGATGGAGGGTCATGATTTGGGAATAATAATAGCTTCTAGAAAAAGTAAGCTAGCACAGGTTCAAACTGATATTGTTATTAGAATGATATACCAGAAGCATAAACTAATTTGCGATAAGCTATTACTGGATACAAAGGGAGATAGGATACTTGATGTAAGCCTTGATAAGATAGGTGGCAAGGGTGTATTTGTTAAGGATATTGAAATTGCAATGCTAGAGGGGCGTGCAGAAGCCGCGGTTCATAGCATGAAGGATGTACCCTACGAAATGCCAGAGGGCTTTGAAATAGTTTCAATGCCCATTCGTGAGGATGTAAGGGACGTTTATGTATCCATGAATGGTATCACCCTTGAGGATTTGCCAAAGGGTGCTAGAATTGGAACAAGTAGTAAAAGACGTTCAACGCAGATTATGCAACTAAAACCAGATGCTGTAATGGTACCGATAAGGGGAAATGTTCAAACTAGGGTGGATAAAATAGAAAGGGAAAACCTGGATGGGATTATCCTGGCAGCAGCTGGGCTAAAAAGGAGTGGCATGGAGTGCATTATAACTCAGTATCTTGATGTAGAGGAGTTTGTGCCTGCAATTGGTCAAGGAGCCCTTGGAATTGAAGCATTAAAGACAAGTGCGTATATTGATATATTAAAAAGCATAGAGCATCACGAAACCAGGATATGCGTGGATGCAGAGAGAAGCTTTATGAGACGATTAAATGGAGGCTGTCATTCTCCAATTGGAGCATATGCTAGGCTACAAAATGAAGACATGTATATCCAAGGCGTATTTGAGCTAAATGGTAGATTTATTAAAAAGGATATACTGGGAAGCAAATATGATTATATAAAACTTGGTAAATTGCTTGGTGAAAAGATACTAAATGCTTAAGAGAGTGTGGTGAATGGATATGTCAAAGGTATATTTGATTGGTGCAGGACCTGGAGATGAGGAACTTTTAACCCTTAAGGGCAAGAGGATTCTTGAGAAGTGTACTGCAGTTTTATACGATAGGCTTGCTAATGATAGTCTATTAAAATATTTAAATGAGAAATGTAAAATATATTACTGTGGTAAGGAACCGGGCTGCCATTATAAAAATCAGGAAGAAATAAATGATATGCTTGTAACTCTAGCGAGGGAGGGAAATACCGTTGGAAGAATAAAGGGAGGCGACCCTTATGTGTTTGGAAGGGGTGGCGAGGAAGCCCTAAGACTACAAAATGAAGGAATTGAATTTGAAGTAATTCCAGGCATAACCTCAGCCATAGCGGTTTTAAACTATGCTGGAATTCCAGTAACTCATAGGGGGATATCACAGAGCTTCCATGTATTTACAGGGCATAGTGCAGAGAAATTAGACATTAACTGGAAAAGTGTAGCTGCATTAAATGGAACATTGATCTTTCTGATGGGACTTAAAAATATAGAGGTTATAACAAATTCGCTAATAACTCATAATAAGGACGCAGAATGCCCCTGCGCTGTTATTATGAGAGGGTCAACCTCAAGTCAGAAAAAAATTGTGGGAACTCTTAGTAATATTTGCAGTAAGGTAGAGGTATCAGGACTTACATCTCCCTGTATAATCGTGGTTGGAGGGGTTGTTGAATTAAATGATAAACTTAATTGGTATGAAACAAAACCTCTATTTGGAAAGAATATTTGTATAACCCGTTCAAAGCAGCAAAGTATAGAAATTAGTGAAAAACTACTTGATTTGGGGGCACAGGTAACTGCTATAAATTCAATTAAAATAGTAGATACTTCAAAAAAATTAATGGATTATATTGAAAAATTCAGTTCATATAATTATGTGGTTTTTACTAGTGTAAATGGAGTTAACCTATTTTTCAAATATTTACAGGAAAGTGAATTTGATATTAGGAAGATAGATGGGGAATTTTGTGCAATAGGTCCTGCAACAGCACAAGCAATAAGAAAAATGGGAATAAACCCACTGATTACAGCAAAGCAATTTGTTTCGGAGTCTCTACTAACAGAACTTAAAAGCCATGTAAAACCCGGTGATAAAATATTAATACCTGGATCAAAAATTGCTAGAGAGTATTTAGGAGATGAACTTAGGAAACTTAATTGCTCTGTGGATGAGGTCCCTGTTTATGAAATTGAGGAGGGCACACTTCAAAATGAGAGTGCATTTGACAATGTGGATATTGTTATTTTCACAAGCCCCTCAACGGTCAAGAATATGATATCAATGCTTGGAATAAATAGAATAAGGGAAAAAGAATGTATAGCTATTGGTCCAATAACCGGTGATGAACTCAATAAAAATAATATTAAATATAGCGTATGCGATGAATATTCTAGTGATGGAATAATCAAAAATTTGTTGCAATTAAAAGGAGAAAAACATGATTAACAGAAGAAGAAGACTAAGAGCAAATACAGCAATAAGGGATTTAGTAAGAGAGACAATATTAACACCAAAGGACTTCATATTTCCAATATTTGCTGTGGAGGGTGAAAATATAAAAGAAGAAATTTCATCAATGCCAGGAAATTATCATTATTCAGTGGATAGACTTTATGAAATAATAGATGAAGTAGAGAAAGCTGGAATTAGGGGGGTTATTTTATTTGGACTTCCTGGTAGCAAGGACGAGTGTGGAACCTCTGCATGGATAGATGATGGAATAGTTCAAAGGGCTGTGAGAAAAGTAAAGGAGCTAAGTAAAGATATCTTAGTAATTACAGATATATGCATGTGTCAGTTTACAAGCCATGGACATTGCGGAATAATTAAGAATGATGTAATTGATAATGATGCATCACTTCATTATTTAAGCAAAATTGCATTATCCCATGCTAAAGCTGGAGCGGATATGGTGGCACCCTCTGATATGATGGATGGAAGGGTTTTGGCTATTAGAAATATATTGGATGAGAATAATTTTAAAAATGTATCAATAATGTCTTATAGTGCGAAGTATTCATCAGCATTTTATGGCCCCTTTAGAGAAGCAGCACACTCCGCTCCAAAGTCTGGAGATAGAAAAACCTATCAAATGGACCCAGCAAATATAAATGAAGCAATGTGCGAGATTGAGGATGATATAAAAGAGGGTGCTGATATTGTTATGATAAAACCAGCGCTTTCATATCTTGATGTAATAAGATGGGCAAGGGATAGATTTGACGTGCCAATAGCAGCGTATAGTGTAAGTGGAGAATTTGCAATGGTTAAGGCAGCAGCTGAAAAGGGGCTTATTAATGAGAAAAATGTTGCCATGGAAATGTTAACATCAATAAAAAGGGCAGGGGCACATATTATAATTACATACTATGCAATAGATGCTTGCAGGTGGCTTAAGGAAGTTTAATTTTATAAATTATAAAGAAGGGGAATGCACTTTATGAAAAAGAAATATCAAATTGCCCTGGGAATTTTTCTTGCACTGTTATTTATGCCTAAAACTACCTTTGCAATGCACATAATGGAAGGGTTCCTACCACCATTATGGTGCATTTCATGGGGAGCAGCAAGCTTACCATTTATTATTGTAGGTATGTTTTCAATAAAGAAAAAAATAGAAATAAATCCAAGGATAAAGATGCTTATGGCAATGGCAGGTGCGTTTACCTTTGCACTATCAGCACTGAAAATTCCATCAGTTACTGGTAGTTGCTCACATCCAACTGGAATTGGTCTTGGCGCAATACTTTTTGGACCAACAGTTATGTGTGTGATAGGAGTAATAGTCCTTATATTTCAAGCGCTATTACTTGCCCATGGAGGACTCACCACACTTGGAGCAAATACATTTTCAATGTCTGTTGTTGGAGGACTTGTAGCATATTTTACATATAAAATACTTAAAAAGATGAAGGTATCCCAATCAGTTGCAATTTTTACTGCGGCTGCTCTTGGGGATATAATGACATATGTTACAACTTCCTTTCAGCTTGCACTGGCTTTTCCAGATAAAACTGGAGGATTTATAGCATCGCTTATGAAGTTTATGGGTATATTTGCTGTAACTCAAATTCCACTTGCGATTAGTGAGGGTATATTGACGGTTATAGTTTTTAACCTTTTGACTGCCTATAGTAAGGAAGAGTTAATCGACTTAAAAGTGCTATCTGAGGAGGCATAAAAAATGGATAATAAAAAAGATAGTAAAATGTTAAAAAAAAATCTCATCTTAGCACTTATTGTGATACTTCTTGCAGTAGCACCATTATTTCTTCGTAAAAATGCTGAATTTGGTGGTGCAGATGATAAGGCAAAAGAGGCGATTAGTCAAATTGATACTAATTATAAGCCCTGGTTTTCCCCTATTTGGACACCACCAAGCGGTGAGATAGCAAGTTTGCTATTTGCATTGCAAGCAGCCATAGGTGCAGGATTTATTGGCTACTATTTTGGATACGCAAAGGGTAAAAAAACAATAGTTAAAAGTGAAGAAATATGATTTCGATTGATAAATTATCTTATATATCCCAGCTTAGAAAAGTTAACCCAATGGAAAAATTTGTGGGTGCTATTTTAACCATGTTACTAAGTATATACTTAAACAATATTTTAATATCAGTGATTGTTATAATTCTTATGGGTTTTATAACTGTTTATAAAGGAAAAATACCTTTAAATTCATATTTAGCATTAATGTTAATTCCTCTAGGTTTTTTGATAGTGGGAGTTATAACCATAGCAATAAATATAGGGGGCTATACTAGCCAAACATTGTTTGGATTTAGTTTTTTAAATGTTAAATTTGGGGTTACTGAGGAAAGTATTATAGAAAGTGCAAAAGTATTATTCAAATCATTGGCGGCAGTGTCCTGCCTATACTTTCTTTCACTATCTACTCCTATTGTTGAACTTTTATCAGTACTAAAGAAACTTAAGGTTCCAAAATTATTTGTTGAATTAATGAGTCTAATTTATAGATTTATTTTTATAATTTTAGAAACTGTAAACATGATTTATATATCACAAAATTCAAGACTTGGATATTCAAACCTAAAAACTAGCTATAACTCATTAGGGAAACTTATAGGTTCACTATTTTTAAGTTCCTATAAGCGTTCTCAAGATATGTATACTGCACTAGAATCAAGATGTTATGACGGTGACATTAATGTTATAGAAAATACTTATAAAGTTTCATATGTAAATCTAGTAATGATTATATTACTAGAAATGTTTTTAGTACTCCTAGATAAAAATGAACATATAATCCTAAGTCTCATGGGAGGGTTATCATGGATAAAGAATATATTTTAGAAACAGTGAATTTAAACTTCAAATATCAAGATGGAACTAAGGCTTTAAATAATATTAATTTAAAAATAGAGAAAGGGAAAAAGATATCCTTTCTTGGAGTAAATGGGTCAGGTAAATCAACATTATTTTTAAACTTTAATGGTATTTTAAAACCTTCCTCAGGTAAATTGCTTTATGATGGAAATGATATAAAGTATAATCAAGCATCACTACGGGCCCTAAGAGAAAATGTGGGAATTGTATTTCAAGACCCTGATAATCAGCTTTTTTCAGCAAGTGTATATCAAGAAGTTTCTTTTGGACCAATGAACTTAAAGCTTGAGGAATCTGAAGTTAGAAATCGTGTTGAGGTCGCACTTACAAATACAGGTATGATTGAATTTAGTGATAAAGCAGTTCATTTTCTAAGCTATGGACAAAAGAAAAGGGTAGCAATAGCAGATATAATCGCAATGAAGCCAGAAATAATAATACTTGATGAACCCACTTCAAGTATTGACCCAAAGCATTCAAAACAAATAGTAAAGATATTTGATGAACTTAATGAAAAGGGCATGACGGTAATTTTATCAACCCATGATGTTGAACTAGCCTACACCTGGTCAGATTATATTTTTGTTATGAAGGATGGAGAAATAGTTAAAGAAGGTACACCTTATGAGATTTTTTCGGATGATGAATTAATATTTAGCTCCTATCTTGAAAAGCCATTAATACTTGAGATTTATGAAGTACTATGTAAAAACGGAGATGTAGATCACAATCTTCATAATGTGCCTAGAAATAAGGAAGAACTTTTTAAAATTTTAAACAGGATTAATTAAAACAATAAATCCTTCTGGAGGAATGATGCTATGACTAAATACTATCCAATGATGGTTAATATTAAAGAAAAAAAATGTTTAGTTGTTGGAGGCGGAAATGTTGCCTTTAGGAAAATTAATGAGCTTATTGAATATGGAGCTAGAGTAACCTTAGTTTCAAGGGAAATTAATGAAACTATAAATTTATTAGTTAAAAATAAAGAAAAAAGTATTACATATATTCAGGATAGTTATAAAAGTGAATATATTAATGATGCTTTTATAGTTATTGCAGCCACTAATGATAGTAACATTAATTATCAAATAGCTAGGGACTGTAAGAAAAAAGATATTCTTGTAAATGTAGTAGATGATCTGGAAAGTAGTGGATTTATAGTTCCTGCAAAAGTTAAAAGAGGAGACTTAACAATAACGGTATCTACTAATGGTAAATGTCCCTTTTATAGCAAATTACTTAGAAAGAAATTAGAACTTCAATTTGATGATAGCTACAGTATATTTGTAAATATAATAGGTGATTTTAGAAAAGAGCTTCTTTTGAATATTAAGTCCAGTTATAAAAGAAAAGACATAATGGATTCTATAGACGTAGAGTACTATATTAAAAGGCTTAAGGAAATAGGAGAAGAGGGAGTTAGAAAAGAAATGGAGGCATTGCTTGCGCATTTCACTAAATAATATATTGAGCTAGCTATAACTGATAAAAATACTCTTCATTACAATGTTTGGATAATTAATTTATCTCAATTATTGCCAAGAAAGAGTACTTTTCATCTGTTTATACAAAATTATTTACAGGCTCAAAATCTTTTAGTGTTAGCTAAAAATGCTTTTAATTTTATTGTTCCTTCTGAAACCGCATCACTAGTGTTGCGATCCATGTTAGTCAAAACACCGTTTAAAACATCATTAGTGCTATTATTTGTAACAGTATTGGAATAAGTGTCTGAACTTTTAGTAGCTTCTAATTGTTTTGATTTTTTTGTTTCTTCTAAATCATTTTTATTCATAAGTATTCTCCCTTCGAATATAGAAATTACACTGTATATATTCAGTGCATTATATAGTTTGCCCATTTTGGTATAAAATATATTTATATATCTCTATGGTTTTTAAAATTTTAAGTATAAATTAAGAATGCTTTTTAATTAAAAATAAATGTTATGTGGAACCAATAGAAAAAAGAAAATTCTCTGTAGACACAGAGGATTTTCTTTTTTTTATTCAGATATATCTGTAATCTTACTAATTATAAGGAGTCCTATGCCTCATTTCTTAAATAGTTCTAGATACTCTACATACCCTCCAGCTTCAAGTTTATCGATAGGTATAAACTTCAAAGCAGCACTATTTATGCAATATCTTAATCCACCTTTTTCACTTGGACCATCAGTGAATAAATGTCCTAAATGGCTGTCACCATATTTGCTTCTTACTTCTGTTCGTATCATTCCATGGGTTACATCCTTATTTTCTTTCACATGTTCTTCCACCGCTGGTTTCGTAAAACTAGGCCACCCACAACCTGAATCAAATTTATCTATAGAGGTAAATAATGGCTCTCCACTATTAATATCTACATAAATTCCTGCCTCATGATTATTCCAATATTCATTGTCATAAGATCGTTCTGTGCTATTTTCTTGACTTACTTCAAATTGAGTAGGGGTTAGTATTTTTTTTAGTTCCTCTTTACCTTTTTTTATATAAACTTTTTTATCCATAATAATAGCTCCTTTAAAATATAATTTAACAGCAAATTATAGGTTATACTTCTCTAATATACCTTCAATAAAATTTCCATTTTCATAAAATAATTCACCGTCAGCATAAATCTTTCCACCATTTCTCATATCGCAAAGCATATCCCAGTGTAACGTGGATCTGTTTAAGCCACCTGCTTCAGGCATTGAGTCCCCAATAGCCAAATGCACCGTTCCACCGATTTTTTCATCGAAAAGCATGTTTCTTGTGAAATTTTTAATACCGTAGTTGGTTCCTATAGCTACCTCACCAAATCTGCAGGCTCCTTCATCCGTTTCAAGAAGTGCTTTAAGTAGGTCTTCACCTTTTGCGGCTGTTGCATTAACAACTTTTCCACTTTTAACCTGTAAAACTATTCCTTCAATTTCCTTGCCCATATATATTCCTGGGAAACTAAAAGTAATTACACCATCCACCCCATCTTCAACAGGTGAGGTAAATATCTCTCCGTCAGGGAAGTTTGCTCTCCCATCACAGTTTATCCATTTTCTCCCTGTTATATTAACTTTGATATCTGTTCCCTCTGAAATAAACAGTAGTCCACTTTTAGTATCAAGGTATTTAACCCATCTTTCTTGCTCTGCACTTATCCTTTTCCATTCTGCTACAGGATCTTGTGCATTGAGTAACCCCGCACCATAAACAAACTCTTCATAATCACTAAAGCTCATGGAAGCTTCTTGAGCATCTGCATAGGTAGGGAATTGTGTTCCACACCATCTTAAGGAGCCATTACCCATTTTTCCAGAATATATTTTTCTCCAACTTGCTGCTCCTTTGGAAGAAATTTTAAGTTTATCTGCATCAATTCTTGAGTTTGTTTTTGTGTTTCTATTACCCCAAGCAGAAAGCCACACATCTGCCTTTTCAAGCATAGTTTTAAAAAGCACATTTTCGGAAAGAAGTTGCTGCTCACTGCTGTATTTAAGCTTAATTTCGGATACCTCCTGTGAAGAAAGCGAGGTTTCTACATGAGCACCTGCCTTTAAAGCTTCTTTTACCACCTCCACCATCCAAGGTGTTGCAACCTCATCACAGGATACAAATACAAAATCACCAGGTTTAATTTTGGTGGAATAATTCACAAGTAGCTTTGCAAGTTTGTTAAGTCTTTGATCTGACATTTATAATTTCCCCTTTCACTATTCGCGCGGGATAACTTGAGAGTTCTTATTGCATCATAAGTTCCCGTAAAAAATATTCATATAAATATTTTACCATATATGATATACTCAAACAGAATTTTTTATATGAATATGGAAACAATATAATGAACGTTGAAAATATTTATATTAGGAGGTTAATTATGAATTATTTAGACAAATTATCAAAAATTATTAAATTAAATAAAAAAAGACGAAAGATTAATAATATTAAAAGTTTTTGGGGGTTAACAGCAGTAGGCGTTGTAATTGGAGGTACTGTTATGGCTTTATTCACTAAAAATTACTTTAGAGAAATACAAAATATTGTTATCAACAATGCAGAAGATAATGGGGTCGAGATTAATGAAGACGCTTATGAAGATAAAAATATTAAAGATGAAATTAAGGAAACCTTGGAGAAAGTGGGCGAGGATTCTGTAGGTGATGTTGGTGTTGCAATAGAGGATGCATTAGAGGATGTTGAAGAGGAAAAAAAAAGTTAAAAAGAAGTTGAAATTTAATTGAAATCATAAAATATATATTAAATCTATGTACATTTTATGACTTTTACTGTAATATACTCTTATATACAAAATCTTTGTAATATTGAAAAAAAAGTATGAGCTTATGTTTACCTATATATGTTTAGTAATATGGTCTAAATGTTTCTACCAGGCTACCATAAATGGCCTGACTATGGGTGGTTTTATATAAAATTTAAAGTTATAAAATTAATTTTAAATTAATTCTATATTTTAATAAATTTATATATAAACTTTCCATTTTGAAATTTCAATCTGGAGAGTTTATATTTTTTTGTTTTAATTATGTATATTAAAGACGTTATGTCTTTATATAAAATTTTATAAAAATAGGGGGATTATTTTATGAAAAAAATCATTGGGTTAATGCTCACACTAATATTAGTTTTAGGAGGACTTTTAACAGGTTGTTCAAGCAAGCCAGCAACACCAGCAACACCAGCAACACCAGCAACACCAGTAGCTAGTGAAAAAGTAAAGGTAGGTTTTATTTATGTAGGGCCTATTGGTGATGGTGGGTATACATTTGCTCATGATCAAGGAAGACTATTTCTTGAAAAGGAACTTGGAAGTAAGGTAGAGACAGTATTTAAAGAAAGTGTAAAAGAAGATGCTGCAGAGGTTGATAAAACGTGTGAAGAAATGATTAACAATGGTGTTAAAGTAATTGTTGGAACAAGTTTTGGATTCATGGATGGAATGGACAAATCAGCAAAAAAACATCCTGAAATAAAATACATGCATTGCTCAGGATATTTACAAGAGCCTAATATGTCAAATTACTTTGGTAGAGATTATCAAGTTAGATACCTTTCAGGTATTGTTGCAGGTATGAAAACTAAATCTAATAAAATTGGTTATGTTGCAGCTATGAACATTCCAGAATGTGTTAGAGGTATAAACGCATTTGCACTTGGAGTTCAATCTGTTAATAAATCAGCAGTTGTAAAAACTATATGGACGAACACATGGTATGACCCAGCAAAGGAAAAAGAAGCGGCAAAAGCACTTTTAGATCAAGGTGTAGACGTTATTGCTCAGCACCAAGATACAACTGGACCACAAATAGCTGCAGAAGAAAAGGGAGTTTGGTCAATAGGGTATAACTCAGATATGAGCAAGGCTGCACCAAACGCTTACATGACAGCTCCAATATGGAATTGGGGACCATACTATGTAGATCAAGTTAAAAAAGTTATCGCTGGCACTTGGAAATCTGAAAGTTATTGGGGAGCAATGGAATCTGATAACAGTAAAAGTATAATATACTTAGCTACTTTAACTAAAAATGCTCCAGCTGATGCACAAGCTGCAGTTGATAAAGCTAAGGCAGATATAATTTCAGGAAAAAATAAAGTATTTGTAGGACCTATTTATGATAACACTGGTGCTTTAAAAATTAAAGAGGGCGAAGTTATGTCAGATAAGGATATGCTTAGTGTTGATTGGTTTGTTAAGGGAGTAGAAGGTAAGGTAAAGTAAATAGAAAAGGGTGATATTATGAGTACTGTTCCACACATATCCATGAAGGGAATAACCAAAGTTTTTGGTAAGGTAGTTGCCAATAATAATATCAATTTAGAAATAAATAGCGGTGAAATCCATGCATTGCTGGGTGAAAATGGAGCAGGAAAAAGTACACTAATGAACATTCTGTCAGGAATTTACATTCCTGACAGGGGTTCTATTTTTGTTAGTGGAAAAGAAGTAAAGTTCTCTACTCCAAAGGATGCTATATGCGCGAAAATAGGAATGATTCATCAGCACTTTAAACTGGTAGAAGTAATGACAAGCCTGGAAAACATAATGATTGGTCAAAAGACTAATTTTTTTATAAATAAAAATAAGGTAATAAAAGATATCACAGAGCTATCTAATAAATATGGTCTTGAGGTTGATCTAAATAAAAGAGTATATGATATGACAGTGGGAGAAAAACAAATATTAGAAATACTTAAGGTTGTATATAGAGGTGCGCAAATACTTGTGCTGGACGAGCCTACAACGGTATTTACTCCTCAGGAAACGAAAAAACTATTTAAAATCATTAATAAAATGAAGGAACAGGGCTGTGCAATAGTATTCATAAGCCATAAAATGGACGAGGTTATGGAGATATCAGATAAGATAACTGTTCTAAGAAAGGGCGAAACCATTATTACTCTTGATAAAAAAGATACTAATCCTGAAAAACTGGCAGAGCTCATGGTGGGACATCCTGTAGATTTGTCTATTAAAAGAGTAAAATTTGAAAGCTTGGAAAATGTTTTAGAGGTTAAAAATCTTAAAGTACTAGACGAAGATGGAATAGAGAGATTAAAAAAAGTGAGCTTTACTATAGGGGCTGGAGAAATACTCGGAATGGCAGGTATTGTAAATAGCGGTCAGAAGGAATTATGTGAATCACTTATAGGAATGCAATCAGTAAAAGAAGGGGAAATAATTTTTCAAGGAGAAAATATTGTAGGAAAAAACACAAGAGAAATAATAAAAAAAGGTATTAGCATGAGTTTTATTCCAGAAGATAGGCTTGGTATGGGGCTCGTTAGTTCTATGGATATGGTAGATAACTTAATGCTTAAGGAATATCAGTGTCAAAAGGGACTTTTTATTGATAAAAAGCCCGCCGTAAAAAGATCATTAGAAATTATTGAAAAGCTTGAAATAAAAACTCCGGGGATTTATTATCCTATTAAAAATTTATCTGGAGGAAACATTCAAAAAATATTATTGGGAAGAGAGCTTGCAGCAAACCCTAAGCTGCTTATAATGGCATATCCAGTAAGAGGACTAGATATAAATACTTGTTATACCATATATGACCTTATAAATCAACAAAAGGCTAAGGGGGTAGGAGTACTTTTTATTGGAGAAGATCTAGATGTTTTAATTCAGCTTTGTGATAGAGTAATGGTGATTTGTGGTGGTGAAATTACTGGAATTATGCAAGGAGAGGATGCTACAAAAGAGGAAATTGGGTTACTAATGACTGGTCATAAAAATAAGCTGCAGGAAGCATAGGAGGGGTAGTGGATGCTAAGATTTATAAAAAGAGATGAAGTAAGTAAAGGGAAAAGTACAACTATTAGAATTTCTTCAGTAATACTTGCACTTTTAGTATTTAGCATAGTTTTCATACTAATGAAAAAAAATCCCTTAGATATTTATGCATCAATGCTGAATGGAGCTTTTGGTTCGTCTTATTCCATTAGAGAAACTATTAAACTAGCCATTCCTCTTTGCATTGCTGCTCTAGGGGTTGCCGTAGCCTTTAAGATGCATTTTTGGAATATTGGTGCTGAGGGTCAAATTCTTATGGGAGCTTTTTTAGCTTCAGTATTTGCTCTTAAATTTCCGGGAATGCCAAGACCTGCATTATTAATAATAATGATGATTGCAGGTATAATTGGGGGTAGTTTTTGGGCATTAATACCTGCGGTTTTTAAAGCAAAGTGGGGTACCAATGAAACAATAGTTACTTTGATGATGAATTATGTTGCTATTAAATGGATAGTTTTCCTTCAGCATGGTCCATTAAAGGACCCCAATGCAAAAGGGTTTGCTAAGATTGCAAATTTTACTGATAATGCTATACTTCCAGAGATTTTCAAGGTGCACATTGGATGGATATTTGCACTAGTTTTAGTTATATTTATATTTATTTTTATGAAATATACTAAAACAGGTTATGAAATTTCAGTGCTAGGAGAGAGCGAGAAAACAGCGCTTTATTCTGGGGTTAATATAAAGAAAACTATAATTATATCCATACTATTAAGTGGTGGCTTATGTGGACTAGTTGGTATGATTCAAGCTTCAGGTATCAGTAATACACTTGTTGAGAGTGTATCTGGCGGAGTAGGATATACAGCTATAATTGTAGCATGGCTTGGTTATCTAAGTGCACCAGTTATTCTGGTTGTTTCAATATTATTTGCAGCTCTTCAGCAGGGTGGGTCCTTTATTCAAACCTCCTATGGAATACCTGGTGCTACTGCACTTATATTACAATCAATGATATTGTTTTTTGTACTTGGTAGTGAGTTTTTTATTAGGTTTAAAATTTCTAAAAAAGTAGGTGATGCAAAATGAATGGAATGACAACATTTTTAGCTGCCGCAATAGTTGCAGGAACTCCTCTTCTTTTTGCAACTCTTGGTGAAATTTTAATAGAACGAGCTGGTAACCTGAATCTTGGAGTAGAAGGCATGATGCTCATGGGCGCTGTAATAGGTTTTTTGGTAGGGCTAAACACTGAAAATGTTTTTGCAGCAATTCTAGGAGCAATGATTGCTGGAGCTTTTGGTGGCTTAATATTTGCTTTTTTAACAATATCCCTTCGAGCAAATCAAGTTGTAACCGGCCTAGCCCTGGCTACTTTTGGAAGTGGTTTTTCAACTTTAATTGGAAAGCAATTGGTAGGTCAAACTGCACCTGAAGCAGTAAAAAGTTTTTTTAGACCCTATTCAATTCCTCTAATAAGTGATATTCCTATTATTGGACCAATATTTTTTAAACATGATGCATTTGTTTATCTTGGATATATACTGGCAGTGGTTATTGGTATATATTTATATAATACTAGCAAAGGTTTGAATCTAAGAGCAATAGGAGAAAACCCAGGTTGTGCAGATGCCGCAAGTATAAATATTACTTTTTATAAGTATGTTCATATTTTACTGGGAGGAGCATTATGTGGACTTGGTGGAGCTTATCTATCACTTGTTTATATACCAAATTGGCAGGAAAATGTGGTGGCAGGTAGAGGATGGATTGCTATAGCACTTGTTATATTCTCTGCATGGAATCCGTATAAGGCAATATTTGGAGCATTTTTATTTGGGGGTCTTGATATAATAGGCTTTAGGCTTCAAAGCGCGGGGATTCAGGTGGTTTCGCAGTACCTAGTAGATATGCTACCATACTTAGTTACCATTGGTATTCTTGTAATTGTATCTATGAAAAAATCTAAAAGAAATGCTCCACCTAAAAATTTGGGTACACCATATTTTAGGGAAGATAGATGATGAGTACAGTCAGCAGAACATCTTATTATGGGCATGAACATTAATGTAAAACGTGGTTACACAATTGCAATTGTTAGTCCAACAGGAGATGAAATAAGGCTATGTTACCTATAAATAGGGGTAACATAGCCTTTAATTATACTTATTCTTGTAATAAAAAATTATAGTTTTCATTAATAAATTTTAATATAACTGTTGCTATTAATGATTGGCCTTCAATATTCGGGTGTATACCATCCTTACATAAAAACTTACTGTAATCACTGCACTTTAAAAACTCTGTTCTTACATCTATCAATACAGTACTAGTTTCATTAGCTACCTCTGTAATGATTTTATTATATGAGTTATGCCAATTGAAAAGACTATCCTTTGTACCTAACCAATGTAAAATATTCTGCTCTGCAAAAGAATCCTCCTTAGTAATCCATTTGAAATACTTTAGTGGGTCCAGTGGCGGTAGTGTCATAAGTACAGGCAATATGTGATCGTTTTTCAATGTATCTATCATTGTACGCAGTGTTTCACGAAAAGTAAAAATATCAGTATTGGGCTTGTATTCATCATCTGGGTTTTTAGCAATGTCATCCCATTTGTAGTCACAGTCATTACCCCCAAATTCTATTAAAACTATATCGGGAGATTTTTTAATGACATCCCTATACATCTTACTCGCACCACGGATAATGGTACTTCCAAATTTACCTGCATTGTATACTTGCCCCTTTATCTTATCCCCAATGATGTTAGTAAAGTTTTCTTTTAAAGTTGCATACTTAGATTTTTCCTCATCGTAAATGATTCCTTTTGTAATAGAATCCCCATATGTTATAACAATATAACTATCTTTTTTTTCCATAATTACCTCCATAAAATCAAATTAAAGTCATTAAATTAATTAAAATAAATTCATTTAGTGCATATTAATAATATATCACATAATTACAGACAACGCAATACGTAGTTATCAAAACTATGTATTAAATGAATAAATATCTTTATTGCCTATTAAAATCTAGCAGAAAAAGGATCAATAATAATATTTTTGTTTAAGGTGGATAAGATGATACTTGCCATGTGGGTGACACTAATGTAAAATAAAATTGAAATTATAAATTAGGAGGGGATTTTAATGAAAATTGATTATCAGCTAACTAAACAGGACTATGTCGATTTTAATATGAATTACATGAGTAATTCAAAAACAGTTAAAAAATTATTCATAGCCCAAAGATATATAGTTCCCATAATTTTTTTATTAATACCATTTGTTATGATAAGAGTTACAAGTATTCCCTTGAGGTATTGGTTTGATATATTTTTAGTATCTTCGGTATTATGGATTTTGTTTTATCCGAAATATTTTAAATGGACTACATCAAAAAGAATGTTAAAAATGTTAGACGAAGGTGAAAACACTGATATGTTAGGTAAACGTTCTTTGACACTTACAGAAGAGGGTATTATGGATTCCAGCACATTAAGTGAATCAAAGACTGATTGGAATGTCATTGAAAAAATTACACAAACACAAAAGCATATTTTTATATTTATTAGTTCTGCTGCGGCATATATACTTCCAGTTAGAGTATTTAAAAGTGAGAATGAAAAAAAGAAATTTATCACCAAACTAAATTATATGGTTGATAACGCTAAAGCTAAAAATAATATTAAGTAATATGTCAATAAAATATAAACAGCAAAAATAAAAACCCCCCAACGGGTTTTTATTTTTGCTGTTTATCATTTGTGGATTTTTTTTGCTTTTTAGAATTCATTCCACAACAATCTAATTTTTTATCACCAAAACTATCGTCGTTGGCCTTTGCCATGTTGTTTATAAAATCTTTGTACCACTGTTTTATCGATTTCATTATAACCCTCCATTAAACTTAATTTATATATTTATTAGTTTAGCATTTTCATATGAAGAAAATATGAATATTAAAGAAATATAAAATTTATGTCACTATAAGTAGCTAAGATATATTAATTTGCCACTTGCCATGAGGGTGGCACTTGGGTGTATAATGTTTTTAGTATATGCCATAGAAGCATGGCAGAATGGAGGAGTTTAATGAAGGCTTTATTTATTGGTGGAACAGGAACTATTAGTACTGCAATATCTAAATTAGCAGTGGAGAAGGGGTGGGAGCTTTATCTGCTAAATAGAGGGAATAAGACTAGTAATACTCCAAATGGAGCAAAAGTATTAACTGCTGACATTAATAATGAGCTGTTAGTTTCTGAACTTATTAAAGATATGAAATTTGATGTGGTAGTTGATTTCATAGCCTTTAAAACTTCACAAATTCAACGTGATATTAACCTTTTTAGTGAAAAAACAAAACAATTTATTTTTATTAGTTCTGCATCAGCCTATCAAAAGCCATTGTCATATTATAAAATTACTGAGAGCACACCACTTGTTAATCCATATTGGCAATATTCTCGTGATAAAATAGCCTGCGAAGAAAGATTAATGGAGGAATATCGGAAAGAAAATTTTCCTGTAACTATAATTCGACCAAGTCATACCTATTCTGAAAAAAGTATTCCCTTAGCTATACAAGGTAAAAATGGCGCATGGCAGGTTATTGACAGAATCATGAAAGGGAAACCAGTTATTATTCAAGGTGATGGTAGCTCCCTTTGGACAATAACCCATAGTTCTGATTTGGCAAAAGCATTTCTTGGAATAATGGGAAATTCAGCTGCAATTGGAGAGGCGATTCACATAACATCAGATGAAGCTATAACTTGGAATAAGATATATGATTGTATTGGAGATGCACTTAATGTTGAGGTTAAAAAGATACACATCTCTACGGATTTTTTAGCGAAATGCCAAGCGGATTTTGAGGGTGGTTTAATAGGGGACAAGGCTAATTCTGTAGTTTTTGATAATAGTAAAATTAAAAGGCTAGTTCCTGACTATGTTGCTACAGTTAGATTTGATCAAGGAGTCAAACACTCTATTGAATATATATTATCTCATCCTGAATTACAAGTATCTGATAAAGAGTTTGATATTTTCTGTGAAAAAATAATTAAAACAGAGGAAGAAGCTGTGACCTATTTTAAAAGTTTATAAATTTGGAGGGAAAAATAAGCGGTTATGCCTCTTTAATTAAGTCTGTTTTAGACGATATTGAGGATAATTGCATATAAAATTGGCTTGTCATAAATAAACAGGCCAATAAACTATTTTATTTTATTATTAAACTTCTATGTAGTTTTTGTTCCAGTATATTAGATATTTCAACTGCTTCTTTTCTATTATTACATGGTGCTGAAATCATCCAGCCATTTTCCTCACTCCAGCTATAACCACCATTCTGATTTGCTTCATGGATTTCAATAGTTAAGTTTTCAAACATATCACTTATAAATATCATTCCGTAGTGTTCATTACCTAATTCTAATGAGTTCATTCCGTATTTATTAAATATTAATGGTCCAGTAAATATCATATCTCCTACCTTTATAGTGCCGTCAAAGTCTACAAACTTGTTAAATAATTCTTTTACATACTTCCCCTTAACTTCAATATTAATTGGTTGAGCAATTTGCAAGTTCCCAGCCTGATATTTGATTCCATTATACTTATATTGAATATCTATGGGACTTGTATATGACATATAAAACCATGTAGGTAACCATATAATTACTGCAAGAATAATGAAAATGACATAAGTTGATTGCAAGAAATTCAATATGTATTTTTTTACCATTATTGGCCCCCAATACTAATTCAAAATAGTTAATAACTGTGTAATAAATTATATATTAATATACTAATTATAACATAAATTCCAAGTATAAGGGATTGAGTTATCTAAAAATTGGTTCTCTACCTTTATAAGTAGCAATTCTCGTATATACAAATTTAATTGTTCAATCAAAACATTATAATGCTTAGAATAATAACAAAAAGATAGAGTCGCAATTTGACGCAATTAGTCAAAAACAATAAAAATTGCAAGAAAATATTAATATAATATCACAAAATATCGAAATGAGAAGCTTTACATTTAAGGACGAAAGCAACAAATGTGTTAGAGACATATAAAGCACCATATATATAAGCACAAAATATTCTGAAATATGACAAAGATATAAATATATATTTCACAGATATATTGTAGTGGGCAAAAAAATATAGTATAATTAAAAAATGATAGGGAAGAGAATTCGAGTTATTTAATTCACTTTCTATGCATTATAATATTTAATAAAAAGTAGGGGGGAAAAAAATGAAAAAGAAAATATCAATTATGCTTGCGACTCTCATGATATCGACAATGGGGTTAAGTGGTTGCGGAAAAAAAGCACCAGAAACTGCGGCAACTGGTGGCGATGTAATTAAAATTGGAGTTTTTGAACCTATGACTGGAGCAAATGCAGCTGGTGGAGCGCTAGAAATTGAAGGTATAAAGCTTGCAAACAAACTTTACCCAGAGGTACTAGGAAAGAAAGTTGAACTTGTACTTGTAGACAATAAGTCAGATAAAGTGGAAGCAGCAAATGCAGCGTCAAGATTGGTTGAAAAGGAAAAGGTTACAGCAATAATTGGTAGTTGGGGAAGTTCACTTTCGATGGCAGCAGGGGATATCGTTAAAAAAGCGCAGATTCCAACAATGGGAACATCCTGTACAAATCCACTTGTAACATTAGGCAATGAATATTACTTTAGAGTATGTTTTATAGACCCTTTCCAAGGAACTGTTATGGCGAATTATGCTTTCAACACATTAAAGGCTAAAAAGGTTGCCATTGTTCAAGAAGTATCTAATGATTATGCAATTGGACTTGCAAAATATTTTACAGATTCCTTTAAGAAATTAACAGGTGATCCGAATTGTATTGTTGCAGTAACAAATTACAATACTGGAGATCAAGATTTCACAGCACAACTTACAAACTTAAAAGCTAAAAACCCAGATGTTATTTTCGCACCTGGTAATTTTACTGAATCTGCATTAGTAATAAGACAAGCAAGGCAATTAGGAATAAAGACACCATTTATCGGAGGAGATACTTGGGAAACACCAGAATTCATAACAACAGGAAAAGAAGCAGTAGAAGGAGCAACATTCTCAACTTTCTTTGCAACTGAAAAGCCAATTACAAAAGAATCAGAAGTATTCCTAACTGCCTACAGAAAAGAATATAACGGAAAAGAACCGGCAGCAGTAGCAGCTCTTGGTTATGATGCTTATATTATTCTTTTAGATGCAATTAAGAGAGTTGGATCTGCGGATTCAGTTAAACTTAGAGATGAACTTGCGAAAACTAAAGACTTCCAAGGTGCAGCTGGAGTTATTAATTTTGATGAAAATAGAAATGCAGTAAAGAGTGCTGTAATTAAACAAGTTAAAGATGGAAAATTCACATTTAAAGAAGTTATAGAGCCTGTTAAATAGTAGCACATAAAACAAATACGCTTCCATCAAAATGGTGTGAAGCGTATTGTTCTTAATAATAGTATGAGGGGGAGGACATATGAGTTTAGATACATTTTTGCAACATCTAACTAACGGGATTTCTCTCGGTAGTTTGTATGCTTTGATTGCAATTGGATATACAATGGTTTATGGAATATTAAGACTAATCAACTTTGCTCATGGTGATATTTTTATGATGGCAACATACTTTGCTTTTTATGGAGTAACTACCTTCATGTTACCTTGGTATTTTTCTTTTCTAATAGCAATAATTTTGACTGGTGCATTAGGAATGTTAATTGAAAGAACTGCATATAGACCTCTTAGAGGAGCACCGAAAATTTCAATTATGATTTCTGCAATTGGTGCTTCTTTTCTTTTGGAAAATGTAGCAATTGTAATGTTTGGAGGAAGACCAAAGCCTTTTCCAACACCAGAAATTTTTGATAAAATGGTCCAAATTGGAAACATATCTGTACAGAGATTGACTTTTGTTATTCCTGTAGTTACATTTGTTCTATTATATTTACTATTATATTTGATTAATCACACAAAGAGTGGAATGGCTATGAGAGCTGTTTCAAAAGATTATGAAACAGCTGGACTCATGGGGATAGATGTAAATAAAACAATTTCATTTACCTTTGGAATTGGATCTATGCTTGCATCGGTGGGGGCATTATTGTGGGCACTTAAGTTTCCATCGCTCCTGCCACTTATGGGCGTTATGCCAGGATTAAAGTGTTTTATAGCGGCGGTTATTGGAGGAATAGGAAACGTTAAAGGTGCTGTTATTGGAGGCTTTATTCTCGGTATAGGGGAAATTATGCTTGTTGCATTTTTCCAGGATTTATCAGGATATAGAGATGCATTTGCGTTTGTAATGCTTATTGTTATATTATTGCTTAAGCCAACAGGTATAATGGGCGAAAAAATATCGGAGAAGGTGTAGAATATGAAAAAGAGAAATATGATCTTAACAATGCTTTCTATGCTGATTTTAATAGTAGTATTATTTTTTATTGATAAAAATTTGGATTCGTATAATACGAGAATATTAAATTTATGTGCTATTTATGTAATACTCGCACTAAGTATGAATTTGGTGAATGGTTTTACAGGACTCTTTTCACTAGGACATGCTGGTTTTATGGCAGTGGGAGCATATACTACAGCACTACTCACAATGTCAGCAGATATGAAGGCTCAAAATTTTTTCTTGGCACCTATAATTAAACCACTAGCAAATTTAACATTGCCATTTTTCCCAGCATTGATTATAGCAGGACTTGTTTCAGCTTTTGTGGGATATTTGATTGCAACTCCGGTGCTTAGATTAAAAGGAGATTATTTGGCCATCGCAACTTTAGGTTTTTCAGAAATTATAAGAGTTGTGTTTACAAATACACAAACATTGACAAATGGGGCATTAGGGTTAAAAGGAATTCCAGACACCACAAATATATGGTGGACTTTTGGAATGGCTGCTGTTACGGTTATAATCATTTCTTCTCTCATAAATAGCTCCTATGGAAGAGCACTAAAAGCAATAAGAGAAGATGAGATAGCAGCAGAAAGTATGGGAATAAATTTGTTTAAACATAAGGTATTGGCATTTACAATTGGTGCATTTTTTGCAGGCATAGGTGGGGGGCTTTTAGGAAATTTGCTTGGTACAATAGACCCACTTATGTTTAGGTTTATATTAACCTTTAATATACTTCTTATTATCGTACTTGGAGGTATGGGCAGTATCACAGGATCGATTATTGCTGCTTTCATTGTAACTATTGCAGGAGAGGCATTACGATTCCTAGATGAGACCATGAATTTAGGATTTATAACAATTCAAGGAATACCTGGTCTTAGAATGGTAGTATTTTCGGCACTCTTAATGCTGGTAGTCATCTTTTTCAGGCATGGACTTATGGGGACAAAAGAATTTAGCTTTGATAAAATAATTCAAATATTTAGCAGAAAGCCATCTGAAAAAGGAGGCGATCAATAATGTCAGAAGTGAATACAGTATTAAAGATAGAAGATGTAAAGATGCAGTTTGGAGGAGTTACTGCAGTAAAGGATTTTAATCTTACCTTAAATCGTGGAGAAATTGTTGCATTAATAGGACCAAATGGTGCTGGAAAAACTACAGTTTTTAATATGGTTACTGGTGTGTACAAACCAACCGAAGGGAAAATTAATTTTAATAATAGAGATATCACTGGAATGAGGCCAGATTTAATTACTAAAACAGGAATTGCAAGGACTTTTCAAAATATAAGATTATTTAAAGATCTATCGGTCCTTGACAATGTTTTAATTGCAAATCATTTAAATATTAAATCAAATTTCATAGAAGCAATCTTAAGGCTTCCGAGGTACAAGAGAGAAGAAAATGAAATGATGGAAAAATCCCTTGATTTGCTTAAGAAAGTAGGCTTATTAGATCTGAAAGATGATAAGGCACACTCTCTTCCTTATGGAAAGCAAAGAAGATTAGAAATTGCTAGAGCAATGGCTACGAACCCAGAAGTTTTGCTTCTAGATGAACCAGCAGCAGGAATGAATCCAAGAGAAACAGAGGATTTAACAGATTTTATAAAACAAATTAGAGAAGAATTTGATTTAACCATATTTATGATAGAACATCACATGCAGGTTGTTATGGGAATATCGCATAGAATCTATGTTCTTGATTATGGTGTTACTATAGCAGAAGGTAATCCATATGATATTCAAAATAATGATAGGGTTATACAAGCATATTTGGGGGTGAATGAAGATGATGCTTAAAATTGATAATTTAGTAGTTTCTTATGGCGGAATTCAAGCTTTAAGAGGAGCAAGTATTGAGGTTGAAGAAGGTAAAATTGTCACTTTAGTTGGTGCTAATGGTGCTGGGAAAAGTACCATGCTTCGTTCTATTGTAGGACTAGTAAAACCTAAAAGTGGAACAATTAATTATCTAGATAGTGATTTGATGCATATTAAACCTCAAAATATAGTAAGACATGGAATTACTTTGGTTCCAGAGGGAAGAAGGATTTTTGGAGACCTTACGGTACTTGAAAACCTAAAATTAGGAGCATTTTCAAGAAAAGATGAAAAGGAAATTAAAGAAGATATGGAATGGGTATATACTCTTTTTCCTAGGCTTAAGGAAAGAATTTGGCAACAAGGAGGGACACTATCTGGCGGAGAACAGCAAATGCTTGCAATTGGAAGAGCATTAATGTCAAGGCCTAAGTTACTAATGATGGATGAACCTTCTTTGGGGCTAGCACCATTAATTATTAAGGATGTCTTTAATATTATTAAAGAGATTAATAAGCAAGGTGTGACCATTCTGCTAATTGAACAAAACGCCAATGCCGCTCTAAAAATTGCAGATATAGGGTATGTAATTGAAACGGGAAGAATTACAATTAAGGGATCTGGAAAAGATTTATTAAATAATGATGATGTAAAAAAGGCTTATTTAGGTGATAGCGTTCAGCATAATACAAAATTAGGGCAAAGTTTTGAGGTGTAGTAAAGATAAAATTAGGCTAACTAAAAAAAACATATGATTCAAGAGATGATTTCTGTATTAATCAGATGTCATCTTTTTTATTGGAAGCAACAAAAATCTGTTATTTTTAATTTTGCTTAATATTTATATTATGAGCAATAAAAATTGAATATTCATTGTGTAACTTAGCAGGACTTTTCACTGGTAATAGTGAATATATTACGTAATAGTATTAGGAAATATAAGACATGATGCAAATTTACATATTTTCTAATTATGATAGTTGAATATTAAGATAAAAGGAGTGAAAAATTCATGAAAACACTTATTGTATATGGTTCTAAACATGGCGCTACAGAGAAATGTAGTAATGCTTTAAAAAATAAGCTTAATGGTGAAGTTATTATTATAAATATAAAAAAGGATGTTGTGCCGGATATAAATTCCTTCGATAGTATTGTTATTGGAGGATCAATCTATGCAGGAAGAATTCAAAAACAGATAACAGAGTTTTGCTTAAAAAATGCTAGTATATTAAAAGACAAAAAAATAGGTATTTTTGTATGTTGCATGAGTGAGGGAGAAAAGGCAATATCACAGTTAAATAGTTGTTTTCCAAATGAATTAGTATCTAGAGCTATAGCTAAAGGACATTTTGGAGGAGGTTTCACTTTTAGTAAAATGAATTTCTTTGAAAAATTTATAATTAAAATGGTATCTAAAAAAGAAAATAATGGCTCTAAAGTAGATAATAATAAAGATATCTTAAATATACATGAAGATAATATTAATAGATTGGCACAATTAATGAATAAGCTCTAAATCCTGGAGTAAAAAATACTATTCTGATTATAGAATAGTATTTTTTATGCTGTTTAATGCTTAAAAGTTGTATAATAAAATAGTAAGAACCAATGAGGAAGTAATAACATACTGAGAGGAGCATTAAATTAATGTATAGTTTTAAAAATGATTATAGTGAAGGAGCTCATCCAAATATATTGAAAGCACTAATGGAATCAAATATGAAACAAATGGAGGGGTATGGAGAAGATAAGTATTCTTTAGACGCCATAACATTGTTAAAGGATAAATTGAAATGCAATGATGTTGATATTCATTTGTTTTGTGGTGGGACTCAAACAAACCTTACCGCGATTTCTGCGTTTTTAAGACCATATGAGGCTGTTATTTCAGCGAGTACTGGTCATGTATTAGTTCACGAGACAGGAGCTATTGAAGCAACAGGGCATAAAGTTATTTCTATAAAAGTAGATGATGGAAAGCTTAAACCTATTCATATAAAAATGACATTAGAAGGGCATACTGATGAGCATATGGTAAAACCTAAGCTGGTTTATATTTCAAATCCAACAGAAATAGGGACTGTATATAAAAAACAAGAATTAGAAGATTTAAGTGAGTGTTGCAGGGAAAGCAACTTGATTTTATATGTTGATGGAGCGAGACTTGGCTCAGCACTATGCTCAAAAGGGAATGATATAAAGCTTTCAGATTTTGCAAAGCTTACGGATGCTTTTTATATAGGTGGAACTAAAAATGGCGCATTAATGGGAGAAGCTCTTGTTATTTGCAAAGATTCTCTTAAGGAGGATTTCAGATTTAATATTAAACAAAAGGGTGGATTACTTGCAAAGGGAAGGCTAATTGGTATACAGTTTTTGGAGCTATTTAAAGATGAGCTTTATTTTAATTTAGCAGAACATGCGAATATTATGGCGGAACTATTAAAAAATGGAATTAGTAATTGTGGATATGGATTTTTAATAAATTCACCAACAAATCAAATATTTCCAATATTACCCAATAAAATAATTGACAAGCTCAGTGAAAAGTATTCCTTTTATATATGGCAAAAAATTGATGATGATAATTCTGCTATTCGATTAGTAACATCATGGGCTACTAAGGAAGAGGCTGTAAAATCTTTTATTGAAGATTTTACCATATTTATCAGTGAATTTTTTGTGGTATAATGTAACTTGTTAAAGAAATAAGGAGGTTTTTCAATGGCAATACTTACGTCTATTAAGGATGCTTTAAACGCAAAGCAATATAAATCAGAGATTGAGAAATTAATTGAGGAAAATAAAAATTTGAGATACATAAAACTAACCCCAACTCAATTGGGAATGAGCCAAGTTTTATCTAAAACTAAAGAACTTGAGGTTGAGCTTGAAGAATATGATAAGTTAATTGAAACAAAGACAAAAGCAATAGAAGAACTTAATAGGGAATATAAGAGTCAAGCTGTATATCAAACTAAAGAATTTGAAGAGAAATCAAATGAATCTGATAGGTTAATGGGACTAAAAGATAAAGAAATTGAAGACAAAAGAGCAGAATATGATGAGTTAATCGTAACAAAAAGTGAAGAATATGATAATTTAATTGGGGTAAAGGGTAAAGATCTTGAAGACAAAAGTGCAGAATACGATAGCCTAATTCAATCCAAAAGTGAAGAATATGATAATTTAATTGCCTTAAAAGGTAAAGCACTGGAAGATAAAAGTATAGAATATGATGACTTTATTGAAAGAAAAAACAGTGAATATGAGGATGTAACTAAACAAAAGGCTGATGAACTTCAGCAAAAATCAAATGAATATGAAATTTTAATCCAAACTAAAATAAAATCTATTGAGGAGCTTAATTTAGAATATAATAATGTAAAAACATCTGTAGATAGTTTAAAGTCTGAAATAGTAACTTTAGACGATGATATTTTAATGCAAAGCTTTGGGGTTTATAAGCCAGTACATAATTTAATGAATTCAGTAAAAGGTGCCACAATGCTTGAGAATATTAGAGAAAAACAAATGGACATGGTTAAATCTAAAGAAGCTATAGAATTTAAGCAATGGATTGTTAATGGGAGCATAAAAGAAGGTAATGAACTAGTTGAGGATATGACAGAGGATATGATTAAATTAGTACTTAGGATTTTCAATGATGAGTGTGATTCTATTATTGATAAGGTGAAATTCAGTAATATAGAAGTAATAGAAAACAGAATAAAAACATTCTTTGAGGATTTAAATAAGCTTGGTAATTTAACACAAGTTAAAATAGTCCCTAAGTATCTTAATACTAAACTAGAAGAACTATACGTTGCTTATGAATATAAACTGAAAGATCAGGAAGAAAAAGAAGAACAAAGTAGATTAACATAATGTACTTAACAATTGACTAATTAAAGAAAAATACCCTTGTAATTTTAAAATTACAAGGGTATTTTTTTTAGTATCTCATTTATGTATGAAAAAATACCCTCTATTTAAACTAGATGGTTGAAGTGTTATAATTAGTAAGGGGTGATATAAAATGCCAAAGAAATATTTAAAAACAATTCTTCTTACAATCCTAGTAATTATAATAATATTAATAACCGTATTTATGGTTGCGTTTTTTACCAAAGCAGATAGTGCCACCAAAACCTTTGATACATATAAGAATAATTGGGTGAAGAAGGATTTCAAAACCATGTATAGCATGCTTTCTGTTAAAACTAAGGAAACAGTTTCTGAAAAGCAATTTGTAGATAAATACACAGCTATTTATAGTGGAATAGGAGCCGAAAGCATATCAATTAAAGTAGAGAATGGGGATAAAGCTAAAGATGGTAACAAAACAACTATTTTTATACCATTTTCTATAGTTATGAATACAGCTGCAGGCAAATTAAGTATGCCAGGTTACCAGGCAACTATGATAAAAGAAAAAGTTAATAATAAAAAGCAGTGGGCACTCTTCTCAAAAAAGAAGTGGACACTAGTTTGGGATGAAAAAATGATATTCCCTAATATGGAAGCCGGAAATAAGGTTAGGATAAAAACAGAAATGGCTAAACGTGGAGAAATTTCTGATAGAAATGGAAAACCACTTGCCATAAATGCTCCAATTGTTTGCATTGGAATACAGCCTAATAGATTTATTAAAAATAAGGAAGCTAATATATCGCAAATGGCTAAGATTCTAGATATTGATGCAGCAGTTATAGAAACTAAACTAAAAGCTAATGAAAATTCTGATCAGTTTGTACCTATTATTAACATATTACCTAGTGAAAAAGTGAAAATAGCTGGAGTCATGGAGCTTGAAGGGGTAATCCACAACAAACCTGAAGGTAGAATATATCCAGGAGGGGAAGCCTTTGGGTCCCTTATAGGGTATATTGAGCCTATAACTGCTGAGGAATTAAAAAAAATGGATGGGCAAGGTTATACCTCAGTGAGTTTAATAGGTAAAGCAGGTTTAGAACAAGTTAATGAAAAAAGGCTTAAAGGAGAAAATGGAGCAACAATATATATATCAAAAGAGAAAGATGGAAAGGAAATCCAAAAGCTTGTAATTCTTAAAAAGGAAGCTAAAGCCGGTGAAAACATAAAACTATCAGTAGATTTTGAGCTTCAAAAAAAAATATATACAAGAATGAATAAGGATGCGGGAGCTTGCGCCGCGTTAAATCCAAAAAGTGGAGAAGTACTGGCTTTAGTAAGCTCTCCTTCATATGATTCAAATGCACGGACCACTTATATTTCTAATAGTCAAAGGATAGCATGGAAAAGTGATAAGGATCCATTTACCAATAGATTCAAGGCTGTATATTCTCCAGGGTCTACCTTTAAAATGGTAACGGCTGCAGTTGGGTTAGATCAAGGGAAGATAAAACCAAATGAACTTATAAACATACAGGGAACACAGTGGCAAAAGGATAAATCCTGGGGACCACATATGGTTACTAGGGTTAGTGATAAGGTAAGTTCAGTGAATTTGCAGAATGCATTTGTATATTCCGATAATATATACTTCGCAATGGCAGCGCTTAACATAGGAAAAGAGGAATTTATAAAAGGAAGTAATAATTTTGGAATAGGGGAGCAACTTCCAATAGGCTATCCAATAGCAAAATCACAGGTAGGCAATGATAACAAAATTAAAGACAACGTAGCATTAGCAGATAGCGGATATGGTCAGGGGCAAGTACTTATGAGTCCACTGCAACTTGCACTAGCATATAGCGCAGTTGTTAACAACGGGAATATTATGTCTCCAACTTTAGAGTGCTTTAACGAAAAAATATCCTCTAAGGTGTGGAAACCCAATGTAGTTTCTGCAGCAAATATAAAATTTATTAAAGATGGTCTTACTGCGGTTATAGAAAATCCTGCGGGAACCGGTTATGGGGCAAAGATTCAGGGAATAGCTCTTGCAGGTAAAACTGGAACTGCAGAACTTAAGAAAAATGCTACTGATAAGGTTGCAGAAGAAAATGGATGGTTTATATGTATGGATACCGCTAGTCCTAAAATAATAGTATCCATGTTAATAGAAGATGTTAAAAATAGAGGTGAAAGTCATTATGTGGTACCTATTGTAAAGGGAGTAATGGAATATTACTTGAATAAGGCACCAAAATAAATTTAACTTCAGTTCAGAATTAAAGAGAAGTTGCTATATAGTGTTTAGAGAAGTACAATTAGGCAATGAATATTTAATTTTTTGGCACCCAAACAAAGGAGGAAAAATATTATGGAAAAGCTTGTTGATTTAAACAGTGATGTAGGAGAAAGCTTTGGAGCTTACAAGATAGGAATTGACGAAGAGGTACTGAAATATGTATCATCAGCTAACATTGCATGTGGATGGCATGCAGGAGATCCTGTTGTGATGAGGAAAACTGTAGAACTGGCTTTTAAAAATAGTGTAGGTATTGGCGCACATCCTGGATTCTTTGATGTTATGGGCTTTGGAAGAAGAAATATGATAGTATCTCCTGACGAGGCAAAACAGTATACTATATACCAACTTGGAGCCCTGTATGGTTTTGTAAAAGCCATAGGAGGGAAAATACAACATGTAAAGCCTCACGGAGCAATGTACAACATGGCAGCTAAAGATGGTAAACTTGCCCGTGCAATAATAGAGGGTATATGGGAAGTGGATAGGGATTTAATAATCCTCGGACTTGCAGGAAGTAAAATGATCAGTGCAGCAGTTGAAAAAGGATTAAAAGTTGCAAATGAAGTTTTTGCTGATAGAGCATATAATTCTGATGGAACCCTTGTTGCAAGAAGCCTTCCTGGATCCATAATAACGGATAAAAATATAGCTATTTCAAGGGTGATAAGAATGGTAACAGAGGGAAAAGTAACAGCAATAACTGGTGAAGATTTGAATATAAAGACAGATTCCATATGTGTTCACGGAGACAATCCAGAGGCAGTGGAGTTTGTACGCCTTATAAAGGAAGAGTTATTCAAAGCTGGAGTAGAAATTCAGCCACTACATGAATTTATAAAATAGGAGGTCAGTTTATGAATAACAATTCAAATAAACAACAAACAAACATAAAAAAGAAAAGCAATTGGGGTGTACTTATTGGAGCATCATTCCTTATGGCTACATCTGCAATAGGGCCGGGATTTCTAACTCAAACTGCAGTATTTACAGAAACGTTTAAAGCTAATCTGGGGTTTATTATACTTCTTACCGTTATTGTAGACTTTGTAGCCCAGCTTAATATATGGAGGGTTATTGGAGTATCAGGACTTCGTGCACAGGACATCGCAAACAAAACGCTACCTGGCCTTGGTATTTTTCTATCAGTGCTGATATGTATTGGTGGATTTGCATTTAATATAGGAAATATTGGAGGCGCTGCCCTTGGTCTTAATGTATTATTCGGGCTAAACACCCAAATAGGAGCAATTATTAGTGCTGTCGTAGCTATTATAATATTCAGTTCTAAAGAGGCAGGAAAAGCAATGGACACTTTTGCAAAGGTACTGGGTGTTCTAATGCTTATTCTTATAGGATATGTGGCATTTAAAACTCAGCCTCCAGTGGGGGAGATGATTACAAGGACATTTGTTCCAACTGGGTTTGCATTTCTACCTTTTATAACTCTTGTTGGTGGAACAGTAGGTGGATACATAACATTTGCAGGAGGGCATAGGTTAATAGACGCTGGTATTACTGGAAAGGAACATTTGGGTGAAATAACCAAAAGTTCATTACTTGCTATAACAGTAGCATCATTGATGAGAATACTTCTTTTCGCTGCCGTTCTTGGAGTTGTTGTCAACATAGCTAAACCACTTGGCACAATAAACCCTGCAGCTGAAGCCTTCAGACTTGGAGCAGGTAACTTCGGATATATGTTATTTGGAGTTGTACTTTGGGCTGCTGCTTTAACCTCAGTGGTTGGTTCAGCTTATACATCAGTATCATTCCTTAAAACACTTGCACCGGTTTTTGAAAAACATACCTCAAAATTTATAATAGGGTTTATTGTTATATCTACGTTTATATTCCTAACAATCGGTAAGCCTGTAAAGTTACTTGTAGTAGCTGGTTCATTGAATGGGTTGATTCTTCCAATTGCACTTGGGATAATACTTATTGCTTCTACAAAGAAAAATATTGTAGGAGACTATAAGCATTCAAAGTGGCTAATGTATTTAGGTTATATTGTTGTAATGCTAGCAGTTATTGCAGGTTATCAGTCATTGGGTGGAATAGTTGCATTATTTAAATAGGAGGTGAAAATACAATATGTATGAAAAAATTAAGTATTTAACCGCGGGAGACAGATCTTTAGTTATTGAATTTGGAGATGAAATTGAAGAAGGTGTAAACTCAAAAATTAGAAGTCTTACACTTTCATTGGAAAGAGAGGGCATTATAGGAATAATCGAGACTATTCCAACATATAGGTCTCTGATGGTAATTTATGACCCTATGATAATTGAATTAGATGAACTTATAGATAAAGTAAAATCTATTATGGCAAAAATGGATGAAATAAAACTTCCTAATCCTAAAGTTATAGAGATACCAACACTTTATGGTGGGGAGTATGGACCTGATATTGAGATTGTGGCACAGCACAATCATATATCTATAGGAGATGTAATAAATATTCATACGTCATTGGAGTATTTGATTTATATGATTGGATTCACACCTGGCTTCCCTTACCTAGGAGGTATGAATGATAAAATAGCTACTCCTAGATTACAGACGCCAAGAACTAAAATACCTGTTGGAAGCGTAGGAATTGCAGGTAACCAAACCGGCATATATCCTATAGAAAGCCCTGGAGGATGGCAATTAATTGGCAGGACTCCTGTTAAATTGTATGACCCATACAGGAAGGAGCCTGTACTATTAAATGCAGGTGATTATATAAAATTTGTACAAATAAATGAAATGGAATTCAAAAATATTGAGATTTTGGAGAAAGAAGGAAAATATAAAGTAATTGCAAGAGGAAGAAGGTGAGTATATGACAATAATGAAAATATTAAGTCCAGGTATGTATACCACCATTCAGGATGAAGGCAGGTATAATTATCAAAAATCTGGTATGTCTGTCGCAGGAGCAATGGATCAATTCTCTCTAAGGGTGGCAAATATTCTTGTAGGCAATAGCGACGGTGAAGCGTGTCTAGAAGCTACACTTATGGGACCGAAAATAAAATTTCAAGGTGAAGCAATGATTGCAGTTACAGGAGCCAATCTTGTGCCAATGATAAATAATGTGGCTGTAGATATGTGGAGTGGAGTTAAGGTGTCAGATGGTGATGTACTTTCCTTTGGAACTGCAAAAAGTGGGTGCAGAAGTTATATATCAATAGCGAATGGTATAGACGTGCCAGAGGTTATGGGTAGTAAGTCTACCTATGTTAAGGGCAAAGTGGGAGGTTTTGAGGGGAGGATACTGAAGAACGGTGATGAGATAAAAATTGTAAATTCAGTTGGTGATAAGGTTACTAGGAGCATAAAACTTCCAACTAATTTTATACCATCCTATAAAAAGGATAATACCGTAAGAGTAGTAATGGGTCCTCAAGATGATTACTTTACAGTGGAGGGAATAAATACATTTTTTAATTATCCCTATGAAGTCACAAATGAAGCTGATAGAATGGGATACCGTTTATCAGGCTCTAAAATTGCTCATAAAACCGGTGCAGACATTATATCTGACGGAATAACCATGGGATCGGTACAGGTTCCAGGACATGGGGCCCCCATAATTATGATGGCGGATAGGCAAACTACTGGAGGATACACCAAAATTGCTACAGTAATATCTTCAGATATAAACATAGTGGGCCAGTTAAAGCCTGGTGACAGTGTCAAATTTAAATCAATAGATATTATTGAAGCTCATAAAATATACAGGAAATATATGGAAGGCTTCGATGAAATAAGAGAATGCGTGACAAAGTTAGGTTCAACCAAAATTAATACCAAAAACTATAAAGTAAGGGTAAATAATAAGGAGTTTGAAGTGAGTGTAGAGGAAATAAAAATGCTTTAGCAAGATTGCTAGAGCATTTTATTTTACAGAAAAGAAGGGAAGTTATTAGAAAAGTTAGCGGGTTTACTTATGTAATATTAAAATATGTGTAAAAAAATTTAAAGGAAGCAAAACTATAATAGTAAATAAAAATATTTCCATGACTACTAATAATTGGTCATTTGTGCTATAATGTAAAATGACGAGGAATTTTTTTTATATTTATTTTAACTCATTATTTAACTTATAAACTTATTAAGCTTTAGTGATAATTATAATAATTATTACATTATTAGACTTGTTTAGATATACAGCAAACTACCTTAAAGTGTGGACAAGGTTATATTAGAATGAAATCGAGGAGAGCTACGGCCTCTTAAAATGATAATCCTTGATAATATTATGTGTTGTAATCTTAACATTTATAATGAGCTTTATAAGGATATTATAATATTTCATAAAGGGGAGATGAGAATTAGGTCTAGGTGTATGGTTATATAGTTGGAATTTAATGATGAGAGAATTATATTACTAAAATATTTTAGGAGGTAGTTATTATGAATTTATTGATTTTGGCTCCAATTTGTTCTATATTAGCCCTTAGTTTTGCAGGATATCTTGCATATAAAGTATTAAAAGAAGATGAAGGAACAGATCAAATGAAAAAAATTGCTCTTTCTATTAGAGAAGGTGCAGATGCTTATTTAAAAAGGCAGTACACAGGAGTAGCCCTTTTCTTTGTAGTTATGTTTGTAATCCTTGGAATACTGGTAGCATTTGGATTTCTTACCCCATTTGTACCTTTTGCATTTATAAGTGGAGGTTTCTTCTCAGGTCTTTCAGGTTTTATAGGAATGAAAATTGCTACTCGTGCCAATGTTAGAACTACGCACGCAGCTGGAAAAAGTCTTAACAGTGCTCTAAAGGTTGCTTTTTCAAGCGGTGCAGTAATGGGACTTACTGTTGTAGGTCTTGGACTTCTTGATATTAGCATATGGTATTTTTTATTGGATTTTTTCTATAGAAATTTAGAAGAGGCATCAAGAATTCAAAATATAACAAGCGCTATGATTACTTTTGGAATGGGAGCTAGCTCCATGGCATTATTTGCTCGTGTAGGTGGAGGTATATTCACTAAAGCGGCAGACGTAGGTGCGGATCTTGTAGGTAAACTTGAAGCAGGAATTCCAGAGGATGATCCAAGAAATCCTGCAGTTATCGCTGATAACGTTGGAGACAATGTTGGAGACGTAGCTGGCATGGGGGCAGATCTTTATGAATCATATGTGGGTTCAATAGTATCCACTGCTGCTCTTGCTGTAGCAGCTGGACTTGGAGTTGCAGGTGTTACAATCCCTATGGTTATAGCAGCTATAGGTGTAGTAGCATCTATTATTGGAACCTTTTTTGTTAAATCAGGGGAGAAAACTGAGCAAAAGGGTCTTTTAGCCGCTCTCAGGCGTGGTGTCTATGCAAGTTCTGCAATAATAGCAATACTTTCCTTCTTCCTAGTTTGGAATGTACTTGGTATGGAGCACATCGGAGTTTATTTTGCAATATTAAGTGGGCTTATAGCAGGTAATCTAATTGGTTTTTGTACAGAATACTTTACTTCAGATACGTACAAACCTACTAAAAAATTAGCACAAACAACAACAACTGGTGCAGCCACAGTTATAATAGGTGGTCTTTCACTAGGAATGATGTCTACTTTCCTTCCTGTATTAATAGTAGCAATGGCAATCGCCGCTAGTTTTTATTTCGCTGGAGGAGCAGTAGATTACAATATGGGTTTATATGGTGTGGGAATAGCAGCAGTAGGAATGCTCAGTACACTAGGTATTACATTGGCTACTGATGCTTATGGTCCTGTGGCAGACAATGCCGGGGGTATTGCAGAAATGACACATCAAGATCCTATAGTACGTGAGCGAACAGATGCTCTTGATTCACTGGGAAATACTACAGCAGCTACAGGCAAAGGGTTTGCTATAGGTTCTGCAGCTTTAACAGCGCTTGCGCTTATTGCGGCATATAGAGATCAAGTAGAGATTATTGTAAAAAAAGAAAATTTAGATTTTGTTTTTAACCTATCAATATTAAATCCTCAGGTACTTATAGGGTTATTTATAGGTGGAATGGTTCCTTTTGTATTTGCAGCATTAACAATGGATGCAGTAGGAAAAACAGCACAACTTATAGTAGTAGAGGTTAGAAGACAATTTAAAGAGATATTGGGACTTATGGAAGGCACCGCAGATGCTGACTATGCACAGTGCGTTGATATCTGTACAAGAGCAGCTCAAAAGGAAATGATTATGCCTGCACTACTAGCTATTATTATTCCATTAACTGTTGGAATAATTTTAGGTGTTAATGGAGTAGCAGGACTCCTTGCAGGGGCAACTGTAACAGGTTTTGTACTTGCGGTTATGATGGCAAATTCTGGTGGTGCTTGGGATAATGCCAAGAAACATATTGAAGCTGGTAACCTCGGTGGAAAAGGATCAGATTGTCATAAAGCTGCCGTTGTTGGAGACACTGTAGGGGATCCATTTAAGGATACCTCAGGTCCAGCTATAAATATATTGATTAAGTTACTTTCCATGGTATCGATAGTATTTGCAGCATTTATTTTGAAGTTCTCAATATTTTAGATAAACTAAAAGCGGCTCCCACTAACTTAGGGAACCGCTTTTAAAATTTTAATCTATTAAACTTCTCTCTTGATAAAATTGTTTTTATTTATTTAATAAAAGAACAAAGGGATTGAAAATATTTAGTCGAATTAGATATAATAAGTTATAAAATATTTTTATATCAATAATTATAAATACGAAAGGAATTTTATTATGAAGGATAACGGAAATAAAAATAAATACTTGGAAATAACGGAGATTGATCCATATCTCAAACCCTTTGAAAAGGATCTTCAACTTAGAGGGGACAATTATACATCTTGCAAAAAAAAATTACTCCATAATAATCAAAGCTTCCAGTCTTTTGCTAATGGAGACTTATTTTATGGCTTTAATCGTACAGCCGATGGGTGGATATATAGAGAATGGGCTCCTGGAGCAGATGCCCTTTATTTAATTGGCGATTTTAATGGTTGGGATGCAAAAACACATCCATTGCAAAAAAGAGAAAATGGAAATTGGGAGATATTTTTGCCAGGGATACAAGCTCTAAAACATATGTCTTATGTTAAGGTAAGAGTAGTATCTAAAAATGTATCAAGAGATAGGATTCCTCTTTATATTAAGCGTACAGTGCAAGATCCTATTACTCACGATTTTGTAGGACAAATTTGGCAGCCAGATTATGATTTTAAGTGGCAGGATAGTGAATTTCATGTTGATAAAAAGGCGCCTCTGTTAATTTATGAGGCTCATGTAGGTATGGCTCAGGAAAAAGAAGGTATGGGTACTTTTGTAGAATTTGCAGAAAATACGCTTCCAAGGATAAAGGCTGCTGGTTATAATACAATACAGCTTATGGCAGTAATGCAACACCCTTATTATGCTTCTTTTGGTTATCAAGTATCTAATTTTTTTGCTGTTTCATCATGGTTTGGAACCCCAGAAGAGCTTAAAACATTAATTAATACTGCTCATTGCATGGGTATTACAGTATTACTTGATTTAGTACACTCTCATTCCGTTAAGAATATAGCTGAGGGTATTAATGAGTTTGACGGAACTGATTATCAATTCTTTAATACTGGAGATGCAGGTAATCATTTGGCTTGGGGTACGAAACTTTTTAATTATGGAAAACCAGAAGTACTTCATTTTCTTTTATCAAATATTAAGTTTTGGCTTACGGAATATCATTTTGATGGGTATCGATTTGATGGTGTATCATCTATGTTGTATCATCACCACGGACTTGGAGTAGCCTTTACAGATTATAGTAAATATTTTAGTATGGATACTGACATAGAAGCAATTACTTACCTTCAATTTGCTAACGATTTGATAAGACAAGTGAACCCGAGTGCAGTAACTATTGCAGAAGATATGAGCGGATTACCTGGAATGTGTCTTCCTGTTAGTTCTGGTGGTTTAGGCTTTGACTATCGTTTGTCTATGGGAGTGCCTGATCTTTGGGTAAAAATACTTAAAGAGTTACCGGATGAAAAATGGAGTATGAATAAGCTATGGTATGAATTAACTAGTAGACGACCTCGTGAAAAGAATATAGGTTATTCTGAATCACACGATCAGGCACTTGTAGGTGATAAGACCCTAATGTTCCGTTTAGGTGACAAGGAAATGTACAATCATATGTCAAAAAATGATGACAATTTAATAATAAGTAGAGCAGTAGAATTGCATAAACTTATCAGATTTATCACCATAACTTTAGGTGGCGAAGGCTATTTGAATTTCATGGGTAATGAATTTGGTCACCCAGAATGGATTGACTTCCCAAGAGAAGGTAACAATTGGAGTTATCATTATGCAAGAAGACAATGGAGTCTAATGGAAAACAAAGAACTTAAATATGAGTATTTATCAAATTTTGATAAAGAAATGTTGAATCTAGTAAAGACCTATAATGTTTTAAGTGCTTGTGATCTACAAAATCTTTGGACTGATGAGGAACATAAGCTACTTGCTTTCAGAAAAGGCGGGCTGATATTTTTATTTAATTTTAATCATTGCGAATCATTCTCTGAATATGAACTCCCAACTGATGAAATGGGTGAATATAAAATTGTGTTTGATAGTGATGAGAAGATATTTGGTGGGCAGGGTAGAATTGCAAGGGACTACACATATCACACAAAAGCATTAAAGGGTAAAGAAAATAAAACCGGAGTTATAATATACTCACCTAGTAGAACTGTGCTAGTATTAAACAAAGTTAGGTAATGTTTTTACATTTTATAGATAAGTTTTCGCATTGGAGGAGATAAAATGTTAAATCCTGGACAAATACTAGATGAAAAATACGAAATAATAAGAGTCTTAGGACGAGGCGGAATGTCTACAGTTTACCTATGCAAGAATAACAGGCTAGGAAATTTTTGGGCGGTTAAGGAAGTAGATAGTAAGTGGAAAGATAAAATAGATTTTCTTGCTGAGCCTAATATACTAAAGAATTTAAGCCATATAGGGATTATACGAATTATTGATATATTTTATGAGGATGATAATTTATACATTGTGGAGGATTATATTGAAGGGAAGACTTTAAAGGAATATGTGGATTCCATTGGAGTTATTTCTTCAGAACTTGTATGCGATATATCACTGCAATTATGCAGTATATTAGGTTACCTTCACAGCTTTAATCCACCCATTATATATAGAGATTTAAAGCCCTCTAACATTATGATAAAACCTAACAATAAGGTAGTGCTTATTGACTTTGGAATAGCACGGACATATAAGGAAAATCAAGAAGGCGACACTATGATTTTAGGTTCTATGGGTTACATAGCACCTGAACAGCTTGTAAATGCTCAATCCAATGCTCAAACGGATATTTATTCTCTTGGTGCCACTATGTTTTTTATGCTTACAGGAAAATCCATAACCTTTACTTCAGAGCTTTTGAATGAGGGAAATTACCCTGAGAATATATCTAAAGGTTTAGTTAGTGTTATTCAAAAGGCTTCAGCTATAGAACCTAAAAAACGCTATAGTGATGTATTGGTGATGCAATCTGACCTTAATACCAATGTGACTGAGGTCGAATCTCCAAAAACAGTGCTAATGAATTCACATAAATCTGTGGCTGAGGCTACCAAAGCGGTTTTGCTAGGTGATAAAAAGATTGGGAAGAGAACTAAATTAATTATTATAGGGGTGCTGGCTTGTATAATAGCGTTGGTTGTTTTTTTAGCTATGCTAATGAATAATAAAGGAGCAGATAAAAATCCTTCTTCAACTGCTGCTAAAACAACTGAAGAAACTGAGCCAAAGGTAGCCCCAGTTGTAGAAGCGGACACTATTGTTAAGGGAATCTTAGACATGAAAAGCACCACGGGATTAAGTACTAAACCCAGCAGGGAAAAAGTTAAAGGCAAGGGCAAGGATAAGAATGAGGAGGACGAAAATCTTCCTGTACAATTCACTTTAAATCCTGTTGCAGCTATTTCTAACTCAAAACTATCGATTTCTTTAACAAACATTCTAGTTATAAAGGATGATGTTATAGTTACATTAAACATTGAAAATATAGCTGCAGCTACACAAAGATTAGATATAAGCAAAACTTATTTAGTAAATGATAAAAATGAAGCTATAAAAAGCTATAATCAGAGTTCAACTAATATGATGCTAATTCCACAAAGCTCAGGCATTCAGGAAATTAAGCTGTACTTTAAAGATATCAATTTTGAAGAAGGTTCTTATATATTGAAAACAGTTTTAAGTTCATCTGTAAATAAAGATATAAATTTATTTGTAGATGTTATAAAATAATGATAATTTATGCCATATACATTATGTATATGGCATAAATTATCTATAAAAATAATATTTTAACCTCACCAGGTGCTAAATGTAATTTCAAGTTAAAGTCATCGTCAAAATCGTATATATCACGATTGTGTTCAATAGAAGAATACATTAAATATGCTTTTCTCGAAGAATTTCCACTGGCATTTCTTAGGTTACTAAGAAAAACTGTACAATCAATGGGCCAATATGTTTCAGTACTACCTATAATCATTAAAACATTATCATGGGTTTTCCATCTTCTATTGTTAATTATATATGAAAATCCAATTGCTGGTGTTCCAAAATTATCAAACCCAAGCGGAATATAATTATCAAGATTTGTTATGCTGTCTATAAAGGTCTCTCTTATCTTTGAAACTGCTTCTAAGGTATCAGGAAGTTCCCATCTACCATAATTACACCAGTGGAGTGCAAATTTATCAAATAGTGAAAGCTTTCCAAAGAAAACATCACTCTCTGGCAGCATATACATTTCATTATCCCTGCAATCGAGTCCTATATTCATTGGTTGGGTTTCATAAACCTCTTGACCAGAATTAATAAATGGAACTCCATTTGGCATAAACATGTTTAACGTAGCAAGAGCTTTTGCAAGAACGCGTCCGCCATCTCTTGCTGCAATTCTAGGTGTATCATGAGTTTCAGCACAAGCATAAGTAGCTGTTTTAAGATTCACTGAATTATACATAAATTCATGGGTTTTATGTTCTACATTTCTTGGTTCCATCATAAAACCATTGCCAATTATCATATTATATCCCATTACCCTTGAAACTTCTGCTCCAATTGGATATAGTTCTTCTGCAATAAAACAGAATTCGGGGTCGCTTTCTCTTGGTATTTTAATTATTCTGTGGACTAACTCTGATGGTAGGGAATGACCCATATCAATTCTTGCACCATCAATTCCGTAATTTTTTTGGAACTCCGGAATTATACTTGAGAGTGTATTCCAAAGATCTTCGTTAATAACGTTTCCCTTAAATATATTTGCTTTTATTACATCAAATAAGATGTATGGTGGCTTTTCTTCTAAACATAAGAATTTCCCGCTTTCCTTTGGATGATCAAGGTAAAGCCTAAAGAACGTAATATCATTCCAAGCAGGTTGAGGGTCATTAATACAATCTGAAAATGCTGGGGCTACAGTTAAACCAAATTCACTTTCAATTAAGTTAATAAAATCTATATTTCTATCCGTCTCATATGCTTTAACAACTTTGCTCCATTTTTTTGGATCTATTAGGTTGGGAGCATTTGAAAATTTTTCTATATGAAAAACAACCTCCTTTGATGAATAAATTCTTTCTAGTTCACTAAGGGATGGTTTAGAATTTTCTTTAATTCCATTTACAAATGGTGATTTATAAGAATCCATTCCGCTGGTTTTTGCCCAATAAAACCACTCAGGATTAGATATAACAAGATCATTATCTCTTGCTGCAGTTCTAGGTATAATATCGATAATAACCTTTATGGAAAGAATGTGGCAGGCCTCAACAAAAGCACTAAACTCTTCTTCAACAGTAAGTGACTTTCCAGTCATTGATTCTTTTAACTCTTCATCTATTTGAAAAAAATTCTTAATTGCATAAGGTGAACCCATATCTCCTTTTTTTACTCTAGTGCTATGGGTTGAAACTGGTAACAAATAAATTGCATCAATACCCATTTTTTTAAGCAAGGGCAGTAGAGCAATTGTCTTAACAAAAGTTCCAGTTTCTTTGATATTTGATTCATTTAAATCTTCTAAGAAGCCACTATGGTTATGATCCCATGAAGTTGATGTTCTAACTTGCATAGAATAAACTGAGCTCTTTTTTATCCAATCTCCACCAATATAACCATAAGTATTAGCTTTAAAATAAGTATTTTGATGAACTGATCTTGTATAATCAAAATCACAATTTACTTTAGGTAAAATATATTTTTCTATACAATTATGATAAAATCTATATGGATTTACTTTAAGCTCTCCATTTTCAAGATTTTCAACTTCATTAGAATTGTAACCAAAGCAATTCCATAAATCAGGTATGTAATAATTCTGGTTTTCCCCCTCTGGAATTCGTTCCTCTAAAATTTTCATAAGTTTATTAAGATTTGAAATTTTTTCTTTTATCATTAGAAATTTTCCCCCTATTATTTTATTAATTCTTTAAATTTTATACTATCCTGTACATTATCAAAATCCTTTTCATTTTTAGCTGCATTTTTAATATTTGGATTAATATCAATGGCTAGTTTCAAATATTTTATAGTATTTCCAATATCACCTTTTCTCCCATAGATACTTGCTATACCATAATAGCTCCATTCAAATTTTTCTACCTCTAAATCTTTTTTATACCATTTAATAGCTTCATCATAATAGCCATATAATTCATTTGCCAATGCTTTATTAAATCTAGCATAACCATAATCTGGTTTTAGTTTTAAAGCTTGATCGATTTGTTTCATGCCATTTTTATAATCTCCATTATAAGCTAATGCAATTCCTTGAACAGCATATGCTTTATAAAAGTTAGGCTCTTCTTTAAGCACCAGCCTCTCAGTCTCAATAGCTTGTTTATATTTTTTTTCGAAAAACTCATCATACCCTATTTTCCATTTCTTTTCTAAGTTTTCTTGTTTTTGCTTAATTTCTTCCTGTTTTTTAATTTCAACATTGATCAACTGTAGCTTTTTTATTTCTTCAATTTTATCAGCATTTACTTGTGTTTTATTATTTGTTACAGCTGTATTGATATTTTTTATATTGTTTTCAATTGCAGTATTAGCTATTATACCTGCTAAAATAACAAAAATTAATATCTTGAATTTAAACCATTGTGATTTCATCTTTTTCACCTATTCCTTTATTATAGGGTTTTAAGTTAACACTTAAAACCCTATAAGTGAATTTTATGGCTTTAATTTTGCTTTGAACTCATCAAAACTGAAATTTGCATTAACAAAAATTCTACCTAATGAATAAATATTATTATTTTTATCTATCCAACCAAAATCAGTTGAAAAAGCTAACTTATAACCGGATTCTTTTGCAGCTTTTATTACAGTTTCATTATATTCTCCATAAGGATATGCAATGTAATTTATTTTCCTATTTAATATTGTTTCTAATTTAGCTTTTGAAGACGCCATTGTTTTTATATTATCACTATAAGATATTTTAGTTAAATGTTCATGAGCAACTGTGTGACTTTCTATTCTTATATTGTTTGCATCCATTAACTTTATCTCATTAGAGGTTAAAAAATTCTTCTCTAAATCAATGGCACCAGTAATTACAAACACAGTTGCTTTTAAGCCTAATTCCTTTAGTATAGGATATGCATTAGTGTAGTTATCTTTATAGCCGTCATCTAATGTTATAACTATGGGTTTCTTAGGGACTATTTTACCTGTTTTCATATAACTATAAAGGTCATCTATAGTTAAGGTTGTATAATTATTCTCTTTAAGATATTTCATTTGCTTCCTAAAGTTTTCTTTAGAAACGCGTAGGGAATTTCCTTTTTCATAACTAATAGAATGATACATAAGTATTGGTATTTTATTATTAGTAACCTTAAAAACAGATGTTGATTTATAAACTTTTTCTTCAATGCTTATGCTATCATAAACAGCCAAATTGTCTGGGGGATGTGGTGCTAATTTTTTTTCTTCACTAATTACTTCCGGTATTTTTGCCTTATCAACAGTATTAGTAATATTAATTTGATTATGGTTTACTAACCTAGTAAAATTATAAGTTAGACCTAAACACACAATAAAAATAGCTATTATAATTTGTTTTTTACTTAGCTTCATAATACTCCCCACTCTATTAATTATTATTATTTAGTTATATGGTTGTTATACTTACATAATAGCAATATATTCACATTAAATACAGTAAAATTTTTTTTCATATTAATCATTACATATCAATATATTATCCTAATCTAAATTATATTTATATAAATTTGAGATAAGATATAAACAGTGTAATACTATGACTTGTAACAGTTTATGTGTCAACTAAAACTTTATATAAATTAGAGTTTAAAAGAAAGGTTGATTAAGGGGGATTTATTTAAAATAATGTTAAAAACAGTATGAAAGCCTTGAAATTATTTTAAAATTAAAGTAATATATAAGTATAGTGCAAACGGTTGCAATATTTTCTAAGCATTAATACAAACGATTGCATAAAATTATTAGGAGGCTATTATGAAAAAATCCAAGAAAATTACAAGCTTGATTCTGACACTTATATTTTTCATAACAATTTTACCTAAATTTAACCTTAAAGTTAAGGCTGAAGTCTTACCTGCTACTGATTTATCAGTAACACTGGTGGGCAATATAATCAATGCAAATAGTCTTGGGAAAGACTGGGATCCTACAAACAATCAAACACTTTTAAAAGAATACAAAAATGGTATTTATGAAATTACAGTGGATTTTAAAGCAGCTACGCCAGATGCTCAGTATAAAGTTGCACTTAATAGAAACTGGGACAAAGCATATGGAGATTTAAAAAGTACTGATGGAAATAAACACATAAATGTTACTACACCAGGAAAGGTAATATTCAGATTTAATGCAAAAACAAATGATGTATTCGATTCAATCAATAATCCTGAACAGTTTAAGAGTTCCGCTTCACTTGTTGGAACCTTTGCACAAAGTGGTGGAAAAGATTGGACTCCTGCTGACACTACATTTACTTTAGATTATATAGGTGGAGGCTTTTATAAAAAGACTTTTAGTTTAAAAGCAGGCACTTATGAATACAAAGTAGCTTATAATGGTGGCTGGAATAACGGTGAGTTTGCCAGCAATGTTAAACTAACTTTAGCAACAGATACTAATGTTACTTTTATGTCCAACCCTATAGAAGGTATATGTACAGATTCAATTGCTAATCCACTAATTTTAGGTTCTGTTTCATTAATAGGAACTATACGTGGAGGAAATGGTGATTGGGATATAACTTCTAAAAATTATGATTTTACAAACCTATCCGGAGATGGCAAATACGTTTACAGTGCATTTTTCCCAGCTGGATCCTATGACTATAAAGGCCTTGAAGATTATGCATGGACAAGCGGTGGATTACCAGCTAGTGGAAATGTTAGTATAAAAGTTCCCGAGGGTGGTAAGTATGTAGTTTTTATTGCAGATAGAGCTAAAAGAACTTTAGTTGATTCTATAAATAATGGGGATAAAGTAGCTGAGGCCCTTGGACTTCAAGCACCAGTTGTAGCTACAAAAAGCCCTATAATTAATGCAAACGGTAGCATAACATTTAATTATAAAGATATTAATGCAAAACAGGTTTATCTTGCAGGTGATATGACAACTTGGGAGTCAAACAAAAGAGAAATGACATTAATAGATATTAAAAATGGAATATTCTCTATTACTTTAAGACTCGAGGATGCTGCTAAAGATTATGGATACAAATTTATAGTTGATGGGAAAGAGATACAAGATCCATTAAATCTAGCAGTAGGTGAGAATTCTATATTAAAATATGCAGAATATGCAGGTAGAAAAGTTGTTCTAGCCGGAACAATACAAGGCATAGATGGAAGTGGAACTTGGGATCCAGCTTCTGAAAAGACAAAACTAAATTATGATGGTAATGGTAACTACAGCTTAACATTGAAAAATGTTCCAGCAGGAAGTTATGAGTACAAGATTGCTATGGGCTCTTGGGATCCTGAAAATTATGGGGCAAATGGTGTTTCTTTTGGTGGTAATATTAGTTTAATAGTACCAGTACAAGAGGATGTTACCTTTTGGTATAACGATGACAGTCATAATATAGTAGATTCAACTTATTATAAAAAAGCTGATATAGATTTAAAAGGTACAGGGATACCAGCAGGTACAAAACTTACTGATTCTTCGTTATCAGGAATTTATAGTACCAAGGTTACTTTAAATAAAGGTAATTATTCAGATGTTGTGGCAGTTCTAGGTGGAAAAGAATATTCTTTTGGAAAAGCTTACGTTACAACGGATACAAAAGAGGTAACCTTTAGCTTTGATGCAACAACATTAATGACCTTTACAGATGCATCCAATACTCCTATAGCTGTAAATAGTCTATATTTTAACTCAAGAGATTCTAAGTATAAATCCCCTTATGGTGCAACTCCAACTGATAAAGAGATTACTTTCAATCTTAAAACAGGAACGGATGTAACATCAGCTAAAATTGTATTAATAACTCCAACTGGAATTCAATTAGTTGATATGACAAAAGGGGTAGCATTTGATGCAACCTCTAATAAATGGACAGGTAATTTCAAATCAAGCAAGATTGGACAATTTAAATATTATTTTGTAGTTTCAAATGGTTCAGATGTAAAAGCCTATGGCGATGATGATGGGTTCTTTGGACCAGGAAAAGCAGGCCAAATTGGAACTGTAGGATATTACGACTTAAATATATATGATAAAAATTTCAAAACTCCAGATTGGATGAAAAATGCAGTTGTCTATCAGATATTCCCAGATAGGTTTTTCAATGGAGATACTAAAAACGACGATGTACAAAAATTGGCAAGAGGTACTACTCCTTATGAATTTTATAATAATTGGTATAGTATTCCCGAAGATCCAACACTAGAATTTATCACAAATGCAGATGGATCGCAATCTCCTAACCCTGCATATACGGGAACAAAAGGTGATAATGTTTGGGCAAATGAAATGTATGGTGGAGACATTGATGGTATACAAGATAAACTTGACTATTTACAAGCACTTGGAATAAATACTCTTTATATGACACCTATATCAAAATCTATCTCTAACCATAGATATGATACCACAGATTATAAAAACTTAGATCCACTTTTAGGACGTACAGAAGAGTTTGTTAAATTGGCTAAGGAAGCTCATAAAAAAGGAATGCATTTAATTATAGATGGCGTATTTAACCATGTTTCAGATGATTCTATTTATTTTGATAGATATGGAAAATACATGGCTAAGAAGAAGCCTATTGGAGCTTATCAATATTGGTCAAGAGTTTATGATTTAATGAACTTAAAGAAGGTAACGCAGCAAGTAGCTGAAAAACAGGTGACTGCAAATTTAGCATCTATTGGTATTACAGATCTTCATTATAAAGATTGGTTTGTAATAAATAACTCTAAGGTCGCTGGAGTAACAGGAGACCCAGAACATTATAGCTATGAAGGCTGGGCAGGATATACATCAATGCCAGTTATCCAAGCCTTAAGTGGTTCAGAATACAATGTTAAAACCTGGGCTGATGAAATAATTGATGGAAAAGATGCTAACTCTAGATTATGGTTAAAAAATGGTTCTAATGGCTGGAGATTAGATGTTGCAAATGAAGTTTCTGACCAAACTTGGAGAAAATTTAGAACCGCTGTAAAACAAGAAGGAGACAATGTTATTATTGGAGAAATTTGGACAGATGCATCTAAATACCTACTTGGAGATATGTATGACTCTGTAATGAATTACAGATTTAGAGACGCAGTCTTAGCTTATGTTGAAAATAAAGACACTGGCAACATGAGCGCTGTCCAAGCTATGAATCAACTAGAAGCTATGAGAGAGCAATATCCAAAAGAAGCTTTTGAGACTATGATGAATTTAGTAGATTCACATGATACTCAAAGAATAATTTCAGATCTTGATGGAGCCCAAAAGAGTGTTAAAGCTATTGCAGGTGAACCATCAGCTACAGCCCTGGCAAAGGTTAGATTAATACCATTAATCCAAATGACTTACCCTGGAGCTCCAACCATATATTATGGTGATGAAGCTGCAATGCCAGGAGCAGATGATCCTGATAACAGAAGAGGGATGATTTGGGGCAAAGGAGATAAGTCCACAGTTGAATGGTATGCAAAGCTTGCTAATATTAGAAATGCTTATCCAGTTCTAAGAACAGGAGATATTGTGCCTATAATTGTGGATGATGCAAACAAAGCCGATGTAATGGCATATTCTAGAAATGGCAAAAATAATCATGCGGTTATTGCTATTAATAGAAAAAGTTCTGATATCAAAGGGATAGTTTTAGATTCAAATTTACCCGTAGGCACTGTGCTTACAAATGCACTTAATTCGGCTGAAACCTATAAAGTAGCTGTTAATGGCAAGATAACTGTTAATCTTCCTAAATATTCAGGGGTGATTTTAGTCCATAAATATACTTCTGTGATTGTGAAAACAGCAGATTTAAAAGATGTTTATGATAAAGCTTATATAGTACCAACTAAAGAAATTAAAAACAAAAAAACTAGAAATTAATCCATTAGAGGATGCTATTAAATACCTACATTGAAATAGTAATAAAAATAAGGAGTACATAGTTTAAATAGCTATGTACTCCCTATTTCTTTATATATTTTTACCTTTTTCACGAAGAAAGTCTATTAACATTGCTCTATTTGTATTAATAATAAGTTCTTCAGGCATATCAACATTTTTAAGTATTTTTTCAGCAACACTAAAATTGCCTATAGAATAACAAAAATGAGCATCACTATTTACAATAATCCTTTGTCCAAATTCTTTGCAAAGTTTTACTATCTTAGTGCAATTCACGTCACTGCCTAATCTTGAAGATACAAAAGAACTATTATTTAATTCTATTAGTATATTTTTTTCTTTTGCCTTTTTTACTATTTCTTCCTCGTGTATAGGAAATTTCGGATTTCCTATGTGCCCTAAAATATTAACATTTGGATTATCCATAGCTTTTAAAATAGTGGCTGTATTTAAATCCACATTTTTTCCACCTTCCATTAGTGGTTCATGCATGCTTACTATCATTATGTCAAGACCATTCTGTAGTTCCATTGGTATATCAAGATTACCTTCATAATCAATTATATTAGCTTCACATCCATAAAGCATTTTAACACCGAACAATTCTCTTGGCAGAACTTTTAAATTACCAAAATACCAAAGATCAGGGGCACCTGGCATATTAGGACCATGATCTGTAACTCCTAATATCTCAAGACCTATCTCACTAGCATATTTTGCATTTTCCATTAGTGTACTGTATGCATGACCACTAACTATAGTATGGGTATGTAAATCCGCAATAAACTTCATAAAATCTCTCCTTTACGTTTTCCTTTATCATCTTTAATTATAAACCTTATTTAAGCTTATTGTTAAAAGATTGTTATAATAATTATTCATTGATTATTTATTTATGGTTGCTTCTATAATAAGAAGGAGATTGCCCTATGGTTTTTTTAAATTGTTTTGAAAAAATAAATTGATCAGAATAACCAACAGAAGTTGATACTTCTGCTATGGATAAAGCATGGTTTGTTAAAAAATGGCATGCTTTTTCCATTCGGGTTTTTATAATGTATTCAATGGGTGTTTGGCCTAAAATGTTTTTAAATATGGTACATAAATATTTACGGCTTATTCCAATGTACTTAGCTAAGCTGTTTACACTTATGTTATAACAAAAATTTACCTCCACGTAATCTACGGCACTTTTTACATATCGTTGAATGTTTGATTCATAAATGTTAACTGTATTAGAGTTAGGTGCTATTTCAATTAATTTAGAAAGAAACAAATATAAATAAGCTAATCTAGATAAGTCAGTTTCTATAGAGAATTTAGTGAAGCTAGCCATCTTTTCTATGGTATCTATAAAAAAATTGTCAGTATCATAAAAAAATATTGGGTTATCATAGCTAAGACCTGCATTGTGTATAATTTTCGGCACTTTTACTCCGTTAAACCCAACCCAAATATAATGCCAAGGGTCCTCCATATCTGCTTCGTAATAGGTAACATGATCAGGACAAATAAGAAATGAATCCCCAGCTTTTAAAGCATATAGCTTTTTTCCACATCTAAAAGTACCTTTTCCGCTAAGTATAAAATGTATAATATAACGATCTCTAGCTACAGGTCCAAAAGAATACCCATTGGAACATAGTTCTTCTCCACAATCATAAAAATTCAGATCCGTATTTGTAAAATTATCATCTTCAACACACCATACTTCCATTTTAACACATCCTTTTAATTCACCTGTGGACATTATAACATATTTTGTAGACATGTAATCATTTACTTATAAACATTTAGAGTTCATAATAAGGGCAACGGTTACAGTGATTAACACATACAATCGTTTAATTTTCAATAATAAATAGCTAATAATTAAATTAAAAGACATGGAGGATTATTTATGCTTAAAACAACATTCATAGGAGCAGGTAGTTCTGTCTTTGCAAAAAATGTAATAGTGGATATACTTCATATATTTTAGAAGCTATGGAAACAGACAAGCTATGTAGGGGTATGAACTAATTGAGTCTCGCAACCGCAATATGTATAATTGAATTTTTTGAAGAGGTTATTATAATAATCTTTTTATAAAGGAGGCCTTTTGGCTTCATAATATATCTAATATGAGGGGGAAGAAAAATGAAAAAAAGTTTAAAAAAAATCATTGCCGTTTCACTTACTTCTATTGCTATGTTAACTAGTTTAGCTGGTTGTAGTAGTTCAAAACCCGCTGAAACAAAAACAACAAGTAGTGCTCCAGTAACTATTACTTATGCTATTTGGGATAAGAATCAAGAACCCGGGATGAGAGCTATAGCTGATGCTTTTACAGCAAAAAATCCTAATATAAAGGTTAAGGTTGAAGTTACAAATTGGGATAATTATTGGACAAAATTAGAGGCTGGTGCAACCGGTGGAGCACTTCCAGATGTATTTTGGATGCATTCAAATAATTTTGTAAAGTATGCTTCAAGTGGAATGTTAATGGATGTTACTGATAAAATAAAAAATAGCAAAACTATAAGTGAAGATAATTTTCCTAAAGGACTTGTAGATGGAACGATTCAAGATGGAAAAACCTATGGACTTCCAAAGGATTACGATACAATAGGTTTATGGTATAACAAGACTATGTTTGATGAAGCAAAAATTGCTTATCCAGATGGAACATGGGATTGGAAGAAGCTACAAGAAGTAGCTAAAAAATTAACAAATCCTGCAAAAGGTGTATATGGCTTTGCAGCACCTGCAGATGCTCAACAAGGTTATTACAATTTCATTCCTCAAAATGGAGGAAATGTTATCTCAGCAGATAAGAAAAAATCAGGTTTTGACTCTGCAGCAACAAAAGAAGCTATACAGTTTGATGTAGATTTTAGTCTTAAAGATAAATCTTCACCTACTCAAGCACAATTTGCAGAAACAAGTTTTGCAGCTATGTTTCAATCAGGAAAAGTTGCTATGGGTTTATTTGGATCATGGATGGTTAGTGAGTTTAAAGCAAATGACTACGTAAAGGCTAACTGTAATGTAGCAGTTATTCCTCAAGGTAAGCAAAAGGCAACTGTATACAACGGATTACAAAATTCAGCTGCAGCTAAAGGTAAATATCCAGAGCAAAGCTGGAAGTTCCTAGAATTCATGGGTACAAAAGAAGCTAATGTTATTCAAGCTGAAAAAGGTGCAGCAATACCAGCATATAATGATACTGCACAACCTTGGATAGACTTCTCTAAAGAGTTTAATTTAAAGGCTTATCCTGAAATGTTAGACTATGCTGTACCAGTTCCAACTTCAAAAACAGCAGCTAAATGGAAAGAATATGAAAATGATATATTAAAAAAGGTATGGGCAAAAGAACTTACAGTAGAAGAAGGATGTAATCAACTTGCTAAACTTATGAATGAGACTTTAGCTACTGAAAAATAGTATGATAACATTAAAGCAATTAGTAAGATAATTACTAATTGCTTTAATGTTATCAGGTATTTATGAATTTCTTGTTAGATAACTTCAAAAGGAGGAGAGGTATTTGAAAAAGTTTAAAGAAGAATATGTCTTTGCATATCTTATGATTGCACCGACTATTATAGGTTTAATAATATTAAACTTATGGCCAATGATTCAAACCTTATATTTGAGCTTGAATACAACCGGTGACTTTGGCAATAACACTTGGGTGGGTTTAGATAATTACAAGCATATGTTAACGGATTCATCTGTAATACATGCAACTATAAATACATTCAAATATACAATAGTATCTGTTCCGGTAGGGATATTCCTTTCTTTAATAGTTGCAGTACTACTTAATGCTAATATTAAAGGAAAAACAATATATCGTACAATTTACTTCTTGCCAATGGTTTCAGCACCGGCAGCAGTAGCAATGATTTGGAGAATACTTTACAATGGAGATTATGGTATTTTTAATTTTCTTCTTTCTAAGATTGGAATTCATGGAGTTAAATGGCTAACAAATCCTACAACTGCTATTTTCTGCATAATAGTAGTAGGTATCTGGAGTACCTTAGGCTATAATATGGTAATTTTACTTGCTGGACTTCAAGAAATACCTACAACCTTATATGAAGCTGCAGAAATTGATGGAGCGGGACCTATTCGCCAGTTTTTCAATATTACACTTCCATTAATATCACCAACCATGTTCTTCGTTGTAGTTACGACTATGATAGGTTCACTTCAGGTATTTGATTTGATATTTATGATGATTGATAGAACAAATTCAGCATTAGAATCTACTCAATCTTTAGTATACTTGTTCTATAAACATTCTTTTGTTATGAATGATAAAGGTTATGGCTCAGCTATAATAATGTTATTGCTTGTAATAATTTTAGTCATTACTGTAATTCAACTTAAACTTCAGAAAAAATGGGTTCATTATCAATAATTTTGGGAGGGGAAATTTATGAGTGTTGAATCAAGATCAGGTAAACGTGTTATTCATATTGTTTTAATTATAGGAGCCATATCAATGTTAACACCTTTTATATGGATGTTATTAACTTCTTTAAAGACTCTTACAGAGGCTACAAGAATACCTCCTGTATTATTTCCTAAAAGTCTTAAATGGAGTAATTATACAGAGGTCACTAGGTTATTGCCGTTTGGAACGTTTTATTTAAATACAATACTAATGATTATTGGTAGAGTTATTTGCGCTGTTATATTTAGTTCTATGGCAGCTTATGCCTTTGCAAGACTGGAATTTCCAGGTAAAAACTTCTTTTTCATGATAATACTTATTCAAATGATGGTACCATCACAGATATTTATTATTCCACAGTATCTTTTAGTTTTGAAACTTGGATGGCTTAATACTGTAAAAGCTTTAATTTTCCCCGGAGTGGTAAGTGCTTTTGGTACATTTCTATTAAGGCAGTTTTTTATTGGTATACCTGTAGAACTTGAAGAAGCTGCTATATTAGATGGATGTAATAAATGGCAAATATACACTAAAATCATGATGCCACTGGCTAAATCAGGACTTGTAGCCCTTGGAATTTTCACTAGTTTATTTGCATATAAAGATCTTATGTGGCCTTTAATTGTAAATATGTCAACGAATAAGATGCCACTAGCAGCAGGACTTGCATCACTTCAAGGACAATATATGACACATTATGAACAAATTATGGCGGGGTC
>Ga0209125_1000323_pt1 | contig 68284 bp, 61 predicted proteins | sample BarGraIncub1131A_FD_184503 | JGI IMG/M metagenome (GOLD analysis project Ga0209125, IMG submission 184503) | Arctic peat soil microbial communities from Barrow, Alaska - Barrow Graham LP Incubations 11-31A (SPAdes) (version 2) | ecosystem: Environmental > Terrestrial > Soil > Wetlands > Peat... | reverse complement strand
TCCGGTTCACCATTTAGATAAAGTGGCTTGGAAATGCGTTTGAAAATACGCCCATCTTTGAGGTAAATAGTATCCAGAGACTCTGCTTTCGGTTTTTCATACAAATCTGAAACTGAAGCAATAAACGCATCCGGATCACTTAGCTGCCCAAGGACGCTGTCCATGAGCGTTTTATCGTCTCTGGATGGCAAGATATCATCCGGAATGTGCCACAACTCAGCAAATTTTGCGTTTGTTTTGAGGACGGCTTTTTGGTCGCTGACCACCAGAATGCCGTTGTGAATGGATTCCAAGATGGCATCCATTAAAGAAAGGGCGTTATTCATTGCTTCCTCCGCCTTATTGCGCTCGGAAATTTGATTCGTTAATGGACGAACACCCCAATAGTAAACGGCAGGAAAAAGCAGGATGGCGAGTAGAAATGAATCAATAAAAATATTTTCCCATAACGAAGATGAAGACTTTAAAAGGTTAGTAAGTAGCGTGATGAGCACCTCACCAACAATGATTGAAAGTATAGCAACAAATGCCATGCGTTTGCCCAAATTGACATCTTTGGAATGGTGGTAGTCGCGCGGTTGTTTCAATGTTTTCATACATTAATCTTTGATTATGTTTAGCTTGTTTAGGGAAAGTTTGCTATTCCATATTCTTTAGACTACCAACTGATTACTTAGTTTAATTCAAAATATTTTATTTAATTTTTAATGCTGGCTCTCATCAAAAATACATTGTATGCTTGCCACTCAGACATTAAAAAATATATAGTGTCTTCATCATCGAACAAAGGATGCATATAGGAACCATAAAGTTGCGGGTATGTGCTACCAGAAGCCAATAATTTTTCCTGACTCCAGGGGCCATTTATTTCTGGTGCATCACGGTACATCAATGCATATTTATCCGCATCAAAATAGGTAGCTATCCATCTTTTGTATTTTTTTTGATACATCAAAGACGATTCTCCAACTGTTGCTTCGAAAATTGCTGATGCTGCACTCTCATTGTTTTTGATCCACCCATCTTTGCTATTCCAATACTCATATTGAGTCATATCCAGAATATCTTTTTCGAGAAATCTGGCTAAATAAGCATTTCCTTGTCTTCCTGATTGTGTGCCTATCATATATACGTAACCATCTGCTTTTGCATAACAAATCTGTGCGAATATACTTTGTGAACCGAAGTTAACTTCAGAACAGCGATCCCAGGTCTTACCATTGTCTTTGGAAGAATATAGTGAAGAATAATTAGTTTCCCATCCTTTAGGACCTCTCCAGTTGCGGACATTCATATAGTGCAGGTAATCCACACCATTGGCTCTGATTGCAGCAGTAGGTATTGATGTCCAATCACCACTCCCCGAAGTATTGTGTGCAGAAGAAGCTATCTGCCTGGCATTTCCATTATTATCCAATGCCATGGTTGTAAAATTCAGCCCGTCATTCATGTTTGTATCTGAAGAAAAGGCCAGAACATTTGAACGCCAGTTACTCCCATTGGGGCCGCCGGTATTCGCGACAAAGTCTTTGCCGTAAGTATCACCAAAGAAAATTCCAACATGTCCTTCATCCATTTCCCAGACAATGCCTAAGTCGGCACCTCCCAGATCATACAATTCATCGGTACGATTGGGATTGGGCAGTTTTTCTCCAGCTAATGATTTTCCCGTTATACGAGCCATTTTGACAAGATCAATCAGTTTTATTTCCGACTGATTATCATTTACTTGTAGTCCTTTTAAGTTCGATATTTCTCCCGATAGATTGTACGCCTCAATGATAAAACGAAAGGATTCTTTATCATCATCTGTCATTTCATAATTGAATTGATACGAATTTTTCTCAAATTCAGCCGGTAATATTGCTTTGTAAACACTGGAACTTATTAAAGTACTTTTTTTTATAACCAGCTTTTCCAAAAGATTGATTTTATTTACTGTTATTGAAACTGACAATAAGTTTCCTGTGGAAACATACACAGTATCTTGACTCAATTCAATAATTATTTTATCTGTTATTTCATTTTCTACCTTATTACTGCCGCTGCAAATAATGCTGATCATCATTGCCATTAGAGACGGTATTGTTCTTAATAAAGACATTTGATTAATTTATTATATTTATGGGAATCAAGAATTGAAACAGACCAATTTTTCAGTAAAAAACTCGGGTCAATATAGCAAAATCCCTGTGACTTGCACGATTCCAAATGGAAATAGGTCTGCTAAAGGTACTCAAATAATGCAAAACCTGAATTATTTCACCAATTGCCTTATTATATTGAACTTTTAATAAATTTGTATTGTTGTAAAATGAAATTAAATAAGAAAGTTACCATGAAAAAAATCAATTTGCTTTTAGTTCTTGTGGCATTTATGATGGCTGCTTGCCAGAATGAAGATAAAACGGACGATTTGGACAACTTGGTGAAATGGGACGGCACAGTTGCAGTTGCATTTGATACCGATTCAGAGCCATACATTATTTCCACTCCTGCACAGTTAAAACTATTGTCAGACATCGTAAACGATACGAGTGTAACTACTATTGCCGGGGCAACAGCTTCTTCATCCTACAAACTTGCAAAAAGTTTTGACCTGGACAGTTTGAAATGGTCTCCAATCGGATCAGTAGAACATCCATTTAAGGGTGTATTTGATGGTGATGGCCACACGATCAAAGGACTTTTCATAAACACAGACCTCGGTTATCAGGGACTTTTCGGCTATCTTCTTGAAGGTACTGTGAAAAATATCAACATCCTTGACGGCAATATAACAGCGGGTGATGTAATGATAAATAATGATTACAATGGTGGCATTGTAGGCTATAATAACAATGGAACCCTTGATGGATGTACTTTTGCTGGAACACTGACCAATCAAGGCAATGCTATGGGAGGTATTGTTGGCTATATGAAAGGAACAAATTCCAAAATAATAAACTGCGAAAACAAGGCATTGATTATATCTACTTTTGGATGTAGACTTGGAGGTATTGTTGGATATGCCACAGGGGGTGTAGTAGATCATTGTAGAAATACCGGTTCGTTTGATAGTGGAGAAAGTTATTATACTGGTGGCATTGCCGGACAAACCTCTAAATCATCCATTTTGAATTGCGGCAATATTAGTAAAATAAATGGCCAATTAAATGTTGGAGGTATTGTTGGTGTCAGTGCCCCACAATCTTTGATCGCAAATTGCTACAATACGGGTAATGTGGAAGGTGTTACTTTTGGGGATGAAAACTCTGGTTCATCTATTGGTGGTATCGTTGGCACTAACGTTGGGACAGTAAGAAATTGTTATAATGCCGGAACCATCACTTCACTTTCAACAACTGAAGGAAATTACATTGGTGGCGTCGTTGGTCGAAACATTGACGGTATAGTAAACTATTGCTATTACCTTAATAACTGTGCCAAAGATGGTGCAAGTAGGTATCAAAAAGGCACTGGTGTTTTGACTATAGATAGTGTAGCATTAGATACCGATGGTCTAACCAATGCTTTCACAGAAGGTCAAGGTCTAGCATCAAAAGGTATAAAAGGATTGCAAATTGGTACTGGCAAGTATAATGTACATGTAGCTCTGGTTGATTGCCTGAATGCATGGCAAGCTGAAAATACAACCGGGTTTTCTGCCTGGGCTATAAGCAAACCGAAATATCCGGTTCATATTGGTGAATAATTGAATGGCCAGGCTAACTCTTAATGAATTTTCCAAGCAGTTCAGTCTTTCCTGTTTGGTTGATCCCTTTGAGCAGATAAATACCTTGTTCAATGGAGCTTAGATTGATGTCAGATGATTTTTCCGGATTTTTTTTGGATAGTAGAATCTGACCATTTAAATTTGTAACAATAAAAGTTGAATAATCTTTTCCATTGCTGATTGTCAAGATATCTTTTACAGGATTTGGGAAAATATGAATTTTTTCAGTGGATGATTTTGTACTGCTCAGAGAGGTATTCAGACTGTATAAACTTTTGATCCGAACGATCATTACCCCATATCCGGGCAAAGTGACGGTGTCTGTAATCAGTTTTAAAGAGTCTTCACCAATAGTGCTTTGCCAAACTTCAGGGGTTTTCGTAGATGCATCCTGAATAATAGCCTGACTGCTTTTGTCAGAGGTGTTGAACAATTGGACAATAAATGCTTTTCCGTCGTCACTGGGCTTGTAGGCTGTAACTAGGATGTTGTCGGAAACGATTTTAGGCATTTGTATCAGCTTACTGTTTTCAGGGACTTGAACCGGAACCAAAGGTTGACTTAGTCCGATGGCAAATTTGCTGGCATCCGAAGCAGAGAATTGTGTATGTGGGCGTAAGGCATATCGGAAAGTGATTATTCCATCCTGGTAGGCTCTGTAGTTTGTACCCCAGTGATTATTCATAGCCCAGGAATAAAGCTTTGAAGTTGTTGGGACGGTTTTGCGCCATACATTCGGATCACTTTGCGAACCGGGCAGATTGGCCGTTAAACCTCCCACTTGCAACAAGGGTGCATCCTGACTGACCAGCGTTATGCCATCCGATTCATTCGATACATCGGCCCATCTGTTCATGGTAAACCAATTTTTACAGGCACTCGGTATCTGATCGATTTCTGGACGCATGATGCCAAAAGGAACGTCAATACGAACGACAGGATTTGTCAATTTAAACGGAAATCCAAAATTCAGACTTTCTTTTCCCTGATACAGATTATAATCGGCATCACCGGGAATGGATGCCCGTTTTTTATCTACAACATTGATGATTTCAACATAGTCGGCTCCTGCAAATAATCGGATTTCACGACTCAGCTTATTACAGGCAGGGGCATCAGACTCGATCAGCAAGGAGGCGACCAATGGACCATTTTCTTTTACGGTAATGGTGGGTTTGCTGTTTCGTTTAATATCGGAGGAATTCGCACCATTAAAGAATAGAAAGTCGTTCAGTAGGTTTGTACTTGTCGTACCTGCAAAGTTATAGGCATTGGTGCCACTGATCCATTTGATGGCTCCGCTATTTGTATCCACCTCCACCTTGACTTTGTCATTGCTCAGTGTAACACCATTAACCTCTACTTTTGAATCTGAAAAGGAGGCCCCGGAAACAACCCTGAAGCGTTTCGTTGTATAGGGTGGAATAGTACTGGCAAGAAAGACCAGTTCGCCACTCGACAATCTTTGAGAAGAAACCTGGTTACCCAAATCATCCAAAACCTTATCGCCGGCTACAGACTGTTCTTTGGTTAAAACAACGATATCAGAGCGTAGCCAGGAATTGGTATTTGCCACATCGACCGATACAGAACTATTTATCAAGTTCGTACTTGCAGCTTGATTGAACAAGACTTTAGATTGGCTGTTGGCCTGATCGGCATAGCCTTTTTTAATCGTCCATTGCTCCAGTGTGGCTTTATTCTGAGGATCGGAAACACTGCACCATGCTCCCCAGGTATGTTCTGTATAAAGCAATACTTTTTTCCAGGCCTTTTCGTAATCTGATGCTGAAAAGTCGTTTGGGCTAAACATGGCCTGGAGGGTTTCTGCTTGAGTCAGTCTGTCGGAGGAAGCCCTGTTTAATCCGGTTTCCAGAGCGGAAGAACCAGCTCCATCTTCCCAATAGGGTGTCCAATCTCCACGTACTTCAGGCAGAACAGAACCGTATTTTTTTTCAAATGCTGTGAATGCAGTACTTGTTGAAGAGATAATAAACTTTGGCCATTCATAATTGGTATTCCATTCTTTGATAAATTCGCAGATGGTTGGATCCGGCACAGCATTATCGCCGTGTCCGGACCAACGGATGTAGGCAATGTCGTAGGGATAATTTGTTTTATCCAGGTCGGAAATATAATTTGCGACAAATTCTTCCGACATGCCGCTGACAGTATGCGATAGTGCATAGCCTCCTCGGGGTATCCAGACAAGCACCTTTTCGTTTCCGGATGGAGATTTCCAGTAAAAAGGTTTATTTTCCCATTTAACGAGAATATCACCAATCCGATCAAAATAGTTGGGGGCGACTGAAAAATATTTAATGCCTGCATGGGCCATAGCAGCTATGGTACCCCAGGTATAGCCCGGAACATCGCTGATCATTGCCGCATCTATGGTGGTGTTGTATTTTTTTGACAACTGGCCGGCATATTTGAAAACCTGCATTAATTCGTCGGGACGCGAAAGGCCTGTCAAGACATTCAGATACATGCCGTTAAAGCTGACCCACCCATTATTGACTGCTTCAAGAAGTTCGTTCTTACTCGCATTTGACTGTCTTTGCAAATACAAATCAGCTGCCCATAACACTTCAACATTCCATACAAACCTGGCCCCTTCCGGGTAGTCTTTTGTTTTGCGGGCTATTTCAATACCTTGTACCAGATTTTGAATTTGCTTTGTTTCTATGGCCGTTTGAATTTCGGTGTAGCCAATATCAGTATGAGAATGGGGTAGAACGTAGATTGTCAGTCTTCGTACCGGTTTTAATAATAGATCACCGATTTTATAGGTGTTTTGGTTTGCAATAACTTCGATGTTTACGGTAGAGTCTTTTTCAACTGCCGGAAAAAGTGTCTCAATGGTTTGTTCCCCAAAATATATTCTTGTGGAAGTTTCGTTTAATGATCCTGTTTTTAGTTGCACATCCATCGAATCGCCCAAACAAAAAAGTGTCAGTGTCACTGGTTGATACAATTGTCCGTTTACCTTTTTTAAAGCGTTTTGAGATTTTGTACTTACTATTTTTATCTGAGAATTTACAGGTACTAGAATTGCTTCTGCAGGTGTTTCAAAACGAATGGCATCGTATAAAAACCAACTGCCGTAAATACTGGATATCTGTATTTCGTTATCGCCTGCTTTCAATGTACTGGCAGGAAAGGTTAAGGTAGTGATGTATTGCCGGCCTTTAGTAGGGTCGCCGAAAATGGAAGCATCGCCACCACCTTTTGGCAATGTAATGGTGGTATCTTTTCCATTCAGTTGAATTTTGATTTGATCCTGGATAGTGGAATGGGTATCCACTAAATCAAGGACCAACTTGCATTGCCCATTTGCTACTGAGGCAGCTATCCCGAAATGGATGGAGAAAGTATGCTCCCTGGATCCCGCCCAACCATCTGAAGGTCCGGGTTGTACATACGGCCAGGTTTTTTTTGCATCCGATTTGCCAACAATGAATAGACCATCGTTTAGAAAATGGTCATACAGATTGGGTGACAAAGCAAATTCACTGTAGTTATTGTCGGATGTTCCGATTTGCCATAGTGTTTTCTGTGCCTGGCTATTTAGACTGGATGTAACAAAAATGAACAGTAGGATGAGATTTAAAAAAGAGGCTATCTTTTTCATGGTTTCTGTGTTTTAGATTATCGGTTCTAAGATAGTATTTTAAACAATCCAAAAGTAGAAGAACATACAGTAAGTTTGAATGAACTTTATGACGATTCAATTGCACTTTCTTACGATTTACATCATATTCTGTCCGAAAATAAAGTAAATCAACGCTGCCAACGTCGCACTGACTGGGATAGTAAGTATCCAGGCAATCATCAATTGACCGGTAACGCCCCAACGCACCGCAGAAAGACGTTTTACGGAACCGACACCAATGATAGCGCCTGTGATGGTGTGTGTTGTACTAACTGGAATCTTCAGCATCTCAGTGATATATAAGGTCAGGGCACCTGCTGTTTCTGCAGCAACGCCTTCAATCGGGTTTACCTTGGTGATTTTTGAACCCATGGTCTTGACAATTTTCCAGCCACCAGTCATAGTTCCCAATGATATGGCGGTAAAACAGGAGAATGCCACCCAATCAGGCAGGTCGTTCAGATTATGGATTCCATTGTTAATTCCTGCTGAATTGGCGCATATAAAGGCTGCACCAATGATACCCATTACTTTTTGGGAGTCATTCAAACCAAAACCGATACTAAATAATCCGGATGAAACCAATTGAAGTTTCTTAAACCACTGATTGGCACGATGTGGATTGGCTTTTCTGCAGACATATTGAATCAGGATAGTCAATAAGGTAGAAATCACCATACCGATTAATGGTGCCAACAAAATAAAGGATGCAATTTTTGCAATGACCTCACCCCTGATGGCCTCAAATCCATCGGATGTATATCCACTCTTGATAATCGTACTCATGATTGCAGCACCTGCAAAACCACCAATTAACGTATGTGAAGAGGAGGAGGGAATACCGAGCCACCAGGTAGCTAGATTCCAGATGATGGATGCCACTATTCCGGAGAATATAACAGGCAGTGTGATGTAACCTTCAAAAACTGTTTTAGAAACCGTATTGGCGATACCGAATTCACCAATAATGTATTTGGCTATAAAAAAAGCAGTGAAGTTCCAGAATGCAGCCCACAAAACTGCTTGTAATGGTGTAAGGACTTTAGTAGAAACAATGGTGGCTATAGAATTTGCAGCATCGTGAAAGCCATTTATGTAGTCAAAAAGTAGAGCTAGAATAATAATTGCAATTAAAAGAGTCATCTTTTACATAGAATTAATCAGGCGTATTTGACAAGGATCGTTTTAATGATTTTACCTACATATTCTGCAGCATCAGTGGCCTTTTCCAACTCAAACATAATTTCTTTCAACTTGATGATCTCTATTCCATCTTTTTCTTTCTCAAATAATTCAATGAGAAAGTTTTCATAAACATCGTCTGCTCTGTTCTCGATGTCGTGGAGTTCCTTGCAATAATCATTAATTTGAACTGCATTTTTTTTAGGTAAACCAAGCTCATCGACTGCCTTGCCTATACAAACAGCACCTTCTCTAATAAGACGAGCCAGTACCTCTGCGCTCTTTGGCATATTTTTGGGGTTGTAGAGTACAATGCGTTTCGCGCAACTGTTGATATAATCGATGACGTCATCCAGTCTATTGGATAATTTATTTATGTCTTCTCTATCAAAAGGTGTGATAAATGTTGAGTTCAAATCATCAAAAATATGTTTTGACAATACATCGCCTTTTTTCTCCTGTTCTTTGATTTTTTTAAAATACTCAATGGCTGATTCGTGATCGTTCTTTTGTACACATTCAATGATCAAATCGGACGCAACCAGCATGACATCGGTCATTTCTTTAAGAACAGGGAAAAACTTTGGTTCCTTTGGCGTAAACTTACTAAAAAAAGAGGTACTCATGTTAAATCGTTTTTTTTTGAGAAGTTGGTACAAAAGTAAAAAGTGGTTTTGGAACCTTTTTTTGTAGCCCCGCCATCAGAATTCTTACAAATTTACTAAAATCTCTGATTTACAAAGACTTTTAACCGGTGTTTTTGTTTTATATAGATATAACTTAACATACGAAAACCTACATAGTGATGTTTGATCCAACCAGGAAGTAAATCAAAGCTGCCAGTGCTGCACTAACCGGGATAGTCAGGATCCAGGCTATCATAAGGCTTTTTGTAACACCCCAGCGAACTGCTGACAAACGTTTAACAGCACCAACACCAATGATGGCACCAGTGATGGTATGCGTTGTACTAACTGGAATTTTTAAAGCTTCAGACAAGTAAAGGGTAAAAGCACCGGCTGTTTCAGCGGCTACTCCTTCAAGAGGTGTTACTTTTGTGATACGTGATCCCATGGTTTTAATGATTCTCCAACCACCAGACATTGTACCCAAAGAAATAGCAGTAAAACAGGAAAATGCAACCCAGTCTGGCATATCTCCAATGGAATGAATTCCCATGTCAATACCATTTTTAGAATAAGCTGCATAAAGTGCTGCTGCAATGATACCCATAACCTTTTGAGAGTCATTCAGACCATGTCCGATACTGAATAAACCAGAAGATACCAATTGAAGACGTTTGAACCAATGGTTTGCGTGATGCGGATTGGCTCTTTTGAATAAATATAAAATGATAATGGTTATCAATGAAGACATGATCATACCAATCAGTGGTGCGAGGATTATAAAAGATGCGATTTTGATAATAACATCACCCTTGATGGACTCCAGACCATTTGTTGTATAACCGCTGGCAATGATGGTGCTCATAATGGCAGCACCGGCAAAACCACCAATCAGCGTGTGGGAAGAGGAGGAGGGTATACCAAGCCACCAGGTTGCCAGATTCCAGACAATGGCAGCAATAATTCCGGAAAAAATAACTGGCAATGTGATAAATCCTTCTACGACCGATTTAGATACGGTGTTTGCAATACCAAATTCTCCGATTACATATTTGGCGATAAAAAAAGCGACAAAGTTGAAAAATGCAGCCCAGAGTACGGCTTGAAATGGGGTCAATACTTTGGTAGAAACGATAGTTGCTATGGAATTCGCAGCATCATGGAATCCATTAATGAAATCGAAAATCAAAGCCAAAACGATAATAGTAATTAATAGGGTCATCTTTCGTAGGATTTGGATTATGCGTATTTGACTATGATTGTCTTAATAATTTTTCCTACATATTCCGTAGCATCGGTTGCTTTTTCAAGCTCGTACATAATTTCTTTCAATTTGATGATTTCAATGCCATTTTTTTCATTTTCGAAGAGTTCAATGATGAAATGTTCGTAGACGTCATCGGCTCTGTTTTCAATGTCATGCAATTCAGCACAGTATTCCTTAATTTTTTTTGCGTTTTTCTTAAGTACATCCAGTTCATCTACAGCTTTTCCGATGCAAATGGCACCTTCTCTGATTAGTTTTGCTAAGTCAAGAGCACTTTCTGGCAGATGTTTAGGATTGTAAAGTACGATACGTTTTGCACAGCTATTAATGTAGTCTGTCACATCGTCCATTCTGTTTGAAAGATGATTGATGTCCTCTCTGTCAAATGGAGTGATAAATGTCGAGTTTAGCTCATCAAAAACTTTGTTTGAAAGTGCATCCCCTTTTTTTTCTTGTTCCTTGATTTTTTTGTAATATTCGATGGCCTTTTCGTGGTCATCATTCTGTACGCATTCGATGATTAAGTCGGAAGCAACCAACATCACGTCGGACATTTCTTTTAAAATGGGAAAGAATTTTGGTTCCTTTGGAGTAAAGTTGCTGAAAAAAGAATTGTTCATAACAAAATGATTTTTCGTAAATTAAGTTTTAGAATGGCAAATAAGCAGATTAAATTCTGCGTAAATGTACTAAAAACCTTTAAAAACTTTACAACGGATAGACTTCTTAATGTAAAAAATATATACCTGATTATTTCTTTAGAATTTATTATAATTCGGCAGTAATCCGGATATTGAATTGTCTTCCTGTAAGGTAGTTCGGCACTGCCCATTGACGGTTGGAGATATCCGTGACCCAATAATAAGAGTTAACGTTTTGGATATCCAATAGGTTGAAGCAATCTACACCAATCCAGACTTTTTTAATATATTTCAAAAAACCGGACTGCATGATTTTATCTTCTCCGGCAACCAATTGCCTGGACATGCCAATATCAACACGTCGGTAAGGAGGCATTCGCAAAGTGGCAAAACTCTTGTCTGTATCCGGGGGACCAAAAGGCAATCCGTCAGCCCAAATCAATTTTAGGCTCATGGCAAACTTGGGATTGTTGGGAAAATAATCCTGGAAAAAGAGTGAAGCATTATATCTTTGTTCATTGGGTCTGGAAACAGTTACACCTTGTATGGTCTCATGACTTCTCATTAATGATAGGCTAAACCAGGAATCTGTACCTGATACGAACTCTCCGAAAAGCTTCATGTCAAGGCCTGCGGTGTAACCTTCACCCATATTCATTCCATAATAACGGATACGTACATTATCAACCGTGTAGGGGATCAAATTGGTGATGCTTTTATAATAGGTCTCGGCAGTCAGTTTGAAAGGTCTGTCCAGTCCAATGAAGTGGTAATCCATTCCGGCAACGTAATGAATTGTCTTTTGTGCTTTTATGTTTTTATTGAGGGTAACTGTATCTACGCCATTCACTGTGTTTGTGTAACGTAACTCCTTATAAAAAGGAGCTTGGTAATAAATGCCCGTAGAAAAACGGAAGGTAAAATCATGCTCCCAGGTTGGTAAAATAGTAAGCGATACTCTGGGGCTTACCAGCAATTCGTTGTTGAAATCCCAGTAATTTCCACGTAGTCCACCTGTAATGATATAAAGACCACTTTCATTTCTAAAACGCCAGTTGTCCTGTAAATAACCGGTTATACGATTGCTTTCCATCGTGTTGTTGGACCGCAAGCTATAGACCATTTTTATTTCAGAATCGCTGTAAGGAAGGGCATATCCGGCTGAGTCTCGCATTTCCCATTCCTTGATTTTATCGTAAATGCGCTCTCTTTGATAAGTTAGTCCCCATTCTGCTTTGTGGTTATCTATATTCCAGCTGCCCAAATGCGATACATTAAAAACATTGGCTGACAGGTGGTTTCTTGCATGTTCATGGTAGGTGCCGACACCAATGGATTCTTTATTTTTAGTATCAGATGATTCGTCATTAAGAGGCGTCTCACTTAGAAAATATTCACCGGTAATGTCGTAATTTTCATCTTCCTCCGTTTGAAAGATGGAACTTTGAAGGCCTAATTTCAGGTTATTCCGGATGGTTTTTGTCAGTGTTAAAGCGCCGAAGGATGTTTTGAACAGGTCACGCTCCTGACCATCAAAAAACATGGTAAAAGTATATGATTGTGTATTTGTCCCAAATTTTGTATCTCTGGTAACTGGCTTAAACTGGTAACTGTTCTGGGAAAAATTGCCCAGAAAACTCATATCCAGAGTAGGTGTGATTTTGTATGTCAGATAGGTCTGGTAATCCAGAAATGACGGATTGTATTCGCCTTTGGTATCGAGTGTACCCAATAAGTAGGCATTTGTCTTGTAACGAAAACCGTGGATTTGAGTGAATTTCCCGTTTTTTGAAGCCTGCCCAAAATAAAGGTTAGTACCCAAAAGGCTCATCGATGCTACTGCTTCTGTTTTTACGGGCTTTTTATATTTTATATCAAGCACTGAAGACATCTTATCTCCATATCTGGCATCAAAACCACCGGCAGAAAACCGGACTTCCTCCACCATTTCCGGATTGATGAAACTAAGTCCTTCTTGCTGGCCAGAGCGTATCAACAAAGGACGATAAACTTCCGTACCGTTTACGTAAACCAGATTTTCATCGTAGTTACCACCCCTCACAGAATATTGCGAACTGAGTTCATTGTTGGAGCTCACCCCTGCAAAAGTGACCAATAAAGCTTCTATACTGCCACCTGAAGCGTCGGGCAACATCCGGATTCTGGAAGCGTCCAGTGTTTGCAGGGTGCTTGTCTGTCTTCGTTGACCTTTGACGGTGATTTCCTGCAGATCTCTGCTGAAGGTGCCCAATATGACATTGACCTGCAAGTTCTTCATTTCCACAGGTATGATGCGGGTTGCCTGTTGATAGGAAATACAGGAATATTTTAATATGATGGTATCTGCTTGTGGCAATTGAATGGTATAATAACCCTTATCATCGGAGTATGTTGCGGCAGATCCTTTTAGGTCAGAAATAGTTGCCAATTCAATGGGGTTTCTCTGAGCATCCACAACATAGCCTGAAATAGTCACAGTCCCCTGTGCAAGGATGGACTGTAAGCAAATCATCAGTAAAAATGTAAGTAAAGATATGTTTTTTTTAAGGGTCATATTTAATGGGATCAAACCGAAAAAAAGGCCCGAATCAACGGGCCGTAAAAGTACAAATTTAAGGAATAAAACGTATATTTGCACTCTATATTGTCAATAGTTATGGATAACTTATTAGAATTACTGCGCAAACGCAGAAGTACCAGAAGTTTCAAGGAAACTCAAATTAGTCCTGAATTGGTTGAGCAGTTGATGCACGCCGTTCTCATGTCTCCTTCTTCAAAACGCTCTACTCCCTGGCAGTTTATACTGGTGGACGATCACGATATGCTGAAATCTTTGTCAGAATGTAAGAAAAACGGTAGTCAGCTGGTAGCCGACTGCTCCTTAGCTATCCTGGTTTTGGCTGATCCTGAACGCAGTGATGTTTGGATTGAGGATGCATCTATTGCATCCATCGTTTTGCAGTTAGAAGCAGAAGATTTGGGTCTGGGTTCTTGTTGGGTACAGATTCGTGAACGCAAATCTTCAGAGGGAGAAGATTCAGAAACGATTGTTCGTCGATTGCTGGACATTCCTGAAAAAATTCGGGTGGAGAGCATTATAGCCATTGGTGTTAAGAACGAAGTTAAAAAACCTTTTGACGAAACGCGTCTTCAATGGGAAAAAGTACATATTGGTAAGTTTAGCCGAGAAAAATAATAACATGCAAATATGTCTGATCGGAGCCGGTAATCTGGCTACACAGCTTGCACCGGCATTGGCAGCTAAAGGCCATCGTTTCCTGCAGGTCTATAGTCGTACAGAAAGTTCTGCTGCTTTTCTGGCTGAAATTTTAGACTGTGAGGCTGTTACTGAGCCTGAGCTCATTCGTTCAGATGCCGATCTTTATATTTGTGCCCTGAAGGATGACGCCTTGCCAACGGTTCTACCTCTTCTGAAGTTTGGAAAAGGTCTGCTGGTGCATACTGCCGGTACAATCCCTATGGATTTTTTGTCATCTTTCACACTCAATTATGGCGTCTTTTATCCCCTGCAGTCGTTCAGTAAACTGCGTCGGGTAGATTTCTCCAAAGTTCCGTTTTTTATAGAAGCAGCCCAGCCCGAAAGCCTGAAATTATTACGGGAGTTGGCCTCCTGTCTCAGTGAAAATGTAATACCGACTAATTCTGACCAACGTAAGCAACTTCATTTGGCTGCTGTATTTGCCAACAATTTTGTAAATTATTTATACAGTATTGCCGAAGAACTCGTTCAAGAAAAAGGTATTGACTTCAAATATCTTCTACCTCTGATTGAGGAGACTGCCAACAAGATTCAGACTCTGAATCCTGTTGAGGCACAGACTGGACCAGCCGTACGTTTCGATCATGTTGTGATGGATCATCAACTGGAATCGTTGAAAAATCATCCGGATTGGCAGCATTTGTATGAATCTTTAAGTCGGGGAATACACGAACGGGCTATACGCCAATAATGCTATTTAAAATATAAATATATGAGTACTATACCACACGATTTAACAACCATTAAAGCCGTTATTTTTGACATTGATGGGGTCCTTTCTTCCAATATTATCCCTATGCACATTTCAGGAGAACCCATGCGTACGGCCAATTTGAAGGATGGATACGCTATTGTGCAAGCTGTCCAAAAAGGTTTGATTATCGGAATCATAAGTGGCGGAAGATCGGAAGCAGTACGTAAGCGTTTCGAAGGTCTTGGCGTCAAGCATATATATATGGGTGCAGGCGATAAAAAAGTCCAGTTTGAAGACTTTATGGAAATAACTGGCACCAAACCAGAAGAAATCGCCTATATGGGCGATGATATTCCAGACTACGAAATAATGACCAGGGTTGCACTGCCAGCTTGTCCTGCCGATGCTGCCTCAGAAATCAAGTCTATTGCAAAATATATATCCAATAAGAATGGGGGAGATGGCTGTGGCCGTGATCTCATAGAACAGATTTTGAAAGCACAGGGACTCTGGATGATGGACTCGGCTGCTTTTGGATGGTAATAAATCAGACAAATGCTTGAGAATATTTCAGGATATAACTTAATATTGGCTTCCAATTCACCCAGACGCAATGAATTGTTGAATGGCTTGGGAGTAAAATACAGTGTAAAAACATTGAAGAATGTTGATGAATCGTATCCTGCTGAACTAAAAGGAGCCGATGTGGCTTTGTACATTGCATCCAAAAAAGCAGAAGCTTTCCGAAATCACATGAAATCCAATGATTTGGTCATTACTGCTGATACCATTGTGTGCAAAGATGACCAAATATTCGGTAAGCCGACAGACCGGGCTGATGCAGTCCGGATGCTTCAGGCTTTATCCGGAGCAATACATTGGGTTTTTACCGGTGTTTGCCTGACTAGTCTTAAAGATTTTAAATCATTTACTGTAGGTACCGAAGTGACCTTTTCCAGTTTAACAGAGGATGAAATTAATTATTATATCGATCACTATAAACCACTTGATAAGGCAGGTGCTTATGGGGTTCAGGAATGGATTGGCTTTGTAGGTGTAGAGCGGATTTCTGGCTCCTATTTTAATGTAATGGGGCTTCCTGTTCATAAATTGTATACAACATTAAAGGATTTTGTACCTTATTCTGAAGTAATCTATCCCTTATAAGGGGAATTGGAAACTTTATAATTTTTCAAGTTTCCAATTAATGTATAGATATAGAGGTGTATAGATATATTTTAAAAATTTTCATTTGAAAAATGTTCTTTCATATGAAAACATACAGTACTTTTGTCCAGAAATTTATTTAATGCATGGATAATAGCTTACGGACAACTATAAAAAAAACAGCGGCCAAACTTTTTTTGAAGTATGGCCTTCGTAGTGTCAGCATCGATGACATCTGTAATGAACTACGTATATCCAAAAAGACTTTTTATACCCATTTTAGTCAGAAAGAAGAATTGATTGAATCTGTTCTGATGGAACATAATGAAAAGCAGCAGAAAAAGCAGGATGTCAAATTTAATCCCTGCAGAAGTACCGGAAATGCCATCGATCTAATCATGGAGGTATCTTCTTTTCATTCCTCCCGAAAAAATGACCAATTCGTCAATTTCTTTTACGATTTGAATAAATATTATCCGGATATCCATAAAAGAATTACACATCACAATCAGGAACATGTACGTGAGATTATTCGTATGAATATAGTGTCTGGTATTGATGAAAATCTTTTTCGATCCGATTTTGATATGGATATCATGATTCGTTTTCTTGCGCTTCAATTTATGACCCTCACAGATTTGACACCGAAAGATATTGGAAAAACTTCCTTGCGGCGTGGAATGGATTTTGTAGTTGACATTTATTTGAGAGTTTTGTGCAATAGAGTGGGGATGGATTACTATGAACAACTTCTGATCAATAAATCAGCTGATAATCAGATTGATGAAGAGCCGCTCAAGGATGAAGAACTGGATCAGATTTTGGATAACATGCTTGGCGATGAAGACATCAAACAAGCTGTAATGAATAATATTATCAAACAATAGGTTATTTTAAAATGACAACATTCAAATTTAGAATTTTGACAATGAAAAAAACATTTTTTTGGTTACTGTTGGCTTGCTGTTCCTTAACGACGGTACAAGCACAAGAAGCACCTGTTCAGAACGAACAGAAAAATTGGACTTTTTCCTTGGACCAGGCTAAACAGCATGCCTTGGAAAACAACAGGAATATGAAAAAGGCCGGATTGGCCATAGAACAGGCACAAGCAGCCAAATGGATAGCCATAGCGAATTATTTGCCTCAAAGCAGTGTTTCCATGTCTTACAACAACTACCTTGGTGCCAATCTGGAAATCTTTGGACAAGTTATACCTATGCAAGAATCAAGTACAGCTACAATCCAGGTGACTCAGGCTCTTTTCAATGCCAATATACTGGTTGGAATTCAGTTGTCGGAACTCGGCAGGCAGATGTCACAAAATATGTTGAAACAAACGGAACAGGCCATTAAACAAAATGTAAATATTGCTTATTATTCCATTTTGGTTTCGGAAGACAATAAAAGTATTCTGGAAAAGAACATAGAAAATATCCGCACACTGGTCAAAGCGACTCATGCCAAAGTAGATGTAGGTATCAGTGAACAAACAGAAGCTGACCAGATGGACATTACACTGGCCAATTTGGAAAACACCCTTCAATCTGTAGAAAGGAACATTGAATTAGCCTATAATTCCATGCATTTACTATTAGGTATTGGTGTGAACGATGAGCTTAAATTGACAGATCCACTTCTTGTACTTACGGAAAGATGTAACTCCTACGACTTGTTGTCACAACCCTTTCAAATGGAGAATAACCCGGAAATGCAAGCCAGTTATCTGAGCCTGCAAATGAGCAAAAAACAATATGATTTATCAAAGGCCACGATGTTGCCAAGCGTAACTGCGATATACCAGCACAACGAAAAGATCATGAAGAGCGCTTTTGATATGACCATGAAAAATACATTGGTCATATCTGCCAGTATGCCTTTAATCGTTGGAGGAAAGAATCTGGCTGGCGTCAAGAAGGCTAAGTTGGGTTATCTATCATCACAGCTAGATAATGAACTTGCCAAAGATCAGCTGCAATTGCAAGAAAAACAACTTCGCTACAATTTGAAAAGTACTCAGGCCAGCTATGAAATCCAGAAAAAGAACATTGAAGTTTCTCAGCGGGTATTTAATAACATTACCAAGAAATACGAACAAGGACTATCTTCCAGTTTGGAACTGACTATGGCAAACAATAATTTGCTGACCGCTCAAAGCAATTACATTAGTGCGGTGATGAATCTGCTCGGTGCACAGGATTCCTTGAAGAAATTGCTTGGTTTGCTTTAATAAATAAAAGATAATAATAAAACAATCATACAGACAATGAAACGAATCAGTTTTTCAATTGTAATAGCTTTTGCTTTAGTAGCAATATGCTTTCAGTCATGTACCTCCGGTAAAAAAGATGCCGCAAAGAAAACAGAAACCGTTGTAGTGGAAAATGTGAGGGTAACCACACTTGAACCTAGAAACATCGGCCGTGTGCTTGAATTTTCTGCCAATACGACTTCCTGGGAAGAAGTGAATCTGGTCCCTGTTTCTCCCGGACGTATTGAAAAAATTTTTGTGGAAGTTGGAAGTCGTGTCAGAGCTGGACAAACCCTCGTTCAAATGGACCAAACCAGTTTACGTCAGGCACGATTGAGTATTGACAATCTGCAAAATGATTTCAAGCGCTATGAAACCCTGCATGAAACCGGTGCCATTTCACAACAGATCTATGATCAGACGAAGACACAATTGGATGTGCAAAAGAATAGCATAGCCTTTCTGGAAAAGAATACCCGTATCATTGCACCTTTCAGCGGTGTTATCACTGCCAAAAATTTTGAAAATGGCGAATTGTACTCTGGAATACAACCAATTGTCACCATTGCTCAGCTGAACGACCTGAAGGCTTTGGTCAATATTCCTGAAAGTTTTTACCCTACGGTTAAAATGGGAATGAAAGCCAATGTGAAATCCGATATTTATAAAGATCAATCATTTAAGGCAACTGTTACTAATATTTCTCCAACAATTACTGCTTCTGCACACACTTTCGAAGTGGAACTGAAAATACCCAATGGCAAAAAACTTTTAGCTCCGGGAATGTTTGTTCGCGCAACTCTTGAGATGGGTGAATCTAAAACGATGGTTGTACCATATCAAGCTATTTTGAAGCTACAAGGCTCTAATGAACGTTATGTATTTCTTGAAAGAAATGGTGTAGCTGAACGCATCACAGTTAGCCTCGGTGCTCGTTACGATGATCAGGTTGAACTGATTTCAGATAAAATCAATACTGGAGATCATCTTGTGACATCCGGACAGGCCAGATTGTTGGATGGCAGTAAGTTAAATGTGATAAAATAGAAAAAAATATGAGTTTATATAAAAGTGCCGTAAACAAACCGATCACCACCCTGATGATCTTTGTGGCAGTTATGTTGGCTGGCCTCTATTCTCTGTCCAATCTCCCGATCGATCAGTTTCCGGAGATAGAATACCCCTACGTGACGGTAATGACTACTTATTCAGGTGCAAATTCGTCCGAAATAGAAACGAATGTGACCAAAAGGCTGGAAGATGCCTTCAATAGTGTGCAAGGTATCAAGAATATAACATCGAAATCACTTGACAATATGTCAATGGTTACTATGGAGTTCAATTATGGTACTAGTCTGGACGAAGCGGTCAATGATCTTCGTGATTGCGTAGATCAAATAAACGATTACTTACCGGAAGGTTGTGATCGACCGGCAATCTATAAGATTAGCACCAGCATGATGCCCATTCTGCAGTACACCGTTACTGCCAAGGAAAGCTACCCTGGACTTAAAAAAATACTGGATAATCAGCTGGCCAATCCATTGAAACGAATAGACGGTATTGGGGCCATTTCCGTTATTGGTGCTCCTGAACGTTACGTATATATAGACATTGATCCCAATAAACTTGATGCCCATGGATTAACATTGGAACAAGTTTCAGCTGCTGTATCCGGAAACAACATTAATATGCCGGCCGGTGCTGTTAAAATGGGTTCTGAAAGTTATCAGCTGCGAGTTCAAGGTGAATTTATCGAAAGCGATGAAATCAAAAACCTGGTAGTAGGCAATGTAAACGGAGCGACTGTATTCATACGCGATGTAGCCGATGTTCGAGATACAAGAAAAGACATATCGCTTATTGAACAAGCCAATGGCAAACAATCTGTTCGTCTGATGATTACCCGTCAATCCGGCGCCAACTCGGTAGCCGTTTGTAACCAGGTAAAGGATCAGTTGGTCAAGTTGGAAAAGACACTTCCATCAGATGTGAAACTGGATGTTATTTATGACTCTTCTAAATTTATCAAGAATTCAGTAAATGAGCTTTCAAATACGTTGCTTTATGCTTTGTTGTTTGTTGTTGTTGTTGTACTTGTTTTCCTTGGAAGAATACGGGCTACTTTCATTATCGCTCTGACTATACCTATCTCCTTATTGTCGGCAGCCATTTATCTGTTCGCAACAGGTGGAACCCTGAATATAATCTCCCTTTCCTCTTTGTCTATAGCAATTGGTCTGGTTGTGGATGATGCCATAGTGGTACTAGAAAACATTTCCCGGCATATAAAACGAGGTAGCAGTCCACGGGAGGCGGCCATTTACGCCACCAATGAGGTTTGGGTTTCTGTTGTTGTAACCACACTGGTTATTGTAGCTGTGTTTATGCCTATGACTATGATTAGTGGCATGATGGGCGTTATGTTCAGGCAATTGGGTTGGATTGTTTCCATTACTGTGTCTGTATCCATGTTGGCAGCCATTACCCTGACTCCTATGATGTCGGCATTAATGCTCAAGGCGCAGAGTAAAGAGGATGAATCTCGTTGGTGGGATCGTACTATTTCACCCGTTTTGGATAAATTGGATAATTGGTATGGAAAAATGCTCTATAAGGCGCTGAGAAATAAGAAGAAAGTGTTGATTTCAGCCTTTTTGATATTTATTGCCTCTTTCATTCTAATCTTTTTTCTCCAATTTGAGATGATACCAAATGCAGATCAAAGTACACTAAGAGCTGAAATTGAAGTGCAAAGAGGTACGCGAGTAGAAGAAACCATGAAGACTACCCATTTGATTGAGGCTTATATCAATGAAAAGTGTCCGGAAGTAACGATGCTGTCCACTTCCACCGGTTCGAATGACGATGGTGGCATTTCAGCCATTTTTATGAATTCAGGTACCAATTTGATAAACCTAAACATTAAACTAGCTGAAGTAAAAGATAGAAAACGCAGTGATGTTGAAATTGCAGAAGTAATCCGTAAATTTCTAAAGACCATACCTGAAGTTATTAATTCTTCGGTAACAGGTGGTGGAATAAATATGACAGCCGGCGGAAGTACTGTAGACGTTGAAATCTATGGTTACGACTTTAATGAAACAAATAAGTTGGCACAGGAAATCAAATCACGTTGCATCGGATTGAAGGGTGCTCGAGATGTGGCCATCAGTCGTAAAGACGATAAAGCCGAATTGCAGATTGTGCTTGACAAAGAAAAACTAGCTCGTCATGGATTGAATAGTGCAATGGTTTCAACGTATATCCGTAACCGGACCAATGGCTCTTCAGCTGGTTTCTTCAAGGAAGGTGGCGATGAATACGACATTGTTGTGCGTTTGACTGAAAAATCCCGTAACTCCATTTCCGAGCTGGAAGAGTTAACCATACCCACACCTACAGATGCAAAAATTAAATTGAAAGAACTTGGTGAAATCAAGGAATTCTGGTCACCGCCAAATATTGAACGTAAACGTCGTGAGCGTATGGTTAAGATTTCAGTTACACCAGTAGGTGTATCTCTAGGTACTTTAGCCGGAGAAATAAATGCCGAACTCAAAAAGTTGGATGTACCCAAAGATGTAATCATCAACGTGGGTGGTGCCTATGAAGAGATGATGGATTCCATGAAAAATCTTTCATTGATGTTATTGATCGTAATAATATTGGTTTACATCGTTATGGCATCCCAGTTTGAGTCGTACGCTAAACCTATCGTAATCATGGTTGCCATTCCTTTTGCAATGAGTGGTGCATTTATAGCTCTATTCGTTACCGGTACTACAATGAGCGTAATTGCTGCGCTCGGTCTGATCATGCTTGTGGGAATTGTTGTAAAGAATGGAATTGTGCTGGTTGACTTTATTAACCTGACGCGTGACCGTGGACATGAATTGAATGAAGCCCTGGTGATTTCAGGTCGCTCTCGTTTGCGTCCGGTGCTTATGACCTCATTGACAGCTATCCTTGGTATGTTCCCAATGGCGTTAGGTATTGGTGAAGGTTCAGAGATCTGGTCTCCGATGGGTGTTTCCATTATTGGCGGTATGATATTCTCAACCATTGCAACGCTTATCATTGTTCCTGTGCTTTACGCCGGGGTTGCCCGTCATGGTGACCGAGACAAAACGAATGCCGTTCGTAAACAATTTGTATTCATGAAGGATAAAGACAACGAACTTAAAAAATAAACCTATGAAAGCAGTATTTATCATATACAATCAGACCAATTCAGAACGCGTGGATTATTTATTCGATCGGTTGTCCATCAGAGGATATACCGGCTGGGAAAAAGTGGATGGTCGTGGTAGTGTAGACGGAGAACCCCGTATGGGGACGCACACCTGGCCTGAAATGAATTCAGCAGCCATCACGATGGTAGAGGATGATCAGGTCCCTGAGCTTTTAAAATACATTAAGATAATGGATGAACAAAATAAAGAAGCTGGTGTACGTGCCTTTGTCTGGAACATTGAGCAATCCGTGTAGTCTTTTCTAATTGTATTAGACTTAGGAGAGCCCTTTAGCATTTATGTTAAAGGGCTCTTTAATTATAAATGATTTCTTTGGTCAATTATTATTCTTTATTGAATAGTTTATTATCGTTCCAGGAACGATAAATAGTTTACTTTGCATATCAATATTACACATATCTTATGAGAAAAAGCTTACTGTGAAAACAGTATCACAAATTCTATCTTTATAAGCATGATCGCTTCAGGCATTTACGTTGATTCAGTTGTAACTGAAGGTAAACTATCTGTTGCCAAATGTATTAAATAAAAGTATTATTTTTACAGTATTAACCTGTGTATCTGTAAATAGACAGGTTAATAACACTTTTGTTGCAATACAACGAAAGGTTTTTTTTTAATCAACAGTAATTTTTTTAATTCATGAGAAATTTTTTTAGATTGTTCTTTATTGTAGGTATTAGTTTGATTTCTACAGCAACATTCGGTCAGGATTGGGCTATGAAAAAAGCCAGATTGATGACGCCTTTTTCCGCTCGAATTGATACAAGTAATGTTTTGGGAGAATATCCACGTCCCCAAATGGTTCGCCAGAATTGGTTGAATCTGAATGGCATCTGGCAATACCAACCAGGTGTATCTGCTGCTGAAGGAATGCCTGTCGGTAAACTTAGAAGTAAGATTTTAGTGCCTTTTCCTGTTGAATCTGCCATTTCTGGTGTGATGGAAGCACACAACAGACTTTGGTATCGTCGTACATTCACTGTCCCTTCAGAGTGGGCCGGACAGCACATTTTGATTCATTTCGGTGCTGTAGATTATGAAGCTCAAGTATACGTAAACGGTCATAGTCTTGGTATTCATAAAGGTGGTTATGATGAATTTACCTATGATATTACTTCTTATATAGAAGGAACAGGAACTCAGGAATTGACAGTCAGAGTCTATGATCCAACCGACTTAGCTGGTCAACCACGTGGAAAACAGACTTTGAATCCTACTGGTATCATGTACACCTGTACAACAGGTATTTGGCAAACTGTATGGCTTGAACCGATTCCTCAAACTTCTATTTCCAACATCAAAATGACTCCTGATGTTGATAAGTCCGTACTGAACCTGAAGGTTTCAAGCCAAGGTTCTGCTGCTAATCAGACTGTTTCAGTGGCTGTAAAAGATGGTGAAACTATTGTTGCCACCTTTAATGGCGCAGCAAACACCAATCTGGTCATCCCGATTCCAAATGCAAAACTTTGGTCTCCGGATTCTCCTTTCCTTTATGACCTTGATATTAAGTTGAACAGCAATGGCAGTGGTGTTGATTCTTTGAAGAGCTATTTTGGTATGAGAAAAATTGCCATGAACAAAGTAGGGGCATACTATAAGATGTTTTTCAACAACGAATTCCTTTTCCAAATGGGACCTCTTGATCAGGGTTTCTGGCCCGATGGACTTTATACCGCTCCGACGGATGCAGCTTTGAAATCCGATATTGAAATGATGAAGCGATTTGGTTTCAATATGGTACGCAAGCACATCAAGGTTGAACCACAAAGATGGTATTACTGGGCTGATAAATTGGGTCTGATGGTTTGGCAGGATATGCCATCATGTAATTCTTACTGGACAATGGATGCACGTCCTGATGTTGATAAGACCGCATATCATACCGAACTTTTAAAGATGATTGATAATCATTTTAACAGTCCAAGTGTAATTATGTGGGTTGTTTTTAACGAATTCCAAGGTGCTCATGATGTCAAAGCTATTTGTGACGAAGTAATGGCTTATGATACCACCAGACTTTGCAATCAAGGCAGTGGCGGTCCTTATGAAGATGCCGGTGATATTATGGATGTTCATAGTTACCCATCTCCCGGATTCCCAAACAACAACGGCTTTCAATCATTGGTTTGTGGTGAATTCGGCGGTATCGGTTATGCACTTTCCGGACACGTTTACGACAATGGCGGAAGTTATGTCATGGTTGATACACCTACGAAAATTGGCGATATGTACAATGGATTTATGGATCAACTGGTTCAGTTTAAATCAAATATGGGCTTAAGTGCAGCTGTTTATACCGAGATTACAGATGTTGAAAACGAAATCAACGGACTTCTATCATATGATAGAAATAGTAAGCTCGGTTTTTCACGCATAAATGTTGCAAACCGCAAGGCTATCAACAATAATCTGTATATGACTGCCGTATGTCCAGCAGCAATTACTTATCCAATGATTTGGAACTATACAACAACTGCGCCAGCTGCAAATTGGTCAAGTCTAACTTATAATGCCTCTGCCTGGACCAAAGGAATGGGTGGATTTGGTACAGATGGAACTCCTGGTGCTATTGTAAAAACAAAATGGGATACTGAAGATATCTGGATTCGCAGAAATTTTGCCATAGGTGGTCTTTCTCAAGCAAATTTAGATAGCTTAAAGATTTTTGCACATCACGACGAAGAATGTGAAATCTATATTAATGGTGTTTTGGCAGCAACTCTGACTGGTTTTTCTTCAAACTATACTATGTACGATATTTCATCAGTTGCAAAAAATGCTCTAATACAGAATGGTAATAATGTGATTGCTATTCATTGCCATCAGACTACAGGTGGACAATACATCGATGCCGGACTTTATGTTTTAAGCTATGGCAAGTCTTCTCCTTTAGCTATTGAAAAAAATGATAAAATGGAAACTTGTTCGATTTATCCGAATCCGGTTGTAACTAGTTTAAATATTACCGGATTTGAAAATGAATCAATCATTGTCAGCATCTTCAATACTTTTGGGACCCAGGTTATGAAAGTCTCCGGCTATCTGAATAGCATCAATGTCTCGGATTTTCCCAAAGGTGTTTATCTATTGAAGGTAGAAGGAGAAAGTCATACTAAAAACTTTAAATTCGTCAAGAACTAAAGTTCACATCTATTAAAATAAATCCATAAGGAGAGCTGAGGCCAATGATATAGGTCTACGCTCTCCTTGTTTTTTTTAACGTTTGCGCTCAATATGATTGTTTTTTGATAAATTTTACCGTACTTTGTCTTTCTATATTTTTGAGAAAATTCAATGGATTTAGTCATAGATCAAGGAAATACGATTTGTAAGTTGGCTCTTTTCGATGGGGGTAATGAACCTGTCTCGGTTCAGACCTGTAAAGAATTAAGTGTGACTTACTTGCTTCAAATCTTCAGTGCACAGGAGATCCAAGCAGTCATACTGTCTTCCGTTAAAAACCTGAAGCCGGAAATACTTGATTTTTTCCGGACTCATATAGAGTTTTTTATACAACTTGACAGCCAGACGCCCCTTCCAATACGGAATGCCTATCGGACGCCGGAGACTCTTGGACTTGATAGATTGGCAGCGGCAGTAGGAGGGTGGAGCATTCAACCCGGGAAACCATTGCTCATTATAGACATGGGAACGGCTATTACCTATGATTTTGTCAGGGAAGATGGTACTTATATAGGAGGGAATATTGCACCTGGCATGCAAATGCGTTTAAAAGCATTGAATAAATACACAGATAAACTACCTTTGGTAAAACCGCAAATTGCTTTTGAACCGATGGGTACAGATACACAAACCGCTATTCTGGCAGGAGTTATGCAAGGAATAGTTTATGAAGCTGAAGGGTGCTATCGAGACTTGCAAAAAAGGTATACAAACCTTTTCGCTTTTTTAACAGGCGGTGACCTAATTTATTTTGACGGGAAACTAAAAAATGGCATCTTTGCGTGCAAAAATTTGGTACTCATTGGTCTAAACAGAATACTACAATATAATGTCCATTCGTAAAAAGCTTTTTTCAGCCTTGATGCTGTTACTTTTTGTGAGCTGCTTGTCTGCTCAGAATACCAATTCTCCTTACAGCCGTTTTGGCTTAGGTTCATTGGAAAACCCCACCTTGGGGAAAAATCGTGCCATGGGCGGAGTAGGATATGGTATCCGGGATAATACCCTGATCAATCCCCTTAACCCTGCTTCCTATTCAGCAGTTGACACTGTTAATTTCGTTTTTGATTTCGGAGTTTCTTCTTCCGTGTCTGTCTTTAGCCAGGAAAATCAAAATCAAATTAATCCGAATGGAAGATTCGATTATTTGGCCATTAAAATCCCTTTGAAAAAATATTGGGGACTAAGTGTAGGATTAATGCCCTATTCAAGTGTCGGTTATTCCTATTATATAGATAGAACCACACCCAGAGGTGAGACCGATTATACTGAAAATCATATAGGTACAGGTGGTTTGAACACCATCTTTTTAGGATCGGGTATCTTGTTGGGCAAACATTTGTCTTTGGGCGCAAATCTGAAATATGTTTTTGGGTCAATATCCTACAACAATTCCATTATTTATAAAAATACATTGAATACAAATCTGTATGAATTCAATTCCCTCTACCTTGGCGCACCTAGTCTGGATTTGGGCTTTCAATATCAGACAACAATGGGAGCAAAGGGCAAGGCTATCTTTGGAGCGACCTATACCAATACCAGTTCTTTTTCCCTCAGCCAAAATCAGGAAGCTTCAATAATTCCTTCAAAGGATACCATTATCACCACAACACATAATAGATTTGATTTACCAAATTCATTTGGAGTCGGTGCCAGTTATACCTACGACAATCGTCTGACAATTGGTTTGGATTATCAGTATCAGGCATGGAGCAAAGCTTCCATCAATGGAGTAAAAGACTCCATGTCAAATTCCACTCGATTGGCTTTGGGTGTGGAGTACTTGCCCGAAACGATAGCCTCCAACTATTTAAAGGCTATAAAATATCGTTTTGGTTTTCAGTATGGTGATACCTACTACAAATTTTCCGACGGTAACATCAAAAATGCCGGTTTGTCTTTGGGTTTTGGTTTGCCACTTAGAGGGCAAAAGACAGCTCTGAATTTATCATTTGAAGCAGGAAAGCTGATTGTTCCCAGCTCTTGCCCCATCAAGGAAAACTATTATAAAGTTTCACTGGATGTGACTTTCAATGAGATGTGGTTCTTTAAACGTAAACTTTAATTCGTTTTTTAAATTTAGATTACAAAGTTTTGCCAGCAAAAGTTTATAAAAACCGTTTAGGCTTTACAGGTGCATGGGGAGTGATATTTCTCATGCTTCTTTCTGTTGCCTGTTCCAAAGAAAAAAAAGATTTTTTGCCAAAGTTCAAGGATAGAAGTGTCATCCCGGGTATGTACACTGATTCTGTTACGATGCTCATCTCTGATTCCGGAAGGGTTCGCTACCGTGTGATAGCAGAAATCTGGGAAGTCTTTGACAAGGTAAGTGATCCATACTCGTATTTTCCTAAAAAAGTTTACTTTGAACGATTTAATGACAGTCTGAAAACAGAATCTATTGTTCAATGCGATACTGCCCGTTATTTTTCAAACCGGAAACTTTGGGAGTTGAAGAAAAACGTCAAGTTAATCAATCTGAAAGGTGAAAAATTTGAGACATCCTTACTCTACTGGGATGAGAGAGATCAACGTATTTATTCTGACTCTTTTATACGAATTGAAAAATTAGACAGAGTCATCGAAGGTTATGGTTTTGAATCCAATCAGACATTGACGAAGTGGCATATTCTCAATCCATCTGGTGAATTTCCTATGGATTCCGAGGAATCAAAGCCTATGGAAAACGAGGTGAAAGCTTCAAAATAAACAATATTCCTTAGCAATTAAACATTTTTTTGTATATTCGCAGGCTGAAAAAAGAGTTCATAAAACTTTCTTAACCGAGCAACTAATTTTAAACATACATTTCTTATATGGCAACCTTACAAAAAATCAGAAATAAAGCAGGGCTCTTAGCACTCATAATCGGTTTTGCTTTATTTGCTTTTATTATCGGGGATTTTTTGAATTCCGGATCTTCTATTTTCCGTGAGTCTCAGGAAAAAATTGCAAAAATCGGTGATACCTCTTTGAACTACAAAGAATATGAAGCCAGAATTGCAGAAATGCAGGAAGTCTATAAGATTCAGACTGGACAAACCAATATTGATGATGCTGTTATCAGTCAAATTCGTGAGTCTGTATATGAAACCATCGTTCGTGAACGTTTACTCGATCAACAAGCAGCAATGTTAGGTGTATCCGTAACCGGTAAAGAAATTTTCAATATGATCAATGGTGCCAATGTACATCCAATGATTCAACAGTTACCCATTTTCCAGAATCCGCAAAAAGGAGGTTTCGACCGCACATTAATGATGAACTTCCTTCAAACCATTCAAAAAGAAGATTTGTCGCAATATCCTGCACAAGACCAGGAACAAATCAAGACCCTGAAAAGTTATTGGATGTTCTGGGAAAATCAATTGAAATATAGCCGTTTGGAAGAAAAGATAAATACTTTGCTTGCGAAAGCGATACAGGCAAATTCCATCGATGCAAAAGCTTCTTTTGCAGAACGTAGCAACAGTGTGGATTTTGAGTATGTATGCAAACCCTTCACTTCGCTTCCTGATTCTTTGTTCAAGGTGAGCAAAGGTGATGTAAAGAAACGTTACAATGCACAAAAAGAACGTTTCTCTCAGAAACCTTATCGTTCGGCCAAATATGTTGTGGTTAATGTTACTCCAAGCACAACGGATTATAAGGCAGTTGAAACTTCTATCCAAAAAATTCAAGGTGAATTTGCTACGACAACAGACTTAGAAGGTTTTGTCAGTGAAAATTCTGACAATGGCTTTATGGATTGCTATATATCAAACAATTCATTTGACCCCACTGTAAAATCTTTCGTACAAACATCCGGAAATGGTGCGTTCCTGAGTCCAGTCTATAAAGATGGCACATTCGTCATGGCACGCCTGATCGATAAGACTGTTGCACCTGATTCCATCAAGGCACGTCAAATTGTTCTCGGACCTAAAGAAACAGCATTGGCTGACAGCTTATTGAATGTTATCCGTGCAGGTGGCAATTTTGCTCAACTTGCTGCTAAATTTTCAAAAGGCGGTGGCAATTCAGAAATGGGTTGGTTCCGTGAAGCGGATGCTCTGGCAATGGGGACGAACTTTGTAAGAACATGTTTCAGCGCACCGATAAATTCTGTTTTCTCAGTTAAGACCAAGAACTCTCTGAATATTGTTGAAGTAACAGCTAAGACTTCTCCTGTTGCCAAATCTAAAGTCGCAGTCGTATCTATGCAAGTGACACCAAGTCAATCAACAATCAGTACTTCCTATAATAAGTTAAATCGCCTGGTTGCAGATAATCCGACTGCAGACAAATTCTTTGCTGCTGCTGAAAAAGCCGGTTACGAAGTGATGCAAGCTCAAACCCTACGTGAAACAGATAATACCCTTGCACAACTTCCACAGATGAGGCAAGCTATTCGTTTTGTCTTTAACAATGAACTCGGTAATATTTCAACCATTCTTGAAAATCAAAGCAACCAATTTGTTGTTATTGGTGTGACAGGTGTCAGTGATGGTGAATATCAAAATGTGGAAAATGTAACAAACATTCTTCAACGTGAATTGATAAACGAACAAAAAGCCAACAAGATTGCAGAAGACTGGAAAGCCAGGAATATTACTTCTTTGGATGCTCTTGCAAAAGAAAACAACCTGAAAGTTGACTCTGCGCGTTTTGTTAATTTCTCCATCAACCGAATTGCCGGTATCGGTGAAGAGCCCAGTTTAATTGCCGCTGCTACTACTGCTTCAAAAGACAAAATATCTGAACCAGTTAAAGGAAAGACCGGTGTTTATGTATTCAAGGTTGTATCCAATATCAAGTCTCAGGAAGTGTTTAATATGGCACAGGAAAAAGCATCCTGGAACGCATCAAACATGTATCGTTTAATGTATCAGGCTATGCCTGCAGTACGTAAATCAATGAAAGTAACAGATTCACGCATTCGTTTCTATTAATAAAAACAAATGACCTGTTAATTCAGGTATAAACCAATACTAAAAAACGGGGTGTTTTCACCCCGTTTTTTGTCTTTATAATTATGGAGAAATATCATATTCTCGGAAAACGACCGGATGAATTGAGAGCGTGGGTGCTTGAACAAGGAATGCCGGCTTATGCAGCCAAGCAGTTGCATGAATGGATCTATGTAAAGCGTATACGTAGCTTTGAGGATATGACAAATCTCTCCAAAAAAAATCGAGTCCTGTTGGCTGACAAAGCCGATCTGGGCTTTACCGAACCTGTGCATGTTTCTCATTCGGTTGATGGTACCAATAAATATCTTTTTAAGACAGTTGACGGTCATCTCATAGAAAGTGTGATGATACCCGAGGCAGACCGCGCTACGCTCTGTGTCTCTGCTCAGGTGGGCTGTAAGATGAACTGTCAATTCTGTATGACAGGACGAATGGGATTCAAAGCGCAACTGAGTGCTCAGGAAATCCTGAATCAGATCCTGTCCATACCTGAATCGGAAGATTTGACCAACATCGTGTTTATGGGCATGGGTGAACCCATGGATAATATCGACGAAGTCATGAGGGCGTTGGATATATTAACCTCTGAAGATGCTTTCGCCTGGAGCCCCAAACGGATCACCGTTTCTACAATTGGTATAAATACCAGTCTTCTGAGGTTTTTGGAGGAAAGTAAATGCCATTTAGCTGTGAGCTTACACAGTCCCTTTCACGATCAACGTATGTCCTGGATGCCCTCTGAAAAAGCATGGCCTATGGAAGAGACCATTAAAATGCTCCGGAATTTTGACTTCAGTAAGCAACGTAGACTTTCCTTTGAATACATCTTGTTTAAAGGTTTGAACGATACACCTACACATGCCAATAAGTTGCTTAACCTTTTGCGTGGTCTGGATTGCAGAGTCAATCTCATCCGTTTTCACACAATACCGGATACCCCGTTTCAAACGCCTGACGAAATGACGGTACAGAATTTTGCCGATTATCTGAATGGAAAAGGTCTGAAGACCACCATCCGAAAATCCCGTGGTGAGGATATTCAAGCAGCATGTGGGCTACTGTCTACAAATAAATCATCCATATAATATTTTTGGGTTCATTCATTTAATTAAAGGTTTTTCTTTGTATCTTGTCGGCAATTTTGTCAGTATTTCTATCAATACGCAAGATTGTCAGGATGGGTAAAAAAACTTTTTCTGCAAAAGTAAAATGGATAATTTATGGAAGATAAAAAAATACGTGTTGGAATTACGCAAGGTGATATCAATGGAATTGGATATGAAGTGATACTTAAGACACTTTCCGATCCCAGAGTTTATGAAAATCAGACAGTTGTTATTTATGGTTCATCCAAAGTGGCAGCCTATCATAAAAAAGCACTTGATTTGAACACGGTCAACCTGACTACTGTCAATTCTGCCCATGAAGCAGTTTTTGGGAAAATAAGTATTGTCAATTGTACGGACGATGAGGTAAAAGTGGAATTGTCACATTCTACACCCATTGCTGGTAAAGCCTCCTTTCAGGCTTTGGAAAGAGCTTCCCAGGAATTGAAGGAGGGCTTGATTGATGTCTTGATCACTGCACCTATCAATAAAAGCAATATACAATCCGAGGATTTTCATTTTCCCGGTCATACAGAATATCTCGAATCCGTTTTCGGAGATGGGAAAAGTGCCCTGATGCTCATGGTTAGTCCAATGATGAGGGTGGCTGTAGCAACAGGTCACATACCGATTTCTGAAGTTCCTGCAGCAATTAGTGTTCAAAGCTTAGTTCAAACACTTCGTATTTTTAACCGTTCATTGATGCACGATTTCAATATTAATAATCCTCGCATTGCTGTATTGGGACTTAACCCACATGCAGGAGATGATGGTTTGATCGGGAAAGAAGATAAGGAGATAATTACCGATGCCATACTTAAAGCGCAAGATCAACGTGTTTGCTGTTTTGGACCTATACCAGCCGACGGTTTCTTTGGATCTGGCGATTTTAGAAATTATGACGGCATTCTGGCTATGTATCACGATCAGGGTTTGATACCTTTCAAGGCACTCAGCATGGAAAGTGGAGTTAATTTTACAGCAGGTCTGCCAATTGTTCGGACTTCACCTGCTCATGGGACTGCCTATTCGATTGCCGGTCAGAACGTAGCTTCTGAAGAGTCGTTTCGTGAAGCCTATTATATGGCCTGTGATATTTTTAAAAACAGGCTTAACTATGCAGAGATTTCTAAAAATCCGTTGCACAAGCAGTTTATAGTACAAACCGGGGATTTGTCAGATTTGATTCAACCGGAAGAAAATTAAATTTGATAATCGTGGATATTCAACAAGTCAAACAACGATTTTCGATCATTGGAAATGCTCCTGAATTGAACCGTGCTATCGATGTAGCCGTGCAAGTTTCACCAACAGATTTGTCGGTGTTGATAACAGGCGAAAGTGGAGTTGGAAAGGAAAGCTTTCCTCAGATAATTCATCAGTACAGCCATCGCAAACATGGACCCTATATAGCCGTCAATTGCGGAGCTATTCCCGAAGGAACCATTGATTCTGAATTGTTTGGTCATGAAAAAGGTTCTTTTACCGGTGCATTGTCCGACCGTAAAGGCTATTTTGAAGTAGCTGACGGTGGAACAATATTTCTGGATGAAGTTGGAGAATTGCCCTTGGCAACACAGGCACGTTTATTGCGAGTCCTGGAATCCGGAGAATTCATTCGTGTCGGTTCATCCAAAACAATGAAAACGAATGTTCGAATTGTTGCAGCGGCCAATATAAATATGATGGAAGCTGTTAATAACAACCGTTTCCGTGAAGATTTATATTATCGGTTAAATACGGTACCCATTTCTGTACCTCCATTACGTGATCGCTCTGATGATATCTTGCGATTATTTAGAAAGTTTGCCACCGATTTTGCAGAAAAATATCGTATGCCGGTGGTGCAACTTACCGATGATGCCAAAGTAATGCTCACTTCGTATCGTTGGCCTGGTAATATCAGGCAATTAAAGAATATTGCCGAACAAATATCTATCATTGAACAACAGCGTGAAATAACTGCTGCCATTTTGAGCACCTATTTACCGGATTCTTCTTTTGAAAAATACCCGGCTCTTTATTCAGGAGGACATGCTACATCCACTGAGCAACGCTCATTCAATAACGAACGCGAAATTCTTTATCAGGTTCTTTTTGACATGAAAAAGGATATGAATGACTTGAAGGTACTGGTACACGAAATCAGGCAAAAGAACGGGATGGATCCTGGTGGCTTTCCACCCAAAGACTTCAAACCTTATTCGTCTTTCTATCCTACAGAACAACCGGTAAAGAATGATAACAGACCTGCTGCAACTCCAAATATTCAGGATACGGAGGAATATGTAGAAGAATCCTTTTCACTGGAAGATATGGAAAAAGAGGCCATAAAAAAAGCGCTTGATAGAAATGGCGGAAAACGGAAAAATGCAGCTGCCGATCTTAATATATCTGAAAGGACGCTCTATCGCAAAATCAAAGAATACAAACTGGATTAATCAATATAATGTTTAAACGTTTTCTTCTACTGTTTCTCCCGTTGCTAGTGCTCTCGGGCTGTACTGTCTCCTATAAATTTAATGGGGCCTCCATTGATTATACCAAGGTTAAGACTATTTCCATTGAGGATTTTCCCATTCAGGCAACATTGGTCTATGCACCACTTTCACCTAAATTTACTGAAGGCCTGAAAGATCTTTTTATTCGTCAGACTAAACTCAAGATGGTCAAGAAAGACGGTGACCTACAGCTGGATGGAGAAATTGTTGGCTACGAATTGACACCTATGGCAACCAGAGCAGATGGATATGCTTCGGAAACAAAACTGACAGTGACTATAAATGTACGTTTTGTCAATACTAAAAAACCTGATGAGAATTTTGAACAACGATTTTCTGCTTATCAGACTTTTCAATCATCACAAATGTTGGATGATGTACAGGACACATTGTTAGAGGATATAATCAAGGAAATTTCAGAGAGCATTTTTAATAAAACAGTCGCAAATTGGTAGTATGCGTTTCGACAATCTAATAGTATGGTTGAAAAACCCGGAACAATTGGACAGAGACAGTCTGTTGCAGCTGAAGGCATTACTGGATGAATATCCGTGTTTTGTCGTTGCAAGGATTTTGTATCTGAAAAATTTACTGGCGCTCAATGATCTGCGGTTCTCCAAAGAATTGATTTTGACTGCAATGTTTGTTCCTGATCGCAGACGTCTGTATTATTTTGTTGAAGGTAAACCTCTTCCTGAATCGCCATACACACAAGAGAAGGAGCTGGAGTCAGGTGAAGGCTTTTCCATTATAGATCGTTTCCTGAATTTGACGGATACTAAAGGAAAAACGCCGGATAAACCTATGGAGGAAACCGTCCTTGACGTCAATGAAAATTCAAAAATTGATGACAACGTATTCCCTCCCCAAGAAAGCAATTTCTCGCTGGATTATGCCAGTTATCTGACCCAAGCCGATTCTACTGATGAACATTCAACTACATCAATGCCCGGCCAGGATCTGATAGATGCTTTCCTCAATAATGAACCGGATTCAGAACCTCATATGCCCAGACTGAAAAAAGAAAGTTCAGAGGATTTAAAAGAAATGGATCAAAATTCCTTTATTGAAGATTTGTCAGAAGATACTTTTACAGAGACATTGGCCAAAATATACCTTAAACAGAAAAGATATGACCGTGCACTTGAAATATTCAAGAGTTTGAGTTTGAAATATCCAGAAAAAAATGTTTACTTTGCAGACCAAATTAGATTTTTAGAGAAACTAATACTAAATATAAAAAACAACTAAAGATATGTATACTCTTATTACCATCCTCATTTTCCTTGCTTCAGTTCTTTTAGTTTTAATTGTACTGGTTCAAAATTCAAAAGGTGGAGGTTTGGCTTCAAATTTTTCAGCATCAAATCAGGTAATGGGAGTTCGGAAAACGACCGACTTTCTGGAAAAGGCCACATGGACATTAATTATAGCAATCAGCCTTTTGAGTATTACTTCTGCTGGATTTATTACAACATCCGAAGATGCTGTTGCAGAACAATCCATCATCAAAGATGAAGTTGAGAAAGCAGTTGCTATTGACCCTAATCTGACTTCTCCAAAATTTAACAGTGAAGCACCTACTGCTGCAAAAACTACTGCTGAAGCTCCTGCAACTGCACCTGCTGCTAAATCAGAAGCTCCTGCGCCTGCAGAAAAGAAATAAGTCAAAAAAACTCCTAAGTATGAGTTTTAATTTATAATATGGAAGGGGTCTTTATAGACCCCTTTTTTTATGCTTGCCAAAACAATTATGCGAAATCTGATTTTAGTACTTTCAATCATACTTTTGGCTGCTTGCAACGGTCACGGAAACAAACTGGAAAAACAAATAGCAGCTGCACCAGACAGTAGTATGCAAATTAAGTATGCTAAAGGATTCTCCGTTGATTATTTTAAGGATTACACTCGGGTCACGCTTGCTGATCCTTGGCGTACTGGCAAGCAATTTGCCCGGTATTATCTGGTAAGGGATTCCTTGATTGAAAGCCCGGACGATGGTGTGCGTATTCAATTGCCACTTCAGACTCTGGTAGCTACCTCCTGTACTCATTACTCCTTTCTGGAGATGTTGGGTGTTATCCATACGGTAAAAGGAGTCTGCAATGCAAAAAGTGCTTATAATCAGAACATTAGAAATGCTGTTCAAGCTGGTACTATCACTGACTTGGGCGATCCCTTCAAGATGGAGGTGGAACGCTGTTTGCTCTTGAAGCCACAGGCAGTAATGGTGACGGGCTACAACCAGCATGATGAGAATATTACCCGTTTATCTGAAGCTGGGATTCGGGTGGTGTACAACAATGAATGGATGGAACCGAACTTACTGGCAAGAGCCGAATGGATTCGGTTTGTAGCCTGTTTTTTTGACAAGGAAGATCTTGCCGATAGTCTTTTCAACAAAGTAGAATCTCATTACAATCAACTTAAAGAATTGGCGATGACTGCAAGGAGTATTAAACCCAAAGTCCTTTCAGGTGACAATTTCAGGGGAACTTGGTATATGCCTGGTGGACGAAGTTTTACCGCACAGCTTTTTGCAGATGCGGGCGCTGATTATATGTATCAAAAAGATACTACCAGAGGCAGCATTCCTTATTCCTTTGAACAGGTTTTACGTGATTTGAACGATGCTGATTTTTGGGTAGGGGCCACCAATGGCTCAACCTTAGCTGAACTCCAGAAGATGGATGAAAGATACAAGCTTTTCAAACCTTTTAGAAATTCTCAGGTGTATGCCTATTCAAATAGAGTGACTCCGCAAGGCGGTAATGATTACTGGGAAAGTGCAATTGCATATCCAGACAGGTTATTGGCTGATTTTATCAAACTATTTCACCCAGAACTTTTGCCGGATTATTCCTGGTTTTATCTCAAAAAAATCAACTAAATTCGTCCAAAATTCGAATTGATGTCCCGAAACCGAATTCTTTTTATTTCTCTTACTATTCTACTGCTGCTGCTTTTTATGGCGGATCTGGCATTTGGAAGCATATGGATTCCACTCCAGGAAATTAAGGCTGCGCTATTCGGTGGAAATTCGGATGCCATTTATTCGGAAATAGTACTCAATTATCGTCTGCCCAAAGCACTCACTGCAATCCTGGCTGGTTCAGCATTGTCAGTGGCAGGTCTTTTGATGCAGACTCTTTTCCGAAATCCTTTGGCTGGACCGGATGTGCTTGGTGTAAATGCAGGTGCCAGTCTTGGTGTGGCCTTGATCACCTTATTTTCATCGGGAGTGGGTTCCTATTTTTTGGGATTTGGTTCCTGGGGACTTGTCCTGGCAGCAATTATTGGTGCAGTAGCTGTGTTGTTACTGGTTATTCTGGCATCTGTACGTGTCCCTGATCTTGTTTCACTTCTCATCATTGGTATGATGTTTGGTTATGTTGCCGGATCAGTCGTTAGTTTGCTTCAAAATGTGAGTAATCCGGACACTCTGAAAATATTTGTTATCTGGACCTTTGGAAGCTTAAGTGCTGTTTCATGGAAGATGATGCCGGTTTTGTCTATTATTGTCACCTTGGGCCTCTGTATAGCCTTCATGTTGCAGAAATCTTTGAATGCCTTGTTGCTCGGCGAAAATTATGCCCGTGGTTTAGGGGTTTCTATTTCTACCACACGGTTTTTTATCATTTTGGCAACAGCTTTGTTGGCAGGCAGCGTTACTGCTTTTGCCGGTCCCATCGCTTTTGTTGGAGTGACTGTACCTCACATTGCAAGAGGGTTGGCGAAAAGCTGGAATCATCGCATCATACTGCCTGTGTCCATCCTTTGCGGCTCCTGTCTGATGCTGGTTTGCGATATCGCTTCTCAATTGCCCGTCTTTTCAACTGGCTTGCCCATAAATTCGGTCACTGCTTTATTTGGTGCGCCGTTAATTATCTGGATTTTGTTGAAAAAAGCCTAAAGTGATATAATCACCTGTTTAAAGGAAAGCAGGCTGTCAATACAAAATCTTTTTCGACACGATAGTCCACTTGGAAAGTTGTGGCAGAGCGGAGTGCTTCTGCATGGAAAGAGCCTTTGTTCTGAGGGGCAGTAAAATCTAAAATGCGAAGTTCTTTAATAAAGTCGACACCTTCGTCCGGGATAGCTTTGTAAAGTGATTCCTTGGCACTCCAGTGCAATAACAGAGCAAGAATTTCTGATTCGGTTTCTTTTGGTAAATTTTTTTCTTCTTCAGGACTGATGAACTTTCGTTTAACCTTTAAAACCTTATCTGATTTGTGTTCGATATCGATACCTGTAAGAGAATTTTCACTGAGCAGGATGGCTGCGTAACCTTTAGTGTGTGAGATGCTGATGTTTGATTCACTCTCATTCAGATAGGGCTTTCCTGAAGGGTGGTATGCAATATCCAGCGGGTTGAGATCCATCAGTAAAGCCAAAGCTCTGACTGATAGGTATTCAACTCGTTTCCCCGGATTTGTGTATGGAGCAGTAAGGGCATAGTCTTTCAGTGTAATCCGAAGTTTGTCTTCGTTTTCCTCCATTTTCCAGATCCCCAAACGATAACGATCGTTTACCTCAAAATAAAACAATCCCATTTTCTATTAATTAAATTTGAAACTTTCCATTAAATGCTGTATGTCTACTGACAATCCATTTACGATGTCACTGATGGAATCTCGGTTGGGCAAATAATCAAAGTATAAGGCACCCCTGAAGAGTTGATTATCTCTGTTTGTCAATATAAACTGCATAGGACTGGCGGTATTTCCCCCGATTTCATACAAATAACCTGTCACCTTACCATCACTGGATTTAAATTCTTGTTTTCGGATGTGAGCAAATGCGGGAGTTTCTTTTTCCAGAATGGACTCGTTTTCCAGGATTCGTTGTTTGATGGTTTTTTCATCCGCCTTTATATAACTGGTAAGTAATGTAGCTTTAAAGGAGTCAAATCTAAGGTTGATCCAGTTTTGGTCATGGATTTTTCCCTCCGGTATGACTAATGTTGCAATAACCGGAAATTCAAAGGTTATTGGGTAGGGTAGTGCAATTGCCTGTTTATAACCTTTCTGAGGATAGGCTATCCTTGGGTATGCTTTGGGCTTGGGATAACTGTCCTGACGACGGCAAGATGTATAAGAAAACAGAGCCATTCCCAAAAGACATATCGAAAAAAGCCCTCGAATTTTAAGAGGGCTTTTTTTAGGACTCTGACTTTTTTTTTCAGGAATTGTTGACATACAATTAGAAAGGAAGATCGTCTGAATGACCGTTTTCGGGTTTTTCTGATGTCATTTCTGTTTTCGGTGCTGCGGTTTCACTGGTTCCGCTTTCTGGACGACGTCCCAGCAATTCGATGTTTTCAGCTACAATTTCTGTTGAATAGCGGGCGATACCGTCCTTTTCCCATTTTCTGGTAGTGATCTTGCCTTCAACGTAAAGTTGGGTACCTTTCTTGATGTATTTTTCTGCAATTTCTGCTAAACCTCTCCAGGCAACAATGTTGTGCCATTCAGTGCGGTCAGGAACTTGCGTGCCGTTTTGCAGGGTATAACCCCTTTCGGTGGTTGCCAGGGTGATGGTGGCAACAGCGACACCGTTGTCGAGATAGCGGACTTCAGGATCTTTCCCTACATTTCCGACTAAGATTGCTTTGTTTACGGACATCTTCTTTTAAGTTATTGGTTTATAATGTTATTTGGTTAAATAGTAGTCTTTAAGGAAAGGAATAAAGAAATAAAATCGTTTATTACTTGGTCAAATGTAGATATAAAAATGATTCATTCCAAGAAATATCAATATATTTGATGAAATTAAATAAATATTAACAAATAAATAAGATATAAATAATTAAAGATTTATTAACGAGTGCTTCTCCATAAATAAATCCATCAATCTGGAAACAGCATACTCATTCACATCACTGAGCTTCACTTCTTTCCAATTTTCAGGAACAGTCGCTTTGTGCTCAATATGGATGGAAAAAAATCGCGCATGAATGATTCGATGTGACAGTATGTGTTTTAGGTAGACCGGAGTCTCAAAAGTACTTTGAGGTCCTGCCCAAAGGGATACATCTTCCCGTTTCAAAAGGGTTTCGATGGTTTCTTCGTGATCACTCTCGATGAGTGGAAATTCCCAAAGCTGTTGCCAGATATCCTTTTGAGTTCTCTGCTGAAGCCAGGTAGAAATACCATCTGTCAGGAACAGATAGTGAAAAAAACGTTCCTGCTTCTTTGCACCCGCCAGTTTGACCGGAAGTTGCTGAACTTTTCCAAGAGAAAAAGCAAGACAATGATTTGATAAGATGCAATTCAGACAATTAGGGTTGGCAGGAGTGCATTGCATGGCTCCAAAATCCATCATGGCCTGGTTGTGAATGTCTGGGTGTTTGTTGTCCAGAATCATTTCAGCCATTCCTGTAAATAGTTTTTTTCCCTCAGTAGTATTTATAGGTGTATCTATCGAAAAAAGTCTGGATATGATCCTAAATACATTTCCGTCGACCACTGCTTTGGGTTCTTTAAAAGCAATGGATGATATGGCGGATGCAGTGTATTCACCTATGCCTTTTAATTTGAGAAGGTCATCGTAATTTGTTGGAAAAATACCGTTGAAATCGTGCATTATTTGATTTGCTGCAGTATGCATATTTCTGGCTCTACTGTAATAACCTAAACCCTGCCAATGTTTTAAAAGATCGTCCAGAGGAGCTTCTGCTAAGGCTCTTACATCAGGGAAACGGCTCTGTATAGCCTCAAAATAGGGTTGTCCTTGCTCCACTCTAGTCTGTTGGAGGATAATCTCTGAGAGCCAAATTTTATATGGATCAATTGTTCTGCGCCAAGGCAAATCCCTTTTGTTGGAATTGTACCATTCGGACAGTAAGTAAGTTATGTTTGAAAAGTCTGATTTTGAATTCATACTGCAAAGAACGTCAAAATATCAAATTTTCACAAAAATCACTCTGAAAGTTTTTTTTATAGGCTAGAAACCTATATATTTGCAAGCCAAAAAATTAGAACTCTAATGTATAACCTATTTAAATATTTATCAAGATGACTAAAGCTGATATTGTAAACGAGATTTCCAAGCGGACGGGTGTGGACAAAGTTACTGTTTTATCGAGTGTTGAAACATTCATGGAAGTTGTAAAAGAATCTTTAGCTAAAGAAGAGAATGTCTATCTGAGAGGCTTTGGTAGCTTCATCGTTAAAAAAAGAGCTCAGAAAACTGCCCGCAACATTTCCAAAAATACTACAATTATCATCCCGGAACATAACATCCCATCGTTTAAACCGGCGAAGACTTTTGTAAATGAAGTAAAAAAATAATTATCTGTAAATTTTCAAAAAATGCCAAGCGGAAAAAAGAGAAAGGGCCACAAGATGGCTACTCACAAGCGTAAAAAACGTCTGAAGAAAAATAGACATAAGAAGAAGAAGTAATTTTTTATGCTATATTTTTAACTCAAAGAATGCGGGAACAAATCCAAGTACTTTCAAGTCTTCGGGTTTGTTCTTTGTTTTTTTAATCCTTGTCGTGAACTGTTGTGGGTATGATTCTGTTATCCCCAGAGGAAACTAACCCAATGATGCTTTACTGACATAAATTTCAAATTTTATAGAAACACAAACGAAAGTGGCAACTGAAATTGTTGTAGACGTCCAACCCAAAGAGGTATCCATTGCGATACTGGAAGACAAGAATTTGGTGGAGTTCCAACAGGAATCCAACAATGTCTCGTTTTCGGTAGGTGATATCTACCTGGGCCGTGTGCATAAGCTTATGCCCGGTCTGAATGCTGCGTTCGTAGATGTGGGCTATGAAAAAGATGCATTTCTTCACTATTTAGATTTGGGAAATCAGTTCAATTCCCTCAATGCTTATGCAAAAACTGTTGTCGCAAACAAAAACAGACAGAACCTTCTCAGTAAATTCCATTTATTACCGGAAATACCCAAAGAAGGCACTATTTCTGATGTTTTAAAGCCAGGACAGGAAATCTTGGTACAGATTGCCAAAGAACCTATTTCGACAAAAGGTCCCCGATTGACTTCGGAGATTTCCATTGCCGGACGTTTTTTGGTTTTACTGCCTTTTTCTGATAAGATTTCTGTTTCGACGAAAATTAAGTCTGCTGAAGAACGCGTACGTTTAAAGCAATTGTTGCAAAGCATTACTCCCCATAATTTTGGTGTTATCGTACGTACGGTAGCCGAAGGTAAAAGGGTAGCGGAATTGGACAGTGAACTCAAGGTTTTGTTGAAAAGATGGGATGACGTACTTGCCAAACTGACGAAAGCCAAGGCACCGTCTCTTATTTTTGAAGAAACCAGTCGCACGGTTGTTATTTTACGCGACATTTTAAACGCTTCATTCGAGCATATCCATGTTAATTCACCTCAAGCTTTTGAGGAAATCAGGGATTATGTGCAATTGATCATGCCGGAGAAAGCGGATATCGTGAAACTTTACAAGGACAATTTGCCGATACTTGATACATTTGGGGTTACCAAGCAAATCAAGTCGTCATTTGGAAAGACTGTTTCATTTAAAAGCGGAGCGTATTTGATAATCGAGCATACAGAGGCTTTACATGTAGTCGATGTAAACAGTGGTAATCGTTCTAAATCCAACAAAGGGCAGGAAGAGAATGCCCTTGACGTCAATCTGGCGGCTGCCGATGAGGTGGCAAGACAGCTTAGGTTGCGTGATATGGGCGGTATCATTGTAGTCGATTTCATCGATTTACAGGACGGTGAAAATCGTCAGAAAGTGTACGACAGACTTCGTGAGAAGATGTCCAACGACAGAGCTAAACATAATATTTTGCCACTGTCAAAATTTGGTCTGATGCAGATAACACGTCAGCGTGTTCGTCCACAGACCTATATTGTGACCAGTGAGACTTGTCCAACCTGTTTTGGGAAAGGTGAAATCATGCCTTCCCTTTTGTTTACAGATTTGTTGGAAAACAAAGTGGCATATATGGCTCATCATTTAAAAGTGAAGAAATATACTTTAAGAGTCCATCCATACGTAGCAGCCTATATCAAAAAAGGTGGTTTATTATCACTTGAATGGAAATGGCGTAGATTGTACGGTCTTGGTTTAAAGGTTATGCCTGTTCAGAAACTGACGTACTTGCAATATCAATTCTATGACGCAAATGGCGAAGAGATTGATATGAAAGAAGAGATTGAAATAAAGTAAGAAACGAAAGTTTCTATGAACCTTACAAAAAAAGGGAAATGTCCATTGGGGAAAGGACGTTTCCCTTTTTTAAATATCTTTTCAAGCAAAAAGCTCTTCGATTTTTTCTTTGTACATAGATTCGATCACTTTGCGTTTAACTTTAAGAGTAGGGGTCAGAATGCCATTCTCCTGCGACCATTCATCGGCAATCAAGTTAAAGCTTTTAATTTGCTCATAATGAGCAAATATCGGATTAATTTTCTTGACTTCCTTGTTGTAAATGTCTCTTATCTCAGGTTTATTGATTAAAGACTGGTTGTCGGTCAACTCAATATCATGACGCTTGCAAAAATCTTTCAGGTAATTGAAGTCTGGTAAAATAAGAGCGGCTGCAAACTTTTGGTTTTCTCCCAAAACAATTATATTCTCGATAAAAGGTGATTTACAAAATTGATCTTCAATCAGGAATGGGTTTACATATTTGCCAAACGATGTCTTGAAAATATTTTTTAAACGGCCCGTGATGATCAATAACCCTGCATCGGTCAATTTCCCTGTATCACCGGTGTGAAACCATCCGTCCTTGTCTATCACTTCGGCTGTCAATTCTGGTTCTTTGTAATAACCCATCATCACATTCGGACCTTTACAAAGGACTTCTCCATTTGCTGCGATTTTTATCTTTATTCCATCAAGGGCAGGTCCAACGGTTCCGGCAATACGTTTGCCTTTTCCACGCTGACTTACTGCTATGACAGGAGATGTTTCACTTAAACCATAACCTTCAAAGACAGGCATGCCAATAGCATTAAAAAAGGCAGCCTGTTGTTTTTGGATTGCAGCACCTCCGGATACGACAATGTCGAAATTACCTCCGATGGCTTCTCTCCATTTACTATAAATGAGTTTATCAGCAATAGCGTGACGTACATTATACCAATGATTGTTTTCGTCTATTTTATATATTTTAGCCAAATTGAAAGCCCAATAATACAGGATTTTTTTGAAACCAGTCAATTTTTTGCCTGCCAGGAAAAGTTTGTCATACATTTTTTCCAACACTCGTGGTACACATGACATCATGGTTGGATGCACTTCCTTGATGTTTTCAGCGATGGTACCCAGGTTTTCAGCATACCAGATGGACATTTGATGGTCGTGGTATACATAGACCAGTATTCGTTCGTACGCGTGGCACAAAGGTAGAAAACTCAAGGCCTGTTTGCTCCAGTCAGAAGGAATTGGATGTAGGGCTTTGACCTGACTGATAATATTATTGTGACTTAACATGACGCCTTTTGGCATTCCGGTCGTTCCGGACGTATAGATCATGGTAGCAAGATCTGATGGCTTTACGGCGTCTTTGCGTTTTTTAAGTTCATCAGGAGCTGGATTTTGTTCGCCAAGTTGATAGAAATCTTCCAGGAAAATGGCGTTGTCCGCTTTTTGTAAACAAATGACTTCCTTAAAATGGGGTACCTGCGCCAATATTGGTTTCAGCTTTTTAACCAGATTTTGACTATCAACAAAAAGGTATTCAATCTCGGCATGATTCAGGATATGTAAATAATCACTTTCACTGATGGTGGGATAGATGGGTACACAAACGCAGCCGATCTGGATAATAGCAAAGTCAAAGAAATTCCATTCGGGACGGTTCTCACTGACAATTCCTATTTTGGCTCCTGCTTGTACGCCCTTTGCCAAAAAGGCATAACTAATTTTGTTTACATATTTAAGGTAATCTTGTGTACTATATTTAACCCATTTATGGTTTACTTTTCCGGCTAAAGCGACCTCTTGATCCGGACATACTTCGATGTTCTGATCGAGTAGGTCAAAAATGCGCGATAATTCCATTTTGTTTGGTTTAATTCATTTATAGTTAAAATAATAAAAACAAAAATACACTTATTTTTGAAACATGAGCTATATATTACACAGTATTAAATACTGTGCCAGTCTTTGAAAGGATGGGTTTAAAAAGGCAGATCGTCCTTGTCATCTGTGTTTAAAAAGTCTGGTGCCGGTATTCCAAAATCACTTTTAGTACCTGCTGAGGCATTTGGATCTTGCGACGTTCCTATGCCTTTTTCTACTTTCCATGCCTTGACATCTGTATAATATTTTCCGTTGAACTCGCGGCTTTCAACATCAAAGCTGACTGTGACAGCATCACCTTCGCTCATAGAAAATTGATCGATTTTATCTCCCCATAAGTTGAAACAAACCAATTTGGGATAGGCGTCGCCATATTCCAATACATAATCTTGTTTTTTCCATATTCCATTCTTTCCCTGTCCGGATTGAAGTTGCAAAACTTTAACGATTTTTCCTGATAATTCCATTGTGGTTATTTTTTTGTAATAGACAAAAGTACAAAAAACCGAGGTCTTTTGTACTTTATCAAAGTTCTAAATTTTTCTTTTACTGGTGAAATATGAAACAACTTACCGTATTTCAAACCTCTTCTTTTACCAATCTCTTATTTGACTGTGGTTGAATCTTGTTTGTTAAACGCGCCTGTCATTGCTTTCATAATGTTCGACATTTGTTCCGGATTACGAAGTTTGATTTTCTGACCTGACTTGATAGGATCTCCGGGATTCATGTTGTTCAATTTGTAAAGAGCCTTCAACTGCAGGCCATATTTTTGTGCGATGCTAAACCAGGTATCACCTGTAACAGCTCTGTGAATAGGATATTCACCTTCCCACCAGGAAGATTTCTTGTCCAGATAAATAAATTCTCCTGGTGTCAAGGTATAATCAGTAGGGAAGTCGTTGTTGTTGCGTATTGTTCTGACAGTTATTCCGAATTCTTCTGCAATGCCTGCAAAGCTGTCACCGTATTGAGCTACTATATAAGGAGTTGTGCCTACATAGCCGATTTCATGGGAAGCGAGCGGATTGATGACATCATCGGTCTTTTTTCTATCCATTGCATTGTAATCCTTGGCATTCTTTAGGGCATCGTTGTTGAGCTTACCTGATCTTTCTGCTTCAGATCTTTGATTACGCTCGGCTCTTTTAGCGTCCCGTTCAGCCTTTTTATCACTACGGCTTTTCTTTTCGACTTTATCTTTATTCTTTTCCTTGTTTTGTTTTACGGATTTGCCTTTGGTATAATCATTCAGATCGTAGGTCTCAATAATACGGATGAGTTTTTCACCATACGTCCTGTCTGTAGCATATCCTGCTTTTTGTAATCCATATGCCCATCCTTTATAGTCAGTGACATCCAGCTGAAACAAGAAAGCATACCGTTTTCCCTGAACCAGAAATTGAGAATGGTCTTCGTAGGAATCTTCCACCCTGTCGTATTTTCTAAAACAAGAATTCATGCCATCATCAAAAAAGGTGACTGTTTCGCCTTTCCAGCTGTTGTGGCATTTGATTCCAAAATGGTTGTTGGATTGTTTGGCCATCTCACTTAAACCGGCTCCTGATTCGAGCATTCCTTGTGCAAGGGTAATACTGGCTGGTATTGCGTGTAGTTTTTGTTGAGCGATGGCTATACCTGCAAACTCATTGATATAATCGTCGTAAGGTTTTAATCGTGTTTGTGCTTCGGTATTGAATAAGGAAAGACAGAATAAAAAGCAGAAAAGGATTTTTAATCTCATAATCGAATATTTTTTTATCTTTGTTGTATATACAAAAAGACCATGACTGAAAAACAAATTACTGCAAAGATAGCATTTTGCGCATTGGATGAATTATCAGAAGAAGAAAAAAGTTTGATCCTGATGGCAAAAATAGCTTCTTCCAAAGCCTATGCTCCTTATTCGAGTTTTCAGGTCGGGGCTGCTGTATTATTGGATAATGGAGAGATTCTTACCGGAAACAATCAGGAGAATGCAGCTTATTCTTCCGGTCTTTGCGCTGAAAGAGTCGCTCTTTTTTATGCCAATGCCCGTTTCCCGGAAGCTAAAGTGCTGACACTTGCCATTGCAGCTCAAAACATGATCGGATTTTCCAACCAACCCGTATCTCCTTGTGGATCCTGTAGACAGGTACTTCTGGAATCCGAAAATCGGTACAAATCAAAAATTCGCATCCTGCTTTACGGAGCTGAAGAAATAGCTATAGTTGATTCTGTCAGAGACTTACTCCCGTTGAGTTTTGATGTTTCGTCAATGGATATTACCGATTAGATTTTTTATTGAGGTTTACGGCCAGTGTACATCGAGCAAACTCCAAATGTAAAGTTGGTATAGCGCGATTCTTCAAAACCAATTTCCTCCAATATCCCGACCATCTTTTTACCTTGTGGCACTACTTGAATGGATGCAGGTAAGTATTTATAGGCCCTGTTGTCTTTTGAGAATAGAAGCCCTGCAGCAGGCATAACCACTGAGGAATAGATGTTGAAGAGTTGCTTCATGGGGAAATATTCCGGTCGGGAAAGCTCGATGATAACCATTTTGCCTCCTGGTCTGAGGACCCTGAACATTTCAGAGATACCTTTGGCAATGTTTTCAAAATTTCGTACACCAAAAGCCACGGTGACCGCATCGAAGGTATTGTCCTCAAAAGTCAAAGCCGTACAATCCTGCACTTCAAAGTGAATACTATTTTCCAGTCCCGCCTTCTTCACTTTTTGTGCACCGACTTCCATCATACCTTCAGAAAGATCAGCACCTGTAATATGATTTGGTTTCAGCCATTTATAAGCCTCCAGTGCAAAGTCTCCTGTGCCTGTTGCGATGTCCAGCATGTTTTTAGGTGCATCGTCCTTCAGGCTTAAAATGGCCTTTTTTCGCCAGCTTTTATCTTGTTGGAAAGACATGAAATGATTCAGAAAATCGTATTTGTCTGCAATGGCATCAAACATATTCTCTACCTGATTCCTTTTTCTCTCACCTTCTCCATAAGGAAGAAGAGTTTCCGGTGTCTCGTTAATCATATTTCTTTAATTTATTATTCTTAAGATTTCAGCCACACCAACGCCAAGATACGTTCCGATGGCATATCCAATCAAACCGATGATAATGCCGCTGATCAATATTTTTTTGTTGCCCATGGCTCCTGCAACAGCTGGAACAAATGGAGCAGAGAAAATCAATGCAATATTCGATATTGAAAACAAGTCGCCGTCTATCTTGAACAATCTCGAAAAAAGTAAATGCAATATAACGGATGCGATCAGTATGAAGGCGATAAAAGCTAAAAGCATCAGATTTTTGGTGTTTAGGGTGTAGATGTCAAATTGGGAGGAAATAACTATGCTGAAAACGAGAATAAAATAGATTCCAAGTTCAAAAGATTTAGGCAAAGTCCTGATTTTCTTTACAAAAGAGAATGCAATGCCGAGTCCTGTAATAGTGAAAATGACAATCAATTCGTTTAATCTACCGGAAATCAATAAAGCCAAACCTGCTCCAACAACCAGAAAAGAAAAGGATAGTACTAAAGCCAGCATTGTTTTTCCAAAGGATTTGGGTTTCAGCATACCTTTATATATTTCAAAGACATAGTCTTTTTCTACAATTTCATGTTCATTCAGGCTAATGGAGTCATCGTGAAAGGGCAAAATCTTTCTGAAAATCTTGTAACCGCCACCGATCATAAATAGCAGAAATACAAAGGAAATAACCATTTCGAAAGTGCTGACCAGCGTGAAAACAGTCGGATTCGTATCCAGTATTTTACCAATGGCAACAAAGTTCATCGTTCCGCCAGTATACGTGCCAATCATCATTCCACTGGCTTTCCACAATTCATCGATTCCCTGGTTTTTGAAAATTAAATAACCGGCAAACGTGGCAATGATGACAGAAAGCAATCCACCGATGAGTGCAGCAAACGTTTTTTTGAGGGACTTTTTCCAAAGTTTGAAGTCGGAAGAAAAAAGCATCAAAGGGATGGCTAACGGTACGGCTATATTCATGATCCACTCCTGAATCTTTCCCATCAGTTCCTTTTCCTCACCACTCAATTGCATAATACCTGACAGGGATAGCACAATACCAACAGTATATGCCAGGACGATGGTCCCCATTTTTTGAAGGATCTTGAATTGATTATATAACAGGATGATTAGGATTGGGCCAAGTATATAGATGAGGGTGATGAGGATAATCTTCATGTAGCACAAATTAGATATTTCTCTTTTTAATGCTCCAAAGGTAAGAAAAAAAGGTTTTAGATTTTTACCTTTGCCAGACCGGACAATTGACTATCTGAAATAAATAAAACTCAAATGAAAATCGGACTACTTTCTGATACACACGCTTATTGGGATGACCGTTATGCAAAATATTTCGCTGATTGCGATGAAATTTGGCACGCTGGCGATTTAGGCTCCATGGGTATAGCTGATAAGCTTTCCAGCATCAAACCATTGCGTGCTGTACATGGAAATATAGACGGACATATGGAACGCTTACGTTTTCCCCGTTTTCTCTTTTTTGAATGTGAGGGCGTTTCTGTGCTGTTGACTCATATCGGAGGTTATCCGGGCCGTTATGCTCCAGAAATCATTCATCAAATCAATGAGTTTAAACCGAAACTTTTCATTTGCGGACATTCACATATTGCGAAAGTAAAATTTGATGCCAAGCGTCAGATGTTGCACATCAATCCCGGTGCTGCAGGCAATCAAGGTTTTCACGAGATCCGTACCCTTATTCGTTTTGAATTGATAGATGGTAAAATATTAAATCTGGAAGTGATCGAATTGGGACTAAGGGGATAAATTGAAAAAGGATGAAAAGTCTGTACTTATTTCTGAATAATGAAAGGAGTGGTGGATTCCATATCGGTGCTTACAATTTTCAGATAATAAACACCATTATTTAAGCCTTCCAAAGATATACGATTTTCACCCTTGATAATAGATTCAATCAAAAGAAGTTGACCTAAGTTGTTGAAAATATAAAATTTTGCTTCCGTTTCTTGATCATACCTTACAAAAATATGATCGGATGCTGGATTTGGATAGACTGTTGGTTTGAGGATACTGTTATTTTTATCTGCTTTTGTAACTAATTGCTTGTAATTTATTTGGGAGTAGTTATCCATATAATTTAGTCTGTTAAGCAACCATTTGGAAGTATATTCTATTTGAGTACTGTCGTATTTATAATCGTTCCAAGCTATTTTTTCTCTTTCGTAGACACCATTTCTAAGTAAAAGGTCATGGTTTTTCATAAATTCATTCATGATGTTCTCTTGGGTAATAACGTCTTTTCTCAAATTAATCCAGCGGTACATTAACCTATCTCTAAATCCGTTTACACTAAAATCGTACCACATCCTAACGTATAATCCATTGTACAATAAGTCATTATATATATTTTCTCTTTCACCGTTATAGATAGTTCCCAGTGTGCCATCCAAATCCCATGGAACATAGAAATAGGGTTCTCCTTGATCGTATTTAGCTATGTATGCATTTTTTCCCATATTATCTGTAGCACGAAGAAGGTTTATAAATAGATAGTAATCAACGGCATTGTCCAGATCAAATTTTGACTGATATTGGGCATAAAAGTTCTTTTCTGATTCGTTCAGTGTAAAACGAACAAAATCATAGATATTACTCCAATCAACTATTTCATCAGGATATTCATATTGAAATCCACACCACATATTGCTATTGTTGTCATACATATCGAATTTGGTAAAGCTGGATGCACCCCATCCAACTCCCTTATAGAGCTCTCCACGTATGCTATCTTTGTACTTTTTCAATTGAAGTTGCTTTCTGTCCATTACCTCGCTTATACAATAGATGCCTTGATATGCACCATTAATAAATAGTTCGGCATAATTCATATCAATACCATTAACAGCATCTGGTACAGAATCTTTATAATAAGGTGTGTAAATTTTTTTCCATAACTGATTGTTTGTTTTATTCCTGACTCTTAATGGTTCGTTGGCCATCGCCTGTAAATTCCAATCATCATCGGATCGCATACCCAATAAACTGACATCTCGTGCGGTGTCACCTTTTTCATCTTTCCAAAACTCAATCTTATAGGATTTTTTGTCTAGTCTCTGTGTCCAGCCTCCCCGAATTTCTATTCCAATATTGGAGGTGGTTTCTGTTTGATCAGACTCCACCATCCTGAATTTTGCCTGAATTTTTGGCTCATTCGTAATTATTCCCTCTGTTGTAATGCTGATAATGGGCAATTCGGTGAAATAGAGTTTGAAGGTATCCAAAATAGCCGGGCTGGCAACTTGATAACAAATTCCGATTTTTATAGAATCGGTGGGGTGGATCAAATAAAAAGTGGAATCCAGTTTAATGTGAATGATGGTATCTGTAAGTGTTGAGTCAATCAGTACTGAATCAATGATTGTTGTATCCGCTAGGGTCGAATCAATCAGTGTCGTGTCAATCAGTATCGTGTCGGTCAGTGTCGTGTCGGTCACTATGGTGTCAATCACTATGGTATCACTCAGTGGCGAATGAATCAGGATTGAATCTTTCCAGTTTAAATGAACTTTGGATATATCTTTATTTGAGAGGATCAGTGATTTGCTATAATCGAAAAAGAAGTCACCGGAACCAACAAATAGGACATCATTCGTCAGTGTTGTAAAGCAGATATATATGAAAAAGAGGAAAGTAATTGTTTTTTTCACTTAGTCCATTTGTAATATTAGACCATAAAGATAGATATTTATTTTAAAAAGATACTCAGATCTAAATCGGGTTGAAACGATTTGGATCTGAGTATCTTATAGAGGTATGAGCAAATTTTATGCTCTAATCTTATCGAATAACACTGGCTTTTTGTCGGAGTATTGTTTTACTGTCCGCATTGACTTTAACAATGTATAAACCTGTTTTCAAATTTGTATTGGGCATGCTTACTAATCCGCCCGAAGTATATAATGTCTGTTTTGAAACAAGAATACCTGACAAGTTGTAAACCTCCACATCCAGTTCGTTTTTGCCAGGACAATTGAATAAGAATTCACCAGGTGTCACATACATATCTGCTTTGGCATCATTCGCTAAATCAGAAACGCCGGAATTTGTATTATCAACTGTTCCCATCTTAAAACCGGTGAGTGTTCTCTTGCTGAGATTTGGTCCTTGCCATTTCAAAATAAAGGATTCAGTCACCTGACCTTCAAAGTAATCAAAGGTGAAAGGGTGATAACCCGCACGAAGTATCAATTTTCCAGATGTTTCCGGATTACATTGATTAGCAACAATTTCAACTCCATCGATCAGAAATCTGCTTCCATCATCTGATGTCAGGTAGAAAGTGTATTCACCATCAGCAGGTACATTGATGTAACCCGTAAAATGAATACCAAAATTATCACTGATGCGATTTGGAACATTTAGACTAAGTGTGCTTAATATTCCTGTTTTTTTAGGTGTTAGCTTACTGAAATCAGGTACTGAGCTCCAGGAACCTTCATAATAGCTGTAATTTACACCCGAAAGAATATCTTTAAGCGCAACAGCCTTATGGATAAAGGAATAGTCTAAGGTGTGAGGTGCAGTAATGTTAGTGAAAGCGTAGCTGCTAGCTGCACCTTGGGAAACTCCATCTACCAGGCAATCATACACTTCAAAGTTTTTGCTTGGTAAAGAGATGATTGTCTGCGAACTGTTTAATGCATAATATTTTAAACCTAAGGAGCTGAGTCGACCACCTTTTGTTGTTGTTGACTTGATGCTTACATCGGATCTGTTAGTACTACCATAGTTTGCTGTCATTGTATCTTTAACTGTGCTGATATTTCTTATCGTGAGACCGGAATAGGCTGAATTCCACCAACGGGTATTCAAATAACTGATAGTCGAAGTACCTCCTGCCTTAAAATAGTCGTTTGCATCACCGATGTTTGAGCCGGTTTCGAGGTGATAAGCGTTGTCAGCCTGAACAACTGATACTTTATAGTGCAGTTCTTCTGTATGTTGTTGATTGGTGTTGCCAGAAATAATACTGTCTATATGCCATACAAGAATGCCCTCCCCTGGCATGTCCACATTTCTATTGGGTTTTTTTCTTGCTTCAATGATATACATTTCACCTTCACGCTCTGGGTTTCGATAAACGTAAGTATTCCAGTTATTTGCAATAATTTTTAGTGTTGTATCATTGGGAAAACTATTTAAAGGAATCAAATCATTCCAACCAGCCAAATAGCGGAAATAAGGATTGGGTGGCATAGGGTTAGCACTTGGACCGCCACTGTTATCTGAGTTTCCGGCAGCCATCAGGTCAAATTTACCACAACCACTGGAACCACCATTGTCCCCATTGGTATCATAAGAATCTGGCCAGCCAAAAAACATGTGACCTTGTTCGTGGCAAATACCGCCTTTACGCATGTTGGTGGTACCAAGTTCTGAAATTTGGTAGGAAGAGGTCTTTACACCATCAAAGGTACGGTAATGGCCGCTGGAATGACCCCACAATCCTTTTTGTCCAGAATTTCCTACAAATTGAAAACTGAGTGCTATGATATTTTTATTTGCATCCACTGAGAGTTTGGAATAATCAAAACCAGTGCTTTCAAGCCAGTCCAATGCTGCATCCAGTAGTTCAGATGTATGACCGGATCCACCATCTGTATCGTAATATGCAAAGGTTTTAGGTGCCTGAAAGTACGTTTTTGTAACGTTGGTGTGAACATCTATCCTGTTTTGGGAAACGGCTGCCCAATAATCATGAATGGATCCGTTGTTGGTGTATTTGTTATAACCAACCTGGTTAAAAAAACTGTCTACATCGGCCTGTAGGAAGGTAGGAGTTCTGTCCGCGAAATTTATCAATATGACCAGAGCCTCTACTTTTCCGATGTTTTTTCCGGAAATTTTATTCGGCGTGTCGGTTTTAAAGTTATCGGTACTTGGATTGATACTACTAACTCCCCAACAAGTGAGCAGGAAGAATGAAATAAGTGAGAAAAGAGTTTTTTTCATGTGCTGGATTAGAGATTTAAAAAAGGTATAAAATTTTGGTTTCTTCTGATATTTAGGGTTATTATGTTTGGGCAAATTTACAATAAAAATCTATTTACGCCATAACAAACTTTTTTGTTATAAATTTTTCCATCTGCTGTAATTCTGATTAAATAAAATCCTTCAGGTTTGATTTGAACAGGGGGGGAGGTCGTGTTTCTCATGGTTAAAATCCTTTAATGTGGTATTGCCTGTAAAGTTATCATTTTGTATAAATTTAGTTTACGTATGTTGAGAAACATTTTGTTTTTCAGGCACGTGAAACGTTTAACCTTTATCTTTGTACTAATAAATTATAAATAGACCAAAGAATAGTATAAAATGGGTAAAGTTTCCATCAAAAATATAGCACAAGAATTGGGCGTTTCAAATGCAACCGTTTCTTTGGTACTTAGTGGTAAAGTGAAAGAAGGACGTGTCAGTAAAGATATGATTGAAAAAATAATACTGACTGCTAAGACGATGCATTACGAACCAAACATTCTGGCCAGAGGATTAAGAATGGGCAAAACTCAAACGATGGGTCTTATCGTTGCAGACATTTCAAATCCATTTTTTGGACAACTTGCATTTCAGATTCAGGAATATGCCGAAAAATTTGGTTATACAGTTATCATTACGAATACGAATGAATCAGATGTTAAAATGGATAAAATGATCAGTATACTTAAAAGTCGTCAGGTTGACGGTATGATCATCGTCCCGACTGATCATGGAGAGAAAGCCATTGAAGAATTGGTAACAAGCCATTTTCCATTTGTTCTTGTGGATCGAAATTTTCCGCAGATACCAACAAATCACGTCGTTGTAAATAATTATGCAGCCTCAAGAGAAGCGACAAACTATTTAATAAATGACGGTTGTAAAAAAATAGCAATGCTTGTTTATAACAATAACCTTCATCATATGTCTGAACGAAAGAGGGGTTATGTCGAAGCACTTCAGGAAGCTGGATTGTATAATCCGGATTTGATAAAAGAGATTAACTATCTCAACATCAAGGAAGATATTATCCATTCAATCAATGATTTATTGAAAGGTGAGAAGAAGGTGGATGGTATATTTTTTGCAACCAATATGATTTCTATGATTGGTATCAACCAGATTCTTGAATTGAAACTTCAAATACCTGATGATATAAAAGTGATCTGCTTTGATAAAAACAGCGAATTTGATATTTCCAATTTCAAGATTACCTATATTAGCCAACCAATTCCTGAAATAGGCAAAAAGGCAGTGGATATTCTAATAAATGAGATTGAACACCATCCTAATAATCCAACGCAGATAGAATTGGTGGCCCTGATGTCGGTTATTCGATAACAGTTGGTTAATTCTTCCCGAACAAGTCAAATAAAGCACTTTTTAAATTTGGGAATTGAAAATCGTATCCGGCCATTCTGATTTTCTCGGATGAGATTCTACTACCTTTCAGAAGCATACCTGACATTTTTCCTAATATCATTTGCAGGACGAATGCAGGAATATTGGGAAACCAAAAAGGCTTCCTCAAAACCTGAGCAATTAACCTGGAAAATTCTTTGTTTGTCTGTTGATCAGGCGCAACCGCATTGTATGGACCAGTCATTTGTGAATCTTCAATGGCTTTGATGTAGATGTTGCATAGGTCATCAATGTGTATCCATGGCATATACTGTTTTCCATTGCCCAAAGCTGAACTAATACCTATTCTGGCAATAGTTGTCAATTTAGATAATGCTCCACCTTTTTTTGTCAGTACAACAGCTGTCCGGATGATGACTGTCCGGAGGCCTAGCTCTCGAAACTTATTCACAGATTGTTCCCATTTATTACAGGTATCCCCAAGGAAGTCACCTGAGGCTGGATCGGTTTCACAGTAAATGTGACGGGAGGTGATGGCACCATAATATCCTACAGCGGATGCAGAAATGAATGCTTTCAGGTTTTTATTTTGATCTTTTACTTTTCTGAAGATCAAATCTGCTGTTTTGACCCGACTATCAATAATTTGTTGCTTCCTTTTTGTTGTCCATCTTTTATCTCCAATATTTTCTCCAGCCAGGTGTACAATGTAGTCTGCAAATTCGATGGCTTCATTTTCGATGGTCATTTTCTCTAAATCCCAAGTGAAAACCTGAGTTTCTGACGAAACATTTTTTTTCCTGCTTAGGATGGCGACAATGTATCCTTTTTCTTGTAATTTCTTACACAGGTGTTTGCCAATTAACCCATTTCCTCCTGTCAATAATACTTTTGGCATACCAATACAGTTTAAATAGTACTATTTTCCAGGTCTCCACCGTTTCAAAAAAAGGGCCGGTTCCGGGAATACTCCTTTTTGTCGAATACGAACATCCTCTGCTGTATAAAATGTATTCTGATCAAATTCAGTAATAAAATGATCGATATCTTTCATTGCCTTACGTTCTACCACTGCTTCCACAATATAGACTTTTTTGATGGTCCCCATCCCTTCTAAAGTCGTCGCCCCAAAACCTTTTTCAGACAACATGGCTAAAAGTCTGGAAGGTTCCCGATTGGTATATATCCGACATACCAAAATACCGAATGCGATTCGGCTTTCAATGATGATGCCAACATAATTTCCCGCCGCATAACCTGCTGCGTAGCATAAATAGGATAGAATACCACTAGCTCTGGTAAAAACCTGTGAAATAACCATAATCCAAATGAACACTTCAAAAAAACCGAAAATAGGTGCTTTGTACTTTTCACCTTTTGATACAAAAATAATACGAAGTGTGCCTAATGTCACATCACAAATTCGGCCGAAAAAGATGATCACCGGCAACAGATAAGGATACTGATCTAAAAAGTCAAACATAATGCTGTTATTAATTAAATTCATTTATCTCTTTTGATGCCTTAAATGCAGATTCTATGTTTCTGTTAGAACTTGTTCAGGAAGCTCAAATTTATATCCTTTATCCTCTGCAATTTCGTCAAATGTAAGAGTTTTGTTCATTTTCATAAAACAAGGCCCATTCATTTTTAGAGCTGACTTTCTTTGATATAATTCATTTCAAGCTTATATTCCTGGAATACGTTCTTTATATCAAGGTCGTCTTAATTCTTGAACAGAACGCGATGAAATGTTTCTGATTTAGTAAATAACATACTGCTGTTTTGTATCTCTTTTCTTCTACCCAATAGGAGGAAGCCGATCCAAGACATATTGCATTGACCGATCTAATCGCTTTATAAGAAATGGATGGGCTCTCTAATAGATTTAAAGGTTATACTACGTCAGAGCATGATTCGTCTTTTTCCATTTTTATTCGTCTGAAATTGCCGTTAAAATCAGCATCCACGTCCATCGTGACCTTCATTCCTGTATGACCGGCAATAGATTCAAAGCTCCTGGTAATATCACTAAACAGAAAATTTGTTATCACATTTGCCATTCTACGTTTAGTAGAAATGATTCTGCCTTTACGTACAAATTTATCAAAAATTGCGATTTGTCCATTATGCTTTAAAACACGTTCTGACTCTTTAATACAAGCGATGGGATTGGGTATCACTGCCAGAATTAAGTGCAGAATGATACAATCAAACGTATTGTCTTCAAATTCGAGAACCTGTCCGTCCATGACAAGTGCCTGAACTTGACGGTTTAATACTTTATTCCGTTTTTTTAGATATTCAATCATGGAAGGCGTGATATCGGTAGCGAATATTTCGCAGTTTTGGGGCAAAAACTCCAAATCCAGACCTGTTCCAGCACCAATTATCAATACTTTATCACCTGCTTTTATGTTTAATGATTCAATTGATTTTCTTCTTGATTCATTGAAATAACCCGCAATAAGATCATATCCTGGAGAATATAATGTATATCGTATTATATTCCATCTATTGGTATTTATAGTCATAGTTATTGTGTGGTTTGCACCAAGCCTATGATCTAATAGGCTCGGTTATTATTTTTTATTGTTCTTTTTATAATATTTATATCCCCATCGGCCCAAAAGAACCACTATGATAACAACCCACAAATAGGCCAGCAACGTAACAAAATGTAGAAAGACCTGCCATCCATCTTTTATAGCCCCCCAGAAGTCTCCAAAAAATCTATTGGAATAACTTGTTTTTTCATAAAAAGAAACATTGACCGTACTGTAATCAACCTGATCAGACAAGTATTTCATACGACCTTCCCTTGACTCAATATCTGCTCGTATATCAGTTAACTGTTTTTGAATCTCCAGGACTTCAGTCAGATTTCTGGTTTGTTTTAATAAATCAATCAGCTTTTGTTCCGATTCCTTCTTGATTTTCAGACGTGCTTGTGTATCGATAAAATCCTCTGTAACATCATTAATCTGAGTGGATTTATTTTTTAATTCCTTGATGTCGGCCTTTTTCATGATGTAACTCATGAGGCTATCAAATTTCAACGCAGGTACACGGATTGTTATGTCATACCCGGTATTGGAGTTATTGTTGTAGTTGTTTTCTTCCGAAACATAGGCTCCAAACTTATCTAAAGAGCTTTTAATTAGCCGGTTTGTCTTTTCAATATCATCAGTTTCGAATCGTATGCTACCATTTTTTATTAATTTTCGATCAATGGCATTTACCTTTTCGATAGAATTATTTTTAACCGTATTGAATGTACTGGATTCCGAATTTTCGTATTTACTACCACAACCAAAAAATAGAATTGATAACAAAACAAATAAAAGTGTTTTTTTCATGTTGAAGTTTATGTTAATATAAATGTGTTTTTTGAAAGTAACTCTAGATTACTGGATTTATTTATTTAATTCATTCAGTAGTTTAAACATTGTATTGTTGTTTGCTTCGATAAAATTTGTCTGTGCCAGTATTTCACTTACAGATTGAATATATTTTCCAACGATCAATTCCTCTCCGGCATGTTTTATCATTCTTTGAATACTTTGTTCTGTAACTTCAAGATGAAATTGCAATCCCAGTACTTTATCATTATACAAAAAAGCCTGGGTATTGCAGCATGAAGAATAGGCTAAATGTTTTGAATGAGCGGGAATATTATAGGTGTCCCCATGCCAATGAAAAACGGTCATATGTTCGACAGTATTTTCACCGAACAGATGATTCGTCTTTGCTTGTTGTGTCAGGTTTATTTCAAACCAGCCAATTTCTTTCTCTGTATTTCTAAATACTTTTTCTCCCAAAGCATCTGCAATCAACTGGGAACCCAGACAAATTCCAATGACGGTTTTGTTTGAATCAATGGCCTTCTTTATGGCTTTTTTTTCTTCCAGTAACCAGGGATATTGAACCTCATCGTAAATACCCATCGTACCGCCCATGATTATCAACCAATCATAATCCTCCATTTCAGGAATCGAATAATTTTCATAGAACCGAGTGTAGGTTAAAAGATGGTTGTTCTCTTCAATCCATTGATTGATGCAACCTAAATTTTCAAATTCAACATGTTGAAAACAATGTATTTTTAGCTGTTTCATTCAATATCGGGGATTTTGCTAATTTGTGATTTTTATCTCATTCACTCCACCCTTAAGCGATAACTTTTTTCCATTCCAGATGAAAACTCCATTCAGATTTTCAGGTAGCGTCACCACACCTGATAGCTTATTCTGATCCTCTTTCTTCAAACTGACTTTTATTGTACCCAATGGATGAGGCATGGATCCTTCAACCCAATTCAACCGACCCAGATTTGGCTCTATTCTTACCGTTTTAAAACCAGGTTCACCAGGTTTAATGCCACAAATCAGTGATAGATAAAAATAGACCGGCGATGCACTCCACGCATGGCAGTCCGATCGGGTAGGATCGAGTACTTCCGCAAAGGTTGTGAGCCCATAACCGAGCATTTTTTTCCATGGATCCAGCATGTCTGGGTATTGATCAGCCAAACCCGCTTTTGTGATGGCTTCGGTTAGATAGAATCGAAAATAAAGCGTGCACTCAGCTATATTTTTATTTGTCAAGATGTTACTTGCTACACTTTTCTGTAATTTAAGTGGAATGGTATTCGTTAAAATAGCCAGTGCATTGGCATGTTGACTAAAAATAGTTTTTTCGGGTGTATCGGCAATCAGACCTTTTGACTGATCCCAGCAATTTTTATAAACCGCTGTTTTAATGCGTTCTGCTACGCTTAAATAACGTGATGCTTCTTCCTTCATCCCAAAAGCATTAAAAAGTTTGGCTGTCATTTGAAGGGTATAGACATATTGCAGACTTAAAATGGCCGAATTTCCACCATTTTGTAAGGGAGGTATGCCACAATTCCAGCCCTTAAAATCAGCCCAATCAACAAAATTCCAGTATTCCATTTTACCCAGCATACCGTTTGCATCTATCCTTGATTCAAACCAGTTTAGACCACTCATCATGCCTGGTATCATTGATCTGACAAATTCAGGTTCACCATTTATCATCCAGTAATCATAAACCATGGTGTTCCATACCAATGTAAAAGGTGGAATAACCTGAGGCTGGTTGGATGGATAACGGGATTGTGTCAGACCGCAAGGCAAACGGGAATCGTTTAATGTTGCAATGGCATTTCGGACCAATCTGGAATCGCCCGACATATAGGTTGAAGTGAAAGCCTGAATACGAGCATCTCCTATATATTGCAGCTGCTCATAATATGGACAATCCATAAATGTTTCAAAAGTGCACAACCGCTGTGTTCTCCAGCTGACATTCCATATATTTGTCATCACTGAGTCGTTGCATTTAAAGCTGGCTTTTTCAACAAAAGGGTAACCGGTATAAATGCTGTGAAAATCATTGATAATCAATGGTTCATCTTTGGTCTCTATTTCTAGTTCGACATATCTGAAAGTACGCCACCACAATGTTTTATACGTACGGTTATCACCACCATCAGCAATTAGGAGATCAGAATAGCCGTTTATTGTTTTATTTTCAATTTCATTTCTGTTCCCTTTTTCTTGTTTTGCATTGTACATTCCTTCGCTGTAAGTGATTTTTAGTGTACTATTTTTACCCTTAGAGAAGTTGATTACCGGATAGGCTGTGGTCAGAACTTTCTGGTCAATCAGAATTTTTGCTTTGGTATTTGAAGGGATGTTCAAAACACCACTCCCATTAAGAAAGGACTGCGACAGGCCGGGCAAATCAGAACGGCGAACACAGTCGAATCTTTGCATTTTTTCTTCCATAGCCGGAATAGTTCTTGGAAAAAGCGTGTGCCGCGCAAGAGCTCCCCAAACGCCTAGACTATTAAGAGGTTTACCCTTCTCCAATTCTTGAGCATTACTCCAGACCGAACTATCAAAATCAGCCTGCATCCAGTTCCATGGATGGTTTGCGCTATTAAAAACTTCTCCAGGACCAACAGATGATGAACCATTTTCTGTATAGGCCAAGTCTTTGGTGACCGACCAACTACTATTTGTATTAATTATTTCTTCATTTACCGTATTTCCCTGAATAATGAGCCCTGTTAAACTCGTGAATTGGGCATCCGGAAGGTATTTGGCAAAATTCCAGACCTCGGCGCAAATTACATTCTGGTCCTTCTTCAAATAAGGAGAAATATCGACACTTTCATAATACCACTTCTTTAAATCTCCCCTGGCAGGTCCATTACAAACCTGAGTGCCATTCACATACAACTTATATCTATTATCAGCCGAAATATGGATAATGAACTTTTTTGGTACTGTTTCTAATGAAAAATCTTTTCGAAACAGATAAACTCCAAACTCTTCACCAGTAATATTGGGGCAAGTGATCCAACTGGAGGTCCATTCGTTGTTCAATACGCCTGAACTAATCTCTGAAGTTAATTGAGCGAATGTTTCCTGACTTTTTGCATTAAAAAGAAACAAGAAAACAAGAAAATAATGTCTGAATTTCATACGAAATAGTTTATTTACAAAGGTGACTGAATTTTAATGTTTTTACCCAAAGTCTGGGATATGATACAGTAACAAGGATGCGTTCATTGATGATAAATCCATATGGAAGTCCATATTTTTTTTGAAGTTGAATATCACTAAGTTCCAATATATCAATGTTAAAAAGGGGCTTTTCAGAATTTACTGGTATAAATAGCAGTTTATTCATTTTCGTTAGTATTAACATACCAGCTATATTTTTTCCGTCAACTTTTGAAGAACACATGTCACTTAATATTTCTCCGTCAAGTAAAGTCAAATCAAAACTTTTTTTTGATTTTGCAATAGTGTAGTTCGATTTAAAAAGGTATCCAAGAAGTACAATTCCCAACCCAAAACCTACAAATAACATGGGAAGTGATATAGCATGCCCACTCCATAAGGGGCTTATAAACAGGATATAGGCCGAAAAAATTAGCCCATCAATGCCAAATCTATTTTTAAATGCCCATTTTGAAGGAATTGCATACATTCTGAACAAGGTGACTAATAATCCAATAATTAAAGCGCCAAGACTTAACGCAATAATTGATATAGAACTATAATCAAAATAGAAAAACCAGAGATGAATTAGTCCTAAAAAGGACAAAGCTATCAGAATCCATATTAAATAGTTATTTTTCATGAGTTTCGTTTTTAAATAGAGACTAAAGTGGGGCTTTCATTCTTATATTCTTCTGTCTAATTCTTTGATTATCCACATATTCTGGACAATTTCTATTAATTCAGTAGGCAATTCATTTAATTTTTCAGTCTGCCAATCTTTTTCCTTATTAATATCCTTATGTGCTAATTTTACCGCTTTAAGCGCATAAAAGGCTCCACCAAGTGAATGATCAGCCATATGAGCAGTTGCAACTGTTTGACCAATAGAACGAGCAATTGCCTTGTATAAAGGGTCTTCAACCTGTCTTGCTACAGCATGTGCACCCAATGAAGCTTTTATGGCTGAACCTGTTTGTTTAGTATCATTTTCCCAATTTTTAGCTACATCTAAAGCATCTATTAGTCTTTTATCTATGTCTTTGCCAATAAGAAACAATACATGCTCTGAGCATTCCCTGGCCCACTTCATTAGTTTACGATGATTCTCTCCTGTAAGTGGACCTCCTCGATGCTCAGCTATAAATGGATACCGTTTTGATTGTAATGCTTTCTTCTTTAGTATTCTATCTTGCATACTTAATATCCTGTTTTTCATTCTCCATATAAATTGCATTAACATCTTCATAGAATTTGGCCATAACAACACATGAATAGGGGACTAACCAAAAAAAACCAATTCCTAAAGTAAAAATACACAACAAAGCCAATCCTAACAATCTTAAACTCAATCGGAAATATTTCCATTTATAACCATACATCATTTTTTTACTTTTATCAATGGCATCTAAAGCACCAATGGAGTAGTCATCAGCAATAATATAAAAAGTTAAAGAGTAGGAGATTGCAGCGATTATTCCAGGAATTACAAGCAATAAAGTCCATAAAATTGTAAACAATATTATAGCCAAATTCGCACCTATTGCTTTCCAAATCAAATAAAAACCATAGAATAGCTGAGAAAATCTTGCATCTTGATTTCTTGATATAGCCAAAGTGAAAATCGATAATCCAAGAGCAAAAGGTCCACCAATAATCAATGGAATTAGTTCTAAGGAGAAGGAATAATAAATTTTGTAAGAGCAGGGAGATACTGACATAATTATTCCATAGACTAATAGTGTTATAATCGCCAAGCTCCATTTGCCACTTAGTGATTCTTGAGCATCTCTCATTAGTGTTGCATTCTCTGTACCCATCGTATTTTTTAAAATATTTTTTTAATAATTTGAGGCTTGATTTTTCCTATCTTGATCTTTTGTTCTAAATAATAATGCAAATTTAAAATAAAATGGTATATTTTTAAATATAGTTTAAAACTGTCAAATCAAGATATTAAAATTCCGCTAACGGGAAACCAAAAATTCAAGTATAATCTTTGGTAATACTTTATGAAATGCTTCTCTGTCAAAACCATCGGGATCCATTGATGGCAGAAATGTTGGGGATCTCATTTCCGATGGGAATGGACTAAGAAATGAAAAGTGACCGGCATTCTCAATCATTACGACCTCTATCATAGATCGATCCTGAACACCATTTTTTATTAATACCTCCGTTAAGTACCTGGGAGTAATCAAATCTCTTTCACCAATAAGTAAAAGAATCGGTATTTTGACATTCTGCAATGAATTTTCAGGAATGAAGTAAGCCGCCGCAGGAGCCATTAAAACCAAGGAGTGAATCCGATCATCGGTTTGAGTCAGAACTTTCTGTCCGTCCCTTGTCCAAGGAATACCTCCTGCTAAAGCTAATGCAGTATATCCACCAAAAGAATGACCAATAATTGAAATCCTGTCCTTTTTAATAGTGTCCTTAAAAAAGTTATCAGAAAGCATGTAATCAATCGTTAAGCTTACATGTCTTGGACGATATTGCAGATTTTTTATCGACTGACTCAGTTCATTGTTATTTCTATTGTTTCCGTAATGTTCTAACAGTGCAACAATGTATCCGTTTTTTGCTAAATAGGTGCTTATTGACCGATAAAGTAAATACGACCCCCCATCACCATGTGATATTATTACAAGTGGAAATACCTTATTGATTATCTTGGCATCGGTACAAACGTCCATTAAATAGGGACCAAAAAAGGTTGGTGAGGATGTTTCACTTGTCGGATACTGAACGAATACCGGAAATGAAACATCATTCAATACATCCGTAATCTCCAATAGTTTAGTCCCAATATATGTTTCAGTCATTTTTTAAATATGGATTTTAGACAGATACTTTTATCTCTCAAACTCTTTTACTCCTAAAGTCATAAATGTTATTCGCTGTTCCATTTTATTCTCATTTTTATTTTGTCCAAGACCAATTGTTGACATGATAAATAATCCAAGTAATAATTTGACCAAAAATAGCAATTCTTTTTATCTATGTGGGAATCATGTAACTTTTCCCCAAAGTTATATAACTAATTCTTTACGGTCGGTATTTAAATTTGTCTGTCAATCAAAATGGAAAACAGATGAAAACTAAAAATTTCCCTATCGTTTGCGTAGGAGGTTCTGCTGGCGGCCTCGACGCCTATATCCGGTTATTGGAAAATCTGCCGGACAATATGGGTGTTGCCATTGTCATCGTTAATCACCTGAGGAAGGTAGCTACCATGCTCCACAAGATTCTCCCCAAATACACCAAGATGCCCGTGGAGTTGATTACGGAAAAATTAGTTATCGAGCCTAACCACGTATTCATTATCCCCGAAAAACGTGATTTGCACATTCTGAAGGGAGAATTCATTCTCAAACCCATTTCAAAACCCAACGGATGGCCCGATGTCATTACGGTTTTTATGCGTTCACTGACTCAAAACTGGGAAGGCAAACTCATTGCTGTCATTGTGTCCGGCTATGATGGCGATGGAGCAGAAGCACTTAGTGGCATAAAAGAAGTGGGTGGCACTACCATTGCACAAAAACCCGACACTGCAATTCAACCTGATATGCCTGAAAGCGCTATAGAAAGCGGAAATATCGATTTTATACTTTCTCCTGAAAATATCGCGGCAGAAATTGTACGGATTGCAAAAGCAGAAAAAAATTGAATACCATCCCGGATGAAAGCACCTTTTACTAAAATAAAGACTTTTTTTAAGACTTTCGGACCGGGAGTAGTAACCGGAGCGGCTGATGATGACCCCTCCGGAATTGCAACTTACACTCAAACCGGCGCCAAATTTGGCTATGGTCAACTCTGGACGGTCATCCTAATGTTACCACTTATGACAGCCATTCAGGAAGCCTGTGCACGCATTGGCGCAGTAAACGGTCTGGGTTTAGCTGCCGTCATCAAAGCCAATTACAGCAAAAAAGTTCTTTATGCAGCTGTCTTACTAGTCGTTGTTGCCAATACCATCAATATTGGTGCGGACATTGGCGCCCTCGCCGCTGCTGCCCAGCTGCTCATTCGGGTCAATTTTGTTATTTTGACTTTAGGTTTTACGACTCTGATTTTAATTCTGGAAATTTTTACGACCTACCGGGTTTATTCCCGCATCTTAAAATGGCTGGCTCTGTCACTTTTGGCTTATCCCATAACCGTTTTTATGGTTCACCAACCCTGGTCCACGATTTTTGGAGCTACATTTGTGCCGCATGTAGAAATGAATTTCGCGTTTTTTTTCATTATTACTGGTATCTTAGGCACCACCATTTCTCCCTACATGTTTTTCTGGCAAACCTCGCAGGAAGTGGAAGAAGAAAAGGAGAAACATTTGATAAACCGTACTGGAAAACCGAAAATTGGCGCAAAATTCATCAAAAACCTGCGTATTGATAATTTCGTGGGCATGGTCTTCTCCGAAATCGCCACTTGGTCCATCATTGTGGTTGCCGCCACCGTTCTACATCAGAATGGCATCACCAATGTAGAATCAGCAGCCGATGCAGCCAAGGCTCTGGAACCACTTGTTCAGACGTTTCCAAATGCAGGTTTTTTATCTAAACTAATTTTTGCTATAGGTATCATTGGACTGGGCTTATTAGGCATTCCCGTACTATCCGGTTCAGCATCTTATGCCTTCTCTGAAGCTTTTTCCATGAAAACCGGGCTCAACCTTAAACTAAAGAAAGCGCATGGATTTTATGGTGTCATTACCATTGCAACACTCATTGGTTTAATGATCAATTTTATTGGCATAGATCCGATTAAGGCGTTGGTTTTTACCGCTGTTTTTAATGGAGTTGCGGCGGTACCTTTGATTTTTTTGATTGCCCGAATAGCCCGTAATAAAAAAATCATGGGTGAAAACCGCAGTGGATGGTTATCCAATATATTGGTATGGATTACGTTTTTGGTGATGTTGGCATCGGCGGTTGCGATGTTTTATACATTAGCGCGGGGGTAACGTTCGTGTCAAACTGGCTGTTGAGAAACAGGCTGAATAGGGTTGCAGGACTTGGTTCATAACATGCTGCCAACGGGTGAGTGCAGCGTTTTGTTGCACTATAGTTTAACCAGTTTAGAGGTGAAAGTTAATTTATCGGTTTGAATAATGACAAAATAAATATCAGGTGGAAGATTTTTAACTGAAAATTCGTTTGTAAAAAACTCTTCAATAAATTGTCCTTTTAAATTGTAAAGTTTGATATTTTTGATTTTTTGGTCAACGTTGTTTACATGAACCAGATCATTGGTTGGATTTGGATAAATAAGTAACGTGTTTTCCAGATGATTGTCTTCCGAAATACTTGTATTATTGGATTTTGCAATCAATTTCGGTATGAGATCCAATAAATCGCCCTGAACTAATTGCATATCCCATACATGATAATCTGACTCCTCATCAGGTATAGGTATTTGAGGGAAATTAGGAATTATTCTCAGGTCATTGGGAATAGTATTTTTTTCAATCATTAAATATTTGCTGCCAGGTACATGAGCAACAGATGCATCCTGAGCACTAAATATATCATCAAATCCAATATAATTCACATAATCTGCTCCAAGCGAAATGTAACGAGTTAACTTCTTTGGTTGATTTGAACTCACATAACCAAAATCAAAACTGGATTCCTGATGATATATGGTATCGTAGGTTTGATATATTACGCCTGAATCCGCATAAATTTTGTTGAAAAAAAAGGAGTTTTTCTGAAGTGGTAGTGCAACGGTTCCCTTTTTCCATGTTCGCCAGTTAATCAAGCATCCACATTCCAATGCGGAGTCAATAGGAGGATAGGTTTTAATAT
>Ga0209125_1000321_pt1 | contig 68322 bp, 60 predicted proteins | sample BarGraIncub1131A_FD_184503 | JGI IMG/M metagenome (GOLD analysis project Ga0209125, IMG submission 184503) | Arctic peat soil microbial communities from Barrow, Alaska - Barrow Graham LP Incubations 11-31A (SPAdes) (version 2) | ecosystem: Environmental > Terrestrial > Soil > Wetlands > Peat... | reverse complement strand
TAGAGCCGAATAAAGTAGAAAGTGCAACCATAAAGCAGACATTGAACGAAGAATGTCAAATTTTAAGACAACAAACCTAAAAAATGACTATTTTTCAAAACCTAATTTTTTTATTGCGGATTTAAGGATGATGCAAACATTTTAAGGTTACTGAACCCTTCAATATCAAATACAAAAGATGCCATTCTCCGATAAAGAATGGCATCTAATTTTCTCCTACCTAAAGTGAATAGTCTGATAAACCTTGTAATAACTAAAGTTCACAAATGCAGGTGGAATTGTACATTTTAACCCTTTAATTTTGTGAATTATAGCAATACATTCTTCTTCTCTTAATAATAGTGTTTCTTTTGGACTAGTTCGAATTAAAACCTCTTTAATAATTCCCATTTTGTCGGTGTACATAATCAATGTGACAATTGCTCTTTGCTTGACGAGTTCTTTGTATCTTTCTGTATTAAAGCAGCTTAATGCAGAATTTTTAATTGCTAAACTTTCGACTCTGACATTAGGGTTGTCTAATCCTAGGTTTTCATCTTCTTGGCTACCTTCGGGAGGATATACCATATTTGAATAGATAATATCGCTTTCAATCCCATAAGAGTTGCTTAAGCTATCCTTTTTTATTAAAGAAAGATTTATCGGGGTCGATAATTTTGACTTTAATGCCGTACTATCAGAATTTTTCTGAATTTTATGACTGGCATAACAACTAGTCAAAGAGTATATTAATATCCCTATATACAGAATATTTTGAATTAAAATTATTGATCTTTTCATTGTTCGCAATTTGAGTTAGAAATTATTGATATAACAGCATTTGGCTGGTTGAGAGAAGGATCAACAGGTGTTCCATAACCCGTTCCGTTTCCTATATTAGCTTGTTGAAAATTATTAACAAAAGACAAGTATTCTTGTTGTTGTGTGTCCGAAAAGGAGGTTGGAAAATTTCCATTATTGTTATCAATTTGAGTTAAAATCCAGTCAGCAACTCCATCCATATCTGAAAAAGATCCATAATAGGTACCGCTAATAATGCCCATTGAAAGGTTCATAAACTTTTCTTCAAACTCAATATTCGATCTTCCTTTCTGATCAGCAGAATTTTTTATTTCTAATAAATTTCCATATTCCTGTTGTTGATATGCATGAAATAATTCTCCAGCAAATGTATAGGAATTAATATTATTAATATCCTTAAAAGTAATCAAGTGAAGCGAAGATAGATTGAATAAAACCTATCGGAAACCTTTTGGGGAAGTTGAGAAAAAGGTTCAAAAAGTCATTCTGAATGTTTCCTGTTTTTATTTACATTTGAAGCTTTTAAATTGAAAAATAAATTCTTCGATGGCTACAAAAATATTGCTATTCTGCCTGATTTCAGGAGTATTGATGGGTTTTTCCAGTGAAAAGAATATGAGCAAACTGGAAAAGAAGGCACGGCGCATTCATGCGAAATGTTTAACCGTCGATACGCATTGCGATACTCCCATGCTTATGATCAAACCGGGGTTCAATATTCGTGAAGAACACAAAGCACCCAAAAGCCGGGTCGATTTGCCAAGAATGAAGAAAGGCGGTCTTGATGCCATGTTCTTTGCTGTTTTTACCGGACAAAAACCACGCACCGAAGAAAATTACCGGAAAACATACCTGTTGGCCAATCAAATGCTCGATTCTATTCATTCAATGGTTCGGCAAAATACTGATTTGGCAACTCTGGCTTTGAAGGCTGATGATTTGGAGCGAATCGAAAAAACAGGTAAACGGGCTGTTTATATTGGTATGGAGAATGGTTTCCCATTGGCCAAAGACATCACGCGTGTTGAAGAGTTTTACAAAAAAGGAGTTCGTTATATTACCCTTTGCCATTCGTTTCACAACGACATTTGCGACTCATCAAGCGATGCTGCTCCAGCAGAACACAACGGAGTGAGCGATTTCGGAAAACAGGTCATTTCTGAAATGAACCGGCTGGGTATGATGATAGACATTTCACATGCTTCGGACAAATCGTTTTTTGATGCGGTGGAATTGAGCAAAGCCCCGGTAATCGCTTCGCACAGTTCGGTCCGTTCGGTTGCAAAACACGATCGGAACATGAGCGATGAAATGATTAAAAAGCTTGCACAAAAAGGTGGAGTGATTCAGATATGTTTGCTTGATGTATATATTAAGGAACCGGATACCACTTCAGTAAAATTCAAAACCGAGAAACGTCTTCATAAAATCTACAGAACAACTTACAATACCATGTCGGAGACAGAAAAGGCCGTTTTTGAAAAGGAGTGGGATGATGTTCAGGCGAGTTACGCAAGCGAACTCCCGACAGTAAAGGATCTGGTTGACCATATTGACTATGTGAAAAATTTGGTCGGCGTTGATTATGTGGGCATTGGCAGCGATTTTGACGGTGGTGGCGGTTTACGCGATTGTGCCGATGTGAGCCAGTTCCCAAATATTACGCTAGAGTTATTGAAAAGAGGTTATACTGAAACTGAAATCCGAAAAATTTGGGGTGGTAATCTTTTAAGGGTATTTCGTGAGGTGGAAAAAATTGCAGAGAAAGCATAAAAAGAATTCTATATACCAATCCGGAGAAATCTCAGAACTTCTCCGGATTTTTTATTTCACTTCTATCATCGGCGTTTGAAACACTGACGAAAGTCAACCAATGTTGTTAAACATTCATTTGAGCTACAATAAAGCTTTCATTCATTGTTGTTTATATTAAAATCTGAATTTCCTGAATCGGGATATTCAAGACGTTAAAGTCATAACTTTGACCATTATTTTAAAATAATAAACAGATGAAAGCAGACATCAACGAATTTTTAGAAGCTCTGAAAGCCCGTACTCCGGGCGAACGCGAGTTTCATCAGGCAGTACAGGAAGTGGTAGAATCGGTTTGGGATGTTTACCAGAAAAATCCGAGGTATCAAAAAGCAAAAATATTGGAACGAATTGTTGAACCTGAGCGCACTATTATTTTCCGTGTTCCTTGGATTGATGATCGCGGTGAGGTTCAAGTCAACCGCGGATTCAGGGTCGAATTTAATTCTGCCATTGGCCCTTATAAAGGTGGTTTACGGTTTCACCCAACTGTAACACTTAGCATCCTGAAATTTTTGGGATTTGAGCAGACATTTAAGAATAGCTTGACTACTCTTCCGATGGGTGGAGGCAAAGGCGGATCTGATTTTAGTACCAAAGGCAAGTCTGACAATGAAATCATGAGATTCTGTCAGTCATTTATGACCGAACTCTACCGTCATATTGGACCGAATACCGATGTCCCGGCTGGCGATATTGGTGTTGGTGGCCGCGAAATCGGTTTTCTCTTTGGTCAGTATAAACGACTCAAGAATGAGTTTACCGGAGTTTTAACCGGCAAGGGAATTGGCTGGGGTGGAAGTTTAATCCGACCTGAAGCCACTGGATTTGGCGCTGTTTATTTTGTTCAGCACATGCTTAGTGCTCTTGGTAAAGAAGTTGAAGGAAAAACGTTCAGTATATCTGGTTTTGGAAATGTGGCCTGGGGTGCCATCACAAAAGTTAACGAATTGGGTGGAAAAGTTGTTACTATTTCAGGTCCTGATGGTTACATTTATGATGCTGATGGTATTAAAGGCGAAAAAGTTGACTATTTACTCGAACTCCGTGCGTCTAACAACGATGTTGTTCAGCCTTATGCCGAAGAATTTGGGGCTCAGTTTGTTGCCGGCAAAAAACCATGGGAATGTGCTGTTGATATAGCGATCCCATGTGCCTGCGAAAATGAAGTTAATCTGGAAGATGCCGAAATGCTGGTTAAGAATGGCTGTTTTCTTGTTGCTGAAACTTCGAACATGGGTTGTACCGCTGAAGCAGTCACCTACCTGACCGAAGCAATTACTTTTGCCCCTGGGAAAGCTGTAAATGCTGGTGGAGTAGCAGTTTCTGGTCTGGAAATGTCGCAAAACTCAATCCGTATGAATTGGCCAAAAGAAGAAGTTGACATGTATTTGCACCGCATTATGAAAGAAATTCATGATACATGTGTAAAATATGGTAAAAACGGGAATAAGGTAAATTATGTGGTGGGTGCCAATGTTGGTGGTTTTGTTAAAGTAGCCGATGCCATGCTCGCACAAGGAATCGTATAATCAATTCACTCGCTCTATATTTCGGAATGTCCTGAAAGTCTGTTGAAATGTGCAGATTTCAGGACATTCCATTTTTATATTCCTAATGGAACAAATTCTTTTATTATCTCAAACTGAAAATGCATGATGCACAAAAACAGTGAATAAATTTTTGTCTGAATCAATAAAATAATATTCGCTTCATATTTAGGTGGTTAATTTTCTCTTATTTTGGCCAAATTTTGCAGAAGATGTTGATTGATACCCATTCTCATATTTATTCAACTGACTTTATTCATGATCTGGACGAAGTTATCCAACGTGCTTATTCTAACGATGTAAGGAAAATTATTCTTCCAAACATTGACAGTTCCTCCGTAAAGAATCTGTTGGATTTGGTTGATACTTATCCACACATTTGTTTTCCATTAATGGGTTTACATCCAACTTCGGTAAATCACGATTATCAGGAAGAATTGCAGGTCGTTGAGTATTGGCTGAAAAAACGAAAGTTTTATGGGATAGGTGAAATTGGTATCGACTTATATTGGAATACTACATTTCTGGAAGAACAAACCCATGCATTCAGACATCAGATTGAACTTGCCAGACAATATCAATTGCCGGTAGTCATTCATGTTCGTGATTCGTTTGACGAAGTTTACAATGTATTGGCAAACGAAAAGGACAAAAGTCTAAACGGTGTTTTCCATAGTTTTACAGGAACGTACGAGCAGGCAAAATTAATTATTGATCTGGGTTTCAAAATTGGCGTTGGCGGAATTGTAACCTTCAAAAAGAGTGGTTTAGATCAGGTAATCAGCAGAATAGATCCATCGCACCTTATTCTTGAAACAGACTCACCTTATTTAACTCCAGTTCCTTTTCGCGGAAAACGAAATGAAAGTTCTTATCTTGTTTACATTGCGCAAAAAATTGCCGAACTTCACCAAATGACAGTTGGTGATATTGCGAAAATTACCACTGAGAATGCCCGAAAACTTTTTGGGATTTAAGTATATATCAGTCAAAACAAACAAGTGGAAAACAAGCCGTCAATTCTCATAATTTATACTGGTGGCACGATCGGAATGGTTCAAAAGTCGGCCAGCGGGATACTTGTACCCATGAAATTTGACCATATTCAGGAAGAAGTTCCAGATCTTGATCGTTTGGGGTATAACCTTCAGGTAGTTACATTTTTCCCACCCATCGATTCGTCAAACATGACTCCAGCTATTTGGGTGAAAATTGCCAATACCATTGAGCGAAATTATAGCAAATTTGATGGGTTTGTCATCTTGCATGGCACCGATACCATGGCTTATACAGCATCGGCACTCAGTTATATGTTTGAAAATTTGGATAAGCCGATTGTTTTGACGGGATCACAGCTTCCTATTGGATTATTGCGGACCGACGGTAAGGAAAACCTGATCACTGCCATACAGATTGCCGCCTCGAAAAGGAATGGGATTGCAATTGTTCCTGAGGTTTGTGTGTATTTTAATACCAAGCTGTTTCGGGGCAACCGGATTTCGAAACGACATGCCGACGATTTTAGCGCATTCTCTTCAGTAAATTACCCGCCTTTGGCAAGTGCCGGTGTTGAAATAAGGTATTTTCAGGAGAACATTTACCACCCAATTAATAAAGGAATACTGAAAGTTAGAACCCAATTCGACGAAAATGTTGTTATCCTAAAGATATTTCCCGGAATCGGACGGATGGTTTTTGAAAATATATTAAATATTCCCGGGTTGAAAGGTGTGGTTTTAGAATCATTCGGTTCGGGAAATATTCCTACCAATCGTTGGATGATCAGCCAAATTAAGAATGCAATTAAACGTAAAATACTTTTCCTGAATGTCACTCAATGTCAGGGAGGATTTGTTAAAATGGGACAGTATGAAACCAGTTCTGAACTTCTGAAAGCAGGTGTGGTAAGCGGTAAAGATATGACAACTGAAGCTGCGATTACAAAGCTGATGTTTTTGTTGGGCCAGGGTTTGGACGATAAGGAAGTCAAACTTCATTTAAATAAAAGTTTGATCGGTGAAATTAGCGAATAGTTTTTTGAACCAATTTTTTACTTACTTTGCAACCCCGAAAAAGTTCTGAACAATAATGGAGAGATGCAAGAGTGGCTGAATTGGCACGCCTGGAAAGCGTGTGTACCTCAAAAGGGTACCGCGGGTTCGAATCCCGCTCTCTCCGCAGAAAAGTTAATTCTCTGGTTCAATCTGATTTAATGCACCAATAGCCGGCTTGTATCCTAAACTAGCAGCCTGTTTCATATCCAAAATTGCAGCATCCACCTTACCGGAATAATATTCTGCCAATCCTCTGTTGTAATAGGCAGGAGCTGCATTAGCCTTCAACTCAATAGCCTTTGTTTGATTACTAATTGCTTCTTCATATCTTTTTTCACGATAAAAAACAATCCCACGGTTAATGAAAGCCTGAACATAGTTTGGTTTCAATTCAATGGCTTTGTTAAAGTCATTTAGCGCCTCATTGTTTCTTTTAATCTTCATGAAAAGAGCACCACGGTTAAAGTATGCATTGCTAAAGATGGGATTCAATTCAATGGCTTTATTATAATCTTTCAGAGCCTCATCATCCCTGTTACAATCCCGTAAAACGTTTCCTCGGTTAGTATATGCTTCGGAGTATTTTGGATTCAGTTCAATAACTTTATTAAAGTCATTTAGCGCCTTGTCATATTCCTTTTCATAAATAAAAATAATTCCGCGATTATAGTATGCATTGGTGTAATTTGGCTTCAGAACAATGGCTTTCCCATAGTCCTCTTGGGCTCTGTCATATTCTTTCAAATTCATAAACCCAGTGCCGCGGTTATTGTAGGCAAACGGTATAGTTTGGTATTGGCTAATGACATCATTCCAAAGTGATATGTCGTTATTCCAAACTTGACATCTGGTGTATGTTTTTACCGAAAAGAAACATGTAAATGCGACCAGCAAGATGATTGGAATCCATTTTATTTTGTTGTTCCATAATAACATAAATCCTTCACCTGCCAGATAAAAAATTCCGATTGAGGGAATGTAGCTGTAGCGATCGGCAATGACAGCATTGCCAATCGGCAACAATTGCAACACCAGAAAAACAGTAATAGTAAAAAATCCTATGCTGAAAATTATTTTTTTTGAAAAGCGGAGTGAATAAAAAACAAAAACAGTAAGTACTATGAATAGAAGCACATAAGCATAATAACTGAATGAAATTGCTCCGGAAATTACTGGCGGGTAAGGGTAAAAAGCGCAAAGATTTATTGGTAATATTAATTTAATTAAATAGGTGATAAAGCCATAACAAGCAAATGCTATGCGCTGAGGAACGGTAAACACCAGATCAGAAATAGCTCCTGAAGTTTTTTGAGCAACAACCGCAACTATCCCGAAAATGATAGCTAAAAGAAAAAAAGGCACTTTTTCGAGAAGCATCTTTGTGTTTATTTTTCTTCCCTTAAAATAATCGGTCAAAATCAATACTAGCGGTAGCGATGCAGCCATAGCCTTTGAAAGAAGTGAAGCTAAAAACAGCAAAAGAGCGAAGATATAGAATTTCTTTTGCCGGTCTTTAAGGTATTTCAGGTAGAAAATATAAGATGCAAGAAAGAAAAAGGTATAAAGAAGATCTTTCAATTCGGCAACCCAGGCAACCGACTCAACATGCATGGGATGTATGCCAAACAATAGTGACGCAACCAAAGCAATACCCACCTTATCACTTAGAAGAAAAACAGCATAAAAAACAAAAATAACATTTAACAGGTGAAACAAGAGATTAACAGCATGATAACCAGTTGCATTCAACCCGAAAAAATGATATTCTACAGCAAGTATCAGAATGGTGAAAGGATGGTAATTGCTTAGTACATTGTGAGAAAATATTTCCTTCAGATTAAAGGAATATATCAGTGGATTATTTTTAATGTAACCGTCATCGTCCCAACCTAATAAACCGTTATGCAGGACAGGAAAATAGGCAAAAAATGAGACAAGAAGAATGATAGCCAACACACTATAATATTTCCATTTTCCTTGATAAGAATCCTTCGCTATTGTTGACGTATTCTTTTTATGGTTTTGTTGTCGTTTAGGTTCTATCTTCTTTCCCATCGGGTCCGTTTATCGTAATTCATTATGATTGAATCAACACTATCGTTAATGCTTTTCCAAAAATAGATTTAATAATACTGTTGGGCAAATGATTTACATGATTTAAATCGAAATCAGAAACAGAACGATACCCTACAAATCAAGGCGCGAAATGCATTCACTGTATGACTGGAATTAAATTCATTTCTGACTTAAATCCTGGTTGTATGCAACCTTATTTAGACTTTCGCACTCGACTTAACCTCTCTTTTCGTCTAAAGACTCTTGGGATCATAACCACAAATGATTCCGGTAAAAATGTGTTCCTTTGCACAGAAACAATCGATTGATGCTATGAAATTTGAAGATTACCGTATTTCTCCTGATATCAAAAAAAGCCTTGAAAATTTAGGTTTTCGCCGACCTACTGATATTCAATACAAAGCAATTACTCCAATACTGAAGGGCGATGATGTTTTGGCCATCGCACAAACAGGTACTGGTAAAACTGCCGCTTTTGCCATTCCAGTTATCGATATCATCCATCAGTTGAAACCCAGTAGTCGCAGCGAATATATTTATTGCCTGGTGATGGTTCCAACCCGCGAACTTGCTTTACAGCTCACTGAAGTTTTTCAAACTATCGGAAGACATACCCGGGTTAAAACAGCCTGCGTATTTGGTGGTGTTGATCAAGACCCACAGATTTCTACACTAAAAAGCGGAGTTGATATTTTAATTGCAACTCCGGGGCGAATGTTTGATTTGGTTAGTCAAGGCCATATTCTACTTGATAAAATTCAAATACTTGTGCTAGATGAAGCCGACCACATGCTGGCTCTTGGGTTCATTAATGACATCAGGCAACTGATCCATCATCTTCCTAAAAACAGGCAAACCCTATTTTTTTCGGCAACCATCAGTCCTGAAATAAAAGAACTGGCTTATTCGCTCACAACAAATCCAATAAGAATAGAAATATCACCTAAAAATCCGGTGGCTAAAAATGTTACCCATTCGGTAGCAATGATTGGGATGGACGATAAACGCTTTTTCTTGGAACGCCTTGTGAAAGAACACCCTGATTCAAAAATTTTGGTATTTGTCCGAACAAAAGTCAGGGCCGAAAGGGTATTCAAAGCAATGGAGAGGGTCGAAATTGAAACTGTGACCATTCACGGGGACAAGGAACAGAAAGACCGGATCGATGTTTTGAACCGTTTTAAGTCAGGAGAAGTAAAGATTTTGATTGCTACTGATGTTAGCGCAAGGGGAATTGACATTCCGGATGTAGATTATGTCATAAATTACGATCTTCCTGAAGTGGCAGAGAACTACGTTCACCGCGTGGGACGGACTGGTCGTGGCATAAGAAAAGGTCTGGCAGTTTCGTTTTGTAGCCCCGAAGAAAAATCCATTCTTGATGAAATTGAAACTTTTCTTGATCAGAAAGTGAAAGTTTTACTCATCAACAAAGAAGAATACACTGCAACGATTGACCTGTCAGAGGATAATCCCAATGACTGGAAATTGCTTATGCTCGAAGAAGAGAAAACTGCCAAAACTGTGAAATCGCGTAAAAAGAAAAAGTAATCCGTATTTAATTCAAAGGTTCCACAAGTTTTTATTATCGGAAATGAGGGGTGCAATTAAAATATCGCATATTTAATAACGCTCACCCTCGTTTTTTTAGTTAATTCTTGAAATAATTGTAAAATTTCATCCGATTACCTTCATTATTGTCCTATAATTTTCTTTTTTGTATATTTTTGTTATGTGATTTTCATGTTTGATTTTGAAATAGCAATAAGAATATAACCCATTAAAATTTTTAAGTTATGGCACAATTCAGATTTAGAGCGTTAGAAGAAGTTTTGCGTAGAAAACCGGTTGAAGTTAAAAGAGAAGACAATCTGGTTTCTGATTTTTATGGCATGTGCGTATTCGATCGTGCCAAAATGAAAAAATACCTATCGAAAGAAGCTTACAAAGCTGTTGTTGATGCAATTGACAATGCCACAGCAATCGACCGGAAAATGGCCGATCAGGTTGCTCAAGGCATGAAAGCCTGGGCTTTGGAAAATGGTGCAACTCACCTAACTCACTGGTTCCACCCGTTGACTGACGGTACAGCCGAAAAACATGATGCTTTTATTGTTCATGGTGAAAACGGTACTGTAGTAGAATCGTTATCAGGATCAATGTTGTCACAGCAGGAACCTGATGCTTCTTCTTTTCCAAGCGGCGGTATCCGTCAAACTTTTGAGGCCCGTGGTTACACAGCCTGGGATGCATCATCACCCGCATTTATTGTTGACAACACATTGTGTATTCCTACAATCTTCATTTCTTATACAGGTGAAGCTCTTGACTATAAAACACCACTCTTAAGGGCACTCTCGGCTATTGACAAAGCTGCAACTGACGTTTGCCAGATGTTCGATAAAAACGTTACAAAGGTTAACGCCAATCTGGGATGGGAACAAGAATACTTCCTTGTTGACGAAGCTTTATTCATGGCTCGCCCTGACTTGGTTCTTACTGGACGTACCTTGATGGGACACTCTGCTTCAAAAGATCAGCAATTGGATGACCATTATTTCAGCTCAATTCCTACCCGTGTTTTTCGTTTTATGGAAGACTTCGAAAACGAAGCATACAAACTTGGAATTCCAATTAAAACCCGCCACAACGAAGTAGCTCCCAATCAATTTGAAGTGGCTCCGATTTATGAAGAAGTTAACCTGGCCAATGATCACAACCAGATGGTGATGGACTTGATGAAAAAAATTGCACGTCGTCATAATTTTGCTGTTCTTTTCCACGAAAAACCATTTGCCGGCATCAACGGATCAGGAAAACATAACAACTGGTCACTTTCAACCGACACTGGCGTGAACCTGTATTCTCCGGGTAAGAACCCAAAATCAAACTTGCAGTTCCTCACTTTCGTGATCAATACCATGAAAGCCTTACATGTAAATCAGGATATGTTGCGTGCCAGCATTCTTACAGCGCCAAACACTCATCGTTTGGGTGCAAACGAAGCTCCACCTGCCATTATTTCAGCATTTCTTGGAACTGAAATCACCAAAATGCTCGACATGATGGAAGAAGCAGTTGTTGATCGCAAGATGACTCCAGACGAAAAAACAGCATTGAAACTGAATATCGGTCGTATTCCTGAAATCATTCTTGACAACACCGACCGTAACCGTACTTCACCATTTGCATTTACCGGAAACCGTTTCGAATTCCGTGCCGTTGGTTCTTCTGCAAACTGTGCTTCTGCAATGATCGCATTAAATACAGCTGTGGCTGACCAGTTGGGCAAATTCAAAGTCGAAGTGGATGCTTTGATTGAAGCAGGTGTGAAAAAAGACGAAGCCATATTTCAGGTGCTGAAAAAACTGATCATTGAATCAAAAGCAATCCGTTTTGATGGAAATGGTTATAGCGAAGAATGGAAAGTTGAAGCTGCACGCCGTGGATTAACCAACATCACCAGTGTTCCTACTGCTCTGGAAGCTTTACATGACAAACGTGTGGTTGAAATGTATGGAAGATTAGGCGTATTAAGCGAAAGAGAAATTGAAGGACGTATTGAAGTTGAGTTGGAAAAATACACCAAAAAAGTTCAGATTGAAGCCCGCGTTTTAGGCGATTTAGCTATCAACCACATTGTTCCTACTGCAATTGAATATCAGACAATGTTGCTTGACAATGTGAAAAACCTGAAATTGGTATTTAGCGACACCGAATACAAATCACTTTCTGAAGGCCGTATCGAACTGATCAGAGAAATTGGTGGTCATGTTTCATCAATCAAAGCCAAAGTGAAAGAAATGATCGAAGCACGTAAAGTGGCCAATACTATTGAATCAGAAAAGGAAAAAGCTTATGCTTATGAAAAGAGCGTAAGGCCTTATCTTGATGATATTCGCACTCACATCGACAAACTTGAATTGATTGTTGACAATGAATTGTGGCCGTTACCAAAATACAGAGAGTTATTATTCGTGAAATAATTCTTTTGTAGAAAATAGAAAAGAGCTGCTCCTCACTGGAACAGCTCTTTTTATATTCAGTGATATCATAGGTATTAAGTATTGGGTTTTATATTTTTTGAATGAATGTTTTGAATGATGCGGGGAACAAGCTTTTCCATTCAGGAGGAAGTTCACGGAAAAGACCAAAAACACACGATCCGCTGCCCGACATAGAGGCATAACTGGCTCCTAAATCATACAATTGTTGCTTTACTTTAGCCACTTCAGGAAATTGAGGAAATACGGATAATTCAAATTGATTTACCACTTTATCTTTCCATTCCTGAACAGGAAGTTTAATCAATGATTTGATCGAAATGGCAGGTTTTTGCGGAATCACCAATTGAAAAGCTTTTGCAGTGGAAACTTCGACCGGAGGTTTTACCAGCAATAGGTACCAACCGTTAAGATTGATTTGTACAGGCTCCATTAGTTCTCCTCTGCCTGAAGCAAAAACAGGTTTATTGCGAATAAAAAACGGGCAATCGCTGCCCAACTTCGAAGCATAAATTTCTAATTTTTCTCCGGAAATGTTTAACTCAAAATGCTGATTTAACATCGATAACATAAAAGCTCCATCAGAAGAACCACCGCCAAGACCTGCGCCAAAAGGAATTTCTTTGTGCAAATGAATTTTCAGCAATGGTAAACTGAAGTCTTTTTGCAATAACCGATAGGCTCTCGTCACCAGATTTGACTCTGGATCTCCCGAAATCGGCAGACCACTGGTCGAAAATTGAACTTCATCTGAAATAACAAATTCCAGTGCGTCGCACCAGCCGACAGGGGAAAAAACAGTTTCGAGGTTGTGAAAACCATCTGATCGCTTTTCGGTAATGTTTAACCCGATATTTATCTTGGCATTTGGGAATCCTATCATACGGCAAAATTAAAAAATTACAGGATTGCCAATTGAAACATTCATAGTTTTTCTAAAGTTAAAAATCAATTATAACATCATCTTCCCCGTTATGCTGAATACTTTGTTCGATAATAATGATACTTTTATGTATATGCCCCCATTAAAAACGGGTAAAGTATAAATTGAAATCTGTTCAATGTTATTTAATTCTGACATTTATATCAGACGAATAACAACGGGAATGAATTCAGGATATTTTTGCTTGGGTTTTTTCGTCACCCTCATAAAAGCAATTCGACAGATTCGAGGAGGAATAGAAATCACTAATAAAAATTTTTAACTAAATAGATTAACTACCAATGGAAGAAGCAAAACGAAACGCTCTAAAAATCGATGCGTTAAACTATCACAAGGAAGGGAGACCTGGAAAGATTCAGGTTGTTCCTACCAAACCATACAGTACGCAACGCGATTTGGGGCTTGCCTATTCGCCCGGGGTGGCGTATCCTTGTCTTGAGATAGAAAAAGATCTCCAGTGTGCATACGACTACACAGCCAAAGGAAATCTGGTTGCTGTAATTTCGAACGGAACTGCGGTTCTTGGTCTGGGCGATATTGGCGCTCTCGCCGGGAAACCAGTCATGGAAGGGAAAGGACTTCTATTCAAGATTTTTGCTGATATCGATGTGTTTGATATTGAAGTGGACGAAAAAGATCCACAGAAATTTATTGAAGTTGTGAAAGCCATCGCTTGTACGTTTGGTGGAATCAACCTGGAAGACATTAAAGCTCCTGAATGTTTTGAAATTGAAGAAAAGCTGAAAGAAGCCTTAGACATCCCACTCATGCACGACGACCAGCATGGTACTGCGATTATTTCAGCAGCTGCACTGATTAACGCACTCGAACTGGTTGACAAGAAAATCGAAGATATTAAAATTGTTGTCAATGGTGCCGGAGCTGCTGCATCGTCGTGTACAACGCTATACATGGCTCTTGGCGCTAAACTTGAAAACATTGTGATGGTTGACAGCAAGGGTGTTATTTCGACACGTCGTACCGATCTGAACAGCCGCAAGCTTCCGTTTGCAACCTCACTTCCATGCAATACGCTTGCAGAAGCAGTTGTTGGTTCCGATGTTTTTCTTGGACTTTCGGTTGAAGGTTGTCTTACTCAGGACATGGTTCGCAGTATGGCCGCTAATCCACTCGTATTTGCCTGCGCCAATCCAAATCCTGAAATTTCATACGCCGACGCTATGGCTTCGCGTCCGGATATTATTTTTGCAACCGGCCGTAGCGACTATCCAAATCAGGTGAACAATGTATTAGGGTTCCCTTATATTTTCCGTGGTGCATTGGATGTACGTTCAACCGGCATTAACGAAGCGATGAAAGTTGCTGCAGTGCATGCAATTGCAGAACTTGCCAAGAAACCTGTTCCTGAAGTGGTTACGGCTGCTTATAATACAACTCACTTGAGTTTCGGCCCTCAGTATATTATTCCAAAACCACTCGATCCACGTTTGTTGGTTACTGTTGCACCTGCTGTTGCGAAAGCTGCCATGGAAAGCGGTATTGCCCGTAAACCAATTACCGATTGGGACAAATATGCCGAAGAATTACGGCAACGTATGGGTCTCGACAATAAGCTGATCCGTGGTTTGACCGAAAAAGCAAAAGAAAATCCAAAACGGGTGGTGTTTGCTGAAGCAAACCATATCAATATGCTGAAAGCGGCTTCGGTTGCCAGAGCCGAAGGAATCTGTATCCCAATTCTTCTTGGGAATGAAGAACGGATTGAAAAGCTGATTAACAAAAATCAGATCGAACTCGAAGGAGTTGAAATTGTGAACCTCCGTCACGACAGGGAGAATTCCAAACGCAAAAAATATGCTAAAATGCTGACTGCTAAGCGTCAGCGCGAAGGAATGACTTTTGATGAAGCATACGAAAAAATGTTCGACCGCAATTATTTTGGTATGATGATGGTTGAAGCTGGCGATGCCGATGCATTTATTACCGGAGTTTACACCAAATATCAGGATGCGATTATTCCGGCGATTGAGATTGTTGGTATGCGCGAAGGCTTGAACCACATTGCCGGAATGAACATTGTTACCACTAAACAGGGAACTCTTTTCTTTGCCGATACCATGGTAAACAGCCACCCAACCAAAGAAACATTGATTGATATTGCCAAGCTGACACAGGATGCAGTGAAATTATTCAATACTGAACCGGTAATGGCTATGCTATCTTATTCAAACTTTGGCGCAAGAGCTGCCGGAAGTCCGGGAATGGTGCATGAAGCAGTGGCTTATTTACACGAGAATAATCCGGAAATGATGATTGACGGAGAGTTACAGTTGAATTTTGCCTTAAATAAAGATCTACGTCACGATAAATTCCCCTTCTCGAAAATTGATGGTAAAAATGTAAATACCCTGATTTTCCCGAACCTAAGTTCATCGAGCATTGCATACAAGTTGATGCTTGAAAACGGAATGAGCGACACGATTGGACCAATACAGATGGGATTGAATAAACCAATTCACATCCTGAATGTAGAAAGCACTGTCCGTGATATTCTGAACATGGTTACCATTGCCGTAATCGATGCCCAGGTGGAGGAACAAAAGCTGATAAACAATCAGAAATAATATCTGGCTTCCAAATAGAATAAAAAATCAAAGCCCTCTTTCGGTTCTCCGGAAGTGGGCTTTTACTTTTGGTAAACGATTGATTAAAAATCCAGTGAGATGATTTCGAGGTAAACAGTCTCTAAGTTTACTTTAATTATTTCAGGTAATCTTCGACAAAAGCGATCTTTTGTGTGTTAACAGTTTGGTACCACTCAGGGTGTTGGCCCTTATCTGGCCAGCCATGTTCGCGGTAAGGAACAGGATAAATTATCTTTTTGCCTTTTGCCTGATTTATTGCGGCATAAACTGAAGTTGATGGGCAGGTATTATCAATCAATCCAATTTCGACCACAATGGTAGCTTTCGAATTTTTCAATAAGTTGGCCGTATCGAAATATGGAAGTACTTTTTTCATTTTTTCTTTGTCAGCAGGTTGTTCAAAAGGTTGAGGCCAACCGCCTTTGCGGTTAACCAGAGTACCACCAAAGTCACACATTGCAGGAACAGTTGCCACGACTGCACTCACTCTTTGGTCAAGTCCGGCTGCGGCCAATGCTTGTCCCCCGCCCTGGCTTTCACCAATCACCAAAATGCGTTTCCCATCCCATTCGGGCAATCTGGTGAGAAAATCAATGGTACGAATTAACCGCAGATACATTCCCCTGAAATAAAAGTCATCGCGGCTTTCAAGTCCTTGATAGAAGTAATTTTTTAGTTCACCTGCTTCCAGATTGCTGTAATAATCATCTGGCTGACCATCAAGCATCCCATGTGCATTCAGGTCGAGACAAATTGTACCTTTCCCCATTTTTGCATAGCGCAAGGCTTCATTGTAATCTGACTTACACCATGAACCTTTAACTCCGGCAGCATGAACCAATAAAACAATCGGGAGAGACTTAGCTGGTGCTTTTGTCGGTTTGGCAAAATAACCTCGTGCTGGTTTCGTGCTGGTACAATTGATTTCGGTATCAAAACAAACATATTCATATACTTTGCATTCATTCTTACCAAATTTTACGTCCAGCGGAAGAGCCTTCAGGTTTTGCTTTTCCAGGTTCCAATAAGTAACAATATCTTTCGGAGCCTTCGACCCAGGTTTTAATTTCAGAGGATCGACGATCATACCAATTGCTTGTTTGCTCCCTTTTATTTTAGCTTCAACAATAACCGAACAAGGTTTTCTAAATGAACTTTCAAAGATTACAATTGAATCACTTGCAGGCAGAAATGCTTTCTTTAAAAAGATTTGATTATTGTTCACTCGTACAACAACACTAAGGGAATCTTTCTGGTTAGGAATAAAAGCCGTTACTCTAATTTTTTGGCCTTTCTTATAGACTCCGGTTACATTTGATTGTTTCAGTTTCAGGTTTTTTTCCTGAGAAAATGCTACAAATCCTGAAACAAGGAAAAGTACATACAACAGAAGGGCTAATTTTTTCATAATGTTTTAGTTTTTATCAATTATCCTTTATATTTACTATTGTCTTCATCCTTCATTATCCTGATATCCTCATCAGGAAAATCAGTATCAAAGTCTGTGGTATCATTTCCATTCTCTTCATCATAAATTTCGATGATAGGTTCAGTAAATGCCTTGCTAACCAATCGTTTGTCAAGCGAAAGCAAAAGTGATGGAAGAACCATAATATTGAAAAACATGGCAATCAGCAATGTAGTTGATATCAATACTCCAAGCGCCTGTGTACCACCAAATTCAGAAACAATAAATACGCTAAATCCAAGAACCAGAACAATGCTGGTATAGATCATACTGAAACCTGCCTCTCGCAGAGCGTTTAATGCTGATTCCTTGATATTTCCACTGGTGACTTTTAATTCGTGCCGGTAACGCGAAAGGTACTGAATGGCATTATCGACAGATATTCCGAGTGCGATACTGAACACGATGATGGTAGATGGTTTGATTGGAATACCGGCAAAACCCATAATGGCAGCGGTAATCAGTAGCGGTATAATATTGGGAATCATTGATACCAGAATCATGCGCAACGAAGAAAACAACAAGGCCATGAGCAGCGAAATCAATAAAATGGCGATTCCCACACTTTCGAACAGATTTTTGATCAGAAAGTTGGTTCCTTTTGCATATACAACGCTGTTGCCTGTTAGTTTCACCTTAAACCTGGCAGGATCAAAAATGCTGTCAACTTGTGGATGGATTGCGGCCATAAGCGAATCCATGTGTTTAGTACCAACATCGGCCATCTGAAAACTTACCCGGGTAATCTGTTTAGTGCTATCGAGAAACGATTTAAGTAAGCTTGTTCCTGTACTTTGAACATTCTGAGGAATATAGCCTAATATAAAGTTCTTTTCCATTGAACTTGGCAGCGAATATTTGCTTGAATCGCCACCGTAGTATGATTGACGCGCAAACTTTAAAACTTCGACCAACGAAAGTGGTTTCGAAAATTCAGGATACTGGTTGATGGTTTTTTGCAGTTGGTCAATCTTTTGAATGGTTGAATAAATCATTACCCCATTCTTCTTTTTTGTATCGACCGATATTTCAAAAGGCATCACTCCACCAAAATTTTTCTCAAAAAATTTCAAGTCGATATAAGTCGGATCGTCTGTTCTGAAATCATCAACTATTTTTCCCGATGTTTTCATCATACTCACGCCAACCAACCCAACCAGGACCAATCCAGCAGCAATTCCATAAATCAGATTGCGCCTGTAATTGATCAAATAAATGATTTTACCGAGAACCGCTCCAAAAAAATTACTGTCAAGGTGTTTTACATGTTTGGGCTTTGGCGGCTGTTGAAGACTAAATATAATTGGAAGTAAAATAATGGTGAGTACATACAAAACCATGATGTTAATGGAAGTAACAATGCCAAATTCACGCAGCATCTGGTTCGGAACCATAATAAATGCGGCAAATCCCAAAGCAGTGGCGGCATTCGTCATCAACGAGGCAAACCCGATTCGTTGGATTACCTGCGACAAAGCACGCATTTTGTTGCCATGGCTCCTGAATTCCCAGTGATATTTGTTAAGTATATAAATACAGTTTTCGATGACAATAATAACAATGAGCGATGGGATAACTCCAGTAAGAATGGTTATTTTGAAATTGAAAAGTACGATGGTTCCCATTACCCACATGATGCTCATCCCAACAACCAGAAGCGAACTAAAGACAACCTTTAGCGACCTGAAAAATAGAAACATAATTAACCCTGCAACGACAATACTCATGATGATGAACAGAAAAAGTTCATGCTTTATTTTCTGCATAGTCACCGTACGAATGTATGGCATTCCGGAATAATGTACCTCAACTTTATTTTGTACCCGGTATGCTTCAACATCTTTTACTATATTATTAATCAATACAATACGGCTCTCATCGTTGACCTTTTTTTTGTCGATCGTAATGGTCATGAGAGTTGCCTTGGTTTTTGGATTGAAAAGCAATCCTTCATACATTTTAAGGCTCAGAATCAGATTTTTCAGGCTGTCGACTTCGGCCTGCGAAGTAGCTTTTTTGCGCACAAGTGGCAAAACATCAAACTGATGAGTTGAATCGTTTTTAACCAGGTTGATCGCCCTGGTAATGCTCATTACCTCCCTGACACCGTCAATTTTGCGCACTGTATTTGCCAAATCGGCCCAAGCGTTAAATTGATCGAGTTTAAAAATATCCGGATTTATAGTTCCAATGACTATTACATTACCATCCTCGCCAAAAAGTTTCCTGAATTCCCGATATTCGATTAGTGTACTGTCTTTGTCTGGTAATAATGACGAATTATCGTAGGATAGCCTGACATCTTGCCCTTTAAAAGTCATAAAAACGGTGCAAAGAGCAAGGATTACAACAAGTAAAGTTCTGTGTTTAAGTATAAATCGGGATATGTGTATAAACATTGGCGGTAAGATAAATTATCTGTTTCTGTTTGAAGAATCGTGATTTTCATTTATTAGCAGCGACAAAAATAGTTATTTAGAAATAAAAAATGAATTGTACTGCAACATTCGTATATGCACACAAATTTTGGGATCAACTGCAACCAAATAACTGGAAATCATTTGCTGTTTAGCCGAAACTGAGACTTGAAAACTGATGCTCATCAGTTTATTTCTCCTGTTCAACGATCATTTTCTTCATTCCTCCGGAGTAAAATACTTCGTATTTGCCTTCAGCATTATGGTATATAAAATAGACTTCAATATCTGGAAGATTTTTTAATAACTCTTTGCTTCTTTCCAGACCCAAAACCACGAAGGCACTATCCCAGGCATCGGCAGTTATTGCATCGTCGCAAATAACTGTGGCACTCAATAAGATGTTTTTTGCCGGAAAGCCGGTCTTTTATGCCCTCAAAAATGTTTGTGGTGAAAAGGCTATACTGTAAAATGAATTACGTATATTTCCAAAATTCTCAAAGCACTTAATTTAAGGTTGATTTACCAGTTTTTATTCCGTTAAAGCAATAATGATTAATTCTTTCCAACGAAATCGGAAGGTTCATTTAGGGAATTCTGTTTCAAAAGGTACTTTTCTTTTTGTATTATTCGTCCTATTGATTAGTACGTTTTCGTTGAAGGGACAGGATCCCCAATTCTCACAGTTTTATGCAAATCCGCTTTATCTAAATCCTGCCTTTACCGGAACAAGTGCTTTGTCAAGGGTAGCCATAAATTATCGAAATCAGTGGCCTAATCAAGGAAATACGTTTGTATCCAAATATCTGTCGTACGACAAATTTGTAAGTAGCATGCGGGGTGGGATAGGATTTCAAATGATATATGATGTTCAGTTGAATGGTATCATTAGCAATCTGAATACCTCTTTTTCGTATGCCCATCACTTTAAGGTAAATGATCGGCTTTTTTTCTCATTGGCCCTTGAGGCTGGATTCATTTACAAACAATATAAAGTCAATGAATTAGTATTTCCGGGAATGATCAATCAAAATAATGGTGAAATCTACGGAACCTATACACTCCCAACCGAAAACGAGCATAAGTTTATTCCCGATTTCTCAGTTGGAGTTGTTGGGCAGAGGGATAATGTTTATTTTGGTTTGGCATTTAACCACCTTACCCATCCTGATCAGTCAATCATAAAAGGAGATGAATTGGGAAGGCTTCCGCTTAAAATAACCCTTCATGCCGGTGCCAAAGGGCACGAGTTTCATCATGGTTTATTGTCGCGTGCATTTACTTTATCACCAAACCTTGTTTATCAACAGCAAGGATCGTTCAGACAAATAAACGTAGGTATGTATATGAAGGAAGATTGGCTCACTTTTGGGTTATGGTATCGTAATAATTTATCGATCAGGCCAAATTCGGTTGTTGCAATGTTCGCATACCAAAAGGAGAAATTTCAGTTTGGTTATAGTTTTGACTATACCCTTTCGAATCTCGCTGGTTATGGCTATGGGGCGCATGAAATCTCATTGATTTTCTTTTTTGGACGGCAACACGACCAAGTGTTTAACAGGACAATGCAGATACCACAGTTGTAACCTTGCCAAATTAATATACCAAAGTCACCGTACCTCTTTGCTGATGTTTAAACCCAAGGGAATCAGTAAAATAAAGAATCCATAAATAGGAACCTGCAGGTGCGAAAGAACCATTCTTCATCTTTCCATCCCAACCTTTAATATCGTCTTTGACCTCAAAAACAATGTCATCCCATCGGCTCAGAACCATGAAGTGATATCCCTGACTAATTATCCCCTTAGCGTTTATCAAAAATATACGATCTATCGGGTCGGTAGCATTGGGGGAAAAAGCATTTGGAGGGAATATCTGGTCAAAGGCAACTGTAACAGGATGAGAGATGGTATCGTTACAGTTATATTCATTAATAACATTCAGTAAGACTCGATAATGACCGATGGCATCATAATTGTGGGTTGGGTTTTTGTCAGTGGAGGTGGTGCCGTCGCCAAAATCCCAAAAATAGGTGATTGCCCCCGCACTTGAATTTAAAAAATTTACTGTAGGCTTATTGTTATTCACTATTGAATGATCCATACTAAAGGAGGACACCGGTAACGGTGCAGCAAAAACCATATCGTTAATGAAAGCTGTATTGGTGCAATTGTCGCTATTTGTAGCTGTTAATTGAATTGTATATTTTCCGGGTTGTTGATATTGATGAGTCGGGTTGGTTCCTGTAGCTATGTTACCATCACCAAAATTCCAATCATATTGTACCAGTGGATTTGGGTTAACAACTGAAAAGTCAAACGACTCATTCTGACATTGAATTGTTGCATTAACTTCCGGAAGACTTAAATTGGGTTTGACGAGGATATTGCTTACTGTACTTGTATTTGTGCACCCATTTTGTATTACAACAACTGTAATTTCACGATTTGACCCAACAACGCCAAGCGGTATATTTACCTGGGCGAACGAAGGTCCAGTACCACTTGTAATTGTATCCTTGTCGAAGATCCAGCTAAAGTTTGAAATCGCCGGATCTGCATCACCGACGTAGGCCACATCGAGACTGTAACCATAGCAGGTTTTCGAGTCGATTGAAAAATTAACTTTCGGTTTTGGAATCACAGTCACTGTAAAATCATGAGAAATGGAACAAGCTCCGCGTGTAGCTTTAACCTTATAAGTTGTAGTCGTTAATGGGCTTGCAACCGGATTTGCAATCGAAGGATTTGACAAGGTTATAGCCGGACTCCATAGATAAGTTGCCGGATTTGCATTATTATCAGGTTGGTTTAAGGTAACGCTCTCACCTTCGCAAATTGCTGAGATTTCACCTGCGTTGAAGGTTATTGTATTCACTTGTAAATCAAGGGTTGCAGAAAGCTCAACAACAGGATCATCTGGGAACCCACCAAATTCGATCAGATAACCGGCAGGCATATAATCACCGGAACTTCCTCCATTCGAAAGATCGTTCCATTTATACGAGTTAGCAGGATCACGAGGAAAATAAGTGATATGGGCATAATCCTCCTGGTGATTAATATTTGCATCGCAACAATCGTTTGGTTCCCCTACATTCCAGTTCGTATATTGTCCCGAAACAGTACCTCCATTCCAGAATAATCGACCCTTCCCATTATCTTCGAGCCCCTCCGGTCCTGTTACCCAGCGCCAATTTCCTTCAGTTGCTGCATCCGATGCCCCAATCCACCCGACACCTTTGGTTTTTAGTCTGATAAAATCGTTTTCTGCCTGACTGGTGACAGTAGCCAGATAACCCCTCAGACCAAAATACATCATTGAATTTGATTCGGCTTCATCCTTTGCTACGGTCCAAAGAATTCCGGGGTTTGTAACGAAACGATAAAAATGTTTTGTGGCAGGCAGATAATCTGCATCAATGAGGGTGATTGATATCTCCCTGTTTCCTATCGTAGGACCTTTAATAGGATTCGGATTATTATTCTTATACACAATCGATTCGATGGCCTTGGTATAATCGTCAGGTGAGGGATTTGCAGACCAGATAGGTTGAAGCAACATATTGCCTTGCGCAGCATTCCATGTTCCGGAAATAGTGCCGACTACACCTGAATAAACCAATTCGTCTTCACTTGAAATAAAACCATTGGTTATTGAAATTTTCATCCCGTAAATCGGGATCGATGCATTAATTGATAGATTTGGAGCGACAACAATCGAAACCGGATCACTACAATACTGTACCGGTGAACTGTTGTTTAGTTTTATGGTAAATGTATCTGTTCCTTTCGCAAAACCTGCAAAAAGCAACGTGATACAAGCTATTATAAGTGTAGGTTTCATGGAGATTTCACGAAAGTTAATGTATTAATTTTTGATTTTCTTATAGCTCTATCGTTCAATGTCGAATGCAGTAAAATCTAATTGTCCTTCCTTGTTGGTTTGACGAATCCGGTTATTTCTGTTCGACGATCATCTTTTTCATTCCTTCTGAGAAGTACACCTCGTATTCACCTTGTGGATTGCTATACACAAAATAGACTTCAACTCCCTTAAGCTTTGAGAGCATCTCTTTACTTTTTTCGACTCCAACCACCATGAAAGAGGTTGCATAAGCATCAGCTGTTATGCAATCATCACAAACAACAGTAGCACTCAGCAATGTATTCCGGGCTGGGAATCCGGTTTTGGGGTCAATCGTATGTGCGTATTTCACTCCATTCTCAACAAAAAACTTACGGTAATTTCCTGAAGTGGCCAGTGATTTATTATTTATTTCGATGATGGCCTGAAGTTCATTCCCAGGCGACATGTTACCATCTGAAGGCCGATCGATGCCGATGTGCCAAAATTTATTTGAAGCATTGGTTCCTTTTCCACGAACCTCACCGCCAATTTCAACCAAATAATTTTTTATGCCTTTGTTTTTAAAAAAATCGCAAACAACATCCACAGAATAGCCTTGAGCAAGAGCATTTACATCGAGTTTTACACCAGGATATTTCTTTACAACCTTTCGACCTTCGAGTTTAACCTTTTCCATGCCAACATATTGCAATAAACTGTCGATGTGGGCAGTGTCGTGTTTTGCAATTGGGCCATTACTAAAACCCCAGGCTCGCACAACTGGGCCAACGGTAATATCAAATGCTCCTCCGGAAATAGCGTTGACTTCAGCCGATTTTTTAAAAACTTCTACAAACCAGTCATCGGCTTCAGCCGTTGGATCATTGTTGTTTATTCTTGAAATAATCGAAGTTGAATCGTAGATAGAACATGATTTATCAAACGCCTTCAGGATTGAATCAATGTCGGCACTGTAATCTTCGTGGTTAGAATTTTCATAGGTGATGTGGTAGTTAGTTCCCTGTGCAAACCCGGTTATTTTCAGGTACTCGCTTTTCTTTGTCTGGCAAGCTGCCAGCATCAGTATAAAAACAAGTGCAAAAATGATTGATTTCATGGCCTTCGGTATTTGTAATGTGACTCTCTGGAGCAAATGTAGAGTTTATAAGCCATCACAACAAATTATCAGGGGAATTGATAAAATCGGAAGAACAGCTCAAAAAAGTTAGCATTCATTGCTTCCGGATTGACGCATTTCTTATTTATAGTATTAATTTGGTACCTGGAAATTTCTAAAAATAGAATCGAAAAATACACATTATGAAGCGTAACCAATTATCAGTTTTGATGTCCTTTTGTCTGATTTTTTTTATTGCACAAACATCTTCAGCAAAAAAAGAAGAGATGAAACTTTTCCTTAATAATGGGCAACATTACATCTATTTAATTACTCAGGAAAATACAATAGAAGGAAAATCTGGTAAGATTGAAATGAAACAAAATATGGCCATGAAAATTGACCATGAGGTAATTGACCAATTGCCAAACGGAAATTATCTGATTGAAGCACACTTTCTGAGTTTCGGTATTGAATTGAATTTAAATGGGAAGATATCCAGATATCATTCAGATACTATCGAGGTAATGAACAGCATGTATAAAACCTTGAATTTTTTAACCGGCGTTAAATTGAAATACGAAGTTTCAAGGGAAGGCATCGTGAGCAATCTTTCCGGATTCGAACCCGTCAGTAAAAAGATGAAAACGGATAAACAGTTATCAGGACTGCTTAGATCTTTCGGAAACGAACGATTTATTCTTGAAATGTACAATTACATCCCGACCGGAAGTGTAGGAATTGGTAATCAATGGACAAAATCTGCAGTATTGCCCGATTTGATGGATTTGAAATACGACATTCAATATATTATGAAAGAGGCATCTGCAAAGAATTTGAAACTGTCTCAGAAAGCATTGTTAAGTTATTCAGCCGAGATACCTAAAGAAAGTGGTGCCGAGGGCAAGATTGATGAAGAAGGAACTCAAAATGGATTTCTACTAATAAATCCAATCACCAAAATGCGTATTTCATCAGATATTAATCAGCAAATTGATGTTTCTATACAAGAAAAGACCACCGAACAAACAGAAAAAATATCTCCTAAGAAGATAACTACCCATACAATAATGGTTTTGGTAAAAAATTAAATGCATAAGATATTCGGTTCATTTGCTCACCCGTCTGGATAATTGAACCGATTGTATAATTTTGAATTGAAGAACATACTTGATCAAAGACAAAAAATGAACCGGGTACACATAGATATTAAACGACTACTTCTACTTGTTTTACTTGTCGCTCTAATGATTGTGATAGCCTCTCTGACCATAGGCGCAGACATTTTGGAAAACAATCAACGCAGTACCCTTTCATTTGCGATTGTTAATTTTTTCGGATATTTATTCTTCTTCCTTTTCATGCCGGTCGAATTGGCTTTCATTTATTACCTGAGAACCGGGTATGATCCATGGATACTTAATCTTGTAGCTCTGGGAACAGCAATGTCGGCACAAACAATTGATTATCTGATCGGATATTTTTTCAGCAGTGGAATAATCGACAGTTTGATTGGGCGGAAAAGGTATGAAAAAGCTGAAGCAGAAATTCTCAAATACGGCAATTTGTCCTTATTTTTTTTCAATTTATTACCAGTTTCCTCACCTGTAATTTCACTTGCTGCCGGAATGCTAAAATACAAGGTCAAAGATGCCTTAATTTTCAGTTTTGCAGGGATGGTTTGCAGGTATCTTTTGCTGACACTGATCTTTTAAGGTTTACTCATCGGATGACTTCGAGATCATCCGATGAGTAAACCTTCTTACACCAAAGTCTTACAACAAATCTGCTTCCAACAATAATTCTTCCATTTCAAGCTGAATGTTCATCGCTTCGTTGCGTGCTTTTTCGGCAAAGTCTTCGCCATCCGATGCGTAAATAATCTGGCGCGACGAGTTGACCAGCAATCCGCACATGTCGTTCATGCCGTATTTGGCAACTTCTTCAAGGCTTCCACCTTGTGCACCAACTCCCGGAACCAACAGAAAATGGTCTGGAACCAGTTCCCGGATTTCTTCCAGTTTCTCAGCTTTGGTGGCGCCAACCACATACATCATGTTGTCGGTTGTTCCCCAGGTTTGCGAGGTTTTCAACACGGTTTCAAAAAGCTGTTCACCGGTTTCGGCATCCTTCAGGTATTGAAAATCAGCAGCTCCTTTGTTTGATGTCAAGGCCAAAACGATTACCCAGCGATCGAGGTAAGTCATGAACGGCTTGATGGAATCTTCGCCCATGTAAGGAGCAACGGTAACTGCGTCAAAATCCATGTGATCAAAGAATGCACGTGCATACAAATTCGAAGTGTTGCCGATATCGCCGCGTTTGGCATCGGCAATAATGAATTGCTCCGGATATTTCTCACGGATATATTTCACAGTTTTTTCAAGGCTAATCCAGCCCGCAACTCCCTGGCTTTCGTAAAAGGCAAGGTTGGGTTTATAAGCAACGCATAAGTCTTGCGTGGCATCGATAATTTCTTTGTTGAAAGCAAAAATTGGGTCGCTGGTTTCGTTCAGGAAACGAGGTATTTTTAAAATATCCGTATCTAATCCAACACACAAAAAGCTGCGCTTCAGTTTAATTTGTTCAAAAAGTTGTTGTTTGTTCATTCTATATTAATTATTTTATCAGTCTCATTTGCCATATCAGTTACAAGAGTAAAAATTTCTTTTATGCTATCAAGCTCTTCGTGCATAATTGCGTACCGTCCTTCAACAGCATAATCATTTAACTCTACTAACAACTCTTGGTTAGTATGCAAATCAATATTATTTTCAGTCAGGAGATTAATAAGAGTTTCGAGATCGTGTATTTTGGGATAATCGATTTGATTTTTAGATAAAATCGCTTTCATTAATTTTTCTGCACTTTGCTGAAGATGGAAACAAATGACTTCAAGATCGAGTCCTGAATTGCCTTTTAATAATCGTTCATACAAAACATTGGCAGCCGTCAAGTCTGCTTTTGCCTTGTTGTAAAGTATTTCGTATTGATTTAAGAAACTGGCCATAAGAGTTTCCCTTTTTTTTCAATATCCATAAAAACAGAACCGAACTGCGTTTTGTAGAATTCGTATTCTTCGAGGCTTGATACAAGTATATCTTTGGCGACCAGTAGCTCTTTAAGCCTTTCCCTAATTTCTTTTTTTTCTTTCGATTTTGATTTTACTTCTTTTTTAACCACACAAATATCTAAGTCGCTATCTGCATTTGGGGTTCCATTGGCATAACTGCCAAAAAGAATGATTTTAAGTGGTTTAAGTGGTCTTAATTTTTCCACTATGGCAACTTCGATTGATTGAATAGAATTTTGCATTACATCAATGTTGTGTGTATCCAAAGATAAATAAAATATTGTACCATCGTTTTTCCCTTCCCCAAGAGGAAGGTCGGGATGGGGCATCTACTAAATTTCCGCTTCTTTCAGTCGTTCTGCGTTTTCTTCAACCTGTAGTTTGTCGATGATTTCGTCCAGATCGCCTCCAATAACCGCCTGAAGGTTATAAATCGTCAGGTTGATGCGGTGGTCGGTGATTCGGCCCTGCGGCCAGTTGTACGTGCGGATTTTTGCCGAACGGTCACCGGTCGAGACCATGGTTTTACGTTTCGAAGCAATCACATCGAGGTATTTCTGGTGTTCCTGGTTGTAAATACGGGTACGCAACTCAATCATTGCTTTGGCCAGGTTCTTGATTTGCGATTTCTGATCCTGACAAGTTACTACAATTCCGGTTGGAATGTGAGTCAACCGGATAGCTGAATAGGTTGTATTTACCGACTGTCCGCCAGGTCCCGAAGAACAGTATGTATCTTTCCGGATATCGCTGTCGCGTAGGTCAATGTCGAATTCTTCAGCTTCAGGCAAAACAGCCACAGTTGCTGCCGAAGTATGCACTCGACCCGCCGTTTCGGTTTGCGGTACACGCTGCACACGGTGAACGCCCGATTCGTATTTCATGATTCCGTAAACGCCTTCGCCGGTAATCGTTGCCACAATTTCCTTGTATCCTCCTGAAGTACCTTCGCTGGTGTTAGTCACTTCCATTCGCCAGCCTCTGCGTTCGCAGAATTTAGTGTACATGCGGAACAAATCGCCAGCGAAAATACTGGCTTCGTCGCCACCGGTACCGGCGCGGATTTCGAGAATGGCATTTTTACCGTCTTCCGGATCGGCCGGAATCAATAACAATTTGATGTTCTGTTCTTTTTCAGGAATGATAGCTTCCGAAGCTTCGATTTCTTCACGCGCCATTTCGCGGATGTCTTCGTCGGTTTCCTCGGCCAGCATTTGTTTGCCCGATTCGATGTTATCGATCGTTGCTTTATAATCTTTGAAGGCATTGGTCAGCAACTCCAACCGCTTGTATTCCTGATTGAGTTTAACGTAGCGTTTCATGTCGCTCATCACCGACGGGTCGGTAATTTGTGAGCCAACTTCTTCGAACCGATACCTGATCGACTCGTATTTTTCCATTAATGAATAGTCTGCCATATTATTAAGATGATAGATTTTGAAATAAATGATATTAAACCAATGCCTGGGTATTCCGCAGGGCGTAGCTAATATTCAAATTCTCCGAAGGGAGACTTGATGGTAAGTTTTTTGCCTTCAGCGGCTTCAACATGCCCAACAATGCGGGCTTCGATGTTGTATTTTTCAGAAATAGAGATTACCTCTGCGGCAAATTCAGGTGCCAGGTAAACCTCGAAACGATGACCCATATTGAAAACCTTGTACATTTCCTGCCAGCTGGTTCCAGATTCTTCCTGAATCATTTTAAACAGCGGCGGAACATCGAACAGATTGTTTTTGATCACATGCACGTTGTTGACAAAATGCAGCACTTTGGTTTGTGCGCCACCCGAGCAATGGATCATTCCATGAATATTTTTCCGGAGCGATTCCAATAAATCTTTCACTACCGGTGCGTAAGTACGGGTAGGAGAAAGAACCAGTTTCCCGGCATCGAGTCCAACTTCAGCAATCGCATCGGTCAGTTTTTTAGTTCCTGAATAAATGAGTTCTGCCGGAACTTCCGGATCGAAACTTTCAGGATATTTTTGCGCCAGGTAATTGGCAAATACATCGTGACGGGCGGAAGTCAGACCGTTGCTGCCCATGCCGCCGTTGTATTCTTTTTCGTAAGTTGCCTGTCCGAAGGAGGCCAGACCAACAATCACATCGCCAGCCTGAATGTTATCGGCCGAAATCACATCTTCGCGTTTCATGCGGCAAGTGACAGTCGAATCGACAATGATAGTGCGCACCACATCGCCCACATCGGCAGTTTCGCCACCGGTTGGGTAAATGTTGACCCCCATTTCGCGCAATTCGGCGCACAGTTCTTCAGTTCCGTTGATGATGGCTGCAATGACTTCGCCCGGAATCCGGTTTTTGTTGCGACCAATGGTTGATGAAAGAAGAATGTTATCGACAGCGCCTACACAAAGCAAATCGTCCAGATTCATGATAATAGCATCCTGGGCAATGCCTTTCCAGACTGAGATGTCACCGGTTTCTTTCCAGTACAGGTATGCCAGCGACGATTTAGTACCAGCGCCATCGGCATGCATAATGTTGCACCAAGCCGGATCGCCCCCCAAAATATCGGGGATGATCTTGCAAAAAGCCTTTGGATACAAGCCTTTGTCGATGTTTTTAATGGCATTGTGCACGTCTTCTTTCGAAGCCGAAACACCGCGCGCCATATATCGGTTATCTGCTGACATTCAATCTGATTTACGAAATCTATTTTCGGGGGCAAAGGTAATGTTTTTGAGGAAATAATTTGGAAGGCAATTTTGTATAGACCTGACAGGTTTTCGAAAACCCGTCAGGTCTTAGGCAAGGAAAGATTCATTTAATTATGCGTCTCAGACGTAAAACCAACAACCCCTTGTTAGCGCTATCGCTCAAACGAGTGGCAAAGCGGAGAAGAGCGGGGGTAACTAAGGCTAATTTTCAATTTTCAATATCTTTTTATATTCATAAGGCATGTAATTTGTTTTGTGTCTAAAATTATATGCCTTGACTGAAAGAAGAAAATAGTCAAACACATCAGGATTTTTTAAATTACTTTTCAATTGTACATCAACACTTTTATCTTTAAGATCAAGCAAGTTAGGTAATTGCAAATCCTTAATCATTATTGTAGGATCACTTTTAACATTGTATTCCCATACTTCCAATATTGATTTGATATATGAAAAAGCCCTATCTCTTATTCTTTGAACTTTGGTTGTATCCAAACACTCAACCAGTTTTAAAAAACCGCGCGGATCGCTATGATTCATGACTTGCTCATAATTATAGCTTAAATCAAAATAGATCTTCAATTCTCTAGCAAAATGATCATTAAAGTAATTTTCTATTTTTGTTTTAATAATTGAATCAGCAATATTATCAATCCTTTTTTGAGCCTCTTTTTCAACTAACAATTTAATGTCAGATTCAGAAAACTCCTTGGATATTTGTTCATTAATTGACTTTTTTTCTTTTAAAAATATACTATCAACAGATCGTTCAAGTCTGAGTTCAGCATTACCAAGAGCAATTTTATAATTATTCTCATATCTTTCATCAAGTTCTTTCTTCGTGTTACCCATAAAATACCATACTATTCCAATGACAAAAAGGAATGCCAAAGTTAAATACCTCAATAGAATTTTATAATTTTCAGAGCTTCTGACTATCTCTTTTTGAGCAAAATCTTGAATTTTCTCATAGTGATCGATTAGCTTCAGATCATCTTCGTTTTTAGGTTTCATATATATTTGGGTTTTATTATTAGGTACAAATTACGATAATAAACAACACGAGACAAAAAAAAACCTCTTTTTGTAAGGTTCAATTTAATTTTGGGTAAAGGAATGGGAATTGAATCGTCAAAAATCATCAAACAAATATGGTAGAGTGCCAGTTTAGCATTACCCCTCGTTTGCAACTGGGGGTAAATGGTTTTGAGTTTGGAACTTCGGGAAAAGATTCATTTTATAATGCGTCTTAGACGCAAAACCAACATTCCCTTGTTATCGACTATTGCTCAAACGAACGGTCAGAGCGGACTGTTTATTTATATCTTAATTTTTGTTTTAAATAATTATCGAGAAATTCTTGGCTATTTTTATTATCAAAAATATATACATCCATTGTATTGTCTTCTTTTATTTTAATTTGTTCATATATTTCGAAATCACCATTGCCTTCAATCTTATAATTAATTACCAGTCCATTTATTAAAAAGAAGTATGCTAAATTCTGTACAGTTTTTATTTTTATTGGATTGGAAATCATTTTTGTCGGAGAATTTTCATTTTCACTAAGTATAAACATACCAACAGGGTAGTCATTTGATTTTTCGGGATTGTTTTCATAGATCATTTTTCCAATTCTTGTTTCATGTTCGCCTAAGGATATAGGTTCAAAAATTTTATGTTTGGAAATTGATGCTCTCCAAATTATTGAAAGCAGGAAGAGTTTGAACTTGGAATAATCTATGTTTATTATATGTAGATATTTTTGGTTTAATTGATTTGTTTTAGGCTCAAATTTCGGATATAATTCGGCCTTTCCTTGTCCACCCCATAAAACAATACTTGAATAACTTTCCAGATTCCCAATTATTTGATTGTCACATTTGTCGCATAGAATATTCGAATCGTAAAAACCTGTTGGAATTAATTTTTTCACTTTAAATTCGACTAGGTCAAAAGGTGCAATAAAATGCTTTTCATCAAATAGCCCTTTGTACATAAAGTCGGGAATAATATGAGAACGCTTTAAAAGCTTTTTATCTTCTCCGCATAGTTTACACTTCATCTTTTTTTTGTTTTAGTCAGACAAGAGTATATCCGCCATTGATTTTAAGCCACTAATATACACCGAATTTTCCGGAAAATTAATCTAAAGTTGCGCCAGACCTGTCAGGGCTAATGACTTCCCGGAGTAGGCTTTCTATTTTAAAAACTTAAATACTCACTTGGGTGCCTATCTCGAATACGTTATTCTGTGGTACATTATAGTAGGTTGTGGCTCGCTGGGCATTTTGCGACATAAAAATAAATAGTTTGTCCTGCCAGATATTCATGCCCACCCGATTATTCGGGATCAGCGTTTCCCTCCCAAGGATATATGACGTATCACTGAAATCAATCGAAAGGTGTTGCTCTTTTTTTAATTCAGACATTAGCCTGGTGATATCCACATGATCCATAAAACCATAATGCGCAATTACCCGGTAAAATCCTTCAGCTAATTTTTCTATGCTTATCCGATTCTCAAAAATTATCCTGGGAACTGGCACAATATCAATCGTTAAAATAACAATCTGCTCATGCATGACCTTATTATGCTTCAGGTTTTGTAACAAAGCGGGAGGGGTATGTTCTTGGTTACTGGTAAGATATACCGCTGTACCTGTAATCTTGTGGTATTCTTTTCCCACAAATTCAGCGACAACATGTTTAATCGTCTTTGTGTTTTTTGACATTTGAATAGAAAGAAACATCCTCCCTTTTTTCCAGGTTTTCATTATCAACAATCCTGCAAGTCCAACCAGTAGCGGAAACCATCCACCATTGGCAATTTTGGATAGGTTGGAATACAGAAAGGAAAGATCAACGGTCAGGAACAGGATCGTAATGCAGGATGATATTAAAAGTCCCCACTTCCAAATTTTGTGCATCGCAGTAAAGGCCAGCAAACTGGTGATGGTCATGGTCATAGTAACTGCTAATCCATAAGCGGAAGCCAAATTGCTGGAAGTCCGGAATCCCAGCACCACGGCGATTGTACCAACCATTAACATTGCATTGATTTGAGGAAGGTAAATTTGGCCCCGTTCGTTTTCTGAAGTGTGCCTCACTACAAAACGCGGTAAATAGCCTAACTGAATTGCCTGAAACGTCAGGGAAAATGCTCCGGAAATTACGGCCTGAGACGCAATGATGGTAGCCATGGTTGCCATTGCCACCAAAGGATATATTGCCCACGACGGAGCCATCAGATAAAAAGGATTGGAAGCGAGCATAGGATTTTCGAGCAACAATGCTCCCTGTCCAAAATAGTTAAGAACCAAACAAGGCAACACCAGGGCAAACCACGCCAAACGAATGGGAGTTTTACCAAAGTGGCCAATATCTGCATAAAGGGCTTCTCCGCCCGTTACAACAAGGAAAACCACACCCAGAATAATGAGGCCATGCCAGCCGTGGATAGCAAAAAAGTGAACAGCATAATAAGGGTTGAGCGCAAGCAGAATTTCGGGCTTTCTCATTATTACCGATACACCGAGCGCTGCTATTGTCAGGAACCAAATAATTGTTAGCGGGCCGAATACAGAACCTACAAGTGAGGTACCCCGTTTCTGAATCAGGAATAACGCAATCAAAATACCAATGGTGAGGGGAATGACAAATGGCTTGAAAAAGGGAGTAGCCACTTCAAGACCTTCAATAGCGCTCATCACCGAAATGGCAGGTGTGATAACGCCATCGCCATAGAGTAATGCCGCACCAAAAATCCCCATGGTGGTAATAATCACTATCCTCGCTCCTTTTCCCCTGGGTCTGACGAACTCCATCAACGCTAAAATTCCACCCTCACCATCATTATCGGCCCGGAGAATAATCAGTAAATACTTGATTGAAATTACGAATATCAGCGCCCAAAATACCATAGAAAGAATGCCGAAAATATTTTCAGGAGTGGTCTCTATGCGATGCGGACCATAAAAACATTCCCTGATGGCATAAAGTGGACTTGTGCCGATATCACCGTAAACGATTCCAATGGCAAGCAATGACAGGTAAAGCAATTTCTTGTTTTTCCTACTTTCTTGTTCCGGTATGGTAACAGCTTCATCAGGTTTTTTCATGTTTTCTATTTCGGCAATTATTAGCTGCTCTTTATAACATACTGTTTATTTTCCGAAAGTAATCTTAAAGTATTCATATACACTAAATTTTCAGGAAAGTTATCAGGAAGATGGAATTAGTCCTGACAGAGTTTGGAAACCTGCCAGGGCTAACGAAATTGCAAGTCTCAGGTTAATATTCAACCTCAGTCTGCCGTGGCGGGCGTTTCGGGTTGGCTTTTCTCACCATTCCCTTTGCCTCCTGCGGTGCTGGAGGTCATAATCCAGCTGGCGGAAAACTCCAATTGAGTTTTTATAATGACTGAATAAATACAGAAGGTGCAGAAATGCAATTTCCTATTTAAGCCAGAGGATTAGCAATTCTGACCAATCAGGATGGAAACAACTTTCTTAAACAAATGTTATAACTTTGTTTTAACATTTCTGATTGATTGTTATCTTTGAAGAAAATAAAAATGATAAGATATGGAAGCAATGATTATTAAAATAGGCAATTCAAAAGGGCTTATCATTCCTCAAAAAATGCTTAAAGCGTTGGGCGCAGAAAATAAAGTCACGATTGAGACTCGCGAAGGTGGTTTGTTTATTTCCCCTATCGATGAAACCCGTAAAGATTGGGCCGAATCGTTTAAAAACGCGACCAGTGAACAGGAGCCGTCGGAGGATTTATTTGAAGAGATTGAAAACGATTTTGACAAAGAAGAATGGACATGGTAAGGGTAAAACGGTTCGAGGTTTGGTTAATAGACCTAAATCCAACACAAGGCGCAGAAATTAACAAAAGTCGGCCTTGTATGGTGGTTTCGCCTGACGAAGCGAACAAATTCCTTCATACATTAATTATTGTCCCGCTTACCAGCACCTTACGCGATTATCCTACACGTGTCAATTGCACTTTTCAGAATAAGTCCGGGCAATTGGCTATTGACCAAATCAGGGCAATCGATAAATCCAGACTGATAAGCAAAATTGGGACAATGGCGGATGAAATTTCAATCGAACTTTGTGCTGTTTTGACAGAAACATTTAAATATTAAGCACACTACTTTGAATTTTTATGGTTCCCTAACTATTTCCCCAATACCTTCAATAACGTGGCATTCTCGATTTCGAGTTCGTGGAGGCGTTCTTTGGTGGCGGCTTCCAGTGTATATTTGGGCGGATTGTCGTTCACATCAATCTGGTCGGCCAATGCCCTCAGAAAATTATAGCCAAGCAGTTCGGAGATCAGTTTTAAGCGGTCGAGCTTGATCTGACCAGCCAACAACATTTTGGCGACCGAACTCGGGTGCATTCCTATTTTCGCGGCAAGGTCTGAGCTGTTCCAGCCTTTTTCTTTCAGCTTCAGCTTAATTAAGCGGATGGCTTCTGTTTCCAAGGTTTCCATGTTGAGAATTTTATTGAGTTTGATGGATATTAATCCAAATTTACAATTTTTCGGAGAAATAAAAGTGTTTACTGCACATTATCAAACATCAAACTCGTCAACTAAAGTATAGGCTATATCTTTATAAGTGTATCTTACGTGCCTGAAAGTATCGGCTGCGTATCAACAGGAATTTATTCCATAACCAAAAGTACAGGCTGCAAATCAACAAGTATTGCTTACATGCCTGAAAGTATAGGCTGCATATCTACACATGTTTATTACGTGCCTCAAAGTATAGGCTGCGCAGCATCAAGCAATAAATGCGCATTCAATTTTATGGCTGACAGATATGATGCAGTTAAGCCCGAATTCTATGTATCCGGATAAAATTCCTACTCGTGGAAATCGTTGCTTATCACCCGGAATTCCGTTCGCCGGTCGAGCATTTTGGCTATTTCCTGCTGCTCGGGTGTGAGTTTCATGATAAATTCTTCGGTGAGTTCGTCGTTTCGTTTCAGGAATTCGTATTGTTTGGCGATTGCCTTGGTTACTTTCTTTGGCCATGTTTTACCGTATCCCTTGGCTACGAGCCGGCCTGAGCTAATTCCCTTCGAAATAAGGTAATCGACCACCGATTGCGCGCGTTTCTGCGAGAGTTCGGAATTGAATTTTTCGCTGCCTACAAAGTCGGTATGTGCCATCAGTTCGATTTTAATGGACGGGTTCAATACCAGTAACTGAACCAGTGTATCGAGCGCCATTTTCGATTCTTCTGTGATTTCGTAACTTCCAAAGGCATAATTAATGTTGTTTACCTTGATAGGCTCGGTGGTTGGAGTAAGCTTAAAGTCGAAGCGAAAATCCTTGCTGTCGGCAAGACCAATGGTCGATGTTTTTACTTTGTCGTTCAGGTAACCATCTTTGAAAGCTGCAATTACATATTCAGTTTCAGGTTTCAATTTGATCTGGAAACGTCCGCCATCGGCTCGCATTTTCAGGTTGGTTCCATCGGTACCGATGATGCGAACCAAAGCGCCATCAATTTTTTGATTGGTCTCCTTGTTTGCAATTTCGCCGGTGGCACTGAATATTTTTGGTGGCAGGTAAAACGAATAGATATCGTCGCTTCGCGAGCCTTTCCGGTTGGACGAGAACAAACCTTTTTCGACCTCACCTTTAATGAATGAAATGCCAAAATCGTCGCCAGGTGAGTTGATCGGGGCTTTCATATTTTGTACGATCCACTTCTTCTCTTTTTCATCTTTGACTGCTTTAAAAATATCAAGGCCACCAAGTCCGGGATGATAGTTCGATGAAAAGTACAATTCGCCGTTATCACGGATGTATGGGAACATTTCGTCGCCTGGGGTATTGATTTCGGGACCAAGGTTTTCAGGTTTATCAAATTTACCGCCGCCTTTGTCTTTTGCCATCCAAATATCTTTTCCACCATAACCTCCCATGCGATCGGATACGAAATAGAGGGTTGTTCCATCCTCACTCAACGAGGGTTGTGCTGCAATCAGGCTATCGCCTACTAACTCAATGAGTGTTGGTTCAGACCATTCGCCCCTCGACTGGCTGGCTGCATATAATTCGGCTCCCAGGTCTTTGGTCTTGTCGAACCGGCAACGGGTAAAGATGATCTGATCGCCGTTGGCTGAGAGTGTGGCAGCACCTTCGTCGCTGGTTGTATTGATAAGATTATTTTCTTCAAGGAGTTTGGGCTTTTCCCATTTCTGTTTCTGGACTTCGAATTTGCTTGTAAATAAATCGGAATAACGGGTTCCGGTAATATTGCTTATGCGTTTGCCGGTTACCAAATCGCGTGAGGAGGTAAATATAACTTCATTGTCACGTCCTCCAACAAAAACAGGACAATAATCACTGCCCTTCGAATTCAGTTCGCCCACGGCATTCACCACATACCTGCTTGGTTTATCCAACCAACCTTTCGCGAACTTGCATGATTCCAGTCCGTTTTTGGCCAGTTGGTCGTCAGGTTTTACACCCAGATATGTTTGATACCAGAGAATTGCATCTTCATATTTCTGTGTTGCCTTTAAGCAATCGGCATAATGTAACATGCACAATGGTTCTGCATAATTTCGTCTGATGGCATTTTTATACCAGACCGCAGCCTTTAAAAAATCGCTTAACTTGTAATACGATTCTCCAATGCGGTAAGCAATTTCAGCTTTTTCATTGCCAAGTTTCTGGCTTCGGTAAGCTTTTCTGTATTTTTGAATTGCATTGTAATGTTCGCCAATCTCATAAGATACCTGACCGGAATGCATAGACCTCTGTCCGGAACAGGAGCCAAGTAAAACAACCAACGAAATCAGGAATATTTGTAGGAAAATCGGGTTCTTCATTTTAAAGTCAACGTTTCGCGGTAAAAGTAACCAATTTAAGTACATTCTGAAAAACGGAAAAGGTTTATTTAAAGTATGACAAGATGTCAAAAAAAAAGCTCCCGCATTAACAGAAGCATTTTTCTAAATATTTAACCAGTTCAACTCAAGCTCAAACAACCACCTTTTTCCCTTTATTAAATTTCGATTTTTTGATCGATTCCTTGCGGGTTAGAAGCATTGGAATGGCAACTCCTGTTCCGAGTGAGATCAGGACAAACATCATTTTTGCGCCGTTATTGACCGTTTCAATCAGCGTTTGAAGATAGGCATCGGTATTTTCGATGGTAGTAAGTGCAATCAGTCCGAGCATCATTTTATAAGCGAAAAACCCTGGAACCATTGGAATTACAGACGGAATGGAAAAAACCAGCGGCGGGCTTTTCCGAAGATGTGCCATTTTAATGCTAATGATTCCAATAACTGTTGCACCCAAAAATGAAGCAAAAACAATCCCGGTTTCAAAATGCATGGCTGAGAATTTTATCAATCCACCAATTGCTCCAAGACCCCAAATGGCAAAAATTGTCCGTCGCGGAACATTGAAAAGAATGGCAAACCCAATGGCAGCAAAGCCTGCCCAGATACTTTTCGTAATTATTTCAAGTATTATCAATATCATGTCAAAAGTTTAAAATCATTCTTACTGCAAAAAGACCCATAGCAATTGAAAAGGCAATCATCAATCCATTGATGGCCCGAACTATTCCGTTTTGGATATTCCCATCCATCAGGTCGGTTACTGAATTAATAAGTGGGACTCCCGGAACCAGAAAAAGTACTGATGTGGCAAATGCTTTGTCAGGATCGGCACCAATATGAAAATGTTCGGCCAAACCGGCAAAGAGGGACGCAGTAAAAGCGGCAAAGAATACACACAAGTATGGATTAAATTTCAACTTCATGGCTTCTTGTCTGATAAACAGACCTGCAACTGTAGCCAAAAAGGCAACCATCATTTCGATGTATCCTCCCCCAAAAATGCGGCAAAAAGATGCTCCGGCGAGTCCTACCAAACCTAGAACAACCAGACGGGGATAATGTGGGAGTGCTTTCAACCGCTGAAGTTCTTCTGAAATCTGCTCAACAGTCCAATTTTCCTCCATCACATTCCAGCTTAAATGACTGATTCCACTTACAATCCTGAAATTTACACCATGAGGAGAAATACGCTTCATTCGGCTGAAGAAATGCTGTTGATCTTTTTCAATGATGGTAAGCATCAATGCCCGTTGGGTAATCAAGAGTTCGATTCCATAGCCCAATCCTCTGGCAGTGCGTTCCATGGTAATCCTGGTCCTGTTTGTACTGGCACCCGAACTCATAAGCAAGGAGCCAATTTCTAGCAGAATATTGCCAACCGACTGGGCATCTTCTTTTAATATCTTCATTTTCAGAGTTTCTGATATTTTTTTTCAATGGAGGTGCAAAAATAGTAGTTTCATTTTTTACTGGTTACACCTGAATCTGTTAATACTGATAATTGAACGAAAAGTTCACATTGAAGGGTGGAAAAGTCGAAAGTGTTTTTTAAACCTAAAGCCTTTGAGCTTGTTATTCAGGAACAAAACAAGGACACACATGCCTAAAGCAGAAGAATACAAGAATAAACAGCATGAACTTATTGAAGTTATTTTAACCAGCAACCTGGAAATATCGCCGGGTGTACATTTGATTTCATGGAAACGGACAGAGGCATTTCAGCCTGGGCAGGTGGTGAAAATAACTGTTGACAATGATGTAATTCCGCGTATTTACAGCGTCTGTAGCGGAAACGACGAAAATGAAATCCGGGTTCTTTTTAACATCAAAGAAGATGGGATTTTGACACCCCGCCTGGCGGGTCTTATTTCTGGAATGAAAATCATGGCCACCAAACCTTATGGTAGTTTCAAAGACAATAAAAAACCGGCATGGTGGATCGCCACCGGTACCGGAATCGCTCCATTTTACAGCATGTTTCGTTCCGGGATTTCAGAAAATAAAACCTTGATTCATGGTGTCCGGAATCTTAACCAGTTTTATTTTGAGGATGAACTGGAATGGGCAATGGGCGAACGATATGTTCGTTGCTGTGCGCATGAGCAATCGTGTAATGTATTTCCGGGACGGGTAACCCAGTACCTGAACGAAATAAATGATCTGCCAACCAATATTAACTATTATATTTGCGGCAAAGCACTGATGGTGGTCGAAGTACGTGATTTGCTTATTTCACGCGGCGTTCCGTACGAAAACATCCTTGCTGAAATCTATTTTTAGCCTTTTTACTTTTACCTTTTGCCTTGATATGAAAGTAGCTCTTTTCGGAAAAACGCTCAATGAACTGACCGCTTTAGCGATTGAAAATGGTTTGCCAAAGTTTGCCGGCAAACAAATGGCTGAATGGCTTTATCAGAAAGACATCTGTTCGATTGAAGAAATGACCAACCTTTCGAAAAAGGCGCGGGAATTACTGAGTAGCAAATACGAATTCGGGCTGGTTGATTCGACCAAAGTTCAGGAAAGTATTGATGGAACCAAAAAGTATCTTTTTCCAACTGTTCAGGGAAAATTCATTGAAACGGCGATGATTCCCGATGATGATCGCAAAACGGTTTGTGTTTCATCGCAGGTTGGTTGCAAAATGGGCTGTTTGTTTTGCATGACGGGCAAACAGGGTTTCCAGGGGCAATTAACTGCCGGCGAAATCGTAAACCAGATCAGGAATATTCCTGAATGGCACGAAATCACCAACATTGTTTACATGGGAATGGGCGAGCCGTTTGACAACCTGGATGAGGTATTGAAAAGCCTTGAAATACTGACTTCGGAATGGGGTTTTGCCATGAGTCCACGCCGGATTACAGTTTCAACCATTGGAATTGTACCGGGAATGCTCACTTTCCTCGAAAAATCTGAAGCTCATCTGGCAGTGAGTATGCACACACCATTTGACGACGAACGCCAGAAACTGATGCCAGTACAAATTGCCTATCCGCTGGAAGAAGTGATTCGGGAAATAAAAAGCTGGGACTTTGGCCGTCAGCGCCGAATTTCGTTCGAATACATTGTATTTAAAGGTCTGAACGATTCGCCACGACATGTTCAGGAATTAAGCAAAATTCTGAATGGCGTCAAATGTCGCATTAACCTGATCCGGTTTCACCCAATTCCGGATACCCCGCTCGAAGGAACCGATGAAAATACACTTCAGAAATTCAAAGATCAACTCAACGACAAAGGCATTTTAACTACCATCCGCGCCAGTCGCGGATTGGATATTTATGCAGCATGCGGGTTGCTATCGACGAAGGAGATGATAGGGTAAGGGGCAAATTTCCAGTTATATCCGTCCTGGGCAATTGGTTACTGATCTTTATTTAGGCTAGTTAAATGCGGCTAATGCCAAGTCTTTCTGGGTGCAGTAATTTTTAATTTCATCTACCGTTTTACCATCAGGGAAGGAAAAATTTACCCAATCATCACCTGATCTTTTTCCCGTCCAAAATATTTCCTCCGATGCAGGAAACTTGTCAAGCAATATTTTAAGCGAATCTTTGCCGATTACTGAGACTTTATTTGTAACGACCTCACTGTATGACTTTGCCCTGTTGGTTCCAACCAGGATTGAATAATTCCAGTCATTCCCATTCAGCCAGCTATACAATTCCCATCCTTTCATTGAATGAGTAAATGAGATGGCATCAAGTTTCGATTTTTTCTGAATTAGTAAAGTAATCACCAAATCTGCGGGTTTCGACTCTCCGCTTATTTTAGGATAGGGTTTAGCATCTACGATTTGAATTGTAAATCCCTCAGGTTGTTTCTCCATGTCTTTGATTACAGTATGAAGTTCGATCGCAGTTGGTGTTTTGTTGGCGGTCCATTCACCTTTCAGGGAAACTTCGCCCGACCAAAAACACATTGCTCCATCAGGACAACGGGAATCACCAATATCACTGATTTGTAAAGTGTATTGTCCGTCTGATGATGTATAGAGCTGATTGATTCGGAAGGATGATTCCTTGCCAATCGTAAATGTTGGATATACTACAATGTCTTGACATCCCATTCCGGCGAAAAGGAAGAAAACAAGAAGGTATTTTATTGCAGAAAGTGTTTTCATTCAATTTGGTTTTTTTGATTTAAGACGGAATCCATCATGTTTTAGTTGCGTAAAGCTAATGAAAACTTTTGTTCAAAGTGACTGAGAACCAAAGTGACAAAGTAAGGAATGTGATTTAAAACCCAGGCGTTTTGTCACTTTGGTACTTTGTTACTTACTTTGCAACGTTTATATAAGATAAAGCCTGTGAAGATCGGAAATATTGATTTGGGAGAGATGCCGCTGTTTCTGGCGCCGATGGAAGATGTAACATATAAGTCGTTTCGGTACATGTGCAAAAAGTACGGTGCCGATGTGATGTACACCGAGTTTGTTTCGTCGGAAGCGCTGATCCGCGACATCGAGAAGACCAAGCAAAAAATGACACTGTTCGATTTCGACCGCCCTGTTGCTATCCAGATTTATGGCCACGACATCGACTCAATGGTTGGAGCCGCTAAAGTAGCCGAAGAATCGCAGCCTGATTTTATTGACATCAATTATGGCTGTCCGATGAAGAAAATTATTCGTCATGGTGCCGGTGCTGGTATGTTGCTTGATCCGGATAAAATGCAGCGAATGACCGAAGCAATTGTGAAAGCTGTGAAAATACCGGTGACTGCCAAAACCCGCTTGGGATGGGACGAAGACAACAAAATTATTGTCGATGTAGCCGAACGCTTGCAGGATGCCGGAGTTGTTGCGTTAGCCATTCATGGCAGAACCCGCAGCCAGTTATATACCGGCGAGGCTGACTGGACTTTGATTGGCGACGTGAAAAACAATCCTCGTATGCGCATTCCAATCATTGGAAACGGCGACATCAACGGGCCAGAGAAAGCCAAAGCATTTCTGGAGCAAACCGGTGTGGATGCGCTGATGATTGGCCGGGGATCGATTGGTCGCCCATGGATTTTCAGCGAAGTAAAACATTACCTGAAAACAGGAGAATTGCTCCCACCGCCAACTGTTTCTGACGTGGTTCAGAATGTTCGCGACCAGTTAAATATGTCGATTGAGTGGAAGGACAATGTTCGCAGCGGTATTTTGATGATGCGTCGCCATTTTGCCAAATATTTTCCGACTTTGCCCAATTTCCGCGAGCACCGTATCCTGTTGTTGCAGGCCGAAACCCTTGAGAACGTTCAGGAAGCATTGACCTTAATTGAAGAGTTGTATGGTGAAGTTCGGGTGGACTATGCGAATGTAAGCCTAAAATAACGATGAAAAAACTTAGAGCAATAGAAATAGGAGCAAATCTTTGGGGCCTTTTTGCTGATGAAATAAAATCGGCCAAATTCAGGAAGCATTATTCGGATGCTTCGTTTTGGGACAAACTGAAAAGGGTTGCAAAACTGGCTGGAATGAAAGTGGTATATCCCGCGCTACTGTTGCAATACATGATGAAATCGGACGACGTGTCGCTGAAGACCAAACTCATCATTTCGGCAGCTTTGGGTTATTTTATTTTGCCAATCGACTTTATTCCTGATTTTGCCCCACTAATTGGGTTTGCAGACGATCTGGGCGTTTTGTTACTGATCCTTCGTCAAATGGCTGTTCACATTACTCCTGAAATCAGGAAGAATGCCCGCGAACACTTACAAAAATGGTTTGGCGAAACCGATGAGGCAAAGCTTGATCATCTTGAACAGGAGTTTGCAAAAAGGTAAGGAAATGTTAATTCACCCTGTCGTATCTTCGATGTACTGGAAGGTTAATTTTTACATACGGGCTCAAAACGCCAGACTTCCGTATGTAAAAGCTCTTAAATACGGAAGTAAAATCCCAGACTTCCGTATGTATAAAATCGTACCTCATTGTAGTAACTTATTGTTTTTGAGCCTTGGTGGCAGAAAATTGTTTTGGAAAGAACTCGAGCCTTTTATTTTTGCCAAACGGCCTGAAAATATCCGCCACTCTGCGACATACGGCGGTTTGCTTCAAATGCGTCCGATTCTTTAATCAGCTTAAATCCGTTCAACATTTCATTGTAATCGCTGAATTTAATCGGATTTACAACCCCCGAACTTTTGGAACTTTCCTTTCCGTTTCGGGCCTGCAACAAAAAGACGGATTGGCAATTGTCTTTGATGTAACTCAGGTAATTCTTTACAATTTCAGGTTCCATTTCACCAAAGCTGGCACCGTTCCAGAACACATCAAATTTGAAAGTTTTGAGCAACGGGAACATCCAGTTTCCAAAGAAATGAACCTTTCCTTTCTCAATCACAGAATTTAAATCGGAGGCATGGATGGTCAGATCTGATTTTACCACATTTTTTTCTCCCAAAACCTTTGAAAGGTATTGTTCGCATAGGTATAACGGAGCAGGTAAATCAAAACAAAGTATGGTTAATCCAGGAAATAGTTTTTTCAATATTTCAACCTGAAACCCTGATCCAGAGCCTAATTCAACAATGGTTTCATCGCCTTTCAGGTTTAAATATTGTTGTGCAAAGCAATACCGGATATAGAAATTCAGGAATTGCATGGTGTATTTTTTATCCTTCATTTCGAACAAATCGGCAGGATTTCCGAAGGTGCTTGCTTCAATTTCAGTAATTGATTTTGTGTTGGCAAGTTGCCCCTGAAGGATACAATGGTTAAATGCCATCTCTCTGATGTCACTTAAACGCAGCGAATATGGCAATGTGGCTTTATTGGTAATGAATAGTTTCCGGATGATTTTCTTTATGAGTTTGGTGTGAAACGGCATGTTGATACTGTAATTGTAAACCGATTCACAAAATCCGAAAGTGCCAAATATTGGATATTTTCCACTTCTTAGTTGTTCAATATCAGCACTTTTTATTTCGTTGGCAATCTTGTCTTCATAAGCTTTCCAGTATCTTCCGGCCTGAAAGATCTCCGGTGCCTTTTCATATTCTTTTATTAGTCGATCCAGATTTTGCATTTTCTTCAAATTATATATTTCAATTCACAAGTTTAGGTTTCAAAGGTAAAGTTTTTACATTCAGATTTGGATTCGATTGATGGCGATTTACTGATTCGCCATTGATGATGGTTTTGTACACAACACATATTATTTCAGTAAAAAGGGTTCTTCTGCCTGACCAGAAAAACCCTTTTCAAAAATATTATTTTACAAACACATCAATCCAGCTTTAGAATAGCTAAAAAAGCATTTTGCGGAACTTCAACATTTCCAATCTGTTTCATCCGTTTCTTGCCTTTTTTCTGCTTTTCGAGCAGCTTGCGTTTACGGGTAATATCGCCTCCATAACATTTGGCTGTTACATCTTTTCTTACTGCTTTCACTGTTTCGCGGGAAATGATTTTTGCACCAATGGCGGCTTGTATGGCAATATCAAACTGTTGGCGTGGAATAAGTTCTTTCAGCTTTTCGCACATGCGTTTCCCGAAATTGTAGGCATTGCTTACATGAATCAGTGTTGACAAAGCATCAACCATTTCTCCGTTCAGCAAAATGTCGAGACGAACCAGTTTAGCCGGGCGGAAATCGAGCACATGATAATCGAACGAAGCATATCCTTTCGAAATACTCTTGAGTTTGTCGTAGAAATCGAACACAATCTCGCCCAGCGGAAGGTCAAACATCAGTTCAACACGATCGGTGGTTAGATATTCCTGTTTAATCAGTGTTCCACGTTTTTCGAGGCACAAAGTCATGATTGTCCCGATATAATCTGAAGCGGTGATTATATTAGCACGAATAAACGGCTCGTCAATGTCGTCAATCGTAGTCGCTGCCGGAAGTCCTGATGGATTATAAACATTAATGGTTTCGCCTTTCGTTGTATGCACATGGTACAAAACGTTGGGAACGGTTGTGATCACATTCATGTCGTATTCACGGTCTAATCGTTCCTGAACAATTTCCATGTGCAGCAATCCAAGGAAGCCGCAACGGAACCCGAACCCAAGTGCTGCCGATGATTCTGGCTCGTAAGTGAGCGACGCATCATTGAGCTGAAGTTTTTCCATCGAACTGCGAAGATCTTCATAATCTTCGGAATCAATCGGATAAACTCCGGCAAAAACCATGGGCTTTACTTCTTCGAAACCGGCGATTGCCTTGTCGCATGGCGCTTTAACGTGGGTAATTGTATCTCCGACTTTTACTTCGCGGGCGGTTTTAATTCCACAAATAATATATCCAACATCGCCAGCTTTCATCTCTGGACGTTCAAACATACCGAGCTTCAGTACACCTACTTCATCGGCCAGGTATTCTTTCGATGCATTTACGAACTTCACCATATCGCCCTTGCGAATCACTCCATTCACCACCTTGAAATAGGCGATTACTCCTCTGAACTGATTAAATACTGAGTCGAAAATCAGCGCCTGAAGAGGTGCGTCAACCGAACCTTGCGGCTCAGGAATGACGGTCACGATGCGTTCAAGTATTTCTTCAATGCCAAGACCTGTTTTTCCACTGGCACGAATAATATCTGTTCGTTTGCAGCCTATTAACCCGATAATTTGATCTTCAACGACTTCGGGCATGGCATTGTCCAGGTCCATTTTATTCAGGATTGGGATAATTTCCAAATCGTGTTCAATGGCCAGATAAAGATTCGATATGGTTTGAGCCTGAATGCCCTGGGTTGAATCGATGATGAGCAATGCGCCTTCACATGCTGCGATCGAACGCGAAACTTCGTACGAAAAGTCAACATGCCCCGGAGTATCAATCAGATTCAGGGTGTAAACTTGTTCATTGTAGGTGTATTGCATCTGAATAGCGTGGCTCTTAATTGTAATTCCACGTTCCTGTTCAAGATCCATACTGTCGAGAACCTGGGCTTTCATAGCCCTGCCATCAACAGTTTTTGTATATTCAAGCAGCCTGTCGGCCAATGTACTTTTACCGTGATCGATGTGTGCAATGATACAGAAATTACGTATGTACTTCATTCCTAAATTGTCTAAAAACCTTATTAATCAATTACTCCAGTCGTATTTTGGCGCAAAGATATCTAAATTTCGTGAATGACAATCAGCAAGGTCGCAATCCAATCCGATGGGTTTTGAAAACCTTTCATGTTTCCAGGGTAGTAATAATTATCTGTCATTTTCCGTTTCAGACTGAATATGCCTACCTTTGGAACTTTCAAAAAAAGCAAACTGAATGAAGCGATTTTTATATCTGATTTGTATTCTGACTGTTGCAATGGCTTGTAAAGAGGTATTTGAACCGCCGCCTCAGGCCTTACTTCAAGCTACTTTCTACAATTCATCGACCAAATTAGCAATGAGTTCTCTGGTTTTGGCTCAGGGAGTCGGCATTGACAGTCCTGTGTTTCGTGATTCGGTCAGGTTCAATATGTTGTTCCCATTGACCATAAAAGACACAACTCGTTACATTATTTGGCTTGATTCGAAATCAGACTCTATTACATTCATTCACGAAACAAAACAAAAGTATGCATCGATGGAAACTGGATTCTATTATGAATATAAATTACGCTCGGTCAGGTTCACAAAAAACAGGATTGATTCCATCAAAATAGTTGACAGCCTTATAACCACAAAATGGAATGAAAATATTAAGCTTTATATTAAGCCTTAGCCTGTTGACGGCGATTTGTTACGGACAGCCTGAGCAGAAAAAAAAATACAAACCAAAGCGGACCGACAATTATATCCACATGGGTGGTATTCGTTTTGGGATGGATGTAACCCGTCCGTTTCAAAATTACTGGACAAAGGGAAACCGTTATGGCACCGAATTTTCGGCCGATATGGAACTTTGGCCCAATTTGTATCCGGTTTTTGAAACAGGATATGATGTGATGAAAATCAAGACCGACTATGTCGATTATGCTGGCAATGGAAGCTATTCGCGTGTTGGAATCGATTATAATTTTCTTCAGGCTCAAACAAAAAAAGATAAAGACATTTTTTATATGGGGCTGAGGTATGGTTTTACATTGGCCAGACAACAAGTCAATCAGTATAAAATCGATTCATATTGGGGAGCAATAACCGGAGACTTTGGCAATCAGAGTTACTTTGCACATTGGGCCGAATTCGTGCTGGGAATCAAAGGTGAGATCTTTCACAATTTCTATATGGGTTGGACCATCAGAGGGAAATTTAAACTCAATAACAAAGACCTGAAAATGCCACCTATCTATTTTATTCCGGGATATGGGAAAGGGGAGAAAGGATTTAATCTTGATTTTACCTATTCAGTTTACTACAACATACCGTGGGATTTCCGCAAATCGGTTGGTGTGAGTAAAAAGGTTGTTGCAAAGCAGGTGAAGGTAAAGTGAAAAAGTGGATAGTATCGATGAATAGAATTTGATTCATCGAGGTGAAAATTACAATTTCTTAATGGATTTACATATAACAAAAATGATCAGCCAAGGCTGATCATTTTTGTTATATGTAAATAAAACTCACTATTTTGCTGGAACTGGTATTTGTGCTGGAGCTGGAGCTGGAGCTGGAGCTGGTTTTGCACCACAGCAAGATTTTTTTGCATCTTTAGCACAATCTTTTGCTTTTGCGCAACATTCTTTTTTATCTTTTTTTGTTGTGTCTTTAGTCCCAGCTGTTACTGTTGAAGCAGCCAAACCCATGGTGAAAGCCACTGCCAAAATCATTGCTAATCTTTTCATGATATAAAATTTTTATTGGTTATTAATAAATTCTGCTGCAAGCTAAATACTTTTCAATGAACGTCAAATAGCATTAACAAATATTTGGAATTAATTTACATAAATTATGAATTAAATCCTCAGCAATACATGTCGCGCTTGCCCTTTTTTACTTTTTCGAGCAACAAGAATGCACGTTCGCGGGCAATTCCTTCCATCGAATTGATTACATCATCAATAAGGTCTTCTCCTATCAGCCGAGTTTCATACGAAGCATAATCCATAAGGTATTCCATGAAAGTTGAAATGGCATTGGGATTACAGTGGCTTTTAATATTACCTGGCTTTGCCATGTCCATAAAATCAAGCCCGGTTCGTCCAAGCCGGTGACAACTATTGCAAAACGAGGGAATATAACCCATTTCTGCGATGTCGCGGACAACTTCATCGAGCGAACGATGATCTCCTAAAGAGCATTCGCTCCCTTCTTCTCCGTGAACGCTATCGGAGATTTCACCAGGATTGGTGCGACTTCCGGCTGAAATCTGAGAAACCCCAAGTGCATAAGTTTCCCGCCGCATCTGTGCAGTTTCGCGGGTTGACAAAATGATGCCGGTATAAGGAACTGCCAGACGAAGGATAGCAACAATTTTACGAAAATCGAGATCAGAAACAGCAAAAGGGGGATGAGAAGCGATTTCAGAACCGGTGGCAGGTTCAAGGCGGGGAACACTGATGGTGTGTGGGCCGACACCGAAAACAACTTCAAGTTCCCTGATGTGTTGCATCAAAGCAAGCAATTCGAAACGAAAATTGTACAAGCCAAAAAGTACGCCTGTTCCTACATTTTGAATACCTGCTTCCATTGCACGGTGAAGCGCAGTAATCCTGTAATTGTAATCTCTTTTTTTTCCTCCAAGATGAACTTTATCGTAGGTTTCCTGATGGTAGGTTTCCTGAAAAAGCTGATATGATCCGATTTTTGCATCGCGCAACAATTTAAACTCCGCAATTTCGAGCGGGGCAATGTTCACATTTACCCTGCGGATTTCTCCTTCACCTACCTTGGCCTGGTATGTTGAGGCGATGGAATCAATCACATATTGAAAATCGTCGTTGGGATAAGATTCACCGGCAACGAGCAATACTCTTTTATGACCTTGCCTGATCAATAATTCTGTTTTGTGAACTATTTCGGGCTGAGTAAGCGACCGCCGAACTATTAAGTCGTTTTTTGACCTGAATGCACAATAGCTGCATTCGTTGGAACAGATATTGGAAACATAAAGCGGAGCAAATATGACAAGCCGTTTGCCGTATATTTTTTCCTTTATGTGATTGGCAGTCTCGAAAAGCTCGAAAAGTTGCATCGGATCAATGATGTTGGTGAGTACAGCCACATCTTCCAGATCCAAACCCTTCATTTCTTTTGATTTATCGAGTACATAACGGACTTTTGCCCGATCAGGTTTTTTGTTCTGATCCAATATGCGGTTAATTTCTTCCTCGTTTATAAATTGAGAATAATTGGTACTCATCAGTTTCTGTTATATAATTCATTTGCTGCCATCACTACTTATCTGGATAATCACCTCAATATCAGCAAATAAATTGCCTATATTTCAATGCCAGCCCAGACTTATTTTTGAAAATTCATTCAACCAAAGATAACATTCAATCATTAAAAATGGTTGAATATTATTCCGAATATTGTAATATACTTGCATTAAATTCAGCCATAATCCGAAACTATCAACATGCATGAAATTCTGATACGTCAGTTCTCCATTATAAGTGTATCACTTCTGAACTTAGCCATAACCGTCTGGTATTGTTGGTTAACTTACAGACAAAGGATCAAACCGGCACTTGCAATGTGGATTTTTTTCACAATAGCAGTAGCAATCAGCCTGACAACTTACATGGAATCAGATAATTTCAGTTTATTCGACAATATTTTGAATACCACCGATCTGGCATTAACGGTATTTGTTTCTGTGGCTATTTATCTTTTTGGCGACCACACTACCCGCTTTAGCCGTTTCGATAAGGGTTGTCTCGTGGCAGTAATGGTGATTTTACTCTTCTGGTTTATCACCAAAAATCATATAGTCACTCACGCCCTGACGCAAGGCATACTGGTGATTGCTTATTTCCCAGTGGTCAGTCGGTTATGGAAGACAAGAAAGAATAGCGAGTCTTTTGTTATTTGGGCAGGTATGTTGCTGGCTCCCATACTTTCATTATTGTCGAGCAAAGGATTGCTGGCAACCATTTATTCGGTCAGGGCAATTATTTGCATTGTGGTGTTGATGTTGTTGATGCTACGGGTTGAATTCCTTGCGAAAAAGCAAGAAGATAGAATTTAAACGCATTAGTATCAATTAATTACAGGACTTGCTGAATAATACATTTTCAGTAGCTGATATTTAGTTGAATTTCGCTTCCTTCAAATTTGTGTGAACCCAAAATAAATCTAATTTTGTGCATCACACTCTAAAAGCCCCCTTCTATGACTGTTGAAAAAACTGTTGGTGAAAAAATCAAGCAAATTCGTGAACTGAAAAAGGTCAGCCTTGATGAGCTGTCTCAACGAAGTGGAATGGATATCACCATCCTTCAGAAAATTGAATTGGAAAAAAATATTCCGTCATTGGCTCCCCTGATTAAAATTGCCCGTGCATTGGGCGTTCGTCTTGGTACTTTTCTCGACGACAGTGATTCTTATGGTCCTGTAGTTGTGCGTTCCGGCGATTATCACAAAGGAGTTCGATTTACTTCACAGTCAAGTGAATCGCGCGAACATTTGAATTTTTTCTCCCTGGCTTTTGACAAAGCCGGAAGAAATATGGAGCCATTTATTGTTGACATTGAACCCGGACTTCAATCAGATTATATGCTTTCGTCGCACGAAGGCGAAGAATTTATTTATGTACTCGAAGGTGATATTGAGATCAACTACGGAAAAGAAATTTACCAACTATCCAAGGGCGACAGCATTTATCTCGATTCTATTGTTTTACACAATGTTCATGCAGGCAACAATAGTTCTGCCAGAATTCTGGCTGTTGTTTATGCTCCTTTTTAAATTTTCATCCTGAAAATCTGAATTCATCATGCAGTTACTTGATTTTACGTTTGGCGAATTATTAGAAAAGTACGCCCTCGAAACACCCAACAGGGAGTTTATGGTATATGCTGACCGGAATTTACGTTTCACGTATTCACAGTTTAATGATCGGGTTGATCAGCTGGCCAAAGGTTTGCTATACATTGGTGTCAATCAGGGTGATAAGGTGGGGATTTGGGCCAATAATGTGCCCGACTGGCTTACCTTTATGTTCGCAACAGCAAAGATCGGAGCAATTCTGGTTACAATTAATACCAATTATAAATCTTCGGAACTGGAGTACCTGCTCAGAAACGCTGACATTCATACTCTTTGCATGGTTGACGGATTTCGCGACAGCGATTATGTGAATATGATGTTTGATCTGGTTCCCGAATTAAAAAACAGTCAGCGCGGTAACCTGAAAAGCGAAAAATTTCCTGAACTTAAAAATGTCATCTTTATCGGGCCACAAAAGCATCGCGGAATGTACAACACCGCCGAACTTATATTGCTTGGCAGTCATATTGATGACTTTGAACTGGAGCAAATTAAGGAAACCATCAATTGTCACGATGTGGTCAACATGCAATATACTTCCGGGACTACCGGTTTCCCAAAAGGCGTGATGCTGACTCATCACAATATACTGAACAATGGTTATGCCGCAGGTGAATGTATGAGATTTACAGCTAACGAGCGGCTACTTGTTTGTGTTCCTCTGTTTCATTGTTTCGGCTGTGTTTTAGCTCTTTGCGCGGTAATAACTCATGGAGCAACAATGGTGATGGTCGAAGATTTTGATCCGTTGATGGTTCTGGCTTCAGTTGAAAAAGAAAAATGTACCGCTTTGTACGGTGTTCCAACTATGTTTATTGCCGAGTTGAATCACCCCATGTTCAGCATGTTCGATTTAAGCTCGCTTCGCACTGGTATCATGGCAGGTTCACTTTGTCCGATTGAAACAATGAACCAGGTGATGCAAAAAATGAACATGAAGGATATTATTATAGTGTATGGTCTTACCGAAACCTCGCCTGGAATGACTGCCACACGTACCCATAATTCTCCTGAAGTGCGTGCCACTACTGTTGGTTTTGAATTTCCCAATGTTGAGGTTAAAATCGTGAATCCTGAAACAGGCGAAGATAGTCCTGTTGGAGAGCAGGGCGAAATTTGCTGTCGTGGATACAACCTGATGAAAGGTTATTACAAAAATCCGGAAGCCACCGCAAAAACCATCGACAAGGATGGATGGCTGCACTCAGGCGATCTGGCAGTAAAAACAGAGGATGGTTTTTATCGCATCACCGGTCGGATCAAAGACATGATCATTCGGGGAGGAGAGAACATTTATCCGCGTGAAATTGAAAACTTCATTTACAACATGCCTGAAGTGGAGGCAATTGAGGTTGCAGGCGTTCCCAGTAAAAAATATGGCGAAGAAGTTGGGGCATTTATCAAACTTAAAGCGGGAAAGAATTTATCGGAAGAAGAAGTGCAGGAATTTTGCCGTGGAAAGATTGCACGGTATAAAATTCCAAAGTATATTTTCTTTGTGGATAGTTTTCCGATGACTGCAAGCGGAAAAATTCAAAAATATAAACTTCGGGAACTAAGCCTGAAATTGCTTGCAAAGAAAGGAATTGAAGTGATTTAGTAATAAATATAATCATCCGGAGTATTCAGTATGCATTCCGAGAAAACGCATTGTGAAGGTAACACCGAATGGCATTAATATTATATTTATTAATATATCCAATGAACCTTTTTTATAACTGAAGAGTTTAATTAATGAACTACTCAGAAACCCACGGGGTTTTGTTTTAAGTTTGTAGATATAGCCGAACATTGTAACTGTATAATAAATTTTTACTTAATCGTCCTTATTTTTTTACGGAAAAGTCTTTTTCTGAATATTTGATTCTATTTTTACATGCTAAATTAGTATCATGAAAAGAATTTTAGTTGCCGAAGACAATAGACTAATACAGCAAACCATTGCTCGCAAGCTAATTAAGGATGGATTTGAAGTTATTACTGTTAATGATGGGAAAGCATGTCTTGAAAAACTGGAAAGCAACGAGGTTGACCTTTTAATTACTGATTTGTTCATGCCCTTTGTTAATGGTCACGAAGTTATTTCTACTATCCGAAATGAATGGAAAAAACAATTGCCAATTATGGTCCTTTCAGCTGCCGGATCAGAAGAGACTGTACTGAAAGCCTTTGAATTGGGAGCTGACGATTATATGGTAAAACCTTTCAGCTTAGGAGAACTGACCGTCAGAGTTAAAAAACTACTACTTCTCCGGCGATAGAACAACATCTTCAATTATATGGTTTTTTTCGATAAATTGCATCGAATTTACCATTGAGATACATTAGGTGAAACAAACCTTACATATTTTTGTTGTTTTCTGCTGTTTTCAGGGTTTTTTGAGTTTAACTTGCTTATTAAATGACAGTTATGCAGCTTGTGCTACTACATCAAAAAGCTGCCCGAATTCTTTACCCATAATACTACCCGATTCAGGAAAAGAGAATTCCGAAAAAGTAAGAAAACCGGCGAAAGCTTTTGCTGCAAAGGAAAAGAAAGCAAATATTTCTTCATCGTTAACAAATTCTGTTTCATCAGAAAGAATATCAACGGTCAAATCTGATCCTTCACAAATTGGAAAGAAACAAGATCAGGAGATCCAGAAACCGTTGGAAAAGTATAAAGTATGGGAGAAGCTTATCGGTTGGAAAAGCCTGAGAAATATTGAAATCAAGGTGATCGAGGGCGCAAAACCATATTTGCCACGGTCTATTATTCCACTTTATATAAGGATGATTGACAGGGCGATACGGTTTCCGGTTATTTTGTTTTTCATGATGCTAATTTTCTTGTTCATTCTGAATGCCATACTTATTATGGTTATTTTGGAGGTAAGTAATACTCTCAAAAATCAGATAGAACGTTATAACGAACTTTATCAGCAGATGTATGAGCGTGCTTTGACTGGCTTTTTATTTCAGGAATACGACATAGAAACAGCAGTTTCCCGGATGAAAAAAATTCATCGTCGCCGAAATCGAAAAATATTTGTTTCTGTTCTTTTCAATTTTCAGAAAAACCTAAGCGGGGATTCTGACCAGAAAATTCTCGAAATATTTTTCAGGCTTAAACTGAATGAAGATGCCATAAAAAAAACGAAATCGCATTCATTCTATCGTCAAATAGTCGGATTACGCGAATTGACAAATCTCTATCCTTCAGGTGCTTTGCCAATTGTAGAATCACATATTAATGACAACAATGACGAGCTAAGGGCTGAAGCGCAAACTTCGTATGTGAGGTTGGATTTCGAAGAGCCGTTCAGTTTCATGAGAAATCTAAGAAAGCCATATACCAGATGGACACAATTAACAGCGTTTTATATATTCAAACTGCACAAGCTTCCTGCACCTAGTTTTTCAGAATACCTTCAATCTGATTTGTATAATATTCAAAATTTCAGCCTGCGAATGATTACCCATTTTCAGCAAAAGGAAAATGCCGGTGAAATAATAAAATTGCTTGATGCTAAACGAGATAAAACACGTTTTCTAGCTATTAAAGCTATTAACGAACTAGGTATTCAGGAAGCAAAACCCTTGCTAAAAGAACGGTTTGAGAAAGAGACCTACTTAAATCAAATAGAAATTGTGAAAACTTTGCTCCACTTTGGTGACATTGACGACTTTGAATTTCTTGAAAAAATAATCCGCGGGAATGATGTGACTTTAAAAATTGAGGCTTGTCGTTCGATGTATTTCATGAATACTTCAGGAATGGAGAACCTTTTGCGGCTTAATGAGGAAAGAGAATTAGCGCTTGAACCATATATTGCACATATTTACGACCCTAGAAACTAAAAAGTATGATAATAAGGATATTGAAGGCAGTTGTTGAGAATATCATTCTTTTTTATGCGCTTGCAATATTTAGCATATACCTAATATTGGCAATCGTTTCAGCATTCGAACTTCGCAGAAAATACCTGATCGGAAAAATTGCCAATTATGATGCTATAATTTCTTCTCCTTTTGCTCCTGCTATTTCGGTTGTTGCTCCTGCTTACAACGAATCGATGACAATTGTTGAAAATGTGAAAGCGCTGCTTGCCCTCTATTATCCCAATTTCGAAATTGTTGTTGTCAACGACGGGAGTAAGGACGAAACATTGGAAAGGGTAATTGAAGCTTTTGATCTGGAAAAGGCTCCTTATGTTGTTGACTACAAAATACTATGTGCTGAAATCAGAGGCGTTTACAAATCGAAGAAAAAAGCCTTCAATAACCTGACAATTATCGACAAAGTGAATGGTGGCAAGGCTGATGCCCTGAATGCAGGCATTAATATTGCGAAAGGCGAATTCTTTATTGCCATTGATGTTGATTCAATTATTGATCCGTATGCCCTTCAGAAACTGGTAAAACCATTTTTGGAAGAAACAGATAAACGAGTTATTGCAACTGGTGGAGTAATCAGGATTGCCAATTCATGTGTCATAAAAGATGGGCAACTGATCGACATTAATGTTCCTGATAAGTTTTTGCCGCGATGCCAGGTAATTGAATATAACCGTGCATTTTTAATGGGTCGATTGGCTTGGAGCCGTATGGATGGTTTATTGCTGATATCGGGTGCCCTCGGTTTGTTCGACAAGGAAATTGTGATCAACTGTGGTGGTTATTTTTCGAAAACGGTGGGCGAAGACATGGAACTGGTTGTCAGGATGAGAAAATACATGACAGAACATAAACAGAAGTATCGTGTCGTTTACATTCCCGATCCACTTTGTTGGACTGAAGCTCCTTCAAGCTATAAAATACTTGGCAGACAACGTAATAGATGGACCCGCGGAACTATCGACACGCTTTTTTTACACTGGAATGTTTTCTTTAATCCAAAATACGGATTTATGGGACTCATTTCACATCCTTTCTGGGTGTTTTTTGAATGGCTAGCACCAATTATTGAGTTTACCGGATTGGTATATTTTGTTCTTATTGCATTTTTTGGAGAACCCAATTGGCCATTCTTCTTTATACTATTATTTTTTGTCTATTTTTTCTCTATTGTATTCTCAACTTATGCAATTCTATACGATCACCTTGCTTTTCACCGATATAAGAAGAGAAGGATGATTATCAAGCTTGTCGTAACTGCATGGCTTGAACCATTCTTTTTCCACCCTTTTGTCGTTTATTGGGCTCTCAGCGGCAACTTCGATTATTTCATCAGAAAGAAAAGTGGATGGGGGCAAATGACCCGAAGTGGTTTTGCTTCTAAAAAAGCTTAGTCGAATTGCCGTTTGACGAACCATTTATGTCTCAATTACAAACATTGTGACTTCAACAATAAAAAATTGGTTGGGATGTTTATTCTTTAACAAAGTGCAGGCTTTTCATTTGAAATGTTGAACACAGTATGCATTTCTTTCAACAATTCAATATCTTCATACGTCTATATAGAATATTTTAAAGGTAATGAAATCATTTTTTCCTCTTTTAGTTGTATTCCTCCTAACTATCGAAATTTGTCATGCACAGAAGGCGACCGTTTCAGGTAAAGTGATGCAGGAAACAGATAAATCGCCGGTTCGATCTGCCTATATTTTTGTAAAAGGCACATACACTGGTGCTATGACCGACTCGCTTGGCCGTTTCAAATTAGTTGCAATCCAACTTCCGGATTCAATTCAAATCGTTTCAATCGGGTATCAGAAAAAAACAATTGATTTACAAAAGGGACATGAAACGAAACTTGAAATATATTTAACTCCTGAAGTTTATAATCTTCAATCAATTGATATCAGACCTGGAGTAAACCCTGCTTTTGCACTTCTGAAAAAGGTAATTGAAAGGAAAGGTGAGAATGATCCTGCCAATCTTCCTCCATGGCATGCCAATGTTTACAATAAAGTTGAAATCGACCTGAAAAACATTAAACGGCCTGATAAAAAGAGACGGATATGGCGTCAATTCGATTTTATATACAATCACATTGATACTCTTGAGGCAGACAAAAAGCCTTTTTTGCCAGTTTTTATTACCGAAACCCTATCAGAAGTTTACCACGAAAAGAACAAGGAGAATTTAATCAAAATTACAGGGACAAAAGCTTCGGGAATGCAAACCAGCCTTATTACCGATTTTACCGGTCAACTATACGGCGATGTAAATCCTTACGACAATTTCATTCCTTTGGGCGATATTGGTCTCATCTCACCTTTTAACAGACAAGGGTTGCTATATTACAAGTATTCCTTGCTCGACAGTGCTGTTGTCGGGCATAAAAAAATATACGAGTTATCCTTTAAGCCAAAATTGCCACAAGAACCTACCTTTAAAGGAAAATTTTGGATTGCCGATTCAACTTTTGCCATTACCCGTATCGAATTTTTTCTCTCCGGAAATGTAAATGTGAATTTCCTGAACAATTTGGTCATTACAAAAGCATACCAGTTTAATGGAAAACGCTGGCTTCCGCAGGAAGAACACGTGTTCGCCGATCTGAACCTAAAAAAAGGTGAGGACAAAAAAATGATCGGATTCCTTGGCCGAAAAACAACTTTTTATAAAAATTTCGACTTTGTTTCACGACCGTTAGATGCCAGCGACCGCAAAGCAGTCGTATTCTCGAACGAACAAGACCTTAACAAGGATGATAAATATTGGGAAGAAAACCGTCCAATGAAACTTTTGAAACAAGAAGCCGGAATATATTCGATGGTAGATTCGCTGAAGGATATTCCTCTTTTTAAAACAGCGGCTGATTACATACAAATGTTTTTCTTCGGATACAAAGACATGGGGAAATACGAACTTGGCCCCTACAACTATTTTATCAGCTTCAACAAAATCGAAGGTAGTCGTTTCAGGCTTGGTGGACGGACTACCGCCGAATTCTCGCCAAACATCAGGCTTAATGGCTTTCTGGCTTATGGGTTTGGCGACTTTAAATTTAAATACGGCGGCGGGTTTGACTATTTTTTCAATAAAAGTCCACGTTTCTCAATAAGTCCTGAATATGAGCGCGATTACAAACTATTGGGGAAAAGTGAGAACGCTTTTTCTGAAGATAATATACTAAACTCACTTTTAAGTAAACGAGCAACTACAAAGCTCAACCTGATTGATTCTTATGACTTGAAGCTAAACAAAGAGTGGACCAATACTTTCAGTAATCAACTGGAATTCAATCGTCGCAGGATTTTCTCTTCGCCCTATGTACCTTTCATAAATCAGGCTGGAAATATTGTCGAAAGTTTAACCGCTTCAGAGCTTACCCTTAATACACGGATTGCTCCGGATGAGAAATTTATTCTTGGCGATTTCGACAAAAGAAGACTTGGCAGCAAATACCCGGTGATCAACCTTAATTTGACCATGGGACTAAAAAATGTATTTGGGTCTGACTACAATTATACCAAACTCAACATAAATATCTACGACAAGTTAAATCTAAACCCTTTCGGCTATACTACTTATTATCTTCAGGCTGGCAAAATATGGGGCGATGTTCCTTTCCCTTTGTTGAAAATTCATGAAGGAAATGAAACGTATGCATTTGATATTATGGCTTTTAATCTACTTGAATATCAGAATTTTGTGAGCGACCAGTATGCCAGTTTGTTTTTGGAACATCATTTCCAGGGATTTTTTCTGAATAAAATACCGCTCTTGATGCGACTAAAATGGAGAGAGGTGGTTGGTTTCAGAATGCTTGCCGGAAGTCTTGATAGTACACAACATCAGCAGTTTAAATTTCCGGGAAACATGAGTGGACTGGGCAGTGCTCCATATATGGAAACTTCGGTCGGTATTGAAAATATTCTGAAAGTCATCCGGGTCGATGCAGTTTGGCGTCTAAACTACAAAAATCCAAATACCACACGTCTTGGCCTGATGTTCTCATTCCAGTTCAGCCTGTAACAAACATTCATTTTGAGTTGAATATCAGGATTGATTCAGCATTTTTACAGCGTTTTCCAAATCTTCAGGAGTATCAATGCCTATGTTTTCGAAAAGTGTTTTAGCTGTTTTAATATGGTATCCATATTCGAGCCAGCGCAATTGCTCAAGCGATTCGGCTTTCTCGAGCAGTCCGACCGGGAGTTTTGTCAGCTCAAGCAGAATATCGTAACGATAAGCATACATGCCAATATGGCTGTAAAAAGCGTTTTGTTCAAGCCAGTTTTCTTGCTGGCATCCACGCACATAAGGAATGGGCGAACGGCTGAAATACATAGCCTCCTGCCGTTGGTTAATTACCACTTTGGGTCGGTTGATGTTGGTGATTTCAATAACCGACGAAATTGGTTTTATCAACGTGGCAATTTCGGTATCAGGTGAATTAAAACATTCTTTGAGGCTTTCTATTTGCTCCGGACGAATAAATGGTTCGTCACCCTGAATATTCACTACCACATCTACCTTTATTTTTTTAGCCAACTCTTTTGCAGCTTCGGCACACCGGTCGGTACCGCTTTGGTGATCGGCAGAAGTGAAAATGGCTTTTCCTCCAAAATCCTCAACTGCACTGAAGATCCGCTCGTCGTCGGTAGCCACATAAACTTCGTCAAGCGATTGTCTGGCATTTTCATAAACCCATTGAACGATGGGCTTTCCATTAAGTAGAACAAGTGGTTTCCCCGGAAAACGGGTTGACTGGAAACGGGCTGGTATAATTCCTATAAAGTTCATTTTCGTGTATTTTGAATCATAAAAAGCTAAATCATGTTAAAACAAAGATAGTTCAAGGCTTTGCATTCAAAGATAATTTATATTTGAAAGGTACTTAATACTTAAAATTGTAATTTTGCAAAATTAAACATATTGTCCTTCAAATGGATGTTCAGGAAATAAAACAAAGATTTGGAATTATTGGTAACTCTCCCGGCTTACTTCGGGTGATTGAAATTGCCGTTCAGGTGGCACCTACTGATTTGTCGGTGCTGATTACCGGAGAAAGTGGAACCGGGAAAGAGTCCTTTCCGCAAATTATCCATCAGTTTTCGACCCGCAAACACGGTAAATATGTTGCCGTGAATTGTGGCGCAATTCCCGAAGGAACCATTGATTCAGAGCTTTTTGGTCACGAGAAAGGTTCGTTTACAGGTGCCATGGCCGATCGGAAAGGTTATTTTGAAGAAGCTGATGGAGGAACTATTTTCCTTGACGAAATTGGTGAACTGCCACTTTCAACACAGGTCAGGTTGTTACGCGTTCTCGAGGCTGGCGAATTTATGAAAGTTGGTTCTTCCAAAGCACTGAAAACCAATGTTCGAGTAGTGGCAGCCACCAATGTAAATATTTCAGAAGCCATTGAAAAAGGGGAATTTCGTGAAGATTTGTACTACCGTTTAAATACTGTGCCGCTCAAGGTTCTGCCTTTGCGCGACCGTAAGGAAGACATTCATCTTTTGTTCCGGAAATTTGCTTCCGACTTTGCCGAAAGATATCGGATGCCAACTATAAGACTTGACAATGAGGCTGTTGGTGTTCTGCTTAGCTACGACTGGCCTGGTAATGTGCGCCAATTAAAAAACATTACTGAGCAGATTTCGATTATCGAAAAAGAGCGCATTATCGACGCTAAAACCCTGCAGCATTATATTCCGACCATTAATGGAAGTAAACTACCGGCACTTTATCGTGGAATTGATGAGAAAACTTTTTCTTCGGAACGTGAAATTTTGTATCAGATACTATTCGATATGAAGAAAGACATGAACGACCTTAAAAAGCTTGTTCACGACATTCTTCAAAATGAATCGGCTGTTGCCGACATTCGTGACGACAATGCTCAACTTATCCGGAAACTATATCAAAGTGAAAACGGAAATTACGTTCCCGATCAACCCGCGCCATCACGAGTAACCATTAATCCGGTTGCTCACGAAAATATTTTTGACACTGAAGAGTTTGTTGAAGAATCGTTGTCCCTTGAAGACAAAGAGGTTGAAATGATCAGGAAAGCGCTTGAGAAGCACAAAGGAAAGCGAAAGCATGCAGCCAAAGAACTTGGTATTTCAGAACGCACCCTTTACCGAAAAATTAAAGAATACGATATCCAATAATCATGAAGATCAGACGTTTTATACCCATATTTCTATCGGTCGTTTTTGCAACCGCCATTTTTACAGCCTGTAAAGTAAGTTATTCATTTACCGGAGCTAATATTTCCCCGACTGTCAAAACATTTTCGGTTTACTATTTTCCTAATCGGGCCAGGTTGGTAAATCCTAATCTTACCCAACAATTTACTGAAGGACCCGATGGATTGCAAAACAAGTTGATCAGGCAAACCTCTCTAAACCAGGTTTCTGAAGGTGGCGATCTTGAGTTTTCAGGGCAAATCACTGACTATGATATGAAACCAATGAATATTCAGCAGGGCGACCTTGCTGCCCTTAACCGTTTGACGGTAACTGTTAAAGTTAAGTTTGTGAACAACAAAGACCATACTCAGGACTGGGAAAAGTCGTTTTCGCAGTATGAAGATTTTGAAAGTTCCCAAACGCTCAGCAATGTTGAAGACAACCTTGTAACTGAGATTGTTAAAAAACTGGCAGATGATATTTTCAATGCTTCGGTAGCTAACTGGTAACTAAAATGACAGCCGACCAATTATATCAGTATTTGCAATCTCCCGGACTTCTTAACCAGGAATCTCTTCCTTCCCTGAAAGAACTTACCGAGCGTTATCCTGCATTTGAAGCCGGTTGGATGCTTTACCTGAAAAACCTGAAAAACCTGAAAAATGCTTCATTTGAACAGGAGCTGATTAGCGGAGCAATTCGTATTCAGGACCGTCGTAAATTATATCTTTTCCTGAATGAAATGGTGAAAGAACCTGAACCAGCTATTATTACATCGCCAGTTGAAGACAAACATGATATTTTTGACCTGATCTTTCCTGCTGAATACAGGCTTGAAACGACTGAAAAGGTAGAAGAGAGTTTGGAAGAAATAGCCCGCTCCATTCAGAAAAAATCGGTTAAAGGAGTTCGTTTGATTGATAAATTCCTTGAAGCGCAGCCCAAAATGCCTCAGATCAAGGAGACTGAATCAGTCTCTCCGATGGAAAGTTCTTCAGTTCAAGATGATGTGAATGAGGAGTTTGTTACAGAAACACTGGCTTCCATTTATGCACAGCAAGGTTATTACAAAAAAGCGATCCAGATATTTGAAAAATTAAGTTTGAAATATCCGGAAAAAAGTACTTACTTTGCCGCTCAGATTGAAAAAACAAAAAATTTAATGAACAATTAATACAATTAATATGTACACTCTGATCACCGTTTTATTATTCGTAGTTTGTATTTTACTGATTTTGATCGTATTGGTTCAAAATTCAAAGGGTGGCGGTTTGGCAAGTAATTTTCAGGCTTCAAATCAGATTATGGGCGTTCGCAAAACAACCGATTTTCTTGAAAAAGCAACCTGGGGTTTAGCCGGAGCATTGTTGTTTTTATCTATCTTTGGTACTGCTGCTATTGATAGAGGTAGCAAAGCTGGTTCAAGATCTGCTATCCAGGATAAAATCGAAAAAGCCATTGATCCTAATCAAGTTCCAAGTTTTCCTGCTCCAACCGATGCAAAAACTGCTCCTGCAAAAACTGCTGCTCCTGATAGCACAAAATAAAAAACTAATTCAGGCAAAAATCTGAATATGCTATAAATGAAAGTCTTCAATGCAACCCATTGAAGACTTTTTTTTGATCTTATTTCGACAAATCAACCTTAACAGTAAGGTTGGTAATCCACGATTCAAAAGCATGTCCGGTAATTTCAAGCATGGAAGTTTATTAATCTGACAGGATGACACCCCAAATGACAGTTGGCGTAAAACTACAAAACAACTTTCATTCCAGACTGTTATAAGCTTTCTGATGGTCTTGCATCATTTCAAGGTGAAAAAATGTCAAATCTCAGGGACGAATTTTGGCAAGTTCGGCTTTGGCATAGTATCTGCTAACGAAGGATGGCAAAATTTAAAAAATACATTTATAACCAATTAAAATAATTCGAAAATGGCAGATTTAAAAGGAAAAATCCTTGCAGGTAAAGTTCTGGTACAACCCAAGGAAGCAGAAAAGAAAACAGCAAGTGGAATTATTATTCCTGATTCAGCAAAGGAAAAGCCACAAGTTGGTAAAGTAGTTCTGGTTGGTTCCCCTAAAAAAGATGAACCAATGGAAATCAAGGCTGGTGATACGGTATTCTACGGAAAATATTCCGGAACTGAATTAAGCATTGACGGAACTGATTACCTGTTAATGTCACAAACCGACGTATTGTTTGTTGCTGAATAATTGATGTATAACGATTAAAAGGAAATAAAAATGGCAAAAGAAATAAAATTTAATATCGAAGCCCGCGACCTGCTGAAAAAAGGGGTTGACAAATTGGCTGATGCAGTAAAAGTAACCCTCGGACCAAAAGGCCGCAATGTGGTTATCGAAAAGAAATTTGGTGCACCACAAATTACCAAAGACGGTGTAACTGTTGCAAAAGAAATCGAATTTTCGAACGCTTATGAAAATATCGGCGCTCAAATGGTGAAAGAAGTAGCCAGCAAAACCGGTGACGATGCAGGTGACGGAACAACTACTGCCACTGTTCTTGCACAATCATTGATTTCAGTAGGTTTGAAAAACGTTGCTGCAGGTGCAAATCCAATGGATTTGAAACGTGGTATAGACAAAGCTGTCATCAAAGTTGTTGAAAGCATTAAAAATCAGGCTCAGAAAATTGGTGACGATTTCAGCAAAATTGAACAGGTTGCTAAAATTGCAGCCAACAACGACAGCGAAATCGGCGCATTGATTGCCGAAGCAATGGAAAAAGTGAATAAAGAAGGTGTTATCACTGTTGAAGCAGCCAAAGGAACCGAAACTTATGTTGACGTTGTTGAAGGTATGCAGTTTGACCGTGGTTATATTTCTCCTTATTTCATTACCGATGGCGAAAAAATGGCTGCTGAACTTGAACGTCCTTTCATCTTGATCCACGACAAAAAAATCAGTTCAATGAAAGATTTGCTTCCTATTCTGGAACAATCTGCTCAAACTGGCCGTCCGCTTTTAATTGTTGCTGAAGATGTTGACAGTGAAGCATTGGCTACTTTGGTAGTAAATCGTTTGCGGGGTTCGCTTAAAGTTTGTGCTGTAAAAGCTCCCGGATTTGGCGATCGCCGCAAAGAAATGCTTGAAGATCTTGCAGTTCTGACCGGTGGTGTAGTAATTACCGAAGAAAAAGGTATGAAATTGGAAGACACTACATTAGAAATGTTGGGTCAGGCTGAAAAAATTACCGTTGACAAAGAGGCAACTATCATTGTTTCAGGTGCCGGCGCTGAAGAAGCTATCAAAACACGTGTTAACCAGATCAAAAAACAGATCGAAACTACAACATCTGATTACGACAAGGAAAAACTTCAGGAACGTTTGGCTAAATTAGCCGGTGGCGTTGCTGTACTTTATGTTGGCGCTTCTTCGGAAGTTGAAATGAAAGAGAAAAAGGACCGTGTTGACGATGCTTTGCATGCAACCCGCGCTGCTGTTGAAGAAGGAATTGTTCCTGGTGGTGGTGTTGCTTACATCCGCAGCATTGCAGTTCTTGAAGGCTTGAAAGGCGACAATGAAGACGAAACCACAGGTATCGAAATTGTTAAACGTGCAATTCAGGAACCTTTGCGTCAGATTGTTTTCAATTCAGGAAAAGAAGGCGCTGTTGTTGTTCAGAAAGTAATGGAAGGTAAAGGCGATTACGGGTACAATGCCCGCACCGATGTTTACGAAAACCTTTACGAAGCTGGTGTAATCGATCCTGCGAAAGTAACACGTATCGCGTTGGAAAATGCTGCATCAATTGCTGGTATGTTCCTGACTACCGAATGCGTTTTGGTTGAAGAAAAAGAAGACAAACCATCTATGCCACCAATGGGCGGTGGAATGGGTGGCGGTATGGGCGGAATGATGTAATCTACTGGACATAAGTAATAAGAATGAAACAATGTCGCATTTTCATTGGACTTATATCTTGACTCACCCCGTCGCATCTGCGATGCTTTGCCCCTCTCTTCATGAAGAGAGGGGGGAAGGCCGCCTGCGGACTTCGGGGTGAGTTATTTATAAAATACGACATTATATAGTTTCTATTACTTACCTTCAATAAATATAAATTAAAGCCCTCTTTCGGTTCTCCGGAAGGGGGCTTTTGCGTATAGGTAATCGTCAAAAGAAATGATGTCTCAATTTCCGGATAATTTCCAATTGTTGATGGGAATAGCTTTTTTTCTTATTACTTCGCACTGGCTTGATGTCTGAATTTATGAAAAAGTTGATTGCTGGGTTTGACAATCGGGATGTTTCAAACAATAACAGGAAATGGATGAATGACAAATTACGTTTGATTTGCTTTAAACTGAATTTTCTTTTGGCGCTGTTTCTGCTAATGTCTGCTACTATTAATCTGCAAGCACAATCCCGATCGTTCAGGATAATTGGTTATGTTCCCAACTGGATTAATGTAGCAGCGTTTTCTCAAAGTTTTGATTTTAAACAGGTAACGCATCTGAATTATGCATTTCAGAATCCTGACGCGGCGGGTAACCTGGTGGAAAGCAATGATGGACTCGACGTTCTTGTCAAAAAAGCACATTTGGCCAATGTAAAAGTATTTGTTTCGCTGGGTGGTGCATCGTCTGCCGAAGGAACCATTAAAACGCATTATCAGAACCTTATCAGTACTTCAGAAAAGAGGGCAGCCTTCATTCATAAAATTGTAGTTTACCTTAATAAATACAATCTCGACGGGTTGGATGTGGATGAAGAAGGATCGGCCATTAATTCGAATTACGGAGCATTTATCCAGCAGTTGTCCGATTCGCTGAAACCCAAAGGCAAATTGCTATCTGCCGCAGTTGGCTGGGGAGCCGAGAATATTCAGAACTCAACGCTACCAATTTTCGACTGGGTTAACCTAATGGCCTACGATTATACCGGAAACTGGGATCAGACGAATCCCGGTCAGCATTCGCCCTACTGGTACGCACAAAAAATGATTAAAGATTGGCTTGCGCGTGGGGTAAAAAAGGAAAATCTTTGTTTGGGGGTGCCGTTTTATGGATACGGATTTTACAAGTCGCCGGGAAGTTTTAATTACGATGCAATATTGGCACGGTTTCCGGATGCCTGGCAAAAAGATCAGGTAGGCGATACAATTTATTACAATGGAATGAACACGATCTATAAAAAAACAAAACTGGCAATGGCTGAAGCTTCAGGAGTTATGATTTGGGAATTGTCGAACGATGTAAAGGGCGAAAAATCATTGCTGAAAGTGGTTTCAATGACGGTCGATTCGTTAGGTACACCGGTTATTGTAAATTCGGCAAAAACTTCGGGATTGAGTATCTATCCCAATCCGGCCAGCAATTATATTATAATCGGGAATCCATATTACGGCCAAACTGCAAACATTGAGATTTTTGATATTCAGGGCTGTTTGATGATAAACATCAAAAGTCAGTCAGTTGTTGGTGAGGGTGAAAAAATTGACATTTCATTTTTAAACAGAGGCGAATACATTTGCCGTGTTACTTCTCCTGAAGGGGTTTTCTCAAAGCTATTTCTAAAGGAATAAAAGGGATTCGGTTCTATAACGTTTTGTGTGGGTGAAATTTTTTACTGATTATTCACTAAATTTTAAAACACAAAATTCTATGCTAAGAAAAACCTTATTTCTATCTAAATAACCTCAGTAGAAAGCATATTCCACCTTGTTTTAACCTTATTAATCTAACTATAATTCAATAAGGTAATAAGGTAAAACGCTCTTTCAACTTTCTGTGCTACTAAGGTTCCCTTGGCAAATAAGGTTTCAAAACAATTCATTTTAATATAATCCAAGTTTAAAGTAGTTGTTCTATGATGAATTTTATTACCCACACTATCCGTTATAGAACCAGGGATTCTTCCGGTCAAAGCGCAATCCAAGTGTATCAATTGTAACTATTTGCCCCCTCTTGTCAAGAGCGGGTTGTTAACTGTTGATTGTTGATATATATTCTGTTCAGTTGTTTTGTGTTTTGTTTTTTTGTGTTACTTTGGTGTAGCTAAAGTATTTATTGTG
>Ga0209125_1000320_pt1 | contig 68444 bp, 58 predicted proteins | sample BarGraIncub1131A_FD_184503 | JGI IMG/M metagenome (GOLD analysis project Ga0209125, IMG submission 184503) | Arctic peat soil microbial communities from Barrow, Alaska - Barrow Graham LP Incubations 11-31A (SPAdes) (version 2) | ecosystem: Environmental > Terrestrial > Soil > Wetlands > Peat... | reverse complement strand
ACTGTCGTGGCGCCACCAGCCGCCGCGAGCATGTCGCTGACGCGAGTGTTGAAGGTTTCGAGCGGGAAGCGGCCGGGCCGGTTGACCTGGCCGAGCACGCCAACCTGGTTGCCGCGTACCTGGATGAGGACGATATTGACCTGCGGTTGCTGCACGAAACCGCCACTCTTGAGAGCGCCGGCGATCTTCTTTTCGGCGGCGGAGATGGACAGGCCGCCCAGATCGACCGCGCCGATCAGCGGGTAGGTAATCGAGCCATTCTCTGAAACCCGCGCTTCAATGGTCAAATCCGGATTCTGGAAGACCTGGATACGAATCGCGTCGCCGGCCCCCAGCGGGTAGTCGGTCTTGTCCTGCGCGCTGGCGCTCAGGACAAAAAATGTGGCGATCAGCAGGAAAGCGTTGAGCAGGCGTTGAATCATTGTGACTCCGGTGGGTCTGGGCAAACACGGTTTTGAGCGATCGTGAAGTCTCATTTCAAGCCGGCGACGCCCTTTGCGAGAGCGCTTGCCTTGGGCTCGCTGGCCGCCGGAGCCGGCGTTGCGGCGACTGGAGCAGCAGTTTTGCCTTCGGCGCTGGCAAACTCGCCTTGATAGGTGATCTTGGCTTTGGCCTTGAGGTCCTTCAACGCCTGCGCCGCCGCTTCGCCGGCCCGCTCGTTGCCCAGGAACTGTTCGATGCGCGGCAAGGCGGTGGCTTCTGGCACTGGCGCGGACTGCGAGGCGATCACGCGCATGGCGGTGATGCTTTGCGGAGTTTCGACTACCAGGCCTTGCCCGTCCTTGAGCGCATGTACTCTGGGCAGTAACTCGAGTGGGATTTGCTCGGCCGGTCGCGTTGCGCTGCCACCACCGAACTTGATGTCCTTGGCCTTGAGCCAACTGGCGATTTCTTCCATCGGTTTCCCGGCGCCGAGCATGGTGTTCAGCTGCGCGGCTAGGCCTGCGCTGGCCGGCAACTGGAGTTCCTGGATGTTGTAAATGCGACGCTCGGCAAAGAGTTGCGGGTGTTCCGTGTAGTACTTCCTGGCTTCTTCGACGGAGGGCTTGGGCAGCGCCCCGGTGAGTTGTTCGACGTAGGCTCGCGCGAGGATTTCGCGGCGGGCAGCATCAAGGGCCATCACCACGTCGGGAGAACGATCGAGTTTCTTCTCTACTGCCTGTTCGACGGCGAGTTGCTGATCGACCAGCTTGCCGAGAATCTCCCGACGGATTTTCGCAGTCTGCTCGGGCGTGGTCGCGCCAGCGCCGCTGCGGGTCAGCATGAAGTTAATCTGGTGCACCGAAAGCTCTTCGGCATTCACCCTGGCCGCCACCTGGCTGGCCGGTTTCTTGTCGTCTTTGCTGCCGCAGGCTGCCAAACCCAGAACCAGGGAAAGCACCACTAGTGGCAGGAGAAGTCGTGTTCCGATGCTTTGCATATGCACAGTCAATGGCTCTGTATTAGGTTGATCGATAAGGCTTGGCTCGTCTGAAGCGTAGTGCCGTTTATCCCGACCTGCCGCCCTTGTCTTTTGTCATTACGGCGACGGCAGTGTAGGCCAGTCGCATTACATTGGCGTGACTGCACGGCTACAGGAATTATTCCGCTAGCGTGCTGCCCGGCAACGCCCACCCACCAGCCTTTATCGGCGCCCAGTGCCACTCCTTTGCTTTTTCCCCGTGGAGAATTCTTTGAGGAAAAGGGGAGGAGAGAATGCATCCAGCGCTCATGCTATCGTCCTATGCCACGCCTCTACGATGAGAGCAGCCCATCCGAAGGGGTGTGACAGAGAGGGAAGCGGCGCATCAACGTAGATCTTGATCCTGTCCGACCACCTCCCCCTTCCCTTTCACGCCAAAGGGGTTTCCTATGGGGCAAATAGAAAGGAAAGCGAAGCATGTCCCTGCCGGTAACCGTCTGCGACCAAGGCATGGCAAGAAACCGGTAGCGTCTTGCGGCAAGTCCAGAGCTTTGCCAACCTCAATCACCGTCAAAAAATCAGCTGGGCCGTAACGCCGAGCGAGTTGCTTTCGTAGTCCAGACCGGGCTGATTGGAGGCGCGCTTTTCCTTTTGTAGCGAACCAGTGATCATCAGTGCGCGCCTCGGCTGCCAATCGAACGCGATCATGGCAATGCTCAAGGTGTCGCTACGATTATTCGCTGGGGTCTGGGCTATGGCCCCCAAATATTCGCGCTGCGCGTGGTCGTACCTGCCGCGCAGCGCCGTCTTTGCGCTGAACTGCCAGACGGGCGTCAGGGTGAAGCGGTCAGTTGTCGTATAACTACTACTGAGGGTCTGGAAGGTGCCCAGCTCGCGCGCATAGCTGGCCGTCAGGGAGGATTTCCCCGAAATATTCCAGCTAAGATTGAGGTTGCCGACCAACCCACCGAAGTCGCGCTCGGCAAGGTGGGAATCTTTCCGCTCAAAATGGGCCAAACGGGCGTCGACGCTGGTTTTTCCGGTGAACGCCCAGAGCAGGCGAAGTTCGTTTTCGCGGTCGTCATAGCCGTTGCTCACCAGGCCCGCCGACTGGTTGGAATAGCTGCCTCGCCCACTTCTTGCAACATAGCTGAGCGCGCTGCCGGACGGGAAGGTGTAGCGAATGCCGGCCTCGGCAGTGTTCGTGTGATTGTCGCTCTGACCTAAGATCACATGGCTGTTAGTGGAGATGCTTTTGGCGGCGCCGGCGAGGAGGTGCCAGGAGGCGGTCAGGTCGAACAGCCCGTCGAAACGCGTGTTTTCGTCGGTATGTGTATTGCGCGTCGTGTAGCCCGTGTAATCGGCAAAACTATTGAGTGTCTGTGTGCGATCAGTCGTCAGGTTGCCGTGCAGGCGAGGCGTAAGACTCCAGCGCCAGGCCGCCTTGTAAGGCTCGGCGCTATAGCTCAGGTAGCTGAAATTCTTATAGCGATAGTCGATGAGGCTGGCTTCAAGTTCGAAACGCTGCAGCGAATAGGGCTTGTTGAGCTTGACTGTAAGCGAGGAGACGGCAATGTCCTCCGCTTTACCCGGTTTGCCGAGCACGGTTTGTGGCTCGACGCCGGACGACAGCCGAAAGAGGTTGTCGTCGTGCAGCACGCTCTCCGCTGCGACGATGCCGAAGGTATCGTACTCATCGGCCAGGGCCTGCTGAGCTAGCAGCATGGGCAGCACAAGGCGGACGATAACGGACAGCGCACAGCCGGTGGGCCTGCGTGTCATTTCGACGTCCCGACGCGGGTCGGCAGCATGCGACGCCCCCCGTCGCGCACGCCGGCAGCCATCGTCTAGAGTCTGCAAGGAGAAGAAAGCCATGATCGGTAAATTTGCCGGATTGATTGCTTGCTGACAGCGGCATGCCAAATGGATGCCGGCGGAAATTCGCCTGCCGGGAATATAGTGCACTTAGATGACAGTACGGCGACGGACCTGATCGATCGACCTTGGTGCGCAAATTCGTGCATCAATTGGACGCAGAAACGGCAAAGGCTGCTTCCGCGCGAATCCGCGTGGTGATCGCTCGGTTGAGCCGGACGCCTGCAAGGTGGTTTTTCTTGACGCGAAATGAGTCAATCGGCGCTTCGATGCAAAAGAAGCTCAAGTTCTTCGACCGGCAGCGGCCGGCCATAGAGGTAGCCCTGCATCTCTCGGCAACCAAGGCTGCGCAGAAACTCGGCCTGCACTTCGGTTTCCACGCCTTCGGCGACGACATTGAGGCTGAGCCCCGTCGCGATGGCAACGATGGCGCGGACGATGGGCGAACTATCGTCGATGCGCTCAATCTCGCGCACGAAAGACTGATCGATCTTCAGCGTGCTGACCGGCAGATAGCGCAGGTAACTGAGCGACGAGTACTGGGTACCGAAGTCGTCGATTGCGATACGGATACGATCTTGCGAAATGCGTAGCAGACGATTCGTCACTTTCTGACGATCGCCGATAAAGACGTTTTCCGTGATTTCGATTTCGAAGTTCTCGTGCGGGATGGCATATTTTCTCAAGGTAGCGACCAGGCGCTCCTGGAATTCGTCGAGTTCCAGGACGCACGGCGAGATGTTCACGGACATGCGCGGCATGTCGAAGCCGCGATCCCACCAGTTCCGCAAATCGCGGCACGCGGTTTCCAGCACCCAGTAGGTAAGCGCCGGCATGAGACCGATCTCTTCGATCACCGGCACGAAGTTTCCGGCCGCGACAAGGCCTTTCGTCGGATGCTGCCAACGACTCAGCGCTTCGAGCCCGACCACTTCCTGCGTGTTGGCATCGACCTGGAGCTGATAGTGCAACTCGAACTGTCCGTCCTCAAGCCCGTGTCGGATTTCGTTTTCGATCGACAGGCGCCGGCTGGTCGCCTCACCCATGTTGCTGGAGAAGAACCCGAAGCCGTTCTTGCCGTGCGATTTGACGTGATACATCGCGATGTCGGCATGACGCAGCAGTGTTTCGATATCTTCGCCGTCATCGGGATAAATCGAGAGCCCCACACTGGCGGTCAGAAACACCTCGTTGCCGGAAACAGTAAACGGTTTCGCCATATCGGCTACTAGTTTGCCGGCCACACGCGCCGCATCTTCCCGCGAGCGCAGGCCTGGCAACAGCACCGTGAACTCGTCGCCGCCGATGCGCGCCAAGGTATCCGTTTCACGCAGGCCATCGTGCAGGCGTCGGGCCACTTCTTTCAACAGTTCGTCGCCCTTTTGATGCCCGAAGGTGTCGTTGGCCAGCTTGAAGCGATCGAGGTCGACAAACATCGTGGCCACCTTTATGCCGCTGCGCTTAGCCTGGATCACCGCCAGTCCGACGCGATCGCGAAACAGCGCGCGGTTCGGCAAGCCGGTCAGCACATCGTGATAGGCAAGATAGGCGAGACGATCGTCGGCCTGTTTTTTTTCGCTGATGTCTCGCGCCACGCCGTAGATACTGCAGTGCCGCCTCATGTCGTGGAAGGGGTGGGCCTGCGAGAAGTCGACGGGAATGAGCTTGACATCGAAATAGCTGTATGTCCCTCGGTCCCGACCGACCAGGCGAAGCTCGGTCGTGCACGCGCCCTTGCCGATGCGATCGAGCGTGTAGCGGGTTCTTTCGAGATCTTCCTCGAAAATGATCGAGTGGATGGGCAAGCCTTCTAGCTCTTTGGCCCGACAGCCGACCAAACTGGCGACGCGCTCGCTGACAAAGGAAAAATTGTACTGTTCGTCCAGCATAAAGATCAGGTCCGGGGAACTATCAACGAGGAAGCGGTGTATGCCTTCGGAGCGCTCCAACTGGGCCGCAATTTCGCGATTCAATTTCTCCAGATCGCGACGGCGTAGCACCGCGTCAACGGTATGCAGGAGCATCTCTGGGGCATACGGTTTGCGCACGTAATCGCTCGCCCCGAGGCGCAGGGCCCCGATGGCGGATTCGATCATCGAGTCGCCACTGACCACCACGACGGCCACATCAAGGTTGGCCTGACGCAGCATCCCCAGAACATCAAGCCCGCTCATCTCGCGCAAACGAAGATCGAGCAGGACGAGGTCGAAGGATGCCTCCATCAGCAGGCTGAGTAATTGACGCCCGTCTTCGCATACCGCCGGTGCCGGATAGCCTCGGCTTTGCAATAGGGCACACAGACTTTCCCGAAACCGAGAATCATCGTCCACCACTATCAAGCGACGCGTATTGAGCAGATTGGTCGAGACCTCGGCTTGGTGCGCAACAGGCGGTGCCGACAAGCCAGGGACGTCCGGCGACCATCCCCACGGAGCCAGCGCAGTGGGGGCGCTGGCACGCGTACCGGGCGAGGCTGTCGCGCGCAGCAGCTCCCTGCACAAGACAGGATAGTGGACTTGGCTCATTGCTTACTCAAAGGCAGAAGCAGCTGAAAACTGGTTCCCCGATCATTGGACCGGCAGTTAATCAGACCGTGCAGGTCGCGCACCAGCTCGCCGACGATCGCCAGTCCGACGCCTAGATGATGCTGCCCCTTGGTGCTGGAGACTGGCTGGTAAAGTTGTGCGAGGACATCGGCTGGAATGCCGGGTCCGGAGTCCTCAATACGCACTTCGATATGAGTGGGTCCGACTCCGCTCCCCCACGGCGCGGTGCTCACACGGACGATGCCCCCCTGCGCTGCCAAGGCCTCCACCGCGTTTTTCAGGAGATTGAGAAGCAGCTGTTTGAGCCGGTCGCTGTCGGACCACAACTCCGGCGGATTGACGAACAGGTCGGTCTGGATCTCGACGGATCTGGCGACGAATCCAGAGGAACGGCAGAGCGCGACCATATCGTCGATCACCGGGTTGAGTTTGATGGCACCCACCGACGACCGACCTTCGTTCGGCTCCTGCAGCGCTGCCTGGAGGATTTTTGAAACGCGGCCGATCTCTTCCGTAACGATACCCAGTTCGCGCACGCCGATATCGCTGGCGGCGTATTTCATCTCCAGCGTCGACAGATAGTTCTGGATGATCGACAGCGGGTTGCCGATTTCATGCACGACCCGGTGCAGACGCTCACGCAGCGCGTCGACGTCGGGGTTAGCCGGCTTCGATGCCGCGCTGGCGCAAGATCCGGCTTTGCGTAGCATCTCGCCCGCCATGCGGGCGAGATGCTCGAGACAGGGAATGCGTTCCCGCAGCGCGGCGGTCTGCAGCGCGCTGGAAAAGCCAGCCACCAGCACGCCATGGCAGACCCGCTGGCTGCGCAGGGGAACGAGCACCAAGCCAGCGCCACCGATCAGGCGGAGCAGTTGGGCGTCCAGCATATTCTGCGGCCGCTCGTCGGCGGCCACGAGTAGGACGCCATCATCGATGGCACGCGCCACCTCAGCGTCGCTGTCGCCACGCTTGAATTCCAGCTGTGAAGCTTTAGCCCATCGGCTGCCGATGGGGTGCGCCAGGAAGTAGTCACTGCGACGCTCATTGTCTGCACCCTGCGGGATAAAACAGATCGCCGGATCGATGTTGAACAGCACTCTTGCCGCCTGGGCGATACAGTGCAGGGCTGCTTCGAGGCCGTCCGATACCGCCGAACCGCCGAGTACGCTATCGACCAGCAGCACATCGCGCACGCGGACCGCAAGATCGGCAGCCCCTCCGGCGACGAAGTAGTCGGACGCGGGGGCATCTGCGGGAAGCGTTTCAACCAGCTCGATACCCAGTTGCTCAGCAAGTTCGACCAGTTCCTGCCCAACTTTTTCGAGCAGCGGGGGCAGATCGACGCCACCGGCACCGCAAACGCCAGCGACCTCGGCCTCCTCTGCCCCAGGTGCGGCACCGCGCAAAACGGACAGACGATTAGCCAGAAATACGATACGAACCAGCGCATGCCCGCCGACGACCCGCTCGACCGAGTCGTGGTGGTAGAGCACGCTATCAGAAAGGAAGGAATCGAGTTCCCACTTCTCGACCAGCCAGGCCCCCACCTCGGCATGCGTCAGGTCGAAAACGGCCTGTTCCCGCCGGCATAACTCGTCATGATCGCCATAGGCGAAGAGCAGTGGCGAGTAGGTATCTGCATCGGCGGCCAGGATGGCCAACTGGCCCACGTCATGCATCAGTCCGCCGAGATAGGCCTCTTCGTGGTTAGCGTACCCGATGGCTTTGGCGAGATCGCGGGCGATCAGCGCGCAGCGCAGCGAATGTCCCCAGAAACGGCGCAAGTCGAAATCCCGGTCCATGGTAAAACGCCGAAATACCTGGAGGACGGATTCGTTGATGACGATCGTCTTGATCGTGCTCATGCCCAGTATGGTCAGGCACTGATTGAGGCTGGCCGGTCGGCTCCGACCGTACTGGCTAGCCGACGAAGCAACCGAAATGACTTTGGCCGACATCCCCGCATCACGACGGATGACATTGGCGATGTCGTTGAAATCGACATCGTCGCGATGGCACAGGTCAAGCAGACGCACTAGCACCTGCGGCATCATCGGTAACCGCGCCAGGGGCAGCTTGCTGCGAATGTCCAGGCTCGCGCTCACCGACGCAAGGACAGGACCACACCCCGTGCGGGTTTCGGCGCCGGCCGACTGGGGGTGAACCATACGTTTCTGACTCCCTACAAACGCTGCTCAAGACACGCCCGGGCCGGATTGCCAGAGCGCAGCAGGCGACCCTGCGGCATGACCCGAAAGCGCCATGGTGCATGAAGATAATGAAGGATCGTTACACGCCACCGAACCGCGGCGTGATCCAAATGGACTATGCCAGTTGAGCTGTCTGTCATATACGCCGACCAGCGACGCACTCACCGAGCCGCTGAAGGCAATTTAGGCTGCCGGGGAACCGAATACGCCAGCACGCTCGGCTATTCCAGCGCAAGGGGAATCCGGAGGGGCAAGCCGACGCACTTCCTAGGGGGCACACGACTGGATTCCGGGTTAATTCTGAAATGAGCGTGTGGCCTCCCCTCGCGGGCCGAAACGGGTACATCCGCCCATATCAACTTGACGGCATGCCAAGTCCAAGAGTGCCACAGCCACCTTGGGGAGATGCACTGCCGGTCGCCCTGCCCTCGGACCCATCCGCACCTCTACCCTGAGCCGTTCGGACTGCAAAATTGCGCACTTCAATGGTATTAATTTCACGTTGCCGGACTATTGTCGTAGCGTCCGGAAACGTATCCGGATTCCATCGGCAACTTGGCCCTGTACCTATTTGTCAATTTTTTAAAACATTAGGGGTTCATCATGTTCAAAAAATATATCGGTGTCGCACTTGCGGCGACACTGACCTTCTCGACCGGGGGCGCCTTAGCCGCAAACCCTAGCGCTGTCCTGAACATCACGCAATCTGACGGGCAGATTTGGCAAGAAAATGTCACCAACTTGCTGGTCGTCGACGCCCAGAACAACTTTTCGTTGACGCAAGGTTCTTCGGCAACCCCCTTCTTCCAGAACGGGGTTTTCGTTACCACCGTGAATCTCGCTTCACATCCCGATTATTGGCAGTGGAATGCCACTGAAAGCGGCGGCAACTGGAGTTGGCACAGCGCCCAGACGCTCAGCGGCACCACGCCTGTCGTCACCGACGTAAGCAATCCATGGATGTCGGTCCTTACCCTCAACAACGTCAGCGGCAACGGCGATCCTGACTTGTCGTATGCCATTTCGGCGGCGAACAACAGTACCCGTGCCCAAACTTATACCTTTGCCGTTGGCGAAGAAATCCTCCCGGAGGTGAATGCGGTCAACGCAGTGCATGCAGACATAGCAGGAGGAATGACCGCAAAGGGGGGCGGAACAGTAACGATCGCTCCATTCGGAACGAATACGGCAATCCAGAAGTTCCAGCTTTCGGCTGACAGCGGCATCAACTTTGTCGATACGAGCGTAAATGTCGGTCCTCAGGCCTCTGCCACGGGCACGACGACTTATGGCACATTTACCGCGGATGCCGCCGGCCCCACCGGCCAGACCTGGAACTACATGCAGCTTCTCAGCACGTTTACGCTCACCGCCAACAGCAGGGCCAGCCTGGTGGGATACGCGTCGATCAGCCCGGTACCGGAACCCGCAACCTTCGCCATGATGTTTGGTGGTCTGGGTCTGATCGGTTTCGTGGGGCGTCGCCGCAAGAACAAACAAGCCTGATTGGTCTGGCCGAATTACCGACGGGGGCTTCGCCTCCCATTTTTCGTTGTTGCACGGCAAAGCCAGTCGGCTTAAGGCGAATCAAACCTGGCAGGTTGTCGGGTTTTCCCCGGAACATGCTATAAGAAATATCCGGATGTCTTGATGAACACCGAAAAGGTCTTTCAGCTGATCGATCAAGAAAAGGAGTACCTACTACCGCGTTCTGTGCAGGAGTGCTTACCCAAGGCGCACCTGTCAGACCACGTCGTTGATCTGGTTGAGGGGCTTGACCTTTCGGCGCTAAAACGGGTGCATGCCGGTAGAGGCAGCGATGCCTACCATCCGGCGACGCGCTGTCCTTGCTGATTGATGGCCACGACGGGACGTTCTCCAGCCGCAAGATCAAACGGGCCGCAGATGACTGCCTGGCGTTCCGGTACTTTGCCTGTAACCTGCATCCGGATCACGACACCCTGGTGATGTCCAGAACGCGCTTTGGCAAGGAATTCGAATCAGCGTTTGTTCAAGTTCTTCAGGTTGCCTGAGAGAACCAACTCTCGCCCTTTGGTACGGTCGGCCAGCCTGGCCTAGTGGGAGCGAACTTGAAATTTGCGACATATAAGTCTGATATGAGGCATGGCCGATGCGATGCGCCAATGATTGCGCGCCGCCGACGCGCCGCAGCCTGTCTGCTGCTATCCCTCTTCACGTCAACCGCCTTCGCCGACCAACTTGTCGCGACGGAAAGCGAGATCATCGAATCGAAGAACGAGGATGGCATCGAGATGTACAGCAATCTGCCGCCGACGCCAACAACCGAGGGTGAGAACACGCGCGTCGCTGCGGACAAGCCGACGTCTTCAATGAGTAAGAAATCAGAAATGCAGCGGAAAACCAGGTTGCACGAAAGCAGCCAAAAAGATACAAGCCACCTTCCCGAAAGCGCTATGCCCATGGAATACAACATCATCCACGAATTACAGGACCCGCAAGCGCCGCAGGATCATTGAACGGAGAAAACAGCCAAAGGCAGTGACAATCAGTTGGTAAAGCGGCCGTACCGATCTTCCGTTTCGCCGACCGAGCCCATATGCTCGGCGAGCATCGATAGCACATCGTTTTCCCAGTAATCATTCTCCCCAGCGTGCGCCACGTCATCCGGCAAACCAACCACGAGATCAAAGCCGCGCTCGGTCAGTTCCCTACGCAACGCTTCGTCGGACCAACTCGCAAAACCGGAAAACCCTTTTTCGAGCAGGCCCTGCAGCCAGAACACCTGGCGCAGCCTGACCACGCGTTCCACCGCGTCACTGATCAACACGGCAATCATTTCATCTCTGGACACAAACTCCCCCAATCGCACACGCGGAAATCGACTTCGCGAAGTCTGTGAGCTTCGCAGAGGAACTTGTCACGATGATGACAGAACCATGATCTTTTCAGCTAACGGGCATGAATTTTGGCACTTGGCCCACCCCCTGATTCCGCCCGCACCACAACTTCGAGAGGTGCGGAACGCGACAGTTCTTGGATGCAATGAACCTTCTTGCAGGGAGAGGTAGTTGCAGCTATTTCAGGAACAAGATCCATCACGGAGGAGGACGTCCTAGCTCAGATTTCACTTCAGATGGCAACTGGTCCTTGTCCAGTTTTTCGCGATCTTCTTCGATCATTTTTTCGATCTGCGCCCGCTTCAATCCAGTAAAGGGTTCCGCCTGGAGCACAGAAGAAAAACAGCTCTTTTCCTCGTATTTGTTGAGCAAATCATTTCCCAGTTTGTACATCCTGGCATTGCGCGCAGAGCAGTCGGCCAGGGCAGCACGCTGGCGTGCAGCCACGCCGTCGAGTTGCTGCTTCTCGGCACCGAATGCAACTTTCAATTCTGCAAGTTGGCGTTCAGTATCCGCCAGCTTTGCCATCAGCGCGGCTTGTTCGGTCTTGGTAGTCACAGCCTGTTCCCTCGTGACACCAAGTTCCCTGGTCAAGCGGGCGATGCGGCTGGATGCCACATCGGCCCGACGCTGACTGTCGGCTGCCTTGGCCTCCATGTCCTTGATCTGGCCTTCCGCCTCGGCCACCTGCTGGGAGAGTTTTGTCTTCTCCCTCTCAGCCACAGTCAGTTGTTGTTGCAGACGACGCGACGCATCCTTGGCAGGCTTGTCTGCGGCAAGCGATGAACCGGCCGCCAGTGTGACAGCGACCCACAACACCACCCAGCCTGGATTTCCTATAGGGCTTCTCATAACGTCACAATTCAAAACCTGGAATTCAAGTCGATCTGCAGCAGATCAACAGCAAACTTCGTCGAAGTCTCCGTCGCAGTAATCTGCGGTGCCATGGAGTCAATCAACTGGGACGCCATCCAGCGAGCCGAGACCCAAGTATTCTTATCGATGCCCCAATTGGCACCGAGAATGTAACCCTTGTTGTTAGTCCCGCCCATGCCAAAATCCGAGTTGGTGAAGGCGTCGAGCACCGCATCGCTGCCGAGGTAGCGGTAAGCCAGCGAGACGTTCCAGTCGCCCCGGCGGGTCATGGTCGGGTGGCCGACCGTAATCTTGCCAAGGAAACCCGAGTCCTTGCCATCTATGATCTGCGACCCAGTGACCTGAGCGATCTTGCTGCGGTCGAAGGCCATGTTTCTGACATAGTCACCGGTAAACAGGACGTGCACGGGATCGAACCGGGCGATGTCGAGCGAAGCCGTCAGATTGAACTCCCGGAACCCGGATGCCAGCCCCCAATACGTGGTTCCAGATGGAGTCATTCCTTCCGCGAGGGCATTCGTTATGAAGAGTGTATTTCCGCGCTGACGCAGCCCGTTGGGATACTCATATCGTGTCCCATAGTCCGAGGCTGACGGAGGCCCGTAGCGGCTATCGTCTTCCAGCTTCCCCTCAATGCCCTTGTAGCTATAGATGGCTGCGGCGACCTTCAGGTCAGTTGTTGATCCGAGATGCCAGTTCAGACCAGCCTGCAGTGCAGTCAAATCACGAGACGTAGTCTGCAAGGGGTTGTCCGTGCGCAGGGGGAACCAGCCCGCCGTTGCGAACGCGCTGACATTCGGGGTCAGCGCGTGCGAGACCTGCGCCGCCACCCCCTCAAAATTGAGATCTTCGGCCCAAACCAGATCGGTACTGAAGAATGGATTGGCGATCCGCCCGCCGGTCAAACTGAGCCAGGATGTGGGCTTGAGGGTGATATAGCCCTGATCCAGCACGAGTGAATACTTATTGAACCCCTGCCCCATGGTTTGATTGGTTGACGTTGGACCCGAACTACTGCCGGTAGCGATGCGGAATCCAGCCGAAACCGAATCAGAAACCCTGGCCGTCGCGCCAAACCTCAAGCGCAAGCGAGTGCGATTAAAGTCGTCCTGGGTGTTCACACTCGGTACGCCGGAAAGATTGCCATTCGAGCCAACCAGGTCGGCCCCGCGGGTCAAGTTGCCGTCACTGCTGACGTTGTGAAAACCCGCTGGCGTATTGCTCTGGCCGAGTTTGAACGAGTCATATCTGAGTCGAACGTCACCTTCAAACGTGAAGCGATCCAGCCATTCTGGCAAGGCGCCAGGCTCACCCCAGCGCTCGGTTTTCGCCTGGGCCAGAACTTCCTGCTTGACCTGCTCACGAATTTCCTTCTTCATCGACTCCGGCACGTAGGAGACGCGCACGACCTTCTTGCCGTCCTTGCCGGTCTCGGTCGGGGGGGCTTCGGCCAGACGGGTCTTGGCCTTGGTTTCGGCGTCGCGCATCAACTGATTGGCCTTTTCGCGGGGCAGAATGCCGCTATCCACCAGGGCGTCGATCAGGCCCAGCGTGGTAGCGCGCAACTGCTCCAGATCGGCGCGTTCGTCAGCGTGAGCCGGCAGGGTACCTCCCAGCAAGGCAGCGGCGACGGCCAGGACGAGGATTTTCTTGCGAGAATGAGAGGGACGATTCATATCGATAATTTTCTGTGGATGATTGGGATATCGCTGCTTCATGTACGGCCGCTGGCGACAATGCGCAGGCGGATGGGCTGGGGCATGTTCGGCGGCGGCGCTTCGGAAAAAGCGGGTAATACGGCCAGTGCCTGGCGGATCGAATCGTCGGTTTCGGCGTCGCCCGAGGTGCCGAGCAGTTCGGAGTGCTTGACCGCGCCGTCGGCCGCCACCCAAACGCGGATTTCGATGCGGTAATTGCGCCTGCGCAACTCGCTGCGGCGCGTCAGTTGACGCTGCAACTCGGCCTTCATCAGCCCGGCATAGTTGTTGAAAGGGTTAAAGACGCCTTCCTTGCCACCGCCACCGAGCTTGCTCAAGTCCTCACTGGTCACCTTCCCGGACGCGAAGGCGCTGGGGCCATCACCGGCAACGCCCTCCATCTTCAGTTGCGGATCGGGCGGCGCCTGTTTCTGTTCGGTCTGCTGCGCCACCTTCACCTCCTTCTGTTCCTTGGGCGGCGGCTTTTTTTCTTCCTTTGGCGGCGGCGGCGGCGGCGGTGTGGTCGGGATCAGCGAGATTTGGGGCGGTTTCTTTGGCCGGTCCGACTTGCTGCCCAGTAGGTTGTTGAGCACCATCACCAGGGCTGCAATCAGGCCGAGCGCGGCGACTATCACCACCAGCATTTTCCAACGGCGAGCGGGGCGCTTCCGGTTCTGCGCCACGTCAGCTGCCTATCCGGGCGGTAACTAGGCCGACATTGCCGATGCTTAGGCGCCCGGCCAGATCGATGATGTCCACCACACGCTCGTAGTTGACCTGCGGATCGCCCTTGATGATGATCGACACTTCCGGGTCGCGCGCATGGGCTGCGTTGAGCCGCGATTCGAGCTCCGGCAGCGAGAGTCCGGCGCCGTTGAGCAGCAGATTGCCATCGGCGAGAATCTGGACGATCCGTACTTCCTTCTTTTCCAGGCTGGGCTTATTGGAAGGCTTCGGAAGATTGATCTTCAGACCCTGCACTGAGGCAGTGGTCATGAGGATGAAAATGACCAGCAGCACGTAGGCTAGATCAAGCATCGGCGTCACATTGATGCTGTCGTAAGGTTTGGTTTCGCTTTGAACGTGCATGGCCTATTTGCTCGCGCGGCGGGTGACCAGGCCGATTTCGGTGATATCGAGGCGTTTTAGCAACTCGAGGACTTCCATAACTTTGGCGTAGTTGACGTGCGCATCGCCCTTCACGACGATCGGTTGGGAGGGATTGATGCTCTTGAGCTGCGACAGGCGCTGCTCAAGTTGCTCGATATTCACGGGGTAGGCGTCGAGAAACATGTCACCGCGCTCCGAGATGGTCACCGCCTTGGTCTGCGCCTTGGCCAGGCTGCTCGTCGTCTGCGCCTTGGGCGACTCGACCCGGACGCCCTGCACCGAAGCTGTCGTCATGATGATGAAGATGACGAGAAGAACGTAGGCCAGATCGAGCATCGGCGTGACGTTGATCTCGTCGTAGGGCTGGTTTTCTTCCTGAACGTGCATGGTGGCGGGCGCCGATCAGGCCGAGTGCAACTCGGCGGCCTTAGTCAGGAACTCGTCGGCGAACACTTGGGTGTCGGACGAGACGTTCTTGATCTGGATGGCCAGCCAGTTGTAGCCGAACAGCGCCGGGATGGCGACGGCCAGGCCGGCGACGGTGGCGACCAGTGCCGCGGCGATGCCCGGCGCGATCGAGTTGACGTTGACGTCGCCGGCCGCTGCGATGGCCGCGAAGGTGATCATGACGCCCACCACGGTACCGAGCAGGCCAAGAAAGGGGCCACCGGAAATCGCGATGGTGAGCAATACGATCTGGCTGTTCAAGCGCTGGCTTTCACGCACCATGCCAGCATCCATCGAAGCCCGAATGGCGTTCAGCGCCGCGCTCGAGAGGCTATTTTCTTCGCCCCGGTGTTTCTGGGCATCGAAGCGATGCTGTATCTCGCGCAGGCCGATGGCGTAGAGACGATAGATCGGCGAGTGCTTGACGCCCTCGTCAGAAGAAATACTGGCTGATTCAGGTGTGCCGGGGGTGAGCAGTTCGGCCGGCTTGTCGCGAAAGAGATCGAGAAAGGCTTCGTTAGCCTTGTTCGTACGGGACAGAAACAGCGTCTTGCCAATCATCACGGCAAAGCTGACGATGCCCATGACGACGAGAATGCCGATCACCACCCAGCCATCGACGGTCAGCGCGCCAAGCAGGATACCAATGTAGGAAGCGCTCTCGCCGCCCGCTTCATCGTCTTCGGCCGGCACAATCAGGGACGACTCGGCGCTCTGAGCGGCGCTCAGCGCCTTGATATACTCGGCGGAGCGCGCCACGTTGGCGACGCCGACTTCGTCCATTTCACCGCGAAAACCTTCGCCAATCAGTACGTCGCCAGCCAGTTCGGGGAGTACGAGATCGCTGCTCGCGACGTTGGCGCCGTCGACGTAGACCTGCACCTTCCCGGCGCTCGCGACCACCGCCACGTGCTGCCAGGTGGCCGGTTTGAGAACCGCCGTGCTTGCCGCGGCCACGCCGTTGGCCGAAATCGAGAGCGTGTTGTTGGCGAGGGTGATCGACAGACTACGCTTGCCGTCCGTCTGCTTGTAAAGCGTGCCGCTTTCCCCGGTCAGTTTAACCCATGCTGTATAGGTAAAGGCATTGCCTGCCAGTTTGAGCGTCGGAGAGGCTGGCACCAGGATGCGGCCCTTGCCGTCGAAAATGGCGGCATTGCCGATCGGGCCGGCCTGATCGAGCGTCGCACCGAATTCCCGGGCATGATTAGCATTGCCGGTGCTATCCTGATCCCCCTTGCCCTCGGAGAAATGCAGAGCCAGCAGTTGCGCTGCGTCGTAAGTCCCCTTGGCGTCGGCCGCCGATGTGGCTTTCGGGTTGCCCCACTGCATCAGGATCGAATCGGCCTTGCTGTTGGCCGCCAGCTTCGGTACCTGCACCCAGACGATCGCCAGTTCGTTCGCCGCATCGAATTTTTCGATGTGATAGTGCAACGGCGTCTTGCCGTCGGCGGCGAAGAAACGCAGATCGGAGCCGTCAGCGGCGGCTTCGGTGAACGCGAAGTTGCCGCTGTGCAGGCGCAACATCACCGGCACCTGGCTGACGCCTTCCTTAAGATCGGCGCCGCTCGACGTGGTATCGATGGAGAGTTTCTTCTTGTGCGCCCACTCGTCGCCGGCATGGGCAAACAGTGGCAGAGCGACTAACAGTCCAAGCAAGGCAAGGCGCAGGGGTTTCGTGAAGTTCATGAGATTTATAGGTCCGTCAGAGTTATTTCTGTTTTTTCGTGCGTTCATTGTTGCTGTCGGTCTTACCGGAAGCAGACGGCGCATTCTGTCCATCTCGTGTTACATCTTGTTGATCACCGCCGAAACCGATCACTTCCACGCTCAGCGCGCCGCCCGAGTTGCTGGAGCGATTTTCCAAGTTCTTCGTGATGTCGTCAGTCTTGGTCACTGGCGCATTCGACGGAACCGAAACTGCTGCGCCAAGCCCGCTGGTATCGGTCGTATGTGCACCAGAAACAGCACCCGCTGCAGATATGTTATTGGCATTCAGAACCGTCTGTGCCACGATGGTCACTGACCCCGTAGAACGTACTCCGGCATCACCCGCATCGAAGATGCCGCGCGGCGCGATGGGATAAACATTGCTGGCGGGGACATCGGAACCGGTGCGCAATGTCGCAATGCCCGAACCAGAAATAGAGCCTGAGATGTCGACCTTGGTATTGCCCTTGTCATCCGTTGTCAGCACCGGCGGCGGTGCGGATTGGGCCGTCTTCGCGCCCTTGCCGGCGTCGATGTTGCCGTACTGCGATACCAGCGTGATATCGCCGCCGCCCAGCGTGAACACCCGTCCCTGATTGACGAGGAAATCGCTCTTCACCAGGGCCTGAATGGCACCACCGCCGATCGTAAATACGCCCAAGTCAGACGCCGCCTTCGATTTCAGGTAGGCCGGCGTATCGACCAATCCTGCGAACACCGAACCGCCCGGCGCGAACACATTTATTGCACCACCGCGATCCGTCTTTAGCTGGCTTCCGAAGACGTTGATATCGCCACCGGTGATGTTTGCAGTCGGAAATAGGCTGGCAATAACGCCATCGAAACCGATGAGATCAAGGGTGCCGCCTCCCTTGGCGCCAGTCACTCGGGCCAGCTTGTCGTAGAACAGATCGTTGAGTACGGACTTGCGGGCGTTGATTGGCAGACTATTGAAAGCAGTCCACGCCGCTAAAGGAGTGAGATTGTCGAGATCGGTTTTTGTGATGGAGGGCTGCAACTGTTTCAGCCACTGCTTCATGTCGGCGACCAGCAAATCCTGCTCAGTGGATGACAGGTCGCCGAGCGTGCTCGCATAGCGGTTGGAAAAACCGGCGTAGTCGGGTGTCGCGCCGGCAATCACGTTGATGCCGGAACCGTCCGCGGGCAGATAGGAGTTGTCCAGATTCCCTCGGGTCACCACGCCGGCACTGTTGCCCAGGTCGAAGTTACGTCCGGCCGTGAAGTCCACGCGCCCGGGTCCGGAGACAAGCTCCGCGATCACATTCTGTCCGCCGACCATCGTACTATTTGAAATATCCCGACCGGCGCTCACCGTGGTGACATCCGTTGCCGAAAGCTGCTGGATATTGAAACCCAGGTTGGTGATGTCGCGACCGGCGGATATCTCGGCTCGCTTTGGCAGCACCAGGGCCGCTGCGACATTGTTGTTGTCACCGCCGGAACTGATATCCCCATTGATCGCGATGATCCGTACCGGATCGGGATCGGTCGTGTGCAGGCCGCCGTTCGTGTGGAAAGACAAGCCGTCCACACTCCCGCGCATTGCATCCAGGACCGATTGATCCATGAACACCGGATTTGTTGCGATAGGCATGGTCGACGGATCGCGGTCCATCATCACGACCGGTTGAGAAATGGCGTCCGCTCGAAAGTTGATCAGGATGTTGCCCCGGGCAAGTAAATCAAGCTGCCCCGAGGCCGACGGCGCGAGGCTAAAACCGTTCCCGATGCGTATATCGCCACCCAGAGCACCCGCGAAAAGCGTGCCTGGCTGAAATAGATAGAGGGCGCTGCCCAGATCGCTACGCAACTCACTTCCGCCTGCGAGATACATAGCGTTGGCATGTTCCGCCAGTATCAGGTCGCCAGATATGGAGATCAGGGAAACAGCGCTGTCTGCGCCATAGGTAGAGTAGGTTCCGAACTGGGCTGGCAGTTTCGACGGAGTCTGCGAAAGCGGGTCGTTGATCGACCCCGTTACGTTGTTCGCGCTCTGTGCCGTCATGGTGGGATTGAAAACCCCCTCGATCTCGAGATTCTTGCCCGCCGTCACATTAAATTGTGCGTCACCTGCTGCAAGCATCGTCCGCAGTGCAACTAACGTTCCGCCATTTGGACTGGTGCCGGTGATCGACAGATCTTCGACAACATGATCACCAGCGATAACCGAACCATTGGCGGTCAAGACGGCGCTGCCCTTTTGCACGTAGAAGCTGCCGCCGCGTATATCGCCACCAGCGCGCACGAGCAGATCGCCACCGCCCTGTTCGACCAGGCTGCTCGCTGGGGTCATCCCTCCGGGCGTCGTACTTGGGACATAGGCATTGGTGGCGACACTCGCCGAGACATCGGTCACGTTCCCGGTTTCGGCGATCACCGAAATATCGCCGCCGCCAAAGGTGGCGATGCCCTGATTAAAATAGTCGAAGCGGGACCACCACGCGGTGTTTTGCACTTTTCCTTTGGTGTCGAAGACCACGGCGCCATTACTGTCGATGTAGCTACGTCCCTGACGGAACAACCAGTTGTTGATCATCTGATCGGTAACAGGCCCCACTACGTTGCTCCCAGCCAGAAGGGAGATCGAACCACCGTCGGAGGTAAAGACCGCGTCAGTCGAGGTCGTGCTGCCGTAGGCTGCATTATTCTTATCAGAGGGTGCCGTAAACCAGGTCGCGCCCGTGGCGGGCAGTGTCGTCGCGCGGCCGGCCGTGTAGATGCTCGCGCCGAGCAACTTGTCGGAATTGAAGTCGGCCATGCTGATGAAGGAGCCGCCGAGTAGCGTTCCGGTGCTGAGATCGAGGGTGTCGAGCAGCACGTCGCGACCTGCCGCCACGTTAATGAAGCCTGTTCCTGTACGCACCAGGGCGACAGGCAGGTCCGTGCTCGAGCCGGCCGTGCGGGCAAAGCTGAACTTCACGTCTCCCGCCCCGAATGTCGTCGCTTGCGGATTGGCGGCTGTCTGGTCGGCCCCGCCCACCAGACGGTAGCTCCAGGACGATGCACCGCTGGCGGTGGTATCCAGCAACCAGCCGGGCATGGACGCTGTCGTCGATTTTGTGAAGCCGTCGCTGATAGAGCCGTTGATGAGCAGGTTGCCGCCGGCCCGTAGTGTCAGCACCCCCGGCTGCCCGTTAAAGCGCCAGGCGTCGAGATTCCAGCCGCGGTTCTGCTTCGCGGTCGAGGTTTCGTTGACTGACACGCTCAAGTCACCACTTGAGCGCACCTCCATGCCCGGCTGCAATGCGACCGACGGATCACTGGTGAGGCGGCCAAGAATGGTGCCGCCATTGGCGATGAAGTTGTTGGCCTCGGTGTACATCTTCCCGAACGGCGCGCCGGTAGCGTTGGCGACCTGCAGATTGGTCGCGCTGGCCGCGTCGGCGGTGATCGTGCTGGCGGTGTAGACCTTGTAGCCCTCGATGGCCGTCGAGCGACTGCCCTGGATCGTCGACGCGTCGAGCGTGGCAATCGCCACGTCGTTGTTCGCGCTCAAGCGTGGCGCGCGCAGCAGCACTGTGCCTCCTTGGCCCCGCCGGCTGCCGTCGGTGTCCGCCGGTCCGTTCGAAACATCGATGATTGCACCCGATTGCACGCTGATGCTGGCATCGCCGCTGGTGGCGTTCGGCTGGCTGCCGTCCGCCGTCGAAGTGCCGATAACGACGCTGCCGCCATCTCCGGCCGAGCCCGCGGCGCTGCTTGCCACAGCAGTGGCATTGGCCAGCAACCGAGCACCGCCGGCGATGGTCACGTTGCCTCGGCCGCTTCCCGCCGTGTCCTCGGCGGCATAAAGCTCGATGCTGCCGCCTTTCTTGCCTTGCGCATCAATCGTGCCGGCAACGATGATATTGCCGTTGTCGGCCGAAATAACCGCCTGATGCGCGATCACAGTCTGGTCGGCTGCCAATGTGATGTCGTCATGGCGAACGCGGAAATTGCGGGATTCAGCGAAGCCGCCGTCGTTGAGTTTGGCGTTAAGGGCGCCGAAGGTTACGGCCGGATCGAGCTTATCGACGTCCATCACGAAGTTGCCCTGCGTGGGGACGACCCCGTCTACGCCGGCATTCGCCCGTCCCTGCAACGAGCCGTCTAGGATTGCCTTGCCGGTGCCACTGGCATTCACGGCCTTGACCGAAATCGTCCCGGCTGCAGCTCCGATGGCCGAGACATCAAGGGTGGCAGCGCTTCCTACCGTCACGTCGCCGGCGCCGCCGTCGAGGGCGATGCTGCCAGCGGGCGCATAGGCCACGGTGCTGCCGAAGGTTTCCGAACCGCCGGCGGCGCTGATGGTGCCCCCGCTTACCTTGATGGCACCGCCGGTGACGTCCAGCCCGTTAGCGATGTCATCGGCGGTGGCGGTGGCAGTCAGGCTCACCTGGCCGGCCAGGGCGACGATGGCCGCGTCAGAAACGATCGTCTTTCCCGCGAAGGCGAGCTTGCCGCCAAATTCCAGCGCTGGCAGATCACCCACCGCACCGCTACCTCGCGTTAGGACCAACTTGCGTCCGGCGGTGACGGTGGCATCGTCACCGCCGCGCGCCGTGATGCGGCCGGCCGCGAGTGTCAAATCGTTGTCAGCGCTGAGCGCGCCGCCCTTGCCAGCGGCGCGGATTTCATTCGTGGCGTAGAGGTTTACCGTAGCGAAGCCATGCAGGCCGAAGACGCCGTTGCCGATCTCGATGTCGCTGGCATTGAACTCGGCGCTGCTGACGGGGGCGGTCGCCGCCACGCCGTCGGTGCCGGCCCGATCGAAGCGGATGGTCTGGGCGGCGAAGGTGGCCTGGACAGGGTTCGAGCCCGTCATGCCGCGCATGCCGCCACCGGTGAAGCTCAGGCTCTGCATCGTCGTGTTGCCGAGGCTTACCGTGCCGTAGATGTCGAAGGTACTGTAGCTGGTCAGGGCCACGGATTTCAGATTGTTCAATTTCCCGATGGCCGTAGTGTCGAAGCGCAGGCTGCCGTCCCCGGCATTTATCGGCGCGTCGGAACCGAGGTTGATGCGGCTCGCTCCGAGACCCAGGGCCGCCCCGTCGGCCAAATCCAGAGAGCTGCTGATCGTCGTTGACTTGGTGGCGTCGAGCATCATTGAGCCGCTGGCCGAGAGCGTCACGTTCGCCGCAACATCAAGGGTTCCCGCAGTACCGAGGGGGGCCGAGATGGTGCCGTCCGCAGCGGTGTAGCTGCGCTCGATGGCGACCGCGGCGCCGTTGCTGATGCGCAGCAACGCGCCGTCGGCGCCGGTGGTCGGGACTGACTTGTTGGACAGCACGAGGTTGCGCGGCGTACGGCTCAGGGCGCCTTTGGCCACGACGGCGCTGCCCGATTTCAACTGGACGGTATCGTCCGCAACCAGAATCACTTCCGGCCCGGTAAGCGGGTGCGCAGCGTCGTTGGCAACCGTCACCTTATCGGCGCCAACGGAGACCTGGTCCCCGGCGCTCGTCGTATTGCGCACGCCGCCGATCAGCAGACTGCCAGCGCCCAGAGCCACGAGATCGCCTGCTGCCAGTTTGAGCGCCCCCGCGGGGAGTCCGTCCGGCAGTGCATCGGATCGATCCGCCACGATGGCGATGTCCGGCGCCGAAATATCGGCGATGCCGTTGCGCCCGCCGCTGATGGCGCCGAGACGTACCAGCCCGTCAAGCGTCAGGGATTGCGCGACGTCGAACACCACATGGCCACCGTCCTTCGGCAAGGAGGCCAAAGCGGTCAGGAAGGAATTCCCGTAATAATCGGCAAACTGCGATTGCTGTCGCACCACCGATGCCGGCGTCACGAGAAATCCAGAGGAGCGATTGTTGACGCCACCGCCCAAGGCAGCCCGATAGCCCGAGACGAGCCAGCTGCCATCGAGTTTGGCGGCATTCGCCAACGCCACCATGTCGGTTCTACCCGATACGGCGGTCACTGAATATGCTCCTGCCATCAAGGCATAGTGCGCCGGCAACAAGGTGTAGTAACCGGCTTTGAGGCCGGCGATTCCGGAGAGATAGATGCTATCGCCCGGCTTCAGGCCACCGTCCTGGGCATACTGGAAATCCTGCGGTGCCACAGCGCTGCTGTAACCGGGCAGAATGGCGAAGACATTCGTGGACGTGCTTCCGTCGCTCTTCGCCAGCACGTCCTTCGAGCCGCCCGGCCCCGGGGTGAACTCATAAGCATACAGATCGCCACCGCCCGACAGATCCTGCACCGCTCCCCTGCCGAATGTCACCGATGACCCGCGAGACACGATGCTCTTGTCCGGTAGCGCGAAGTAATTGGTGGCCGTCGAGTCGCTCAGATTGACCGTATTGCCACTGCCGAAGTCATACAGCCAGTCGCGCCCATTCTGGACGAATCCCAACGGGATGAGTCCGCTACCTGCCACCGAAGTCAGGCTGTTGGCGCCGTAGTTGAGGGCATCGGCGGCATCGAGAATGATCTGCCCCAGAGGCGCGCGGACGACACCGTTCTGGTCAATCTCCTGGGCAGTCACTTTCAGGCTTCCCGCTGCCGAGAGGGGCACAGAAGCCGGATTGTTGTTGCCAGCAAACGTGATACGGCTGCCCGTCCCCGTCGCCGATAGCAGGAACTGGCTCATGGTGGTCGGATAAAGCTGGGCGGACGTGAAGTCCATTGTTCCGGCCACCTCGAAGCTGCCCGCCGCCACGAGGGATGGCAACTCGGACGATGTCGGGGTGGCCAGTTTGACCGGAACCTGCCCAACGAGACGAATGTCGCCACTGGCGCTGATCGTCGCCGCATCGAATCCCTGGAGCGCGCTCTTGCCGATGATATCGACCGTGTCGGCATTGACGCGCAGCGCGACCCCCCCAGCTAGGGAGGCAGTTGCGGCAGGGGCCGACTGATAACGCCAGTCGGAGTTGCCCAACTCTACATAGGGAGCCGCCAGGGTGATGGCGCTATTGGCCTTGGCCCCCGGCGCAGCGGCAATCGCGGGCGCATCGACAATCACACCGGCGCGCGCTTGGAGACCCAGATTTCCCGCGCCGAGATCAAAGCTCACCACGTTCTGGCTCTTCAGACCGACCCAGTCAAAGCCACCCTGGTTTATGCTATTGGCCGTAACAAACCCTTTTCCTTCCCAGCCGGAAAGCGCGGTATCGGGGCCGTCGAGCGTGGGAAAGGTGTTGCTGGAGCTCTCGACGATCAGGTTGCGCCCCTCGGTCGGATAGCCCGCCTGGTCGATGTTTTCGCGATCCAGCACCAGGGAAAGACTGCCCCCCGCGGCGCTGGCATTGCCGCCGGCCGCCGACAGGCTGCCTTCGAACAGCAGGCCTTCGCGGGCGCGAATGTCAATGCTGCCACCGGCGCTAGCCACCGTTTTCGCCTCCCGACCGCCCCTTGACTTGAGCGGCAGGATCATCGTCGCCATCGTCCCCGAGACATCCAGTCGGGCGCCCTGTTCGACCACCACGTAGCCGGGGGCTGCAGTCAGGTCCGTGCCGGTGAATTGTCCGATCTTGATGCTTCCGCCATCAAGGAGATTGCCATGCGTGAGGCCCAGCCGATCCTGCCACAGGCGGGCCGACGTGCCGCTGGCATCGAGCACCGCCTGCGCGCCAATCCAGATGCTGCGTTCCGATCGAAACGGAACCGAAGCGATCGAGCTGGTCAGCGCCAGATTGATGGCGCCGCCCGGGGCCCGCACGGTACCGTCCACCGTGAGCTGACGTCCAGCCGACAGGCTGACGGTTGCGCCTGGATCGGCGACGATGCTGGCGCCGGCTTGCAAATCGAGCCGACCCATGCCGTCGAGCGATTGTGGTAACGCCGAAAGGCTTAGATTGGTGGCGTTTCGCGAACCGGACAACCCGGCAAGCGGCAGGGTGGTGATGCCGAAGGCACTACTCATGGTGCCGCTGGCCGTGTTCGAGGTGCTTCTACTAGCGATCCAGTTGTCCATCCGCGGCGCCACGGTGCTTCCGGCTGCTACCGTCAGGTTTCCTGCGGCGCGGATGTCATACGAGGAAAATCCCCCTAGCTGGAAGAAGTCGACGCCAAGACCGAGGTCGAATGGGCTGAAAGACGTTCCACCCACGGTGACATTGGGCCCCGACAAGGTGAGTTTCCCTCCGTTGGAGACGCCGTAGGCGCTAAAGCTCACGTCTTTGCCCAGCGTCAACTGCGCTGAGACGGGATCGGTGGAGGCGCTCACGCTTATGCTGCCGCCATCGCCGGAGGATTGCTTGGCGCTACCGTTGAGCCACGCGCCGCCCGACGCATCAAGATGTGCCTCGGAAGCCAGGGTCATTACTGGCGCGCTTAAGTTGATGCTGCCGCCTTTGGTGACAATCGGCGAGGTCAAATTCCCTTGAGCGTCCCGTTCCGACGCGGAAACCACGCGATCATTGGTCCACTGTCCCGATACATCCACCGTCACCCCAGGCGCCACGGCGACTTGACTCTGGGAAGATGCCAACACCGTGCCACCCGCCGCGCTGATCCCCGCCGCAAGCTCCACGGCGCCGCCAGAAACCAGGGTTAGCGAACCTCCCGGTGCCAGCTTTACGGCACTATCCACGGTAATCGCCCCGTCTGTATAGACGCTCAGGCGCGTGAAACCTTCCTGGGTCAGGCCGAGGGGGTCGAGTACCAGTCCCGAATTGCCGCTACCAATGGTGACCGGGCCTTTGTAGAAGAATTCTGGATTGTCGGCAAGGCTAACCTGATTGCCGACAATCAGTTGCCCGCCCAGCGGTCGCGACGCCGATGACACGTCGCGCTGCTTCGGGCCAGGGGTCGTTGTTCCGCGCAGCGTCCCATTCAGTGCCAACGCGGGGGCGTCGACTTTGATCGTACCGGCGCTGTAGCCTTGGCTGTAACCCGCCTGAAAATTCCGCGGACCGGGCGTCGCTGCTATAACTCCGTCGTAGATTCGATCTGACGTGGCGCTGTTGATGTCGAAGACAATGCCATTCGACGTTAGCTGCGTTGTCGCCACATGGCCCGGCAGATAGCTGACCATCCCCCCCGATACATCAATCCGGGAGCCATTGCCTAGACTAATGCTGTCATCCGCTTGCAAATTGACTGTGCCGCCGACTGCCGTGCGTTCGCCGACATTGTGCTGCAGCAGATCCAGCCAACCCTGGATGTTGGCGAACAGCAGATTGCCCTTGCGCGCATCCACGCTGACCGTCTGTCCGCGCAGCACCGAGTTGCGCAGCAGCGGATCATCGGCCAGTTCCGTACCGCGCAGATCGACCTTGATCACGTTGCTTTCCATGGTCAGCAGCGTGCTGGTCGTGCCCGATACGTCGATCACCGCCCCGGCATCGAGCGTGATGTTGCTACCTGCATGCGGCGTCACCACGCCCCTCGAATCAGCCACTGCACTGGAAACGACATTGACTTCACCCGCCGGCGCCACGATCCTGGCATTGCTCTGCAGGTACACGCTGTTGCCTGACAGATCGACCAGCGAAGCATTGAAACTGCTGCCGGACGAGGTCGTGGGGTCGTCCAAGGTAGGCAGAATTTCCGTGGTGCTGTTAGCACCCAGAACCAGTGTCCCGCCATGATTCGGCGCGTTAGGTGCAGAAACGGTGCCCTGGCTCGCTCCGTCGCGCGCATGCAGGTAGATCGACCCGTTGACGTTAACTGAGGTGGTAGCTGAGACCACGCCCATCTGATTCACGGCCAGGCCGACCAGGGTCGCATTGCCCGTCCCGACCTTGATTGTGCCCAGTACATCGTTGGTCGCCGTGCTGCTCACCGCCGCTACGGCGGGATTGCCATTGCTGCTGGTGACCGCATCATTATTGACCTCCACCAGCAGGCCGCGCATGCGGATATCGCTGGGACTGGCGAGATACACCGTATTACCGGCGGCCAGCACAACCTGGCCATCGAGCGCGGACAGTTGGCCGTTATTGACGATGGAGGGTGCGACCAGGAGAATTCTTCCACCCTGCGCCGCAGAGAGTCGGGCCTGATTCGCATTGTCGCCTTCGACCGTAATCGCACCAGGTGCGCCGACCAGGGTAGCGTCCGTGTTCTTGGCGTCGGGATCAGCGACAAATACCGGCGTGATATTCGGCGCCAGCAGTCCTGCGAGAAAGCGCTTGTCGTCGATCTTCAGTGTCGTCGCCACCAGGGAATTGACATCAACCTGCGAGTTCTTACCGAAAATAATGCCGTTCGGGTTGTAGATATAGACCTGCCCGTTGGCCTTGAGCATGCCCTCGATGACCGTCTTGTTGAGATAGACGCCGCCGTCGACCTTGTTGAGCAGCACTGCCGTAGCACCACCCTGCTGCACAATATCCACCTCGGCGCCGGTGCCGATGTCGAAGCTACCCCAACGTAGAATGCCCGATCCAGAGTTTTTTTGCGTGATGGTCGCGGTGTTGCCGTTGACAGAATAGGGGTTGAAGTCTCCCGCCACGATCTGTGGTTGGCGCACGCCAAAACCCGCTCCAGGTCCGTTCGGAAGCGCATTGACCGGAATGCGCGGCGCACCGGCGGAGATGCGCGGCGTCTGCGCCAGTGTCGGGTTACCGATCAGCACGCCGGCCGCCGCCAGGACGGCACAACCATCGAAACAGCGCTGGATAGCCCTAACCATGACAAATTTTCGGCTGTAAGGAAAGCCGCAAACAGGGGCAGATCGGCGCATATTCATGTTCAGAATTCCAGCTGAAGACGTGAATGCACGCGCATATCGCCGGCGCGGGTAATGGCGCCATCGTCCAGAGCGAGCGCCCAGTCAAGGTCAAAACTGAGGCCGTGACTGCCGCTGACGCGCAACCCAACCCCCGTGCCGCGCAGCGTTAGATAAGAGGGTTGTGGAAATACCGGTTGCAAGGTGCGCAGCCTGACGCCTTCGTAGAAAGCCAGGCCGGTAACTCTCAGCGACGACTCTTTTCCCGCGAGGGGAAATTTCGGCGTTCGGGCTTCAATAGCCCAGCGCAAAGCCGCATCACCGACGCGCTCGCCTTCCAGATAGCCGCGCACACTCTCGGCGCCGCCTGCCGCATACTGCTCGTTGCTGACCAGAGGCCCTGAAGCAATTTGCATCTCCAGCTTGGCCGACAGCGCCCAGCGTTGCGCGATCTCGGTATGCTGCACACCAGCGCGCAGACTAAAAAAGTCTGCACTGGCGCCGGAGCGCTTGGCGGCAAACTCGTCGTCATGGCTACCGAAGAGCCCGCGCATGCCATGGGTCGCCGTGGCGTCGAGCGTGGTGCTGCGGCTATTGCCCAGCCAGCTGCCGCTATAGGCAGCCACCAGCGGCGCATAACTGATTGGTGACGGCAGTTCCGCCGAGCCGGCGACCACCACCGACTGCTTCACATCTTTGTAGTCGACGCCAACGCTCAGGGACTGGCCGAAATTCTCATAGCCTGGCAACGCCAGGGCGTAGCGCAAGCCGTAAATGTTGCTGTCGCCGAGCAGGCCCAGCCCGGGCGACCCGGCGAGGGTGGCCAGCTTGCTGCGCGACAGCACCGAATACAGCACCAGCGCATCGCCGGCCGTGCCCATCGGCATCACATAAGTGCCAGCCGCAGTACGCACCTCGTCAGTTTTTTCTGGCGAGGTTTGCACGGTCAGGCTGGCGCTGTGACCCCGCTGCCAGAGATTGTCATAACGCAGGCTACCCGACAGCCGTAGCGCCGTCGTGTTGGCGCTTTGCCGATTGCTGGTCTCCAGACTGCCATGCAGCGGTAGATCGTCCTGCACGTCAATCTGCACCTCGACCATGCCTGGCGAGCGACCGGCCTTGAGCACCGGCGTCGCCTGGAGGTCGGCACTGCGGTTCAAGGCTTCGAGTTCACGCTGCACCTGGGGAAAATACGGCACATTGCCGGCGGCCAGTTCCGGCAAGCGCTCCTTGATCCCGCTAACCAGGTGATAGTCGGCCCCCTTCACGCGCAGGCGTTCCACCTGGCCCTCAAGCACATTAAGCGTCACCGTGCCGCCGGCCACCTCCTGCTCCGGAATCGTCACCACCACCGTCAGGTAGCCGGCATCGTGATAGACGCCCTCCAGGGCCGATCGCGCCGATTCCACGTCGCGCAGGGTCTTGCCCTCGCCGAGAAAAGGCATCACGGCACCCTCAATCGCGATGGCGGGAAGCCGCGAATTGCCCTCAACGGCGTACTCCATGACATCAAATTGCTGAACATTTTCGTTGCTGATCGTTTCTGCAGCAAAAGCCGAAGAGGCAACTGACCCGGCAAGGAATAAAGCCAGGCACGGACAAGCGAATTTCGACAGTAACGAGCTAAGGAATGACGAAATCATGGGACCTTGGGTTTTCCGCTAGCAATGAGCAATTCGCATAACCACCACGCGTTCAGGTCGCGGATGGCATATAAACAGAAGCGATCCCCCGAAAGGGATCGCGAAATTTCCGATGCTCGTTGCCTTAACTGGGCGGCGCATGTTGCGCCGCCCAGCCTGCAACTATTCGCTGCTTATTGATACACGGAGCAGTTGTTGCCGCCCTTCGAGTAACGGGCCGTCTTGCCGTCGCCAAAGGTGCCGCCGGTCAGGTAGGCAATACCGGTCACGCTCGACAGGTTCGCATTAGCGATGTCGTTGGCGATCGATGCGGCGACCTTGCCATTGCCCGAGGTCAGGCTCGTTGCACTCTTCACGTAGGCGGCCATCTCGGTGGCGAACTTGTAAGCACCGGTCACGAGGTTAGAACGGTGCAGCGAATCATAGGCACCGGCCGCCGTGTAGTTCGGGCTGACGCCGTCGAGCTTCACGAAGTAGTACTTGTCGGAGGTATGCTTGGATTGCGGCGTGACCGCATCAACGCTGTCCTTCTCGCCAAGTGACACGACGCCAGCGGCATAGCCGGGGTAGGCGCTCGTGCCAGCGGCAGAACCGGACCACACGCAGTTTTCCGCCAGGTCGGTGGCGTTGTTGGCTTCGTCGACGACGACGTAGGTGCCGGTGTTGGTATCACCGCTGATCGCGGGGGCCAAGGCACCTTGATATCCTAGTTCGCCGCAAACGGCGTTCAGGAAGAAGATGTTGGCGGCGGCTTGCGTGCCCGACAGGTGGTCGCGACGGCAGACGGTGATCTCCTTCGCGCCCTGGTCCTTGACGAGTGACGTATAGTCGTTGAACTGACCGGCGCTGGTGACGAGGGAAGCGTAATCAGCCGAGCGCACGCTCGGTTGGCAGGCGCCGTTGCCGGTGCCGACCGTCAGGGTGGCGGCGGTGGCGCTGGCGCAGGAGGCGGGCAGCAGACCGTCGTGGATGTTCTGCGCGACAAGGGCGTCGTAGAGGACCGCGTTGGTGATGACGCCGAAGCCTTCCAGGCCGGTGGAAGCCGACGTGGAAGCCGACTTGAGCGACGAACCGGTGCTCAGATAGCCCGGCTCGAATTCGGTCGCATAAACATCGGACAGAGCCATGTCGGCTTCGCGCGCGGCACTAGTGCTGGTGCAGGTCGTTTGTTCCGTAGCGATGTTGGGGGGAGCCACGGCGACCTTGGCAGTACAACCGGCGGCGGGCAGGGCCAGCACGGTGGCTTCGGCTTCCGGCGTACCGGCGGAGATCAGCTGATTGAGGCCGGCGGCCGAGCCGTTGGTCGAGTTGTAGATCACCAGCGTGATACCGCCGAGCTTGTCGTCGCCGAGCCAGCCGACCGATCCATTCGGGCCATTAACGAACAGCACGCCATGGGCGGCGGTGCTAAAAACGGTGCTCGGCACGGTCGCCAGCAGCGCATTCTTCTGGGCCGAAGCGCCTGCGATGTAGACGGTTTTGGCCGGGGTCGTGGTGGCTGGGTCATAGGTGGCAGCGAAAGCGCTTACGGAGCACAGGGCGGCGCAGGCGGCGGCGAGGTATTTAACTTTCATGGAAAACTCCCGAATTGAATTGAACGACTATTGAGCGATGCGAATTGCATTTCGTGGGCTGAGCAAAGCCCGGGAATGCCAGAAAATCTGGCATTCCCTTCAGCACATAAAACGATGGACCTGGCTTAGACCTTGCGACGGCGGGCAACGGCGCCCAGCATCAGCAGGCCGGCGGCGAGCATGCTGTAGGTCTCGGGTTCCGGCACGGCGGCGACGCTGGTGCCGTTGAAGGTAATGCCCGATTGAACCAGTGTCCCGCCTGCAGCTGAGGTGGCCGCTGTAACGGTAAAGAAGTTGGCGGCGGTGCCGACCGCATTATCTGTCGTCCAGCCGGCAGTGTTACTGCCCCAGCTGTTTTTCAGACTCAGTGCCGGATTGCCAACGGTGGCACCATTGAAGAAAGCCGATCCGCCAACGGCACTGACCGCGGTCTGGCCGAGGAAACCATTGAACGCGACACGACCGGCGGACACCTTAGCACCCGTTTCGGTGCCGATGATATTCCCGCTCGTCACGGTCGTTCCCCAGCCGCTGGAACCTCCGGTGCTGCCCTGGTTGTAGCCGAGGAACCAGGTGGTATTGGCCAACGAACCGCCTTCAGCCGCCGTGTAGGCAGTCCAGGCCGCACCGGTGATGTTCTGGTTCAGGGTCGGCAGAGCGGCGGAGGTGCCTAGATCAAACGCGAAGGAGTTGCCAGCAGCTTGGTCGATGGCAAAGAAGATCAGATCACTCTGACCGGTGGTGGTGGTCGGTGCGGGCAGGGCGGCGGCAGCCTGACCAGCGACGGCGGCCAGGACGACGGCAGCGGCGAGGGCCTTGAGATTGAATTTCATAAGAGTCACTCCAAAATTATGGTTAAGAACACGAGCCGGCGAAGTACCGGTTAGGTCCGCAAAACTTTGAGATTCGTGCAACTGCCTGCTCACCCTTGAAAGTCCCTCAGGATCGATTCAAGTCAAGCCGGTGGCTACCGATAACCCCGACTGCTTTCTACAGATGAACGTACTTTAGTAACCAGATGTAACAGTCTTGCCAATCCGATGAAGAAAAGCGCTGATCCGTTCGGACTATTCGCGGCAGGCGGGCAAGCGATCAAGCGCTTGAAACCCGGACGGGATAGGCGCCGCCGAGTTGGTGTCAATTTAGCAATCGCTTTTGGGAAATCTCGCGGCATCCCCGCGCAAGCAGGGTTTTACGGAAGCGCTGAAGGCACGTGTTCCCGCGCGCGAGGGAATGCCAAGTGGAAAGTAGTGCAGGCCTCCCCCGCCACGTCGCATCAGTCGACGGGCAAGAGTTCCCTGATCTGCGCTTCCAGCGCCGCGTCGGAAATCGCCCCTTCGATCATCCGGACCTTGCCACTGGCGTTGTGACGCAAGACGATGCCCGGCGTACCCGTGACACCAGCTGCTTCGCCATCCTTCCTGTCTTCACCGATCTGTGTGCGTGTCTCGGCCGAAGCTAGGCACCCGCCGAAGGCCGCGACATCGAGCTTCAGCTCCTGCGCCACCGCCAGCAGCGGGTCGCCATTAGCACCGGGCAGGCCCTTGCCGTTGGAGCGCGTGCGTTTCATCAGTTCGTCGGCGAATATCCAGAACGCGTCGTTGCCGCCCTGCCGGGCGGCGCATTCGGTGGCTTCCGCTTCCCGCAGTGCCGCAGGGTTGTGGAACTCGAGCGGAAAATGCCGCCAAACCAGGTTGGCCTTGCCGTCCAGACGTTTCACGACGGCCTCGGGAATGCCGTGGAAGCGCTTGCAGTACGGACACTCGAAATCGGAATATTCGATAATGCTGACCGCGGCCTGTGGATCGCCCAGCAGGTGGTCACGCGCCGCATCGACGGCGCGCGCATTCTTTGCCAGTTCGTTGCGTTTGGCGAGCGCCTCGTCCTGGGCTTTTTGCCGCTCTTCGGTCTGCTTGTGCACCAGACGCTGCACTGACCGGTCCACGGCCTGATCGAGCGCGCCGCTCTGTTCCAGGCGCCGGATTACCGCTTCATCGGCCTCTGCCGCCGTCTTTTTTGCTGCGCCGGCGCCGTAGGCCAGGGTCGTCACGCCCGTGCCGAGCATGAGCGGCGCGAGCAGGAGCGCCACCAGTCGAGTTGATAAGTTGAAGCTCACAATCGTGTCCTTGGCGGAGGGAAAAAAAACGGAACATCGTTGCCAACTGCTCTGTGCGTCTTCTTCAGGCTAGTACCCGGCTTTGTCACCACGCATCGCGCCAAGAATTGCCAGTCCGCGCGACACGGCTTCGACGCGATTTTGCACATCGAGCTTTCGGAAAATCTTGCTGATGTGGTTCTTGACCGTGATGGCACTGATTGCCAGTGCCACACTGATCTCGCGATTACTCTTGCGTTCGGCCATCCAGCGCAATATTTCGAGTTCTCGATCGGTCAAAGACACATGGCTGAACATCTCCTGCGTGTTGATCACGCGAGACAACGCCAGCTTCAGGTGGGACGACAACAACTTGAACAGGTACGGGCTACGATCAATGTTCTCTGGCGGAACATTGAACAAAATAAAAAAGTACGCGGCACCAGAAAGAAACGTGGTCCGATGAACCACCGCATTTGACAGAGGGCGAGATTCCAAATGTGCACTACGGGCATCGGACTTGAGGAGAGTTTGGAACAGTTCGGCCTCGACGACGTATGACATACGCGTTCTTGCGCGAAACAGGCGAGTCAGACGCATGGCTAATCCATGGGCCGGATTGCAGAGAAAATTGATCATCTCCGCTTCAACGAGGCGGTGGTGAAAGAACTCGACTTGACGAACCCTGCCATGATTTTCGATCTCGAGACATACCAGGCTTTCATGCGGCAAAAGAGCACAAAACGGCCCGGCCATCCAGGCGAGGAATTGATCACGCAAACGGATATCAACCGCAGTCTCGATCGCACGCAGGAGTAGACTTTGTTCGTCCTCGCTAAGTCTGAGGTTGCTGTTGATGGGTGTAAGCGTTGGAATAGCGACTACATCAGAGTGACTCATTTCTTTGGCCAATCAAGACATATGCATTTTCTACATTGCCGGAACTTGAAAAATTAGGTTGCTATCCTGACAACCCGGAATCAATAACAGGCTTCTGGAGCCCTCCCCTGCACGGGATGGCCGCCCAAGTTCTTGGGCGATTTTCAGCAGGCTGATTACTGGCAGCAAGAAGACGGTTATCGAGCGAGAATTCATTCCTAATTTAGGTGTTACCCGCAAGCAATGCTAACCACCGACTGTTACGCGAATCATCGCTTCGACCGAAAAGTCACTAGTCCATTTGGCTTAGATCATGACAAGGCGAAACTCGACTGTGTCGTAATCCTGCCGCAGCCGATCTACCAAAACTTCCATGCGTTCGTGATAACAACCCAGACGCCGAGCAGGAAGTTAGTCAGCGCATGCGCGGCTATTGGAGGCCAGAGGCTGCCGCTGCACCGGTAGAGGAAACCGTAAGCTAGCCCCCCCATGAGGCCGGCTAACCATTGTCCGTGTTCGAAACCAAAGACCAGCGAAGCGAGCCAAAGGGCCAGCCAACTTCCCGCGCTCGGCGCCAGCGCGAGAAAATCCCGGCTGTCGATCCATCGCTGTACGAAGGAGCGCCAGAACAGTTCCTCCATCAAGGGCACGACCGCTGCAGCGCCAAAGATGCGCAGGACGATCAGCGACCACTGCAAACTACCGTCCGGCGCGACCGGTACGAAACTGACCATCGGTGCGCAAAACACCGCCCAACCAGAATCTAGCGTTATCCACGCCAGGAAGACGCCAACTCCGAGCAACGCCGCCAGCACCCAGTCGCCGCGTTCGACGACTGGCGCCAATGAAAGCTCGCCGTAGGCCCCACGGAAGAAAACCAAAGCCCCCAGCGCCGTACCGATGCGTAGCGCGTACAGCCAAAGGGGGGTCACGTCAATAATCTTAGGCAGCGCCGTGACTAGCCACGGATCAAGTGCCAAGAAAACGATATAGAGGGCAAACGGCAGGCTGCGTGCCAGTACCGCCTGCCCGCCAACACGCAGGACAGCCTGGGTCATCGATCGGCAGCGAAGCGTTTACGCCCAATCGCCGCAAGCAGCAGCGCGCTTGCCAGCAGAAGATGCCAAGTATCCGGCTCTGGCAGCGCCTCGTCTAGCATGGCTGTGCTGGCCACCGCTGGTAGCGCAAAGGTCACAAGCACCGTTGCGCGACACAAGATGGACAATAGACCGGCGCTCACGATTCGTTGCCTTTCCTGGAAGTCTTGCATTCAAGTTCGACCACGAAGCAGAAATGCGTCATTTCGCCGAACAGGCCGCCGACCATGTCGATACGGCGCTTGCGCGGCAAGGCAGCACGCGCCGGACGTCGGCGACAATGCACTCTCAGTAAGCGCAGAACATCCCAGTTCTTCTTCATCGAGCTTTTCGGGTTGTTCACGGCGTTCTCCTAGTTCGCATCGAGCAGCAGTTCATCTTACACAACATTTCATGACGCCAGCATTGCCGTGTTGCGACAGAATAAAGAAACGAGTCCACGTCTTTGAGTGGCTCGCGTGCGACCAGGGAAATTGGATTGGCTTTTTGTTTTCAAGCATTGCTGTCATAGCCGATGATGCGCAGCGCCGTGGCTTTGGAGACCGCTTGGGCGCGATTGCGCACGTTGAGCTTGCGCAATACCTTCTGCACATGATTCTTGACAGTCAGCGGACTGATGCTGAGCATCGCACCGATCTCCAGGTTACTTTTTCCCTCCTGCACCCATCCGAGAATTTCGACCTCGCGCTCGGTCAGTAGCCTGCGCAGATCGATCAACCGCGAACTGCCGTCGACAGGACTGGAAGGACGCCCGTCGTAGGCAAGCGTGCGCAGATAGGCCATATGAATGTGCGGTAGGAGAAGTTCCAGAAAATAGGCATGACGCAGTGTCACGCTATCGGGAAGGCGGGCGAAGAAATAAAAGCAGCCAGGGATACCGCTTCCCACGATGTTGGCGCTGCCATGCCCAACAGCATTGTCAAAGCCGGCACGCTCGAGTTGTGCGCGAAAGCGCGGGTAGAGCGTGCTCGCCAGCTGCTGACCGCTCGATAGGAGGCAGGGCGAATCGCCCGACTCGCGCCAGGCGAGCAGAGTTTGCATGACCAACCCCTCGACCGGGCCACAAACTTCCTCGAACACCTCGTCTGGAACGATGCAACTGTTGAAGCGATCCATCATCAGAATTTCTGCGTCGTCACGGGTGACGACGCACACAAGCACTTCGTGCGGAATGAGCGCGTGGAGCGATCCCTGCGTCCAGAGAAAGAACTGGTAGCGTTTCCTTATCCGCAGCGAACTTTCGATTGCGCGCAGAAGGTTCTCTTGCTCTTCTGGCGTCAGTGTGATGATGGTACCAAGGGATGTCATTGATCTCATTGCCCGCGTGTCGCCACCCTAAACCACCCAGAGAATCCGGACGAAGGTAACGATTATGCACATGCCTTATGTCTTCTAGATGTCAGCACTATTTCCAATTAATTTCGGCGACCCGCTTGTTGGCTGACATAGCAAAGAAGCGCCCCCCGTCACGGGACCGCAAAAAGGGAAATGTGCGGCTGACAATTTAATGCTCCGATGTTAAAACTAGACCTTGCACAAATTGGCCAAGCTAGACCTTTCGGACTATGCCTCGTCGCCGACAACGGACCTAGGCGGGGCCCGATGCCATCCGCACGAGTTCATCCAGAAACGAATACTCCCTCACTGTCTGTCGCGTAATGGAGTGGTTGGTAAATGAGCAATTCGGATCAAAGATCGGCGATGGCGCAGGATGAAATTCGCAATCGACAAGGGTCTATATCTCCAGGGACCATACGGTCTCCCAGGTCGAAAGTATGCGGGTCAACTACCGACCATAAGACCCATGACTCATACCAGGCGTCGCGTTGTGCGTGGAAACGCATTTGGTCTGTTCGGGAAGAGGCGTGGGCCAACACTTATGCTAAACGGCAGTCATCTTATCCAGAGATCACCACCGGGGATCGGCCCACGGCAACGGTAGCGAAGACCAGTAAAGAGAAGCCGCGCGGGGATTAGGGTCCAAGTGCTGTTTGGGCTGAAGAAGCCTCTCGGGGAGCATCGACGGGGTGGTTGCGGCCATGAAGACTGCTTCGCGGGGAGCTTTGAGCGCGAGGTTCGCACGCACTTCAGTGAAGCGGAGCGGGAGTTCATTGGCGAGGAACTGGAACGACTGGACGTCATGCGACTGGAGGTGGTGATCGACGGGTGCACACCGGCGGCTGATCAGCGACACCGGCGAGCACGTGACGACGGCGGCGGGGCCGCTGAGCGAGCCACGGCACCGCTATCGGACCGTGGCAACGAATGGCCAGAGCATGTGCCCCCCCTGGAACTGCGGGCCGAGATACTCGAAGGCCCTTTCACGCCGTCCGCGGCACGAATGGGGCTGGGGTCTGTCACGCATCTGACGCCGGCGGAAAGCGAATCCTTCTTCCATGGACTGGACGGCATAGAGCCGTCGCGCAGCACATCGGACCTGTTACCAGGAATGCCTCACCAAAAAGAGGAAAATGCGCCGCTAAGGATGGGAGAAGGCATTGCGGGCGCAGGAAGAAACGGCAACCAAGGCCGTCGTGATGGCAGTATCGCTGGACGTTGTGATGGCGCCGATGAAAGACAGGCAGCGGGCGGCCCGGCGTGAGCAGAGCCGGCAAGAAGGCAAAGAGACCCGCGGCCCACCCGGCCACCGTGAGGTCGGTTGCGAGTGCGTCAGTCATTGCGACGCGAACGGCGAGGGCTTGGGGCACCGTGCGCAACACCCGCACGCCAGAGGTGGAGAAGCAAAACTTGAAGCGACAACTGGTGACGCAAGCTGAGAATGCGTTCCGCCAACAGCCAAACTTGCGGTTGGTCAAAGTGGCCGATGCGGCGGTGGACAACTCGGACTTCCTGTCCAAGGATCTCCCACCGGGGATCGAGGTTGTGGATTTCTTTCCCGCGGCCGAACATCTGAAGCGCGCCTTTCGAGCATGCTGACGGCGAGACTTCGACCAACTTCCTTGCCCGCTTCGCAGAATACCGACACGTGTTGCAGGAAGTGATCGAGGGCCTGAAAAGGGTGATTCGCAGCTGGGCCTATCATCCCCAGCGGCAACCACGTTTCGGCCCGCAAAACCAGGACTGGGATACTTCCGTCGCAATCGCTCGTGCATGGACTACGCACGGCTGCATGCCCAGCATTTGCGGATCGGCTTCGGCGTCGTCGAAGCCGCCCGCAAGACGCTCGTCGCCCAGCGAATAAAGCGTTCAGGGCAGCGCTGGAGTACCGATGGCGGGCAGGCTTCTTACCTTCCGTGCCTTGGCTCAGCGGCCGCTTTGAACGCGTGGGGGATGGTCTGCGCAAAATATCGACGCAAAGTTGCGTTCACAAGAAACGGCAAGCCATTCGATGCCTTCACCTATCAGGTAACGTCACGGCGAGAATCACACCCATTCCACTGCGGCAACAGTTCGCGAACCCGATAGCTATGCCTTGTTTCTGGCCACTCGAGGCGTCATGGGCGTGATCGCGCAGCGCAGGAAGCAACTTGCCTTATTTGCAAAGCCATGAAAGACGAACCCCGCCCGTGTGGCGGTTCTTTCGGGGTGCGCAGCTGAAACATGCGCCTGAGCACACCGACACCGCCCAAAGTGATTCTGTCCCGCGTCCTCCATCTACTGCGCTTCGACGGTTGCCCCCAAGTCCGCGTTCGGGTTGCCAGGCAAGACCGGGGCGACGGGCTGGCCAGCACGCGATGCCTTGCTGGAACTTGGAATCCTGCGCGGCGCCGCTGCCGCATCGGCCGAAGCGGGAGCGACCGAGGGCGTAGCGACGGAGGCATCAGTTGTTTGTGGCGTAGCAGCGTTGGACTGAGCCATAGCGGGTGCCATCGTTCCGGCACGTGGCGGCCGTGGGCGAAAGACCCACTCGGCATGCGTCTGTGCATCGGCAAACGCTTCCCAGTCAGGAGGAAAGCCGGTGCGTACGAAGGGCACGCCTTGTGAGCGGCTGCGCACCGCCGTGATCTGCCCACTGACCATAATCAGCACCCAGTCGCGCCGACCGGTCAGCGGATCGACGAAGATCTGGCGCAAATGACGGCGCAGCACCTGATCGCGCCGATCCTCCAGCAGATCTTCAAGACGATGGGGATACTCGTTGCCCCCCTTAGATGCTTCGTAATAACTCCGCAGTGCAACGCCGAATTGCTCGCCGATGAACAGCAGTTCGCGCTCGCGGTCGCGTTGCACTTCGGTGTGCCATACCGTGCCGAGCGCCGCGAGCCCCATGCCGACCAGCGCCACCAAGAAGAGCACGATGAGGTAGGTAACGCCGCATTGGCGAATTCGGTCGAGCCCCCTCCCCTTACCAGTCGCGGTAGGCCGTGCCATCACGGGCGTCCCCCTCCGCGCCGCTATGCACGTCCCAAATGAGACGTGATCCAGATACCTGGGGCGGCGGCACCAGTATCCAGGTTTCGCTGCTTTCGCTGATCGGATCGACCGGCAAACGGCGCAAGTAGTGTTTCTGAATCAATTGTTCGAAAGACTCGGGATAAGCCCCGGTATCGGCATGGAACTTATCGATCGTGTCGCGCAGAACACTCAGCGTCTGCTTCAGCGAATTCTCGCGCGCCAAGTCAAGATGCTGAAAATAGCGCGGCACGGCGATCGACAGCAAGGTGGCGATGATCGCCATCACGACCAGTAGCTCGACCAGTGTGAAGGCACGCTGCACGGATGCCTGCACTACTTGACGGTAGGCAGTTGACACTTTCATCGTATCCCTCCGATCACCATTCGCGATACGGCACACCGTTGAGCCCGCGCCCCTCGGCACGCGAATAGACGTCGAAAACATCGGCGCCCTCGCGCGGTTCGTCGGGCTGGCTGGCGTAGCTGCGTTTCCCCCAAATTTCGGCCGCCGGCGCGCTCGGGTCGGGGTTCAGCGGATCGCGCGGCAATCGGCGCAGAAATCGGATCTTGACGTGGCCAGGCTGGAGAATGTCTTCAACACCGTCGGCTAGGACGGCGAGATTGGGCGGATAACCGCTAGCATCGACATGGTGAAGAATGTGCCCTCCGTCGTACGCTACCTTATAAGCATCTATCGCGCCGCGTATCTCGCGCAGCGCAACGCGCAACTCCTGTTCGCGTGCGCGCCGCATATTGAGCTCGGTAATCGGCAGCAAGGCCGAAGCAAGGATACCGACCAGCGCCACGGTGACCACCATCTCGATCAGCGTGAATCCGAGGTTGCGGGCGCCGCCGTCGGTGGCAGAAAGACGCCGGTGTCTCATTGCTGCGGTGTGGCGCCAGCCGCCGAGCCCGAACTCGGCTCAGACAGAAGCGATGGAGTTTCGGTGGAGACTTTGGGCGGTGGACCGCCAATAAAGCGGGTGGGCGGTAGAACAACGGGCGGCGCTTGTTCGGCGGCGGGGGCCGGGCTGGCACCGGCCGCCGGGTCGACGACAGGGACTACGTCAGCCGGCTCGGCCGGTGCCACGGGTAACGTCTGCGCGGCAGCAGCGGCAGCGCCCCCCGCCCCACCGCCGGCCGCCATGGACAGCGAGCGTGGCGCGGAATTCTTGACACTAAGCGGGGTCGCGCCGACCTGATTCTCGGTACCGGCGGAGATCATCGCCCGCACGTTGTCCGGCGGAACGATATTGCGCACAACGCGCGGAGTGATGAGAAGAATGATCTCCGTCTTGTTGTGCGAGTCGCTCTGGCTGCCGAACAGGCGCCCGACAAGCGGCAAGTCACCGAGGCCCGGCAGGCGGTTGGCACTGGAGCGCTCTTCGTCGCTGATCAGGCCGGCAAGAATCTGCGTCTCGCCATTGCGCAGGCGCAAGATGGTGTTCGTGTTGCGTGTACCGATCTGATAGGCGAGCGAGTTCGACGGCCCGGCAACCTCCTTGCTGACGCTGCTGACCTCCAGCCCAACCTTGATCGAAACATCATCCTCGAGATAAACCTGTGGTTCGACTTCAAGCATGAGTCCGACATCGAGGTAACTAACCGACGCTGAAACGCCTACATTGGCGGTCGACGTCGTGGTAAATACCGGCAGTTTGTCACCGATGTGAATCTTAGCTTTTTCGCGGTTGCGCACGCGGATGCGGGGATTGGCCAGCAGGTTGCTGTCCCCCAGCTGATTCTTCAAGTTAAGGACCAGCCCGGGATTGGCGACGTACGTGGTCAGACCGCTAGCGCTGCGCGTATCAATAAATCCAGGCGCTAGCGCGCCACCGAATGTCGTCGTCTGACTGATTACGTTACCCGAAGTGCCGAGTACGCTATTAACCACGTCTGGCGTGATCTTACCGTAGCCGACCTGATCCGGAAAACGCACGCCGAGTTCCTTCAGGCGGCTGCGGTTGATTTCAAGCACTTCCAGCTCGAGCATCACCTCCGGCTCGGCGATATCAACGCTGGCCACTAGTTTTTCAGCCAGTTCGATCGCCTGCGGCGTATCTCTCACTACCACGAGATTGAGCTTTTCATCGATATGCACGTCGCGCGTTTTTAGCACCGTCTTCAGCATCGCCTGGACCTGCTTGGCATCCGCGTTGGAAAGGAAGAAGGTGCGTAGCGCCAGTTCCTGATAGTCCTTGGCCTTGGCCGGCGTGTTCGGGTAAATAAGAAAGGCGTTGTCGTTGAGCTGTCGCTTTTCCAGTTGATTGGTCACCAGAATTAACCGGATCACTTCTTCCATCGCCGTGTTTCGCACGAAAATGGTGACCTTTGCATCGGCCTTGACATCGCGATCAAAAACAAAGTTAACTCCGGCGCTACGCGATAGGACCTCAAAAACATTTTTCAGCGGCGCGTCACGAAATTCGAGCGTCACCGGTTTACCGAACGCGCTATTGCCGTTCTTGGCGGAGGACTGCTGCGCCGCGGCCTTGTTCTCCTCAAGGCTGGCGAGCAGACGCTTGGCGTCGCGGTTGCCCGGCGACTGAGCCAGCACTGTGCGCAGCAGGGCTTGGGCAAGCGCCGGGTCACCATTCTTGATGGCCGCCGAGGCCTCCTTGATCCGTGCAACGTGGCGCTGGTCGACGCTGACCTGAGCTAACCCCTGTGTGGCGCGGACATGCCCTGGATCAATGCCGAGTGCACGCCGGAAATTTTGCTCGGCTTCATCGAGACGGCCATCGAGGCGCGACTGCTCGCCCGCGACGCAGAGCCGGTTGGCGGCCTGCAAGCGTTCGCGGGCGATCGTCGCGCGCATCTGGCCGTCGCTCGGCGACTCTTTCGCCTCTTGTTCGAGCAACGCCAGACCAGCCTCATAGCGTCCTTCGACGAGCGCTTGCTGGCCCTCTTCGGCGGCTGAGCGACCGAAGGGGTTGCTCAGACACCCGGAAAGCAGCACGGCGGAAAGCAGGGCGAAAGCGCCTGAGAAGAATCGTTTCGGGCTGCACAAGGTCAGGCTACACAGGGTCAATTGACCGCTCCCAGGGAAAGGTATTGCCGCTCGGCGAGCGGCAGGTAGATAAGCGTCATGCGGTTGTTCTCGATACGTTCGACGAGATAGGTGTTGTCGAGCGACATTCCTTCGCGAGCGATGAGATTGCGGTTCTGGTTAGTGAGGAAGACAGCCGGCGCATCGCCCTCAATGATCCGCCCGAGTACTTTGAACGGGAGCGGCGGCGCTTTCGGCACTTCAGGCGGCGGCGGTCGCGGCGCAACGTACCAGCTACGCGCGGCCAGAAGATCGATCGGCGACGCCATGGGTGGTGCCGCGGCCGAGGATGCCGAGGACTCTGGATCGGCTTTGCCAGTCTTTGGCACGGAGGGCAGTTCCAGCCGCTCCAGCGCCTGCGCAAGGTCTTCGACGCTGGCATCGGCGTTCTGTCTCGACGCCGGAGGGCCTTTCGGCGCGCGCTTGGTACGTTTTGCGCTACCCGCTTCGGCCGGCGTATCGCGGTCGTCGAACCACGTCACGGTACTCAACGCGAGCACCAGCAACAGTGACCAGACCATCCAGCGCCGACGCGTCGGGGACGGTGATACGCGTGGCATTGTCATGCCTGCCGCCTCATGAAGAGTTTGAAGCGCAGACGTGCTTCCGCCTCGGTCACACTGACCGCATCGCGTTTGACTTGTACGTCCTCGAGCGCAACCGTCGGCAGCTTCTCGCGAACCGCGTTGAGCAGCGCACGCAAGCGAGGGTATGGCACTTTCACGACCATGGTGACAGTGATTGCGGAAAAATCGCCTGCCTTGGACGAATCTGGCTGATATTCGGCACTATCGACGCGTACGCCAGAGGCGGCTAGCGTTTCGCTAAGGCGGGCCAGTTCATCCGGTAGCTGCCGACGCCCTGGAAACGTGGCGAGCAGCGCATCGAGCTTAGCCTGAGGGGCGAGGTTGCGCTGTCCCTCGGCAGTCAGGCGGAATATCTCCCGGCGCAGGAGCCGGATATCTGCTTCGCTGCTTTCGATCTTTGCCTGCTGCTGCGGCAGCCAGACGAATTCGGCCAGTCCCCAAAGAGCAATCAACAGCAGGCCCAGCAAGCCAAGCCAGCCCAAGCGGACGGCGATCAGCCGGCCGCAAAGGATAACTTCGGCCGGACTCAAAGGAAGTGTCTTCGAAAACGTCGTCATTGACGGAAACTCGCGTTGGCCGAGAAGAACACGTGGCGGTCGCTGCCCTTGACCTCATGCGCGAGCAACTGCGCATGTATCAGGCCACCACTGTCATCAAGGCGCGCAAGATAGGCAATCATTGCCTCGTAATTCTTCGCCTCGCCGGTCATCGCCAAACGCCCAGCAGCGCGCTCCGGCGCGATCGTGAGCAACGCCACCGTGTCATCCTGAGCCGCCTCGAGAGCGTCGAACATGTCGTTCCAGGGAGTGGCCAGGGCACTGATCACCGTCTGCGCCTCGGCAATACGCCGGGCTTCGGTGTCATCCGATGCGCTCCCGCCGCGACCGGCATCCTTAGTCGCAGCGCGGGCCGGCGGTGCCTTGATGCCACGCAATTCGGCGGCCCGTGCTGCGAGTTGCACTCGTTTCTCCTGCGCGTTGTCGCGCTGCGCCAGCGTATCGACCGCTTCGACAGTAAAGCTGCCGGCAAGGAGGATGCCGGTCAGCAGAAGCAAGGTGGCGGCCGGTGTAAAATGCGTACGGTGAGCCGAAAAATCGAGTTTGGACAAATGCATCACAAACACCCGCACCAAGCCATACTCTGACCAAAATCGCTGGGCGCTCCATCGATTTTCTCCGCCCCCGGCCTGTCGATACGGACAATCGATGCCAACTCCCTGTCTGACCCGGACCAGCCCGACGCATGCAGGTACACCGAACCGTCCCGTGCCGACCTCAGCCGGTCGGCCGCGACACACTGCAGCAGGGTTGGTACCAGAGCCTCGGGCGCATGCAGCCGAATGTTATAGAGTGACGCTGTGCTGCTTGGCGCGCTGCCGAGAACAGTCAGCCGGCCGGGCTCGAACAATGCAAACCAGCCCGCGTTCGGTATGGCCCGCGGGCGCAGGCCGGCTTGCCAGCGGCCAAGCGCCGATAGCAGATATGGGCGCACACTAGCAATCTGCAAGCCGGCGGTGGCGGCCATTTCGCGGGCCGAGGGCAACAACTGACCATCGATCGCTGCCGTCAGGCTCGTCGTACGAAACCGCGGCGCATCGGCGACGATATGCCAGTCAACAGCGGCTTCGCCGAAAGCCAGCTGAAAGCGTGCACGCGCCAAGGCCTGCGTATCGCCATTGCAGGCCACTATGCTTTCCCAGGGCAACAACTGGTAGCGTACGAAGTGGTTGGACAAGACGAGATGCAGCTGACGAACGCCGCAACCGGCCAGATCGCGCAACAACGCCACTGATCGCTGCCATGACGAGGTGTTGGCAGGTACGCTGCTGGTCAGGGTGTCGCTATCGAAACGGTGCCGCTCGACGACCCTGATCTGCGAGCGAGGCAAGTGACCGTTGCGTACCCGAAGCGCATCGATACCGCGCTCGTGGACGGCAACTACCAGACGTTCACTCGACAAAAGTGACACGATTTATTTCCTTGAGATTCGTTTCGCCGCTACGCACCAGATCGAGCGCCACATCGCGTAGCGAGCGTGTGCCGTTACGGCGCGCGGCTTCCTTAATGGCGCGGATCGGCTCGCGGGAGGTGATCATTTCGCGCAGTTCGTCATTGAGCACGAGTAGTTCGGCAATCGCCCGCCGCCCCTTGTAACCGCTGCCGCGACACTGACCGCAGCCGCGCCCGCTGCGAAAACGGTAGACCGACAAATCGGCGTCGGCCAGACGCGAATCGGCGAGCTGCTCGGCATCGGGCATATCGTCCGCCGCGCAGTGCGGGCAATTTACGCGCAGCAGTCGTTGCGCGAGAATGCCGTTGAGCGCGGCAACCAGACTATGCGGGTCGACCTGCATGTGCATGAAGCGCCCGATGACGTCGAAAACGTTGTTGGCGTGGATGGTTGTGAGTACCAAGTGGCCGGTCAGTGCGGCCTGCACGGCAATCTGTGCGGTTTCGCCGTCGCGGATCTCGCCAACCATGATCTTGTCCGGGTCGTGACGCAGGATGGAGCGCAGGCCGCGCGCGAAAGTGAGCCCTTTCTTCTCGTTCACCGGAATTTGTAGCACACCGGGCAACTGGTATTCGACCGGGTCTTCGATGGTGATGATCTTGTCGCGACCGTGGTTGATTTCGTTGATTGCGCCGTACAGCGAAGTGGTTTTCCCGCTACCGGTCGGTCCGGTAACGAGGAACATGCCATAGGGTTCACTGCACAGCCGACGGATTTGGCGCAACGATGCCTCGTCAAAACCGAGTACGTCAAGGCACAGTCCGCGCACTTGATCGGACAGAGCCTGCTTGTCGAGTACGCGCAGCACGGCATCCTCGCCATGAATACTGGGCATAATCGAGACGCGCAGATCAATGTGACGCCCGCGCGACAGCACCTTGAAGCGGCCATCCTGCGGCACGCGCCGCTCGGAAATATCAAGCTCGGACAAGACCTTGATGCGCGAGATGACCTGGTCCGCCACATCCGAACCGGGGATGTTGCCGACCGGCACGAGCACGCCATCAATGCGATATTTGACGGTAATGCCGCCCGTGCCAGTTTCCAGATGAATATCGCTGGCCCCGGCCTTCAGCGCGTCGTGCAAGGTCGAGCGAACGAGCCGCACCACCGTACTGGCATCTTCAGCAATGGCCTGAAGCGAGAGATCTTCGACTTTTTCGTCACTGCCCGCCGGGACTCCCGTAGCGGCACCAGTGGCATCGAGCGCGTGAACAGTCTCCTCGTGCCGAACCAGCAAAGCCTCGATTTCGTCGGGCTGAGTTAGCATCCACTGTGCCGAATCGCTGAGTCCTTCCTCGATGGCAGTGCGCATTTCAAGATATAGCGGGTCGCCGGTCAGAATCCGTAAGCCGCCATCAAGATCGCGCATCGGAACAATTTTATGGCGCAGGCATTCGGCAAACGGCAACACTTCGAATGCCGCCCGCCACGACAGAATGTCATCAACCGTCGCCAGCGGCAGCGCCAGGGCCGCTGCGAGCAAAGGCAAAACAGATGCGGGATCGAGGCTCAGCTCATCAGCCAAAACGGCCGCCAGGGGCAGGCCTCGCACAGCGGCGTTCGCGGCGGCAGCACGCAGCACTTCGTTGCTTAGGCTGTAGACACCCACCGGGGAATCCAGGGGCGCGTTCATGGGTTTTCTCTCATGATTTACTGGATACCAGAGGCCAGATCAAAGATCGGCATATAAAGCAGCACAACGATGCCGCCGATCACGATGCCGATCGCCGCCATCAATAGGGGTTCGATAAGCCGGATCAACTGATCGGTCCAGCGCTGAATGTCTTCGTCGTAGAAGACGGCAATGCGCTCCATCATTTCCCCCAGATTGCCCCCCTTTTCGCCGACACGCAGCAGGCGGGTGGCAATCGGCGTAACTAGGCCGGCACTCTCTGCGGCCACCGAATAAGGCACCCCTTCACTGACCAACCGCTGCGCCCTAACCAGACTTCGCCGCATCTCTCCGGAGAGCAGGCCGGCGACCATTTCCATACCGGTGCTGAGCGGAATACCGCCACGCTGAAGCATGCCTAGCGTGCGATAACAGCGTGCCAGACTAAAAACACGCAATTTTTCATCAAGGAATGGGAGATGGCGGCTGGCGCGCCGCAGACCGTTGCCCACGGCGCCCGAACGCACGCCGTGTACCAGCAGGGATCCCGCGCCGAGCACCGCGACGAGTACTGCCAGCCAGTGATGCGAGAGAAAATTGCCGACACCGATGAGCGCAGCTGACATCGCCGGTAGCTCTTTCCCAGCATCCTGATAAACACTACTGAAACGCGGCACGACATAGCCAAGCAGGAATACAGTCACCAAGCCGCCGATGATGATCAGCAAGCTCGGGTAGATTGATGCGCTGACAATCTTCTTGCGCACAAGATCTAGCTGAATCTCGTAGGCGATGAAGCGATCGATGGCCTCGTCAAGATCACCGGTCTGCTCGCTGGCGCGTACTGTTGCCACGAGCAGCACCGGAAATTGCACCGGAAAAACGCTGAGTGCGGCTGAGAAACACTTGCCTTGACGCAACTCGCCGAGCAAGCCTTCGAGAACGGCGCGGGCTTCCGGCTGACTTTCCTTCTCGGCCAGGGTTTCAAGCCCCTCGACGATTGACAGGCCTGCACGTGACAGGGCAAGCAGTTCCTGGCAAAAGAGCACCAAAGGAAAAGCGCGCGGTCGATGCAGCCACCCATTTCCGCCCGTGGCACCCAGAGGTTTGATACGGATGATGGCGCAGCCTTCGGCAAGAAGACGATGGCGCGCCAGCCCTGCATTGAGCGCGTCGACTTCCAAACGCTCCAGTTTGCCTCCATGGCGCAGGATTTCAGCGGAAAAACGCATGCCGATGCGCTCATCACCAATTGGTGATATCGGCGTCTTCCCCGCTGCCGCCGGGCTGCCCGTCCTTGCCATAGGACATTAGGTCGAACTCGGCGTGCTCGCCCGGATATTTGTATTGATAGGGTTTCCCCCAAGGATCCAGGGGCACGGCTTTCTTCAGATAAGGGCCCTGCCACTTGGCCTCTCCGGAAGGCTGTGTCATCAGCGCTGCCAGCCCCTGTTCCGCACTCGGGTAGTGCCCGATGTCGAGACGATACTGATCGAGCGATTTCTCAAGTGCGTCGATCTGGGCTCGCGTTGCCTTGATCTCCGACTTGCCGATCTGGGCAAAATATTTCGGGCCAACATAACCGGCGAGCAATCCGATAATCACCATGACTACCAGAAGCTCGAGGAGTGTGAACCCACGGTGCAAACGAAAGTTTTGCATAGCTGTCGTATTAGGCCTGGAGATTGAAAACGAATCCGGCTTCGCCACCCAGTAAGGGAGGACCGCCATGGTCCGAACGAATCATGGATGATAGACAGCAAAGGTTACAGTCCGGTGAAGTCACCCATGGCCATTGCTGCTCAGCATAGGCCATCCGCATTCACACGCTTGTCATCGGCATCCGTTAGCCTAACCTCCTTCCATAGAGGACGACGAGATGTTTGCGGCCCTGCAACGACAACAGAAATTGATGAGCGCCAGGCCCTCCGTACTGTCTCTGGTCAATGCTTTTCTCGATCCGCTACTGATCATTCTGAGCTTGTGGGTGGCAGCCGTGCAGGCCGGAGAAAACTTCGATCGCAGCTACGTCATCCTCGGCCTGATCGCTTTTTCACTGTCGTTCCCTGGCGAGCCCCGGCACAAGAAGTCACTGCACGGCGCGATGCTTGATATCGCCATAGGCTGGGTGGGAATCGCCGCAATCCTGTTCTTCTTCGCCTATGCCAGTGGCTATCTGGAGGCCTTCCCGCGCAACATGGTCCTAACTTGGGCGGTACTGGCACCAATCTTCATGTTCCTCGGGCACTGTCTGCTCAGACTGTCCGCGCGCAACTCGATACCGGGCGGCGGCAATCGCAAAACCGCAGTCATCGCTGGGAAGGGAGAACTCGGCGTGAGGTTGGCACGGGAGATTCAGGCAAGCCCCTATCTCGGAATTGAAATTACCGGCTTTTTTGACGACCGTTGCTCAAACCGCCTGAGCACAGATGACAGTCTTCCTCTGATCGGAAAAATCGACGATTTACCCGGCTACGCCAGAGAAAAAGGCATCGATACCATTTACATCACCCTGCCTATGGCGACGCAACCGCGCATACTCAAACTACTCGATGATCTACGCGACACGACGGTTTCAATCAATTTCGTTCCGGACATTTTTGTCACTGACCTGATTCAGGGACACGTCGAGAGCATCAATGGTATTCCCGTCGTCGGGGTCTGCGACACGCCCTTCTCCGGCATCAATGGCATCGTCAAGAGAGGCAGTGACATTCTCTTGTCGACCGTCATACTGGCGCTGATTTCGCCGATTATGTTAGCCATCGCGCTCGGGGTAAAATTGACCTCTCCTGGCCCGGTACTGTTCGTTCAGCGGCGCTACGGCCTCGACGGAAAGGACATTCTGGTTTACAAATTCCGCTCGATGAAGGTCTGTGAAGACGGCAATCATATCCGGCAAGCAACCCGGAATGACAATCGGATCACCGTGCTGGGTGCATTCCTGCGAAAAACCTCGCTCGACGAACTACCGCAGTTCTTTAACGTTCTCCAGGGACGCATGAGCATCGTTGGGCCGCGTCCCCACGCGGTAGCGCACAACGAGATGTACCGAAAGCTCATCAAGGGCTACATGGTTCGCCACAAGGTTAAGCCAGGAATTACTGGCTGGGCGCAAGTCAACGGCTATCGCGGCGAAACGGAACGATTGGAGAAAATGCAAGCACGCATCGAGTTTGATCTGGATTATCTGCGTAACTGGTCTCTTAAACTCGATCTGACAATTATCGCCAAAACTGTTCTCATCGTCGTAAACGACAAGCAAGCTTACTAAACAATCGATGAGAACCTTTTCCCACTATCTGATTTTCGCTCTTGTCGCCTTGGTCGTCTCCACCACGCAGGCCGTAGCAGATGGCACGGTTTGGTCGTTTGAGGACAAGGACGGCGTCGCGCATTTCTCCAATGTTCCGGACGGTTCTCCTTATCGCCTCTATTTGAAAGACCCAGGAAGTTATCGCCTAAAACCAGGGAGTAACGAAAGCTCGCCTAGCTTGCAAACCAAAACATCGCGCCTCTGGACGGTCAGCCAGGACAAGCTTCCATTTGCGGAAATGGTGGCAGCGGCCGCCATCGAGCAGCAACTGGATCCAGCGCTTCTCCACGCCATAATTCATGTCGAATCGCGACACAATCCAGCGACGGTGTCATCGAAAGGCGCAATTGGCTTAATGCAGGTTCTACCTGCGACAGCAAAACGAATGGGCGTCGACACCATCAACACACCAGCCGGCAACATCAGCGCGGGAGCACGTTACATGCGCTTCCTGTTAGACATTTTCGGAAAAGATGTGCCGCTTGCGCTGGCGGCCTATAACGCTGGAGAAAACGCGGTCATCAGATACGGAAATCGGATCCCCCCCTACCCTGAGACATTGGCCTATGTCCCCGCCGTAATCGCCGCTTATCACGAATTGCTCAAGCGAAATCAGTAGCGTCAGATCATATGGCCCGCTTCTCGAAAGAACCAGGAGTTCATGGGAGGCCCCTCTCGGGCGGCGTCGCACGGTTCGTGGTCGAAGGGTACGCGGCCTCAGTCAGGGCCCTCAAAGGAATCGAAAGTGCAGATAGCCACAGTTCTATGTCAACACTTAGTATCTACGCCGAAAAAACGATATGCACATGGAAAGATTCCATAGCATTCGGTTTGTCTGTCGCGCTCGTATTGACTGCAATCTTCCACAACATATGGCCAGCTGACGATTTCGACGGTCCTTCATCTGCATTTTTTTTCGCTGTGCTCGCTGGAGTTGCTATTACCTTCGCACTTGCCACTCAACGCCGATCTATTGCCCTCATCGCATCCGAGCCACCAACTCTTGTCACTACACGCACATGGTTCAGAAAGTTCGGATTATCCAAGCAACAATCCATACAGGATGCTGCGTGGGTTCGTGTAAATTACCTTGAAGACATGCATCTGGTCATTGAAATAGTTACGCATGGATATCAAACAAAAACAGTAGCGAGTCTTCCCTACTCCGAGGAGAACATTCCAATTTCGGAGGAATTATGTGCCAATGTTGCTCAGCTGTTATCTCTTTCAAATAGGGGCACTGGGGCTACTTGCTCTCAAGTAACCTTCCCAAGTGATTGACGTGAATTCGCACCGAGAGTAGGTGCGAGAGTAAGCGCTCCCAATCGGTATTGATTATGAACAATCACAAATCTCTCGAACACAGAAAAATGGGGCGCGATACTCAAGCGCCCAGACCGCCAGAAACAGATGTGTTGATGGCGCTATTTACGCAGGGACGATACGCAGAAACAGCCATCCAAGCCCAGAAAATGACAGAAGATTTTCCTCAGCATGTTTTTGGCTGGAAATCATTGGGTACTGCGTTACGGTTCTTGGGGCGAAGCGAAGACGCTTTGGGGCCGATGAAAAAGGCGGCAAAGCTATCTCCGAATGACGTAGAAGTGCAAAGCAACTTAGGCGTCATTCTCCAGGATCTTGGTCGCCTAGACGAGGCAGAATCCAGGCAGCGCATTGCGCTTAAACTCAAACCGGATTATGTATCGGCATACAATAACCTAGGGTGCACGCTCAGTGAATTGGGACGGTTGGAGGAGGCTGAAACATGCTACCGCAGGGCTATTCAGCTCAAACCGGACTATGTGATGGCGCACAATGGTCTTGGCAGCACACTCAGCGACTTGTGCCGTTTTGACGAGGCCGAAACGTGCTACCGACGGACTCTTCAGTTCAAACCGGATAATGTGGTGGCGCATATTGGCCTCGGCAGCACACTCAATGGGTTGCGCCGGTTCGAGGAAGCAGAAGCCTGTTATCGGCAGGCGCTGAAAATTAAGCCTGATTCTGCTGACGCCAAACTCAATCTGAGTATGCTTCTCCTAACGCGTGGGCGGTATGCAGAGGCTTGGCCGTACTACGAATCTCGTTACGAACCGAGTAGAAAAGGGGCTGGCATCGAGATGCCAGTTCTCCCTTACCCCTAATGGCAAGGAGAGTGCCTGACTGGAAAATCGTTGTTGATATTTTCCGAACAAGGCTTTGGAGACTACATTCAGTTTGTCCGCTACGCACCACTACTCAAGGAGCGAGGCGTGGTGCGCCTAACCCTGGTTTGCACTCCACCCCTTAAGGCTTTGCTGGAAACTGTAACAGGCGTGGATTTGGTCGTTACGGATGCTTCTTCGGTGCTTGACCATGACCATTGGTCTTTTCCTTTAAGCCTTCCCCTGAACTTCGGCACAACCTTGGAAAGCATTCCGAACGTAATTCCTTACATCAATACGAAGTCGGCATGGATTGAGCGCTGGCGCGAGCGTGTTCCTGCATCAGGATTCAAGGTGGGATTGCTGTGGAAAGGAAACTCCAATCACAAGAATGATGCCAAGAGGTCACTGCCAGGCTTGTCCACACTCTTTCCACTATGGTCAGTTCTTGGGACAACATTCATTAGCCTGCAAAAGGGTGAAGCCGAGGATGAGGCGAAGTTATTGCCGCAAGATCAGCCGATCATTCCACTGGGCTCAGCCATCGAAGACTTTACCGATACAGCCGCCATCGTGACCCAATTAGATTTGGTGATTTGTGTTGATACGGCCCTGGCCCACGTGGCGGGCGCTTTGGGTAAACCCTGTTGGATACTCTTGCCCGCCTATGGAACCGATTGGCGCTGGCTGCAAGAACGAACGGACTCGCCTTGGTATCCAGGAGTGCTTCGTTTGTTCCGTCAGACTCCCGGTGAAAACTGGAATGATGTGGTGGCACGTGTTGCCGTTGCAATGCGCCAAACACAGCAGCTTAGGCGCAAATAACAACCGAGCGCTGTAGGCAGAACCCCCGCGCCAATCGCCTGGGGCCAACCAGGCTAGTTTCTGTACTTTAGACCTCACACTGATCAGAACTTACGCCCGGCCAAAATTCAGTACGTCAGCAAGGTGGAAGGGCTACCAGCTTACGCCACATCGAGCCCGGCACCGTCCCCGAGAAGAGAGCGACGATGGAAAAAAGCCGTTCCGGCCGGGCTGAAAGCGTTCGTTGTCGCGGCCTTCGAGGAACTTCTCTCCGCGTCGCCCGCCCGTCTTCGACACTGCCCAGGGACCTATTGCCCCGCGGGTGCATAGGCTCTCAGGAAGGCTGCAACGGCGCGGTCCGCAGCCAACGCAATCTCCTTTTCATCCGGCGAATCGTCCCGTGCCTGCAGTAGCAAGGGCTCGACGATTTCGGCTTCCAGCAGGGCGCGCAGGTGCTCGGCGGCGAGTTGGGGGTCGTCGCGGCGCAGGGCTCCCGACGCCATGAGTTGGGAGAGGAATGCCTCGACGTGCGCCCGCAAGGCCGTCATTCTGGCGAAGAACAGCTTGCCGATACCGGATCGACTCGCCTCGGCGATCAGCAGGCGTCGCGCTGCCACGATGTCGGGCGAACAAACGAGCTTCAGGAAACTGGTACCGTAGCCCCGCAGCACGGTACCAGGCTCAGTTCCCGAGGTGTCCAGCTGCGCAACGCTTCGCTCAACGATTCCTGTGAAGTAATCGTTGGCTGCCGCCATCATGCATTCGACAAACAGTTCCTCTTTCGAGGGGAAGTGGCTGTAGATCGTCGCTTTCGAACCGCCGACCTCAGCGGTAATTTGGGACACCGAGGTCCCGTCGAACCCCTGCGTCCGGAACAGCCGGTAAGCCGTGTCCAGGATGGCTTGCCGCTTGCTGTCTCTCTTCTTCATGTTTTGCTCCGCGCTCGAACTGAACCGATCGGTACAGTGTTTGTTGCCAAGGGGCGAAAGTCAAGTCTGGCGGATTGCAGAGATTGCGGTGATGTGTCGAGGACTCCTTTTTTCCGGCCCTCGAAGCCGGTCGAACTACCGGCGGATCTATCGGCCGGCGGGTGCATAGGCCCTCAAAAAGGTGGCAACGGCCCGGTCTGCGGCCTGCGCAATCTCGGCTTGATCCGGCGAACCGTCCCGCACGTGCAGCAGCAAAGGCTCGAGGACTTCGGCCTCGAGCAGTGCGCGCAGTTGGCTGGCGGCAAAGTCGGCATCGTCGGGGCGCAGGGCTCCCGAGGCCATGAACTTAGACAGGAGCGCAGCCACGTGCGTCCGCAGTGCGACGATCTTGGCGAAGAACAACTTTCCGATGCCCGAACGGTTCGCCTCAGCGATTATCAGGCGTCGCACCGCCACCATATCGGGTGAAGAGCCGAAGTTCAGGATATTCGTGCCGAACTCTCGGAGCGCGGCGCCCGGGTCGGTACCAGATGCGTTGAGTTGCGCAACCGCGCCAGTGATGTAGTCCTCCACGGCCGCCGTCATGCATTCGACGAACAGTTCCTCCTTTGAGGGGAAGTGGCTGTAGATCGTCGCCTTCGAACCACCGACCTGGGCGGTGATCTCGGAGATCGACGTCGCTTCAAACCCTTGCGTCCGAAACAATTGGTAAGCCGTATTCAGGATGGCTTGTCGTTTGGTATCCCTGTTTTTCATGTGTCGCTCCAATAGCAAACTGTACCGTACGGTTCATATTATACTTGACGGCCCATAAAATCAATTCTAGACTGTACCGTACAGTACATACGGAGTGAAACCATGAACGCAACGAAATTTCCCCCTCCTCGCAATTGCCGGCGCGTCACCGGCGCGTTGCTGCTGGCGAGCCTCGTCGCGGCGGGTGGTTGCGCCCAGATACCCTTGCTGGGTGCCCCTTCCGCCATGAAGCCGGTCGAGCAATTGCGCGCCAGCGCTTCATTCACCGCACCGGCGGCCACCTGGCCGGCCGATGGCTGGTGGCGCACGTACGGCGATCTACAGCTCGATGGCCTCATCGACGAAGCCCTGCGCGAATCGCCAACTCTGGCCATTGCCCAGGCGCGCCTGCGCCAGGCCGGAGCCATCACCCAGGTGGCGGGCGCGCCGCTCATCCCCGAGGTGTCCGGCACCGCAGCCTTCAACGAGGCAAAGCAGAGCTACAACTACCTCATGCCACGCCAGGCCGTGCCGAACGGCTGGAAGGACTACGGGGTGGCGACGCTGAATCTCTCCTGGGAACTGGACTTCTGGGGCAAGAACCGTTCGGCCCTGGCGGCGGCGCTCTCGGAGCAACAGGCCGCGCAGGCCGAAGTGGCGCAAACGCGCTTGGTCCTGTCGGCGTCGGTGGCGTCGGCCTATGCCGAACTGCTCCATCTGTTCACCGTCAGGGACTCTGCCGATTCGGCACTGGCTCTGCGCACCAAGACGGTCGGCCTGTTCCGCCAACGCTACAACTTTGGTCTGGAGACCCTGGCCAGCGTGCGTCAGGTCGAGGCCAAACAGGCCGCGGCGGAGGCGGCATTGCTCGCCGTCGACGAGGGTATCGCGCTGCAAAGGAACGCCATTGCTGCCCTGCTGGGCGCCGGACCGGACCGCGGCCTGGCCATCGGCCGCCCGACTGCACGCTTTGCCGGCACGACGGGCTTGCCGCCCAACCTGGCCCTGGAACTCATCGGCCGGCGGCCCGACATCGTCGCCGCGCGCCTGCGCACCGAAGCGGCGGCCAAGCGCATCGACCAGCAGAAGGCCGGCTTCTATCCCAGCATCAACCTGTTGGCGTTTGTCGGTCTCCAGTCGCTGGGCATCGACAAGCTGACCAAGTCGGATTCCGACATTGGTAGTTTCGGCCCTGCGATTTCGCTGCCCATTTTCAACACCGAGCGCCTGCAGGGCCAGTTGCGCGGTGCCCGCGCCGAGTACGATGCCGCCGTATCCATCTACAACGCGACGTTGTCCAACGCCCTGCACGAAACGGCGGACGCGGTGACGAGCCGCAGAGCCATCGGCGGCGAACTCGCTGCAACGCGCGCCGCGGTTGCCGCTGCCAGCGAAGCGCACAACATAGTCAGCAAACGCTACGTAGGCCAACTAGCTACCTACCTAGACGTACTGACTGCCGAAGATGCGCTGATATCGGCTCGGCGCGCCCAAGCCGACGTCGAAACCCGCGCCCTGGTCCTAGACGTGGCCCTGATCCGCGCCCTTGGGGGCGGCTTTCAAGGCCCCCAAAAGCTGAACGGCAAGCCCGGCACCCCCGAATAAACAATTTTCACGAATTGAAGGAGAACGCAATGAACATGCCGATCGAAACAGCAGCAGCCATTGACTCGACAAACACCAAGAACCGCAAGCGCCGGGTGCTCCTCTTCTCCCTGCTCGCCTTGGCCGCAGGGGCGGCTGGCGGCGGCGGATGGATCTATTGGGAACAGATCGGCTCCCGTTACGTGTCGACCGACAATGCCTACACCGCCGCCGAAATTGCCGTGGTAACCGCGGAGATTGAAGGCCTGGCCGCCGAGGTGCGTGTCGTCGACAGCCAGAAGGTCAAGCGCGGCGACATCCTGGTAGTGATCGACGACACCGACACCAAGCTGGCCTTGCGTCAGTCGGAGGCGGATCTGGCCCGCGCCAAGGCGCAGATTGCCTCAGCCAAGGCGCAGATCGCCTCAGCCAAGGCCAATCAGGAACGCTCGGGCATCGACCTCAAGCGGCGCGAAGCCCTGGTCGGCTCGGGATCGGTTTCCGGTGACGAGCTGACCCAGGTCAAGAATGGCGCCACCAACGCCAATGCCGCCCTGGATAATGCCCAAGCCGCCCTGGATGCTGCCCAAGCCGCCGAGGCGCTGGCCCAGGCCCGCCTGGAAAAGACCAAGGTCGACCTCGGCCGAACGGTGATCCGCGCCCCGGTTGATGGCGTCGTTGCCCGCCGGCAAGTCCAGCTCGGCCAACGCGTTCAGCCTGCCACCCCCTTGCTGAACGTGGCGCCGGTGCAGGAGATGTACGTCAACGCCAACTTCAAGGAAGTGCAGCTCAAGGACGTGCAACCCGGCCAGGCGGTTGAACTGGTCTGCGATCTGTATGGCGAGCATGTCGCCTTCCATGGCGTCGTCGATGGCTTCAACGGCGGCACCGGCGCGGCCTTCGCTCTGATCCCGGCCCAGAACGCTACCGGTAACTGGATCAAGGTCGTGCAGCGTCTGCCGGTGCGCGTCCGCCTCGACCCGGCCGAACTGGCAGCCCATCCGCTGCGCGTCGGTCTGTCGATGACCGCGAAAATCGACCTGCGCAGCAAGTCGTAAGAGGAGGACATCATGTCTAACGCTCCGAACGCCCACAATGAACAGTCCGACCTGCAGGGGGGAATGCTCTGGGTGGGGGCCATCGTCCTGGCGATGGCCAACTTCCTCGCCGTGCTCAACATGACGATCGCCAACGTCACCCAGCCGAACATGGCCGGAGCGCTCGGCGCCAGCACCAGCCAGGGCACCTGGATCATCACCGCCTACGCCGTGGCCGAAGCCATCACCGTGCCTATGACCGGCTGGCTCACCGCCCGCTTCGGCGGGGTCAAGGTGTTTTCGGTCGCGGTGTTCATGTTCGGCGTCTCGTCTCTGTTGTGCGGCATGTCCACCTCGCTGGGCATGCTGCTTCTCATGCGTGTTCTCCAGGGCATGGCCGGCGGCCCGATCATGGCGCTGTCGCAGACCCTGCTGCTGCGCATCTTCCCCAAGGAAAAGGCGATGCAGGCCACCGGCCTGTGGGCGATGACGACGCTGCTGGCGCCCGTCGTCGGCCCGGTGCTGGGCGGCTGGATCTGTGACAACTGGAGCTGGCCGTGGGTCTACTTCATCAACGTGCCGATGGCGCTGGCCTTCGCCGTGACCGCCTGGGCGCTGCTCAAGCGCTATGAGGACCCGCTGGTCAAGAACCGGATGGACGTGGTCGGCTTCCTCCTCCTGGTGATCTGGGTGGGCTCCCTGCAGATCATGCTCGACGAAGGCAAGGACCTCGACTGGTTCGCCTCCGAAGAGATCCGCATCATGGCCATCGTCGCCGTCATCGGCTTCATTTCCTTCCTCATCTGGGAACTCACCGAAGAGCATCCGATCGTCAATCTGCGCGTCTTCCGCCACCGAGGCTTCTCGGCCAGCATGTTCGTGCTCGCCCTGGCTTTCGGCAGCTTCTTCGGCCTCAACGTGCTGACGCCGATGTGGCTGCAGACCAACATGGGCTACACCACGACCTGGGCCGGCATCGTGGTCGCCTGGGGCGGTCTGCTCTCGGTCGTCTTCTCGCCGATTGCGGCCAACCTGTCGAACCGGGTCGATCCGCGCTGGCTGGTCTTCATCGGCTGCGCCTGGCTGGGCGGCGACACCCTGTGGCGGGCCGTGGCCAACACCGAAATGGATTTCTTTTCCATCTGCCTCCCGATCTTCGTCATGGGCGTCGGCATGCCGCTGTACTACGTGCCAATCACCGGCCTGGCCATGGGCTCCGTAGACGAAAACGAGATGGCTTCGGCGGCCGGCTTGATGAACTTCGTACGGACCATTGCCGGTGCCTTCGCCACCTCCCTGGTCACGACCTTCTGGCAGGACGGCCGCTACATCGCCCACGATCAGTTGTCCGGCATCGTCGATCCGACCGGCGACGCCGCCAGGATCATTGGTGGCGCCTCGGGCACGACCGGGCAGATGGTACGAGAAATGTTCGACAACATGGTGACGGGCCAGAGCATGCAGTTGTCGACCAATGGCCTGATGCTGACGATCGCGGTCATCTTCTTCATCTCGGCCTTCACCATCGCCCTGGCGCCCAAGCCAACCCGCACGGTCGATGCAGCTTCGGTCGGACATTGATCATGACGACGAAGAGAATCATGCTTACGGGCCTGGGCGCCGCCGCCACCGAAGAAAGCATCCGCGCCTGGCTGGGCTGCTTTGGCCCGGTCCTACGGATCGACATCATCCGCGATGGCGACGCCGACTCTCCCGTCGCTCTCGTCGAAATGGAGATCGGCGACGGGGCGGCGGCAAGTCTGGTGTTCCGCCTGAGCGATTACTGGCACGAGGGCAAGCTGGTCAATGCCCGACTCCTGATTCACTGATGCCAATGTCGCACAACGCCAAAATGCCAGGACTTTCTGCCTCGGCCATTGCCGCGACTTGGCTGGACCACCAATTGGTCGCAGTGCTCGCAAACGTCCGTCAGCGGCTGCGTAAGCATGTGATTCAGACGTCGTTGGGAACAGCCTTCGTGTCCGGCATCTGTGCCTTCTCCTTGTCGTCCTTGGGGAGCATCGGTGCCTGGCAAATATCTGGCGCCATCGGTGCAAGCATGCTGGCTGTAGCCGCCTCGGTCATGAGCGCAGCCGCCCTCTACCCGGTGCTGCGCCAGCGGGAACGCTGGCTGCTTCGGGCCGTCTCCACCATCACGCACGACAACGTCGACCTGTTGTCGGTGCTGGGCAAATTGACCGAATTGCGCAGTGGCGAAACTGCGGGTCACAACCTGCGCGTCACCGTTTCCACGCTTCTGTTCGCCGAGGCCTTGAAGCTGCCGCCGGAAGAGGTCTTGCGCACCGTGAAGGGGGCGCTGCTGCACGATGTCGGCAAACTGGCCGTGCCCGATCGAATTCTCGGCAGCCCAGGACGATTGACCCCGGACGAGCGCAAGGAAATGGCCAAGCACGTACGCTACGGTCTGGAGATCATCTCGCAATCACAAGTCTTGCAGGATGCTGCACCGGTTGTAAGCGCCCATCATGAGCGTTACGACGGCACGGGCTATCCGTCGGGGTTGAAGGGAGAGGCCATTCCGCACGAGGCAAGGCTGTTTGCCCTGGTGGACGTCTTTGATGCCCTGACGTCGTCGCGAGTCTACAAGCCCGCATACGGCGTCGACGAAGCCCTGGCAATGATGGCCACTGGCCGCGGTTCGCACTTTGACCCGGCCTTGTTCGACCGTTTCGTTGAGTTGGCGCCGGACTTCGCCCAGGGTCTACCCCAGGATGAAGCCACCCTGGCCGTCCTGCTGATGGACCGAATCCTCCCCTATTTCGAACTCTTCGTGCTCAAAAGGGCGATGCCGGCGTCTTCCTATGCCGAGCAAGCGCCCCGGACCAATCGGGTTGCGCGGGAAGCGGCATGCATGCCGGCTGCCATGATAGCTCCACCAACACCTGCTGCACGGGGAAAGCCATGAAACATCGCGTCAGACCGGCCGCTATGCAGGCGCGCCTGGCTTTGATGCTGGCCCTCGTCGCGACATTGGGAACGGCGCCTCAGGCACAGACCACGTTGCCGACAATGGCATCGCAGGAGCGCACAACCGTATCCGCAACGACAGCCGCGCCTCCCCTGCCCGAGCAACTCGACGTAGCGCGCGTGCAACTCAGGCAAGCTCTGGATCTGCGCGACAAACAGGCCACCCAACACCTGGGGCGCTACCGGCAGGATCTCGCGATCGACAAGCAGCGCCTGTTCGACTGGCTGGTCGACCTGCAACGGGAAAAGGCAAAACACATCGAAGAACTGATTGCTCTGCGCAACATGGCGGCGTCCGCCATTGACGAGGATCCGTTGGTCAAGGCCCTGCCAAAGACCCCGCCGTATTCGGCGGTTCAGGTCGACGCCCTGCGCGACGAGATCGACGGCCTGAAGGAGAAGCTGACGGCGGCTGACGCCAGTTTCCGCGCCAACCAGACCGAGATGCAAAACCTTCACGAGCAATTGAAGGCCAGGGCCGCAGCATCGCGACAGGCCGGTGAGCGTACGCATGGGGCCGGATCGCCAGGGGACGCGGCAAAGACCACTGAGGAACTCGAACTCGTCGATCTCCTCAAGCAAGCAACCGAAGTCGAAACTGCCGTCACCGCGCTCGAACAGGAGCGCCTGAAGCTTCAGATTTCTTCCTGGCGCGGCCGCATCGAGGAGATGCAGGCCGTCGTCGCGAAAATCCTGCCAGATCAGAGACTGTCCCAGGACGATCTTGCTGCCCAGCGGCAGCGCGTCAGTTCGGAGCATGACAAACTGGCGTCGGAAATGGCATTGATGACCCGGCAGAACGCGCGCCATCGCGCCGAGCGGGAAAGACTCGGCGCCGAAGGCAAAGCGGGCAGACTGGACGTCCTGCTGGATCTGGCCCTGAAGACCGACAATGTGGTCCTGAAGGGGCTTGAACACCTGCAAATGCTAAACAGCGTTTCGGGCGACGCGTGGGAGAAGCGATATGCCATATTGTCGAGCACTGACCCGGAGCAACGCCGCTCTGCTTTACAAGCACTGAGCGAACTGGGACAGAAACTGGCGGACTTGCGCAGCCAGTCCCGCACGCGACAAGAGGCATTGCGGACCGAAATCCGTGCCCAGCGCATCCGCATCGACAACCTGGCGGGGGATCGCCGGGAACAAGGGCACGAGAAGGAAACCCTGATTTTCCTGCTGCGTCAGACGGCGATGGGCGAGCGGGTGGAACTCGCTGCAGCGCGCCTGGAAAACCAGGTATCGCGCTGGCTTTCGGACTTCGCCGATCCTGGCGACCAAGGACTTCGCGGCCGCCTTCTGTGGGTCCGCGATGGCGCCGCCGCCGTGCTCAAACGGATATGGCAGCAGGAGCTGTTCGTGGCCGAGGATGTCTCGGAAGTCGACGGCCGCCAGGTTTCGGTCAAGTACGGCATAACGGTTGGCAAGAGCGTCGGCATCGTCGTCCTGTTCATCGTCGGTTACTGGCTGCTGGCCAGGATTTCCCGCTTCATCCAGCACCAGTTGGTGCGCCGGCTCAAGGTCAGTCACCAACTCGCCTCGGTGGTACGGCGCTGGTCGATGATCGGTCTCTCCGTCGCCCTCATCGTCCTCCTCCTCAATCTCGCCCGCATTCCACTTTCGGTCTTCGCCGTCCTTGGCGGCACCCTGGCCATCGGCATCGGCTTCGGTGCCCAGAACATCATCAAGAACTTCATCAGCGGGCTGATCGTGCTTTTCGAAAGAAAAGTCCGCGTCGGCGATGTCGTCGAACTGGGCGGGGTGGCTGGATACGTTACCGCGGTCGACCTGCGCGCGACCACGGTGCACGCGTTCAACGGCGTCGAGGCCCTGATCCCCAATGCGAATTTCATTGAGAATCAGGTCATCAACTGGACCTATTCGAGTCGACAGATCCGGCGCGAACTAACAGTGGATATTGCTTACGGAACGGATGTGCGTCGGGCCGAATCCCTGTTCCTGGCCGCCGCCGCCGAGCACGACTGCGTCCTTGAAGATCCCGCTCCCGAAGTCTTTTTCGACGGATTCGGCGACTGCGCGCTGAAGGTGGTCCTCGTCTACTGGCTCGAGTTCGAGCGCCCCAAGGGACCACGCCGCGTGGACAGCGATCTGCGGCACGACATCTATGGCCGCCTCGCCGCGGCGGGCATATCCATTCCGTTCCCGCAGCGGGAAGTTCACGTCAATCTCGCCCAACCCTTGCCGGTCTGCACCACCGACTTGGAGCCCAGCCGTGCCCGATGAGTCACTGCAGATATTGAAGACTGACCCGGGGCTGATCGCCTGCCGGGAATGCGACCTGCTCGTCCGCCCGACCGAGGTGCGGGAAGCCCCGAATTACAGCGCCCTCTGCCCCCGCTGCGGCGCCCTGCTCTACCACCACAGCCGGCACAGCCTGGAGAATACCCTGGCCCTGGCCTGTGCCTGCCTAGTACTGCTGGTCGTCGCCAACACCTTTCCGGTGGTCGGCTTGAACATACAAGGGCAGCGCATCGACACCATGGTCGTCAGTGCGGCGCTGCAGCTCTGGCGGGAGGACATGCCGGCCGTGGCCGTCCTGGTCATGGTAACGACGACCCTGACGCCGCTCCTGGAAATATCCGGCATCATCTGGCTCGTGCTGCCGCTCATGCTCGGCCGGAGACCGCCCGCCTTCGCACGGGTATTCCGCGCGCTGCAGGCGGCCCACCCCTGGGCAATGGTGGAGGTGTTCATCCTCGGCATCCTGGTCGCATTGGTGAAGCTCTCCCACCTGGCCGACGTGGTACCCGGCCCCGCCATGTGGTGTTTCTGCGCGCTGATGCTGATGTTGACCACGATCAGCGCCATCATCGAGCCGCGCGATCTGTGGCAGGCGTGGGAGGAGGCACGGGAATGAACGCCCCCCGCCAAGCCGTCGCCTTCGGCAAGACTGCCTGCCCGACCTGCGGTCTGCTCGGCTCGCCCGTCACCGAACATGCCTGCCGGCGGTGCGGCACGCTGCTCCATTTCCGCAAGCCGAACAGCATCCAGCGCAGTTGGGCTCTGCTGATCGCCGCCTATGCCCTCTACCTGCCGGCCAACCTGCTGCCGATCATGGAAACCCGCTCAATTTTCGGGGCTCAGCAGGACACCATCATGAGCGGTGTCGTCTATCTCTGGGGCAGCGGCTCCTGGGTGCTGGCCCTGGTCGTCTTCATCGCCAGCGTCGCGGTGCCGCTACTCAAAATACTATCCCTGACCGTGCTGCTGCTCGGCGTCCAGCGCCGCTCGAGCCAGCACCCGCTACAGAGAATGAAAATGTATCGCTTCCTCGAACTGATAGGCCGCTGGTCCATGCTCGACGTCTATGTCGTGACCATCCTCGTCGCCCTCGTGCAGGTCCAGTCCCTGGCCTTGATCAGGCCCGGCACCGGCGTTATCGCCTTCGCCGCCGTTGTCGTCCTCAGCATGCTGGCAACCCGTGCCTTCGAACCGCGCCTGATCTGGGACGCGGTCAACAACCCTCCTCGCAAGGAAATTACATCGTGATCCAGGACATTCCGCACGCCAGGCTGGTAACCCGGCTGCGTTCACCCATCAGCCTGATCTGGATCGTGCCGCTGGTTGCCGTGCTCATCGGCATTGGCCTGGCGGTCCATGCCGTGCTTGAGCGCGGGCCCGAGATCGAAGTCCAATTCGCCTCGGCAGATGGCCTCGAGGTCAACAAGACCAAGCTCAAGTACAAAGACGTGGCCATCGGCACGGTGAAGGACATCGCGCTCGCCGAGGACCGGCGCTCGGTCAAAGTCACCGTGCAAATGGACGAGCAGGCCGCCCCCCTGCTGGTCGAGGACAGCCGTTTCTGGGTGGTGCGCCCGCGTTTCGCGGCAGGCGGCGTTTCGGGTTTGAGCACCGTGCTCTCGGGTGCCTACATCGCGCTCGACCCCGGCAAGTCGGTTAGCACCAAAGACCGCTTCGTCGGACTGGAATTACCACCGCTGGTGGTCGCCGACATGCCCGGACGGCAGTTTGTCCTGGCCGCTGACGACCTCGGCTCTCTCGACATCGGCGCCCCGGTGTATTACCGGCACATTCCGGTCGGCCGCGTCGTCGGCTACGCCATGCGCCCTGACGGCAAGAGCGTCGATGTGCGCATCTTCGTCGATGCCCCCTACGATCGCTTCGTTACCCCGGCGACGCGCTTCTGGCACGCCAGCGGCATCGACCTATCGGTAGGCGCCGACGGCATGAAACTGGAAATGCAATCTCTGCTCAGCCTGGCTGCCGGCGGGGTCGCCTTTGCCGGTGGCGACGCCAGCGCCGGGGAAGCGCCCGTCGAATCGCAGTTCACGCTCTTCGCCGACCAGACAACGGCATTCCGCCAGCCGGACAGCATCGTGCAGAAGTACATTCTGGTCTTCAACGAATCGGTGCGCGGTCTGACCGTCGGCGCCCCGGTCGATTTTCGCGGCCTTGCGGCCGGCGAGGTGTCGTCCATCGCCATCGATTTCAAGCGCGGCACCAAACACGTCGTGATGGCCGTCGAGATCAGCCTTTATCCCGAACGCTTCGCCCGCCAGGAGCGGACCCGGCCGACCAAACTCCCAACGCCGCAAGCGATCCGCCAGATTATCGATGGCATGGTGGCCAAGGGCTTCCGCGCCCAGTTGCGCACCGGCAACCTGCTCACCGGCCAACTCTACGTCGCCCTCGACTTCTTCCCGAAGGCGAAGACCACCGCCATCAAGTGGAACCGGCAAATTCCCGAACTGCCGACTCAGCCGGGCAGCCTCAATTCCCTGCAGGAGCAGTTGGTGGCCGTCGTTGAAGCATTTCACGGCACGCTGCAGCGCACCGACGTCCTGATCGCCCACATCGACCAGGACGTCGTGCCGGAAATCGCGCCCACCCTGCGCGATGCGCGGAAGACGCTCGATCGCGCCAACGCCGTGCTGGCCAGCGACGCGCCGGTACAAACCGAGTTGCGCGACACCCTGCGCGAAGTGGGGCGCGCCGCCACCGCCGTGCGCAACCTCGCCGACATGCTCGAAGAGCAACCCCAGGCCCTCCTTACCGGAAAGAAGACCAATCAATGAACACTCCCGCACAACTGGCAGGCATTGCCGCCATCGCCTTCCTCAGCGCCTGCGCCGGCGCGCCGCCCGCCCTTCACATCACGCTTGACGACGGCCGGCCACCGGTCGCGAAGACATTAGACACACCCGGCATCGCCGTCGTGCGCGCCAACGTACCCGATCTCATCGACCGTCCCCAGCTGGTGCTCCGCTCGGAGGGCAACCAAGTAACCTTGAGCGAGCAATACCGCTGGGCGGAACCCTTGCGGCGCGAAATTCCCCGCCTCATCGCCAAAGACCTCGGCGAACTGCTCGATTCGAGCCGCGTCGCCGCCCTGCCGGCCGAGGAGGCGGGTTTCGCCGTCGACTTCAAGCTCGCGCTCGACTTCCAGCAACTGGACGCCATCATCGGCAAGGGCGTCGATGTCGATGTGCTCTGGCGCCTGGAACATCGCAACGGCAAATTCATCCTCGGCCGCAGCAGCTTCCGGCAACCGCTGGCTGGCGCAGCGACCGATCAGCCCGCCCTGGTCGCCGCCCAGCGGCAGGCCTTGCGCCGGGTCGCGGCCGAGATCGCGAAGGAAATCGCCGCCTATCCGAAAACCTGACCGACACATCGCACCGAGTCCGTCCACGCCATGCCCTTCAACTTCTCTGTTCTCCGCAACTACCAGTGCGAACGACGCAAATTGAAGGAAATGGCAGAGACGGTCCCGGGCAGTCACCACCAACGGATGCATCACATGTTGAGCGAGTCGGCCTGGGATCGTGCCGGTGTGCGCCGGCAACTAATAGAGGATGCAAACACCCATTTCGGCTACGCCAGTGCGCGGGTCATCGACGAGAGCGCCTTCGCCAAGCGGTCAGTGAAATTCCATTTCCCGGAAGAGGCCGGTCGTCACTGAGTGCTCCGTGCCCGTTGCTGACGATCAGGGTCTTGAAGAGCAGCCGTTCAACAAACGGTTCAGATCGTGGCTTCGCACGATCTAACCTTGAAGGTTAGGGACGCGTAACTGGCTTGCCGTCGAAGCGTCCCGCTTGACCAAAGTATTCAAGCGCATCTAAGAAACGCGTCCAAGTTGTGCCCGCCTTTTTCCAAAAGACGATACCCAGTTTGCTTCGAAAATGCTTTTAATCACAAAGCGGAGGCGGCCAGATTCTTGCAAGAAAGCGACGGAATAAGCGCCCGTCTTGGGCTTGCTCGATACAAAAAACACCCACTGAAAACCACCAAAAACGAATCGGTAGCAACAGTGGCCATCGTCAGATCGAGTTCTAACGGGTTGAGCGATCAAATCGGCAACAGCATCAACCCCATTATTTAAACCGAACATTACGCACCCGAAGTTTTCTTCTTTCCCGGGTTGCTCATCAAAAATCATCTTTCGAAGCGTTTCCTCAAATGGTCCAAGCCGGACGTGCTGGAAAAGACTTAGCTTAGAAACGCCCGCACGCCAAAGAATCGACAGCTGGAAAAGTTTGAAGCGTCTATAGTCAAGGCCTTCAACAATCGCTGCACTGCCATCCCGTTGGACCTCAAACTCCGCCCCTCCCTTCAGCACGCGTCGCCCGTAGTCTTCAAAACGCGAAATCTTTGTCTCGCATTCGTCACAAAGCAACGGCTCCCTAAGGCCCTTTTGCTCCATCCAGTCTTCCTGGTCCTCGATAACAGACAAGACATGGAAACGATGCTTTTCGTCGTACATCGACTTATACAAGAACTCAGGGATGATGTGGGAGCGCCGAATCTCCCGGTCATGGCGACATAATGCACATTCCATGTTTGTGCTCTAGCGTCGAAGCTCAGCGGACGCCCGAAGGCCCAGAATTGGACGTTCCGCTGGAGCGACCTGTTGGGCGTCGGCTTGAAACCACGCTTCGACGGTTGGTAATTGATGAAGTACAGCGGATGCTACCTCTCGCACTTTCCCATTTTGAAACCGGAACCACGAATCGGTACTGCTTCCCACCTGTGGCTGAATGCGATGCCTCCAATTTAACGGCAGATCCCAAGCTGTGATTTTGTTTGCGGGGATTATCTTCCCCCATGTTGTGACGAATCCATCTTTGGAGCAGCGCGCCAGCTCAATAATAAAGCCGCCGCCGTAGCGGTCAAACTGAAACGTCAGAATATCAAGACCGCCAGATGCAACGCGGCGAAAGTGGGGCAGCGATCCCTTGAAACCGACCGCACGAAGTTTGGGGACCACTAGCTCCTTCAGTGCGTCATCCATTGCTTTGCGTTCGTGGGTCATGACACCCCCTTTGTTGTAGGGCATATTGTTGCTGGATAACGCCAGCGCCTGCTCCCTAACTCCGCGCGGTTAATATCTCTGTAAGCCTCTTCACGACTGGGTTTTCGGTGCCCGAGAACCGTTTTTATACAGTATTAAATAAATCGTGAAAAACAGCGCGTCAAAATGTAAGTCGTTAGCATACCGCTCGGAACGCTTCAACGGCTGCTTTCGGCGATTTTCTTGAAGGACCGCTCCTGGCCGAGAGGGTGAACTCGCGGTAGTCGTCTAGCAATATTCATCCGACAGGCAACATCCAAAAAGCATGACCTGGAACATCCGACCCTTAGCAGAAGTAGCTTGCTCGGGAAAGCTGACGCTCGGTTAGGTGCGCTACGCGTCGCTTAGTCGCGTAGCGTCCCCTGCACCGCCGGGTTAACTCTGTGCATGCTTAGCGAGTTCCCCATAAAGAAGCTTCAAATGCTGCGATGAGGGAAGCAGGGGCTCGACAACCAGAAGCGTGAAGTTGGTGCAACGAATTTTTAATGCACCCTCAAGCTTTGTACCGAGTGGTTCAAATGCTATTCCGATGATCGAGCTGTACGGTACCTTGGAAACCGAACCAAACAGAAGGCCATGAGGAAACGTAAAGTGGTCATCGTAGAGGACAATTAGACGCGACCTGGAAAGCGAGATGTAAAGAACATAGAGAGCGGCCAAAGCAATCAGAATAAATGCGACCAGGCCGATGGCAATGCCTGCAACGCTTAGCGTGGGGCCGAGAAAGCGAGCAAAGTTGCTATTCGCCAGGGAGCGTTGATCGAGAAGAAGGCTAGCTGCTCCTGCGCCGAATCCGACCGCAATAGCCAGCCCGGCAAAGGCTGTAGTCCACTTCGGTCCGTATGGAATAGCAACGACGTTCATAAAGTAGGGCTAACGTGAGTGGGGTACCCGCGCGGCTTTTCGCTTAGGTATTCGCATATGCAATGATAGTACGGACAGAAGAGCGTTTGGTATGCCGACAGCAAGAACGTTTTGAAGAGTGACCGCTATGGAGGAAAAACTTGAACGGCCGGTCCTGGCCGAGTTGAGGCAGTGTAGATGCCAATTTGCGCGCCGTAAACTGGACGGCCGGCAGGGTCAGAGGACGCCTCAATTATTAAAATTGGGTGGCTACCTCGACCGGCAGGTAGTGGCCGTGAGCACTCATTGGCATGCGACGCACTAATGTAAGCGCCTGGCCGTTCCACCTGTAGTTTTCTCCCGATGCGGTGCAATCTTCACGCCTTTTGGAGGCGTGAAAGATGGCGAGAAGACAGGGGCAAGCGTACTGGCAAAAGCATCTTGAAGCCTGGT
>Ga0209125_1000319_pt1 | contig 68446 bp, 56 predicted proteins | sample BarGraIncub1131A_FD_184503 | JGI IMG/M metagenome (GOLD analysis project Ga0209125, IMG submission 184503) | Arctic peat soil microbial communities from Barrow, Alaska - Barrow Graham LP Incubations 11-31A (SPAdes) (version 2) | ecosystem: Environmental > Terrestrial > Soil > Wetlands > Peat... | reverse complement strand
GCTCATAGCGTCGCCTTTTTGTATGGATGTATTTGCTGGGGAGCAAAGCCATTTTAATACAGATTGCGACGCTATTCTAGTTATAAATACAGTACGTTACACATTTTTACCAACTGCGAAAGTTGAGATGGGATAGGTCACTTTCAAGCCTTCAGCGAATGCCCTCACTTTCTCCTTGCGCTGGCCCACATTTACGGCGAGGATAACCACCCCCCTTTTGCGGTACCTGGCGAAAAGGGACTCCATGGCGGGCATCTCCTCGCGGCAGGAACTGCAACCGCCTACCCAGAAGTGGAGGATGGCCACCTTTCCCCTGAGGTCATCGGGAATCCGGATTGGGTGACCGCCCAGATCCGCCACGCTTACCCGTGGCGGAGTGTCCCCAATGCGCAGCGGCCCCCTGGCAAAAGCTGGTAGGATCAAGGGGGAAGCCAGCACAACCAGGGCCGCCACTGCAAGCAAAAGGCGCCGCGCGGCATTTGCTGGCAAAGGTTCCCGCAACATGTCGCCTCCCGTTTTGTGCACAGGCATACCTCCTAATCCCCGGCGACTGGCAGCAAACTCCCTTCGGGCGCCGCAGGGCCGGAAGCAAGTTCATGCTTCACTACGAAATGCCACTTCCAGACCTCGTAGAGGGCCGGATAGACAAGCAGCTCGAGCAGGAAAGAGGTGAAAATCCCGCCGATCATGGGTGCGGCAATATGCTTCATCACGTCGGCGCCGCTGTCGGTGGCCCACATGATCGGCACCAGGCCGAGGAACATGGTCGCAGTTGTCATGAATTTGGGGCGGATCCGCCTGGCTGCCCCTTCCACAATCGCTTCTCTGAGGCCGGCCAGGCTCCCAAGCCGGCCCGCGCGGCGCGCATCGTCATAGGCAAGGTCAAGGTAGAGGAGCATGAAGACGCCGGTTTCGGCATCCACCCCCAGGAGGGCGATGAGCCCGACCCAAACCCCGACGCTCAGGTGGTAGCCCAGAAGCCAGAGAAAGACAACGGCGCCGACGGCCGAGAACGGGACCGCCAGGATGATGAGCGCCGTTTTGACCAGCGATCGGGTGTTCAAATAGAGCAGCCCGATTATGAGCAGCAGCGTCACCGGCACCACCAGCGTCAGCCGTTCCTTCACCCGCTGCATCGCTTCGTACTGCCCGCTCCAGGCGACCGCGTAGCCCGGCGGCAGCTCCACCTCCCTCCTGATCAGCGGGCCGGCTTCGTCGATGTACCCCTGAGGGTCACGGCCGGCAAGGTCGATGTAGACATAGCCGGTCAAAAGTCCGTCCTCGTTGCGGATCATGGACGGGCCGCTGGCTACGCTCACCTCGGCCAATTCGCCCAAGGGGACCTGACGCGTACCCCCGTTCACCGGCACCAGCACCCGCCGCAGAGCGGGGAGGTCGCCGCGGAAATCGCGCTGGTAGCGGACATTGACCGCGTAGCGCTCGCGCCCCTGTATGGAGGTGGTGACATTCTCGCCGCCAATGGCGCTCTGCAGCACCGCCTGGGCTTCGTCCATGCTCAGGCCGTAGCGGGCCAGTTCATCCCGGTTCCATGAGATGTCGAGGAAATAACCGCCGCCGGTCCGCTCGGCAAAGACGCTGCGGGTGCCCCGCAGCGGGCGGAGAATCCCCTCCACCTGGGCGCCGACCTGCTCGATTCCCGTCAGGTCGGCGCCGCTTATCTTCAAGCCGAGCGGGGTGCGGATGCCGGTGGTCAGCATGTCGATGCGCCCCTTGATCGGCATGGTCCAGGCGTTGGAAACCCCGGGCAGCTTCAGGGCCTCGTCCAGCCGGTTGACCAGTTCCTCCCGTGAGATCCGGTCCGGCGTTATCCGCCTCAGCACGCTCTTCAGCCACCCAGGCGCCCAGCCCGAGTACCAGGTTTCCAGAGCGCGCCACTGCTCCGGTGGCTTGAGGATGATGACCGTCTCCAGCATCGATAGCGGTGCCGGGTCGGTCGGGGTCTCGGCCCGCCCCGCCTTTCCGAGCACTTGCGCAACTTCCGGGAACTTTGCGATGATCCGGTCGGTTGCCTGGAGCAGTTTCTGCGCCTCGCCTACCGAGATCCCCGGCATGGTGGAGGGCATGTACAGGAGGCTCCCCTCGTCCAACGGCGGCATGAACTCGCTGCCCAGCCTGAGCGCCACCGGTACGGTGGCAACGACGAGCAGAGCCGCCACTCCAAGAACCAGCCACTTGTGAGGCAGTACCCAGCGAACGACAGGTTCGTAGATGCGGATCAGCGTCCGGCTGATGGGGTGCTCCTGCTCTGAGCGGAAGCGGGGCGAGGTGAAGGCGTTTATCAGGGAGCAGAGCCGCCGCGGCCGGAAATCGAAGCGGCGGGTCGTACTCAAAAGCACCCGGAGCGCCGGGTCGAGGGTGATGGTCAGAAAGGCGGCGGCCGCCATGGCGAGGGTCTTCGTGTAGGCGAGCGGCTTGAAGAGCCTCCCTTCCTGGGCCTCCAGGGCGAAAACCGGCACGAAGGCGACCGCGATCACCAGAAGTGCGAAAAAGCTCGGCCCGCCCACCTCCTTGATGGCCGACAGGACGACGGCGCGCTGTTCTCCCACCCGGCCGCTCGCCTCCCATGCTTCCAGCTTCTTGTGGGTCTGCTCGACAACAACGATAGCGGCGTCCACCAGCGCGCCGATAGCAATGGCGATTCCGCCAAGCGACATGATGTTGGCGTTGACCCCCATAAGGCGCAGCGGGATGAAGGAGATCAAGACGGCAAAGGGGATGGTGATCGCCGGGATCAGTGCGCTGGGCGGGTGCCAGAGGAAGACGAAAATCACCAGCATAACCGTGGCGACAACCTCGAGAAGGGTCGATTTGAGGGTGTCGATGGCGCGCAGGATAAGCTCGGAGCGGTCGTAGACCGGAAGGATTTTCAGCCCCCTCGGCAAACCCGGCTCGATCTCCTTGATCTTTGCCTTGACCCGGTCGATCACCTGCAGGGCATTATTTCCCTGACGCATGACCACGACCCCCGAAACCACGTCTCCCTTGCCGCCCAGATCGGCCACTCCCCGGCGGATGTCGGGTCCGACGCTGACCGTTCCCAGGTCTCTCACCCGGATCGGCGACCCTTCATTGACCGAGACCACGATGTTGCCGAAATCCTCCGTAGACCGGGCGTAGCCGCGGCCCCTCACCATGTACTCCGTGCCTCCGAACTCCAGCAGCCGGCCGCCGGTTTCGCTGTTGCCGGAGCGCACCGCCTCGACCACCTTGTTGATGGAAAGTCCGTAGGACTGGAGGCGGTTAGGATCGACATTGACCTGGTACTGCCGGACAAAGCCGCCGACCGGAGCCACCTCGGCCACACCCGGCACCGCCTTCAGGTAATAGCGCAAATACCAGTCCTGGTAGGAACGGATTTCGGCCAGGCTCCGCGTACCGGTGGTATCCACCAGGGCATACTGTAAAATCCAGCCAAGTCCTGTGGCGTCGGGGCCGAGCTCGGTGCGCACCCCCTGTGGCAGGCGCTGCTGCACTCCGGAGAGGTTCTCAAGCGTCCGCGAGCGGGCCCAGTAGATGTCGGTCCCCTCTTCAAAGATCACATAGACGAAGGAGTAGCCGAAGTCCGAGAAACCGCGCACCGATTTTACTCTGGGCGCACCGAGCATGGCGGAGACGACCGGGTAGGTGACCTGATCCTCGATGATGTCGGGGCTGCGGTCCCAGCGTGAGTAGATGATAACCTGGGTGTCGGAAAGATCGGGAATGGCATCCAGCGGCATGTTGTGCAGCGACCACCAGCCGCAGAGGGCAAGGATTGTGGCGAGGATCAGGACGAGGAACCTGTTATTGGCGGAGAAGTCGATGACGCGGTTAATCATGCTGGCGCCCCACTGTTCATACGGCGGCACCCAGTTGCGCGGCCCCTGTCTCCACGGCCTCTTTTGCTTCGCAAGGCTGGTAGACATCCCAGACCAGGTAGTCGTCCTCAGGGACGAGCCGTGCCCGTTGCGTGGTGTAAGCGGCCATTGTCTTGTTGACCAGGAGCAGGAGGTTTTCTGCCGAGGGGTGCTCAGGCGGGACCGAGAGGAATGCGCCAACGATATCATTGAGCACGCCGCCGCAATCAATCGGCTCGTCCAGGTAGTACACGGCCTGGGCAATGAGTAATGAGGCATCGAGTATGATCTCGATAGGCGGCAGCGTGGGCTGCCCCAGGATTTCTGCCACCACAGGCATACTTCCTTTGATCACTTTATGCATTTTAGCGGGCAGCACCTCCTGTTGCCAATGACAGACGAACCAGTCGCTGGCTGCGCTGAGCGCGGGAAGCAACGGCAGAAACTGTTTCTTGCTAGCCAGGGTGGGGAACTGACTATTGGTTGCAAATATGTAATGAACCTTTTCACACAAGGTGGCGTGCCCCAACTCGTGAAGATAGTCAAGATCACGGCTCTTGTTGTTCTCTTTAGTCGGCAGGTATATTATGTGCGATTTGTTCTTATGGTCGGATATGAGCCGGATCATCGGCATTTCTGTGGCACATTCCAGTATCGGCCAGTCCAGATCGCTTAACACCCTTTTGATCAAATCTTTTGTCGATTGTTTTTTCATCGGGGTCTCCGGGGAGTTGGGTTAGGTGGGCGCTGATTGGTCATAGTCAATGAAGATAGTATAATTCTCGCTTCATTTGTCAAGGCTGTGGGCTTTAGGACGAAAAAACGCCCCGGATCCGCGGAGCCGGGGCTGGCAATCCATTGAAGGTAAAGCGAGGGATGCGTATCGCCCGTCATGTTGAAAATGCGCCAGATCTCAGTTGCCCTCAGGGAGATTTTCCCGGGGAGATCAATACCTATTTGATGTTGACACATTAAATTGAGTGCCTATTCTTTGTGAATGGCACGCATCTCCCGGGTAGTGGTACCCCCTCCCACATCATGTGACGCAGCGAGGCGTCCGTTCCATGGATAATCTTCAAGGACGATGAAGGATCGACAAGTCTACTTAGCGTCTGATCCGCGAGCAGGCTGAGCGTTGGGGCGTCGATATTCTTGCCTGGTGTCTCATGACAAATCCATGTCCATTTTGGCTTTACCCTGCGACGGGCAGGCCGCGAAAGAAAATCGAATGTCCCCGGAATAATAGAAAAGGAGCATGACCATGGCAAACGAATTCACCGGGCAAGGCTTTGCGCTTGATCAGGGGGGGATGTCCCAAGTTTGTGATGCACTGCAGGTCCAGGCTTCTGAAATATGGACTGTCGTCAAGGTTGAAACAAGAGGCTGTGGCTTCCTTGCAGATCGCCGACCAGTCATACTGTTCGAGCGGCACATCTTCAGCAGGGAAACCGAAGGCCGCTTTGATGATTTGCACTCTGATATCAGCAATAGGACCCCGGGTGGCTATGGTGCCGGTGGTGCCAACCAGTATGACCGGCTGTGCCAGGCCATGGCCCTGGACCGGAAGGCTGCTCTCAGGAGTGCCTCCTGGGGCATAGGTCAGGTTATGGGGTTCAATGCAGAAATCGCAGGTTACCCTGATGTGGAGACGATGGTTGACGCAATGACACGGTCGGAAAACGATCAAATCTTGGCCATGGCATCCTTCCTTACCAGCAAAGGCTTGGACCGGCATTTGAGAAATTACAGCTGGGATAAGTTCGCATATGGCTATAACGGCTCTGCTTACAAGAAAAACAACTATGACGGAAAACTTAAAGAATTTTTCGAAATTTACTCGGAGGGACAGCTGCCTGATCTGGTGGTCAGGGCTGCGCAGCTTTATCTTACTTACCTTGGTTATCAGCCGGGGCCTGTAGACGGTCTCGTCGGCAGCAAAACCCGCAAGGCGCTCAACAGTTTCATGGCTGAAAAGGGAATGCCGATGACTGACATGGTCGACAATTCCGTATCTGCTCTCTTGAAGGATGCGATCTATGGTGTGCATTCATAGAGGCAAGAAGGCGGGTAATTCCCGCGAAATCACCCATTGTTCCTCCTCGGTGCAATCATTCACCGTGGCTGTTCTGGCGGTTTCTGGGCCAGTTCTATCTGCATCCACTGAGATTTGGCCGGCGATAGCCATTCGTTACCATTGTCCACTACTCTCAGCTGCACCAACTGATCTTCCTGTACGCCGTCTACATAGGCAAATGTTGCTAAATCTTCAGGGGCTATTCTCGCTTCGTTAGCGTCTATCCAATCGGCCCTATCCGGGACGCCATTTCTCCATAGCCTGTATTTACATTTTATAGCTGAATCTCCACTGGCGATGCGAGCGGCAAGACTTGAGGGCAGGATTTGAATTTTAAGAGTCCCTTTACTTGTTAAGGATCTCTTCAGAATTAATCCAAGTGACGTGCCCGGTTCTCTTCTTCACCTCGTTGTACATATGCGCTGTCCCGCCCGGTGCGTCGCCACCGGATCCATTCCAGAGGCAGATAAAGCGCACCTTCTCCACTCCGCACGCGAGTGCGGTGTAGAGAAGCCAGAGGTTGCACCGCACATACGGATATTCAGGTTCGGCATTGCGCGGCGCCTCACCCAGAGCTTCAGGCGCAGATCGGAGCGGATAAGAAAGCTTTGCTCTAGCATCAAGATAGCGGTTGCGCCAGGCCTCCCCAGAGCGAACAACCGAGTTTTGAATAAATTCCGGCTCGCGGAACGGCTGCAACCACTGCACCTTCACCCCGCGCTGTTGGCATGCCTCGGTGAACAGGAGGTCGCCGCCGCAGGCGCCCTGCGTCAATGCCAGGTCTTCAGGGCCAGCCCCTAGCCGGTCCAGTGCTTCTGCGATCTTTTGTGCGGCGATCGTTTCCTTTTTGGCTGGAAAGCGAGGCTTAGCCCGGCCGGGTACATCGATCATGTGCCCGCTGAAGAGGAATACCTGGCGCGGTTGCCAGGCATCCTCCGGCCTTTCGAGCTTCTGCAGAGCCCGGTCAAATGTCGTAATACCAGCATCAACGACGTCTGGTCGAAAGCTGAGGTCTTTCAGCAGTTGCAGTTGCGCGCGGCACGAATCGAGCGCGAACCAATCCTTATCATTTTTTGCAATAGCTTCCTGGTATGCCATCGTGACTGATTCGGGTGAACCAACGAGCACCTCGATATCGCCGATGGTTGCCTTCGACCAGAAGACCTGGGACTCGTCCGGCTCGCATTCCGCCGCGAAACGCACCGCTCCTGCCATCATAGCCATGTCTATATCGAAGGTTGTATCGCCGGTGAGATGATGGTGTAACTGCATCAGGGTTAGTGCATTGATACCGGAATAGTAATGACCCGGGTTGCGGCGGTAGCCGTTGTAATAGCTAGTGATCGCTGCCCGCAGCAGCGCGTCTTCATATGCAGCCTCTTCACGCATCTGAGCTGGCGACAACGCGCACTGCCGCCATGAACCTATCCACGCATCTTTGTCCACGCGGCCAAGCAAAGCCCATGTCTCGGGATCGTCGGGGGAAAGTTCCAGTACATTACGATAATGATCACGCGCACGGTCCAGCGTGTATCCGGGTCGCCCGATAAAAGCGAGCCGTTGCAGGCAGATTCCCATCTCCCGCAGGCCCCTGAGATTCTGTGGCTCGATGTCAAGCCCACGCTCCAGTTGCTCCAGAGCAAAGTCAAATCGTTCAGCCTTGCGAAGAGCTTCCCCCGCTTTATGCCATGCCTCCGCCCTGAACGCGGCGACCGGCGCCTCATCGGCCAGTACCAGCAGATCACCGATGCATCCCGCTTTCCGGGCCAGGTCGATGCGCCTTTCCCAGGAATCGTGCTGCTCCCAAAATTCGCGGACCTCGCCGATCCGAAGGGATTTCCAGTCCGGCTCCTGGAGATTCGGCATCAGGTGGTAAACAGGGCTGATCTTGCGTCCATGCCATGACTCCATTGTTGCCTTCACCATCTCCGAGAGCTTGAGCTTGTCCTCTGCCAGCGTCGCAGGATCAGGCGCTCCGTCTTTTAGGCCATAACGAAGCCTACGATCGGTGTAGACATCGAAGGCAGCAGTGGCGTGCCCGCCACAAATCATTACAACTCCACGAGCACGTAGTGCGTGACGGACGCCGAGCTCGTACCAGACGTTGGGGTTGTCGATGGAGAGGTCCACCACCACAAGGTCGGCGAGGAGGAGTTCCTGAAACATGTCGGTGCGGATTTCTCCGGCCCGCATCTCCTCGTCGGCGCGGAACACCTCGAACCCTTCGCTTTTCAGGGCGGGCTTGATGTACTCTTCATAGACCTTGTTGAAGTCGATTCCTTCTCTTGTGCCGAAGGGCATGGCGACGAAGGCGTGGAGGTTCATATCAATCTCTCCTTTTTGTCCACTTCATGGAGTGACTTCTGCACGGATTGTGAGCCCCTATGTCGCATGTTACCCCGTCCCCTCCGCCGCGCCTCGAACCTCTCGCAGGATTCCCCGTGTATCCGCCTCGGACAGTTTGTCGAAGAGGCGAAGCACGCGTCTGACCATGCCGGCATCACGGTTGATGGCCCGAGCCGACCGGTAGGCATCAAAGGCCTCTTTTCTGCGGTTCCCCTCCCCGCACAGTGCCAGACCGGCAAGGGCCAGGCCCTTGGTGTCGAGCGCCCTGAAATTGCGGCTGTTGTTGTCCAGCAGATCGGAAGCCTGGGCTGCCGCCAGCGTGAATTCCTCCCGTGCCTTGGAAGTGTCTCCCGACAGCAGGGTAATGACGCCCCGCAGAGCCGACACGGCATGATTATTGGCCGGGTAGTCGTACTGCTGGGCCTCGAGCGCGGTGGCCTCGGCCTGGGCGAGTTCGTCGCTCATCAGGTGGGCGCGGGCTAGAACATAACGGGACCAGTTTTGGCCCTGCACATTGCCGGTCTCGTCGGCAATCCGGGCAGCCCGCTCCGACTCCTGCTGCGCACGCGGCGGATCGTCCAAGTCCAGAGCGGCTTCACCAATATGGCCGTGTCGGTGCTCTCCCCATACCGGTAGCCGTTCTCCCGGTTAATGGCGAGGGCCTGCTCGTGGTAGCCGATGGCGCGATCGGTCTGGCCGAGGTCGTAGTAGCAGTTGCCGAGGTTGCCGAGGTCGTTTGCCTCTCCCTGTCGGAAGCCGATCTCCCGGGCGATGGCGAGGGCCTGCTCGTGGTAGTCGATGGCGCGCTCGGTCTGGCCGAGGCCGGCGCTTTCATCGTGGCGGTCCTTCGCCGCGCGCGCGCCAGCCAGCGACTCCTCGTGGCAGGCGATCGCCTTCGAGATACATCCCATGTTGTAATAACCCGTTCCTAGATTGACGCTACTCGCCTGCTTCAGCTTGGAATCACTGAGGTGCTGCCGCAAGCGCTCGTGCATCTCCACCATCATCTGGTAGTGGCCCCAGGTTCGGAGATAGTCGAAGTCGATCTCCAGGAGCACCCCTGCTGCGGTGTCGAAGTCCCCTCCCGCGCAGCGCATGTCGAACTCCGCCATCTGCGGAGCCAGGTCACCGAAGTGCTTCCAATCCTTGCGGGGCGTGCGCACCTCCCTGAGGTAGTCGGCTCCACGGTGCAGGAGCGGTCCACCGGGTGGAGGTTGTAATAGCGCCCCCGCTCCTTCCGGGCGAAGTGCATGCTCACCAGCCGGGTCAGTACTGGTGCGCTGTTTACCCCCTGGATGTAGGGGGAGAGGAGGTAATCTACCGCCGTGGCGGTGACCGGCATCTGGTAGATGGCCATCGCCTCCATGACACGCTGGGCGCCGATGTCGAGCCGGCTGAACGCCTGGCCCACGAGGACCTCGACGACGTTATCGGGAAGGAGCCGGGCTGCGTCGCCGACCAGCTCTTCGAGCGTTGTGTCGCGGTCGGTCGAGAGTATGCTGTACAGTGCCTCCAGGGCGCGGGGAAAGCCGAGGGTGCGCTCCCACGCCTTGGTGAGGAGTTCCTCTGACGCACTACTCAGCCCCACCTTGCCGTCGGCATCCATTTCCCGCAGTACCTTGACCGCATCGTCCCGGCCGAGGCCCGTGTCCAAATCGACCCGCCCCTGACGCCCCGGTTGCAGAAGCATCAACTCGCGGGGGGCGATGCGGGTGGTGATGATCACCCTGACCCCGTGCTGAGGTCCGTTGAGCATGGCGCTGAGCGCATCGTCCAGCGCAGGATCTGTAATATTCTGTGTCGACGGATCCACGACGTCCTCCAAGTTGTCGAGGAGAAGCACCGTCCGCCCTTGGGGAAAGGCCGCCAGGAGTGCATCTGTCTTGGCGGTAGTGCTCACCTGCGGGTCTTTGTAGAGCGCGTCGAGGCGGGTGGCGACATCGTCGGGGAGGAGCCTGCAGAGGTCCGAGAACAGGGTGGGAAAAGTCAGCTTTCTGCTGCCGAGGGCGCTCAGGTAGACGATGCCGTCCACCGAGAGCTCGCCACGGTCGTTGGGGAGTATCCCTCCTTCCAGCGATTTCAGGAGACGGCAGACCATGGCACTCTTGCCGACCCCCGCTCGGCCGACCACAGTGATGAGACGGCGGGCCTCGTCCTGCAGGAAGTCGGCGATCAATCCCGTTTCTATGAATCGGTCCTGAAAGTAGCTCGGTGCGGCGCAAGGTGGCGGATTAATGAACTTGGTGCGCGAAACTCCGCTCACCGGCTTTTCGGGCTGCCGCTCATCCTTGATTCGGGTTTCGATGCTTTTCCTGGTCTCCTCGATGGCTGCCTGTGGGTTGTCGACGACCTTCTGCCTTTCGGATACCTGGGCTTCCAGTTCTTCTATTTCCTTCTGGATGCGCGGCGCCTGATCATCGCTGGCCCTACGCAGGTCGCGCTTGGCATCGACAAGGCGGTCTTTCATTGATTGCAGATGCCCTGCTGGCGAAGCCAACCATTGAAGATGAATCCGCAGCCGAGCCAGCGCTGTATCGAAGGGCGCCGTAAAGTCGACGAGCTGCCGGCTGCCGAGACGAAAGGGCAACTCCGCATCGGCTTGAAACTTCACGGGCACAATCGGCTTCTTGTATTTCAAGGCGCGAACCCACTCGTTTTTGCACACCGATTGATCTTCAACACTGTCCGGCGTCATGATGAAAATGAGGCTGTCGCAGGTGCGGATCGCTTCATCGATCGGTACATCCCAATCACCCACATACTGCAACAGATTGCGTTTATCTATCCAGATAACAAACGATGGTGGACCGGCAGCGAGCGCATCAGCCAAACTGAGAGCAAATTCAAGCGCTTGATACGGTTCCGAATAGCAGATAAAGTGGTGTCCCATTGCCCGCCTCCCTGGATCGAATCAACCACGTCCTGACACATGGCTCCATATTGAGCCGCGGGTGCCGAATACGCGGCATCTTCCGCTCAGCCTGACCCATCGAACAGTGACCGCCGAACCTGACTGCGTTTAATCTGCCATTTCCCGCGAATCAGCTATTCGTCTTTTGCGGCGTGCCCACAATGTGGATTTCGAGTGCTACATCCTCCACGTGACTGAATGTCTCCGATGTCGCACCCCAGGGTTTGAAAAGTTCCAGTGACCACAAACCTCCTTGGGTTGATCGACCGATGGGGCTCGCATTAATCAAAGTGGTGACTCCACAAATTTCCAGCGGGTGAACTGATAGACGGTTCTCCACTCGGCCCAAAAGACAGGAAGCACGGCTGGACTGATCTACCTCCTCGGTCTGCCCTGATCTTTCATAGACCGCTTCATCAGGAAGTCGCAGCATTATTGACCACGGTACTGTTCCCGCCTCGCCTATCAGTGATGCGCCAATACCTTGTACTCGACAATTTTCATAGCCCCGGAATAGATCTTCCGGAACCTGTAACTTTGTCGAAAAACTGTCCCTGGTCTGCTTCAGTTGAACCCATGCGCTTCGATTCAGCAGGGCACGTACTGAAACCACCCGCGTGAATGTCTGTTCGAACTGCTGGTACCCCACAAGCCATTCGATGGCGTTGCGAATCCATATGGAAAGATTGGTAATTGAGAGGCCTAACGTCTCGGCTTCGTATGAGAGTGGCGATGACGGCTCGACATGGTCATAAATTTTCTTAAGCCCCTCCTCGGCTACGCAGGCACGATTGACTGCCTCCTCATAATCACGGCATACGCGTTTGAGTGCCAGGTCGCGCTGCTCATTGAGAGCAAGAGGTCTGCCCGGAGCCGATAGCTCCTGTCTCCGGAGCAGAGCCTCCGCCCGAAGTTCAAGACTGCTTCTGGCTGAAACACCGGGGGTCGTCGATACAGGTTGTTCTTCTGTCTCGTTTACATCGACAGATCTTGCGATCATCTCAACGTTTGTTTCATCGAGGGATTCCTGCGAGACCTCGGAAGGATTTCCTTGATCCTCAGCTGTGCTACTAGCGCCAGCTAATTCAATCCCGGCTCCCTGCCTCTTGTCGAATTCAAGTTGTTTCTCCTGAATTTCGAGATCCGCCTGGAATTGATTCCAGGCATAGTCAAGCGAGGAGTATTCTCTGAAATCTTCGAGGCATCTGTCTATGAGAGTAGCTGCTTGATTAAGTAGCGCTTCGACGTGCCAGGGACGAAATCTCGCGGCCAGCATGTCTGGGTCGGGACGATAGCTTACAACATTGCACGCCAACGCACTCATTTCTTACCTCCTGCTCACTTGGCCAACCTGGTTAAACGGCATCGAAATCGAACAGCGGGCGACGACAGGAAGGTGCCGGAACTTCAATCATCGGCCCCGGGGCCTGCCCACCGGCATGACGGAAAGCGGCTCCTCCGCCGGTGTGAAGGGCATGACACGCCGCAGCGCATCGTCATCAAAACCACCGATGACGAAGGTCCCGAGATCTAGTGCAACCGCCTGAAGGTACACGTTCTCTGCGGCATGCCCATGATCCATGTAGACGTAGTGCACTCCCCGCTTGCCGTATTTGCCGGTCGTGCGTGCAAAGAGTGCGGAGAAGACCAGGGACGCCGGAGCCTTTTTTATCGACGCCTGGTGCGCGGCGCCGCTCAGCTCGCCGCGCCTGTCTCCGGCGAGCACCAGGGCGAGGGTGTGGGCCTGCGGGCGGTAGTGGTAGATACCGGGGGGAAGATCCCCGACCTTGCCGGCAACGAGATAGAGTTCCAGAGGATAGAGGGCGCCGGCCGACGGGACCGTTCTGCGTCCTCTCGGAGCAGTCACCCCCTGGGCTGCCCAGAGTAGCTGGCCGACCTCGGCCAAGGTGAGCGGCTCGTCCCGATACTCGCGGATGGACCGCCTGCTGAGGAGCGCCTTCTCGACAGAGGTGCCGCTGTCCAGGCGGGGCCGGGGCAGCGGCACGACTCCTGTTTCACGCGGCAGCGCACCCTTGGTTTCCATCGCTTCCCCCTGTGCCGGCCAAACTGCAGTACAGGCCGCGATTGCCACGACCATCGGGGCTATCCGCACCAGCAACCATTTCATGCTTTTTTGCCTCCTCAGCGCCAAGCCCCTCGCTGTCGTCACTGCGTCGCCTCCGGTTACTACTGAAATGGGAGGCTCCTGCCCCGAAACCTACTGTCCCCAAAGGGCAGTGACACCATCGATAGCATACTGGACGGCGATAAAAGCCATGAGAAGCCCGACAATTCGCGAGATGACTTTCATGCCGAGAGCGCCTATGAGCCTGGCCAACTCGTCCGCCCAGTGAAGAAGCAGATAGACAACGGCAAATACAATAGCGGCTCCCACCACGAGTACGGCATAGGAAAGCATGCTGTTCGCGCGACCGGCATATAGCAGGGTGGTGGCAATGGCTCCCGGTCCGGCAAGAAGCGGGAACGCAAGTGGTGTAACCGATACGTCCTTCTTCTCTTCGGCAAGGCGCTCCTCCGGGGTGCTCGTCTCCGTCCCGGTAGTTTTGCCATAGAGGAGCTCAAGCGAGATGATGAAAAGAAGAATCCCCCCGCCGATCTGGACTGCCGGACGCTTGATGCCGAAATAGCCGATGACGTAAGACCCGGCCAGGATAAAGAAGACGATAATAAGACAGGCAATCATGCAGCTCCGGCGGGCCAGGACCCGACGTTCGGGCCTCGTCTTCCTCGGGGTGATGGCAAGGAAAACCGGGATGCCGGCAAGAGGATCGACAATAATGAAGAGCTGGAGGACGAAGATGGCTAACAGCTCCAGGTAATGTGTCATGTTTCCCCTCATTGGCCGACAGCTCGCTTCGGTAATCTCCCTGCCACGGGGGCTGTCGGCCTGAAGACGAAAACCCCCTACGGAAAGAAGTTTCCCGCAAAAAACCGGATGTACAAGCTTAATAATGAAGGCGTGGTGCGCGGGAAGATCGTGCCGAAGGTCGTACAAAACAGTCATCATTTAACCCAGCGCGGGCTGGTCAGCTCGATCTGCCAGACCGGTCCCTCGGGGTAGAGCGGCCCCTCGAACCGGATAAAAGCGGGCACCTCGGCGGTCATGATCCAGAGATGGTTGTCAGGCGGCAGGCGGCCGAGCAGCGCGGCGGGGATCTTGAGCCCGAGGCTGAGCCTGGGCTTGAGGACATAGTGGACCACCGCCTTCGTGAGGCCGCCGACCAGCACCTTGTTCTCGCCCGTGGGAGCCAGGTCGAGCCCTATGAGCCGGGGAGCGGGGGTGAAGGCCACCATGTGGATGCTCTCCCCGGCGCCCGCGCGGAGGTTCTTGGCGATAATGGGAACCATGCCGTTGTAGAGGTCCGGCGGCATGTCGAGCTTCCCCTCATGCACCTTCTCCCGGCCGTCCTTGTGGTCCTTGATCTGCACCCGGTACTTCCCGGAGGCCCTGTCCAGCGACGCCTTCATGTCCTGGCTGAATGCAGGCCCCTTCTGCACCAGGCGGTAGCTCTGCATGGTAAAGGTGGGTTGTTGGGTGAAGACCACCGTCTCGTCGAACAGCGAGCCATCCTTGAAATAGAAAACGGTGCGCGTCTCCACCTCGGCGCCTCGCTTTACCTGAAGAAAATCGCCCGATGCGAGAAGGGCACCCTCGCTGGAATTCAGCACCAGAAAACCGCGCACGATACCTTCGGCAAAGCGCACCGGAACAGGGGCCGCCGCGCCGGAACGCGGCCAGAGCAGCATGGCCGCCAGGAGCAGCAGGCCCGGCAGGGACCCTCTGCTGGAAAGAAACCGAACAAACGGTCTCCGCAGGCGTGGTTCGGCTTTAGCATAGCAGCCGAATAAGCTTCTCAAGATAGCGCCCCCATCCATGCCGTACTCCTCCGCTCGGGTTCCGCTTTTCCTCCTAACTCTACTGGCTGGGACCGCAATTGCAAAGAGCCGGTGCCATTTCCTCGGGCGAATTGACCTCACTGGGTAGTCAATTATAATTCACTGGTGTTTTTGGCAGCATCCAGCGGAGGGGGAGCTGCGGAGACTTTCCTTGCCTCGCCTTAATGCAGTTCTGCTGCAGCTTTTGGGAGGCGTGCTCTGGCACCGGTAGGAAATTGAGAAACTAAAGGGGAGAAATCTAAATGGGAAAATATGCGGTTATTATCGGCTTGCTGCTGCTGTTCGTCTCACTAGAGGCAAGGGGGGAGGTTGTAGATTTGCGGGATTCCGGAATGCCCCGGTCAGACTGGTTGGAGAGGCAGGATGAAGACGCCTGTGACTGCTGCCAAAAGTGCAAGGCTGCCAGGAGGCCGATTCAGCCTGAAGAGCAAGAACTCCCGGCCGAAAAGAACGGCTGCGAGGATTGTTGCAAACGGTGCGGTAGACCAATGCCGCCAGCCCCGGAAGAGATTCCTCCTGAGATCATAAAAGATACGCCTGCGCGGTGACAGGAAGCACAGCGATTGGTGCTAATCTACAGCCAACCGATACCGGAGCGGCATTCCTGCCGCGGGTGTCGCGCCCTGGAGGAGGCCCCCAATAGGTATTTCTCTTCACGCCGCTCGGTCACGCAGCCTGGATATCCGTCTGTCTATCTCCCGTCCAGCAGCCGGTAGCCGTTCAGGTCGGCCAATTCCTTCACCAGCGGATCGAGGTCCCGGTCGGTCACGAAGAGATTGCGGTCGCCGTTTCGGTTGTCGCGGATCATGGCTCCGGACATGCGGACGCCGTAACCTACATTGCGCACCGGCCAGAGGTCGTGCTCTCCGTACCTGCCCGGGATGTGCAGGCGCGACAGCACCTTGTCGGCGATGCTGTGGAAGTCATCCCCCTCCTGGAGCATGATGACCCGGTACCCTTTGGTCTCAAGGAGGCGGATCAGGGTGTAGTTGACCGGGTCGCCGTTGAAGAGTGCGACCACGTAGCGCTGGCCGTGGTCTTCAAAGTACCGGTCGACCGGCACGTCGAGTCGGACGCCGATATGCTCCTGGGCATAGAGGTCTATGCTTTTCCCCGTTTCAAAGGGGACGGAAAGCGCATCCAGAAACGAGTCGAGAATCTTTTTCGGCTCTTTTCCGGTGACCTGGTACAGCAGATCGCCGGCCCCGCTCCCCCCCTGGTAGGAAGGATTTCCCGCCTCTACCACCCGGAACCCGTTCCCCGCAAGCAGCCTGACCAGCCCGTCCGGCGTGGCTCTGCGGTTCTCGGACACGTTCAGCAGGGCAACGTCCTGCCGCAGCAGGCTGTCGGGACTCTTCTCGATCTTGAAATCGGCGTGCACCGTGATCTTGGGATCGGTGCCGAAATCTACCGAGAAATCCTCCTCGAAGGAATAGAACTGCGCCGCGGTCAGCAGGGAACGGTAGAATCTCTGCCGGTTGCCGGGGTTCTCGGAAACGATCCTGACCTGCGGATTTTTCTCCTGGATCAGGGTCTTGACCAGCGCGGGAAGGGTCCCCCCGCCATCCACCAGGATGCTGCCGCCGTCCTGGGCCGGAAGCGTCGGATATTTTTCCGGGTCGAGTGAGAGCGAGAAGGTGTCGGCGAGGTAGTCGAAATGGCCGCTGGTGCGGGTTCCGGCCGATGCGACCAGTTGGGGCCAGACTTCTCTGGCCGCCTCCACCACCTCGGCGTCCGCTCCCCGCGCCACCTTGGCAAGCTTTATCCCGTAATCGGGAGCAGGGACACGAAACGCAGCTTTCGCGGTTTTCTTGGCCCGGCTGACGGAGTGGACCCGGGTCCGGGCGCTCTTCGGCGCGGGGGCTGCCTCGACGGCAGGGATCATGAGGGTGGACCCCCCCTTCAGGTTGCGGATATCCGAGAGGTGGTTCAGCCGTTTTATCCTCTGCACCAGCGCCTCTGCACGGGCTCCGCTCACCCCGTACTCCCTCGACAGCACCTTGTACAGCTGATCCCCCGGTTTCACCGTATAGCTCGACATCTTTTCCCGCGGGGCTGCAGCGCCGGTTTCCCGCTTGGCTGCCGAAGGGGAGGGGGGCATGGCAAATTTCTTGCTGAGTACCGAGGGGTCGAGCGCGAATTTCGGATCGACCGCATGCGACAGCACGGGCATGGCGCAGAGAATGGCCAGGGTGAAAAATGGATTCCACAGCCGCTTGGCTGCAGGGTGCATCGGCATAGAAACTCCGGATCTGGATCGCTTTGTGTAGTTTGGCTTTTATCGGTCTTCGGTCTGCGCAGGCGGCTGTCAGCTATCTGGCCGTCACCTTTGGGCTCTCTGGCGTGGCCGGTCCGTCGACCGGGAACGACAGCACGAAGCCCCGTATCTCGCCGCCCGGGACCTCCTTATAGACCACCAGTTCTCCGCCGTTTCGCAGGGCGCCGGTGACAACCTGAAAACCGTTGAGCGCCTCTGATTTCTTGGTGTCAAACTGTTCGTGGCCGGAGCTTAACCGGATACAGGTCTTCAAGAGGGGAACGGTGATAGCTCCGCGTGCTTCGCTTAAGACCTGAACCGCCCTGACCCTCACTTGTTCCCGGTAGACCAGATATTCCAGAGCGTCGGCCTGATAGCGCTCCCAGCCGGGATGGCTCGCCGGGTAACCTGCATCAGGGGCTACCTGGGGGATGAACAGCGGCAATTGCTGCGCTGCGGGGGGGGCGGACAATGGCTGGCGGGAGGCATTGAGTTTGCCATCCAGCTCGCCAATCCCTTGGGAGGCCTCCGGGGTGCCGGCGAGGTTTTTCCGCGTGAAAAAGACCAGCGAGGCGATGCCGAGAGCCAGGATCGTGCAGGTGATCAGTGCCCGATAGGACCGGGAATTCTTCCCTTTAAGACCAAGCGTTGAGGCAACATAGCGGGGAAGAATGTCATCCGCCGGGGGTCCCGCCTGCGTCGTTTCGGTTGCCGGGCCGAGCGGTTTCCGCATCGAACCGGCCGGGGAATCCGCGGCCTTGGTTTTTTCCGGGTAGGAGGCCGCGCTGCGGGTCGCAGGGGACGCTCCTGTACGCGCCGGATTCGGCTCGTTATGCCTGTGAGAGGTAAAGGACGGCGCAGCGCGCTCGGACATGCTCCCGAACAGCTGGGTCGGGTCCGCCTTCTCGATGCGGCGGAAATCGGAAAGAGACTCATGCTGAGCTGCAGCGGGTTTCGGCGCCGGTGCCGGGATGCTTGGCTGTTCCGGCTGGGGAGTCTCTTCAAAGATCAGTAGCGGTTCCGTGCTGAACGGGTCGGCAAGGAAATCTGCCGGGAACTGAGGCTCCTCCAGTTCGGATGCGATTGTCAGTTCGGCCGTTGCCAGGGGATTGCCTTCCAGTGCTTTGAGTATCCCGGAAAAGTGGGGTGGTGGCGCGCCTTCGCAGCCGGCGCTCCCGGCCTCATCGACGAGCCAGGAAAGCGGCGTGGGGAAATCTGCGTCACCGGTCGGCAGGGTAATCTCCATAGTTTCGGAGAGGTCGTAGGTCTCCTCGCCGACTATTTGAGGTGCTGCGGACGCCCGCCAGACAATATTCGGCAGCGTGTGCAACAATTGCTGGACCTGCCAGCTCAGTTCGGCCGCCGGCAGGAAGATGTCGAAGCACGCCTCATACGTCGAAACCCCGCCGTACGGCATGACCGCCTCATCCGACAGCAGGACCAGTGGGACCGCCGCCCCGTCGAGGAGCATCTTGACCTGGTTTGCCAGCTTGTCGCAGGTCACGTCCCCTATCCTGTTCTGGAGGAACACGACAGCGGGATGCCTGTCGAAAATCCTCTTTATCCCGCTGGTGTAATCGGATTCGAGGCAGATCCTTGGCTCAACCAGGGACTGCAGAGTTTCGATGAGTGCTAGTGCGCTCGGGTCATTCGCTATGAACAGAATTTCTGACATGTCATCCGTATCGGTTATTGTGTGGAGCTAGTCAATCGTCAAATTATTAGGGCTGGGTAATATTTTATCGCAGAGTGATATCTCAATTTATCTTTATATCTCTATGAAAATCGTATAAAGTTAAGAAATTGTCAATACAAAATGTAGAGTTTGTCTGTAAGAGGGATTGTGGGACAAGGGTCCCGGGGGGGGGGGGGGACTATGACACATAGCATCGGTCTGGGCACAAAGGATGTTCTGGAAGTATGTCAGGCTGTGGAACTTTCGTGCGCGGAGCTGTACCATTATTTTGCCGAGCTCTTCAAGGATGACAGGGGGAGTTTTCTCCTTTGGTTGAAGACCGCCATGGAGGAAGAGAATCACGCCAGGCTGTTCGCGCTCGTTGCCAAGCTGCGGCGCAACAACATTGTCGAATCAATTCGGATCGAATTGGTAGATGCCGAGGTGACCCTCCTCTACGTTCAGTCCCTGATCAAGAAGGTCAAGAAAAATCCCCCTTCCCTGAAAGATGCGTTGCGGATTGCCATCGATCTGGAAAAGAAGTTGGATGGCTTCATGATGGGAAACATTATAAATTTCGCCGACGAGTCCTACGAAAAATCGTTCCTGGCCATCACCCACGCCGACAGCAAGCACCTGGAATCGCTCCAGGAAGCGTATCAGGCGCTAACGGCAGGTTAAGGTTAAGGTTAAGGTTAAGGTTAAGGTTAAGGTTAAGGTTAAGGTTAAGGTTAAGGTTAAGGTTAAGGTTAAGGTTAAGGTTAAGGTTAAGGTTAAGGGCGAGGTTAAGGTTAAGGGCGAGGTTAAGGGCGAGGGCGAGGGCGAGGGCGAGGATCATCTTAGTTCCGACCATAAAGTTAATCTAGATATGGGTGTTGAGGGTTATCTTAACCTCGACCTCAACCTTAACCTGCTTTTGGCCGGTACCAGGCGACCGCGTTGTCGCAGAGCGCCTTCCTCGCCAGACCCTCCCCCAGAGCATCGAGGACCAGAAGGAGATCCTCATCTGCGTAGGGGCGGGGTGCCCGCGTGGAGGGGAGATCGGTTCCGAACATCAGGGCGTCCGGATTGGCGGCGCAGATCTCCCGCAGGGCGACTTTCACATCGAAATCGACGCGTCCAAAGCCTGTCGCCTTGACGCGCACACCCTTCTCGGCCAGGCCCAGCAGCGTGGCAAACCCCTCCTTCGAGAGGCCCAGGTGATCGATGCTGACCGCGGGGAGCCGGACCAGAGTGTCCCGCAGATCGGGGAGATCCCTGGAGTCGACGTAGAGCTCGACATGCCAGCGGGCAAGCTCGAAGACCCTTTGGGCGAACCGCTCCAGGTGCTCGACCTTCTCGGAACCGCCACGCTTCAGGTTGAAACGGACCGCCCGCACCCCCAACTTGTCGAGTCTCAGCACCTCGGAGTCGCTGACCGTTGCCGGGAGTTGGGTGACTCCGACAAAGGCCGGGCCAAGTTTCGCCAGGGCATCGACCAGGTAGCTCTGATCCAGGGCCTGGAAGGAGCCGGAAACCACGGCGCCGCCAGCCAGGGCCAGGTTGGACGTGCGCTGCAGGTAGTCCTCACAGGTGAAATCCCCGGGGAGGTAACCATCGTTTGGCACCAGCGGAAAGCGCCGGTCGATGATGTGAAAATGGCTGTCGAAAACCGGGATCGCGGCGCGAGCCGATTGCGTTTCCTGGGTCATGTTTCCCTCTCCCTCTCTGTCCCTTCCCTCTTCTCCTCTTTCTCTTCGGTTTCCTTCTGCTTTTGTTCTCTTGTGTTCTCGGTCAGGAACTCCCGCAAACTCTCCCTCGCCCTCCGGGAGAGGGTCGGGGTGAGGGAGCTGCCCTCTGCTATGGCTTCAAGGCGCCCGGGCCGATACGCAGGCTCCCCTTGGCTAAGAAGACCTCGCGCAGGAAATTGATCAGACCCAGGACCAGCAGCAGCATCGCCAGTATGAAAAGGAGCGCCACCGGAATGGACATGTCGTAGCGCAGGTAATCGCCCAGAAACAGCAGCGCAATGACGGTGCAGACCAGCACCGCAGCGGTGGTGCACAGGGCGATGGCGTGACCTATCAGGTCTGCCCGGCGCGACAGCGTGCCAAGGTGGGTGTGCAGGTCTACCAGGGCGCCGGGAGTCGCCGTTTCCAGCTTTGCCTCCTGGATGCGGGCCCGGTCGATGACGCGCCCCAGCCTGTTGATCATGACGCTCAGCATGGTGCCGATCGCCGTGAGGAGGAATACCGGGGCGACGGAGAGCTGGATGACGTGCGCAACTGCACCTACGGTCTGAAAATCGCGTACCAAAATTCCCCCTTTGATGGTCTGAGCTTTTTTCCCGCCTCAGGTCTCAAACCTTTTCTCTATCTCGTCCCTGAGCTGTTGGATGTCGATCCCCTTCAATCTGATCAGGTCATTCATGACGGGGTCCAGCATGGCATTGGCACTGTTGATGGCTATTCTCTTCTGTGTGATTTCCCGCAGCGCCTTTTCCCGTCCCGCCTGGTTCAGGAACAGGTCGGTGCGCGCGTTGTAAAAGCGATGTATCAGGAAGTTCCTGGATCTCAGGGCCTTTCGCAGGGTGTCAACAGCCTCATCGGTGAATCCGACCTTTTTCTTGATCTCTTCCATCAGGTGGCCGAGGGTCTGCGTCCCGAAGTTTTCCATCCATCCCTTGAACTCGTCGTCTGACAGCGTCCCTCCGCTCAGATCGATGAGGAGGGTGACGATAAAGGAGATGTAGAGCTCAAGCCGCTGTGAATCCTGCACGGCCGCGCCCATTTCGAGGTAGATCGGGTTGAGCGGTGTCGTGTCGATCCTGATCCCGTGCATGTATTGCCACCCCTTGCGTGATGCCTGACTTCCGGGCAAAATATCATAAATCACCATGATCACAAACCATAATATCGCCTGCTGCAATTTGCAGGGTACTCACTTGATCTCATGATGCTGCCGCCGTTTTTACCCGCATCTGCCGCGTAAGGTGCCAGAAATACTTCATGATTCCGAACCATGGCGCGGCGCGCAGCCTCGTCCGCGCACCGGGCCTCCCGGCCGCCCAGACGCGTCACGGCTGTCGGGCGTTGATCCTGCGGCGCTATTTGCGTTTTTTTATGTGCGCCGTCGGCAAACTCTGCTATAATCACTCGGTTTTCATTAATCTTTGACACCCCCTTCTGGTGGGGGATGCATATAGAGAAGCTGACCGGCCGAGCTTACGGCCGAGAAAAAACTGGGCGCGGGGCGCGCCGGAGTAGCCACTTCGGAGCCCACGCAAGCCTCAACGAAAGGAAAGAATAAATTTATGTCGAGAAAGATGCTGATAAATGCGCTTCACGCCGAGGAGGCACGGGTAGCGATCGTCGAGGATGGACGCCTCGTCGATCTGGATGTGGAGATTGCCGGCAACGAGCAGATCCGCGGCAACATCTACAAGGGAGTGGTGGTCCGGGTGGAACAGGGTCTGCAGGCGGCCTTCGTGGACATCGGCCTCAAGAAGCTCGGTTTTCTCCAGATGGGAGAGCTGCACCCGGAAAACTGGAAGTGGCGCGACGACGTGCCTGAGGACCAGAGGCATCGGCGTCCCCGCATCCAGGAGGTGCTGCGCCGCGGTCAGGAACTGATCCTCCAGGTCGAGAAGGGGGAGCGTGACAACAAAGGGTCCGCCCTCACCACCTATGTTTCCCTGCCGGGACGCTACATGGTGCTGATGCCGGGCTCGGACTCCTCCGGGATCTCGCGCAAGGTGGAGAGCGAATCGGAAAGGAAGAAGCTCAAGGAAATAATCTCGGAAATGGTCATCCCCGAAGGGTACGGCTACATCATCAGGACCGAGGCGATGGGCAGGAGCCGCGAAGAGCTCCAGAAAGACCTCGATTCCCTGATCGCCCTGTACGAAGGGGTCAGGGCGCAGGGTACGGCCATGAAGGGAGCGGGACTCATCTACCAGGAGTCGGCCCTCATCATAAGGACCATCCGCGACTACTTCTCGGCGGACATCGACGAGGTGCTGGTGGACAGCAAGGATGTCTACAAGGACGTGCGCGAGTGCCTTAAGGAGATCGATCCCCAGTTCGAGAAGCTCGTCAAGATGCACCAGGAGAAGCGCCCGATCTTTTCGCGCTACCAGCTCGAGGAGCAGATTGACCTGATCTACGAGAAGAAGGTGCCGCTTAAGTCGGGCGGTTCCATCTTCATCGAGCCCACCGAGGCGCTGGTCTCCATCGACGTCAACTCCGGCAAGTCGACCGGCGAGAAGGGGGTGGAGGACACCGCCTTCAAGACCAACATGGAGGCTGCCGAGGAGGCGGCCAGGCAGCTCCGCCTGCGCGACCTGGGCGGGCTGATCGTCATCGACTTCATCGACATGCGCGACAGAAAGCACAACGCCGAGGTGGAGAAGACGCTGAAGACGGCGCTCAAGGCCGACAAGGCGCGGGTGAACGTCGCGCGCATCTCGGAGTTCGGGCTTCTCGAGATGTCCCGGCAGCGCATCCGCCAGACGCTGAACCAGGCGAGCACGCTGGAATGCCCGCACTGCGACGGCAGGGGGAAGGTGAAATCGGTCGAGGCTATGGCCCTTTCCTTCCTGAGGAAGGTGCACGCGGCTGCGGCGAAAGGAACCATCGGCGAGGTGGTCGGAAGCCTCCCGCTGGAGGTCGCGTACTACCTTCTGAACCGCAAGAGGCACGAGCTGTCCCAGATCGAGAGCGATTACGACATCGACGTGACGGTAAAGGGAAAGCCCTCCTTCCTGCTGAACCAGATGGAGCTGGATCTCGTCAAGAGGGAGAAGCTCCCCTTGGAGGAACTGCCGGAAAGGGCCTTCGTCCGTCCCGCCGTCAGGGAAGAGGCGCCCGGCCAGGAAGCCGCTGCCGCCGAGCGCAAGAAGAGGAAGAAGGGGAAAGGGAAGCCCCTGGCCGAAGCCGAGGCTGCTCCGCTCGCGGCCGAGCCTGAGGCCATGCCCCTGGCTTACGAGCCGGTGGGGGCCGCGGAACAGCTCGTGGCGGTGGAAGGAGAGCAGGAGGAACAGAAGAAAAAACGCCGGCGCAAGCGGAAGCGCGGCGGCAAGGGTGGCTCCGCCGAGGCAGCGGCTGCAGGGGAAATCTCCCCGGAGCAGACGCCCGGGGTGGCTGGTGTCTTTGCCGAGCCTGAGCAGGCGGGCGAGTTCACCTATGTGACGCAGGCGGGAGCCGCGGCCGAGGGGGAGGCGGAAGCAGCGGGCGAATCCGCAGAGCCGGCCGGCGACGAGATGAAGAAAAAGCGTCGCCGCAAGAGACGGCGCGGCGGGAAAGCTTCCCATGAAGCCGGTTCCCTTGAGGCCGCTTCCCATGAAGCCGCTTCCGAGCTGCACGCGCCGGAGGTCGGAGCGGAACCGTGGGCGGAGGCAGCCGCATCGGCCCCCGCCGAGCCCGCAGTAGCAGAGGAAAAGCCCAAAAAGGCGCGTCCCTCCAGGACCCGTAAACCGGCTGCCGAGACCGTCGCAGCAGAGACCTCAGCCGAGGCCGTACCGGTTTTCGCCGAGGTCGCGGAGCCCGCCAAGGCAACGAGAGCAGCCAGGGGCGCACGCCCAGCCAAGGCGGCCAAGGCCGCAGAGGCGGCCGAGATCGTTGCGGTTCCAGATTTCGTCACGGTGGCCGGTACAGTCGCGGTCGTCGAACCTGCCGAGGTTGGCGCACCGGCCAAACCTGCCAAGGCGCCGAAGGCTCCCAAAGCGCCGCGTGCCCCGCGAGCTGTCAAGGGCGAGGTCGTCGAAGCAACCGGTAGCCAGACCCCGGTCGAGCCCGTAGCGGCCGATGCCGAGCCGGCTCAAGCCGCGGCAAAGAAGCGCCTGGCAAGGAAAAAGGCGGAGCCCGCCGCCGTGGTGGAAGCCGGTCAGCTGCCGGCAGGCTCGTCCGAGGAGAAACCCAAGAAAACGCGCGCGCCGCGCAAGAAAAAAGAAGACACCCCGGCCTGATGGGCGGGGAAAAACGATGAAGACGATGTTTCTTGCGGTGCTGCTCTCCGTCTGTTGCGCCATACCCGTAACCGCCGCGTCTCTCGATGAGCTGACACCGTTCCTCTCCGCTCAGTACTTCACCTGGGAGGAGTACAGCGGCGGCAGACGGCTCCTGAAGGAGAGCGGCGCGCTCTTCTCTGGGGGCATCATCTTCGAGGTCATTGCCCCGTCGGACACCCCTTCTGCCCTGGCTTTCAGGGGGAAGGGGGAGGTCTTTGGCGGGATCGTCGACTACCGAGGTGAGACTCAGGCTCCCAATCCGGTTCCGGTGAACACGGACGTAAGCTACGTCGGGACCAGGCAGGATCTGGACCTGGGGTACCGGTACACCGCCGGCACCTGGTTTCTGGAGCCTTTCGCCGGTCTGGGCTACCGGTGGTGGCTCAGGGGGCTGCAGGATTCCACCTCGGAATCCGGGCAGCGCGTCTCGGGCTACACCGAATACTGGCAAACGGGGTATCTCAGGCTTGGTGCGCGCGGACGCTACCGGGATGCGTCCGGTGTCTCCCTGTTCGCTGAAGGCGGGGCGAAGTACCCCTTCTACACGGGAAACAGCGTGGACTTCGCCGGCACCGGGGTGACCACCTTCCGGCCGGAGGGGAGGTGGAGCGGGTTCGCCGAGACCGGGGTCACCTACAGGCATCTAAAGCTTGCCCTCTCCTACGAGGGATTCAGATTCGCAGCATCGCCCGTTCTGCAGGTGGGCACTCAGCGCTATCTCCAGCCTGAATCCTCCTCCGACATCCTCGGCCTGAATCTGGGCTGGGCCTTCTAAAATAGCCGGTCCGCCGGCGGAAAACGGTTGTCCATGGAGCAATTCGCCTACATAGCACTCTTTGGCGCCCTCGGCTGCCTCGCCCGCTATTTTCTTTCCGGGTGGGTGTACCAGCTGTTCGGCAGGGGCTTTCCTTACGGCACCCTCGCCGTCAACGTCATCGGCGCGTTCCTGATCGGGCTCGTCATGGAATTCTCGATCCGGAGCGCCCTCGTCTCACCGGCCCTCCGGATCGCGCTCACCATCGGCTTTCTCGGGGGGCTTACCACCTTTTCCACCTTCAGTTTCGAGACCTTCCGCCTTCTTGAGGAGGGAGCCTTCGTGGTCGCCTTTTTCAACGTCCTGGTGAGCGTGGTTTCCTGCCTTGCCTGCACCTGGGTCGGGATCGTCGTGGCGAGAGCCCTGTGAGGTGGAATCAATCACCGACCGGTATGAACAATATGCATGTCTGACCGGGCACCTGGAGCACCTCTAATCATGGAGGCAAAGGAATTCTTTATGGATCGCAAAGAGACAATCGGCGAGCAGGTACTGCTCAGAATATTCATTGGAGAGAGCGATCGGCACGCGCACATCCCGCTCTACGAGGCCCTGGTGGAGCTGTTCCGCACGGAAGGATTTGCCGGTGCCACGGTGCTGCGCGGCGTCGCGGGATTCGGGTCGCACCACATGTACCATACCGACAGGCTTCTGCGCCTTTCCTCCGACCTGCCGATCGTGCTGGAGGTGGTGGACAGCAGGGAGCGTTTCGAGGCGGTGCTCCCCAAGGTCGAGGCGATGATGGACGGAGGGATGGTCACCATGGAAAAGGTCTCCGTCTGGCGCTATGCGCGCAAGGGAGACGCTTGAAAGCTCCACCCCATCTGCTACACTTCCCTATATTCATGAAAGGAGCAGACGATGGGCATGCTGGACAATGTGAGTCCCCTCTGGATGGAAAACCAGTTTGCCCTCTGGAAGAGCGAGCCTGAAAAACTTTCCGCGGAGTGGCGCGCCTTTTTCACCGGTTTCGAGCTGGGCGGCGCCGCCGGGGGACTCCCCGGTGCTGCGGCTCTGGCCCCCGCTGATGCGCTGAAGCACTCCGCGGTACAATCCCTCATTTACCGTTACCGCGACATCGGGCACCTGCTCGCCTGTACCGATCCCCTCTCCCCCTGCAGCATGGAACACTCCCTTCTTGCCCTGTCCGCCTTCGATCTTGACCCCTCCGACCTGGAGAAGACCTTCCACACCCGCCGTTTCCTGAAGCAGACCGCCACGCTGAAGGAGATCGTGCAGGTGCTGCGCAGCACCTACTGCGGGTCCACCGGTGTCGAGTTCATGCACATCCAGGACCCCGCGGAGCGGCAGTGGCTGATCGACCGGATGGAGCCGTGCTGCAACAGGGGGGATTTCAGCCGCGAGGATCGGCTCCTCATCCTGCGGAAGCTGAAGGAAACGGCCTTCTTCGAGCGCCAGCTGCAGAAGAAGTTCCCGGGGCAGACCCGGTTCTCGCTTGAAGGGGGCGATGTCCTGATCCCGCTTCTGGACGCCGTCGTCCGGAAGGCCGCCTCGCTCGGCGTGACCGATATCGTGCTCGGCATGCCGCACCGGGGGCGTCTGAACGTGCTAGTGAACATCTTCGGCATGCCGTACGAGAGCATGTTTGCCGAGTTCGCGGACAACGCTGAATACGGCGTGGTCGGCGAGGGCGACGTGAAGTACCACAAGGGGTTCTCCGCCGACCTCGGGCTTCCCGGCAACCGTGCCATCCATCTGACCCTCACCGCCAATCCGAGCCATCTCGAGGCGATAGACCCGGTTGTGGAGGGGAAATGCCGGGCACGCCAGGACCGCCTGGGCGAGGGAGGAGAGGGGAGGGTGCTGCCGCTGCTGATCCATGGCGACGCTGCCTTCGCCGGCCAGGGGGTGGTGGCGGAAACCATGAACCTGTCCCAGCTTGCCGGCTACCGGACCGGCGGTACCCTCCATATCGTGCTCAACAACCAGATCGGCTTCACCACCGCGGCGGCGGACGCGAGATCGAGCCTGTACGCGACGGACGTGGCGAAGATGGTGCGGGCCCCGGTGTTCCACGTCTACGGGGACGACCCGGAGGCGGTGCTGAATGCGGCGGAACTGGCCTTGGCCTACCGGGACGCCTACCGCAAGGACGTGGTGGTGGAGGTGATCTGCTACCGCAGGCACGGGCACAACGAGGGGGACGAGCCGTACTTCACCCAGCCGCTCATGTACGAGCGGATCAAGCTGCGCCCCCAGCTGCACGCGCTCTACGAGGTGGAGCTTCTCGGGGAGGGGTTCAGCGAGGAGGAGCTGAAAGGGGTCGAGGCCGAGGTGGTCGAGCAGATCCGCAAGGCAACCGAACGGAGCGCCGCCCCCACGGAATCGGCCTTCCTCGCCCACTGGACCGGGAGGAAGCCGGGCCTTGCCAAGGACCCGGTCGCCACCGCCGTCGCCGGCGCTACCCTGCAAGCGATCTCGCAGCAACTGAGCGCGGTTCCCCCGGGATTCAACCCGCACCCCAAGGTCGCCCAACTGCTCACCAGGCGCCGTGAGGCTCTGCTCAAGGGGGGGCCGCTCGACTGGGGGAACGTCGAGACGCTCGCTTTTGCCACTCTTCTTGCCGAGGGGATCCCGATCCGCCTTTCGGGCCAGGACGTGCGGCGCGGCACCTTCAGCCATCGGCACTCGGTGCTCCTGGACCAGCAAAACGGCAGCAGCTATTTCCCTCTGGCCAGCGTGGCGGAGGGGGGGGCGAGCTTTCGCGCCTACGACAGCATGCTTGCCGAATACTCCGTGATGGGGTTCGATTACGGCTACTCCCTGGAGGCGCCGGAGGCGCTCACGGTCTGGGAGGCCCAGTACGGCGACTTTGCCAACGGCGCCCAGGTGATGATCGACCAGTTCATCGCGAGCGGCGAGGCGAAGTGGGAGCGCTCCAGCGGACTGGTCCTGATGCTCCCCCACGGCTACGAGGGGCAGGGGGCTGAGCATTCCAGCGCCCGCATCGAGCGCTTTCTCGTCCTGTCGGCAGCCGACAACCTGCAGATCGTTTACCCGAGCACCCCGTCCCAGCTGTTTCATGTGCTGAGACGGCAGATGCTGCAGAGCTTCCGCAAACCCCTGGTCCTGTTCACCCCGAAGAGCCTGCTGCGGCACCCGCTCTGCGTTTCCACCCTGGAGGATCTTGCCTCGGGAGCGTTTCGCGAGGTGATAGCCGACCCCGCGGATCCGGGTTCCGTGCAGCAGGTCCTCATTTGTACCGGGAAGATCTACTACGACCTGTTGGAGCGGATAGTGAAGGACCAGGTGAAGGGGACGGCGCTTCTCAGGGTGGAGCAGCTCTACCCGCTTGCCTCCGAGCAGCTCCGGGAGGAACTGGGCCGGTACCGGGACGGGACGCGTTTCAGCTGGGTACAGGAGGAGCCGTGCAACATGGGTGCCTGGCGCTTCATCCGCAATCCGCTCGCGGAGTTGCTCGGGACGGAACCGCGCTACGTCGGGCGGCCCGATGCCGCGGCCCCCGCGTCAGGCTCCCACAGGCTGGACCGGGTGGAGCAGGAGCGCATCGTCACCGAGGCGCTGCAGATCTCCTGAAGCGACCACAGCTCCCAAGATCTTCCCACTGAATCCCTCTCCCCCGGCTCCCTCACCCCGGCCCTCTCCCGGAGGGCGAGGGAGGTGCCACCTGGGTTGGTTCGAGGTGAGACAAACGCTGGCAGATGCATTCAGTAGCTCGATGAAAGCTTGGGGGTGTTATGGAAATAAAGGTGCCGGCAGTTGGTGAATCCGTGTTCGAAGCGCTCATCGCCAGGTGGCTTAAGGGTAACGGCGAGCGGGTGGCTAAGGATGAGCCGCTCTGCGAGATCGAGACGGACAAGGTGACCCTTGAGGTGAACGCGGACGCGGACGGCATCCTCTCCATCCTGGTCCAGGAGGGGGAGACCGTTAAGATAGGTGCGGTGATAGGCGCCATCGACGAGCAGGGAGCCGATGTTTCACCAGCCACAGGACCCGCCGTAGCCGCCGGTACTGCAGAAGCCGCCAGTACTGCAGAAGCCGCCGGTACTGCAGAAGCCGCCGGTACTGCAGAAACCGCCGGTACGGCCGGTACCTTCCAGCCGGGACAGCCCGCGCCGCCCATATCCCCCTCCGGCCGCAAGCTCGCCCGGGAGATGGGGGTCGAGCCTCGTGAGCTCAAGGGGAGCGGTCGCGGTGGCCGGGTGACCAGGGAGGACCTGCTGAAAGGGGAGCCCGCGAAGCCTGCCGTGCCGCCAGCCGCGACACCCGCCGCGCCGCCCCGCGAGCCCGAACCCGAGCCCCGGGAGGCCGTGGATAGCGAGCCGCCCGCAGCGGCCAGGGTGCCGGCGGTGCCCCAGGCCGAGACCGGGGAGCGGATCACCCGGAAGCCGATGACCCCGATCCGGAAGCGGATCGCGCAGCGCCTCGTATCCGTGCGCCAGAACACCGCCATGCTCACCAGCTTCAACGAGGCGGACATGACCGAGGTGCTGCAGCTGCGCAAAAGGCACGGCGAATACTTCCTGAAGCGCCACAACGTGAAACTCGGATTCATGTCGCTGTTCGTGCGCGCCTGCTGCGAGGCGCTGCGCGAGTTTCCCGAGGTGAACGCGAGCATCGAGGGAGACGACATCGTTTACCACAACTTCTGCGATATTGGGGTCGCCGTGGGGGGTGAGAAGGGGCTGGTGGTGCCGGTGCTGCGCGGAGCGGAGTCGATGACGCTCGCCGAGATCGAGCAAGCCATTGCCGGGTTCGCGGAAAAGGTGCGCACCAACCGCCTCGCCATTGCCGATCTGGAGGGGGGAACCTTCACGGTCTCCAACGGCGGCGTCTACGGTTCGCTGCTGTCGACTCCGATCCTCAACCCGCCTCAAAGCGGGGTTCTCGGCATGCATGTGATCCAGGAGCGCCCCGTCGTGAGAAACGGGGAGATCGTGATCCGCCCCATGATGTACCTGGCGCTTTCCTACGACCACAGGATCGTGGACGGCAGGGGGGCGGTCGGTTTCCTGAAGCGGGTGAAGGAGTGCATCGAGGAGCCGGAGGAGATGCTCCTCGAGGGGTGAGAGATCTTTAGGCCACGTTCCTCCCCCTTCAAGGGGGATTGTATAGGAGGGGGATGGGTTGTTTTGGTGCGGGGGTGGAGTCTCTTCCGCGCAAGATTCGAACTACTGAGAAAGTCCGGGCAGATTCACCAGGGGGTTCAATGACAATGTCTGAAGAGATTTTCGATCTGATCGTCATCGGCGCGGGGCCCGGCGGCTACGTGGCAGCCATAAGGGGAGCCCAGCTCGGCATGAAGGTGGCCGTGGTGGAGAAGCGGAGTACGCTGGGAGGGGTCTGCCTGAACGAGGGGTGCATCCCGAGCAAGGCGCTCCTAGACTCAAGCGAGCTGTTCCACCTGGCCCGGAACCGCTTTGCCGGGCACGGCATCGAGATAGCTCCGCCGTCGCTGAACCTCGCTACCATGATGGTGCGCAAGGATGCCGTGGTGAAGAAGCTCACCGACGGCATCGCCTTTCTCTTCAAGAAAAACCGGATCACGAGCTTCCCCGGCGAGGCGCGGCCGGCCGGAGCCCGCCAGGACGGGGTGCATCAGGTCGAGGTTTCGGGGACCGCTGCCACGAGGCTTCTGGGGAAAAAGGTGCTGCTTGCCACCGGAAGCGAGGCCGTTCCACTGCCGAGCCTCCCCTTCGACGGGGAGAACGTGGTGAGCGCGCGGGAGGCGCTGAGCTTTGGCGAGGTGCCGGGGCACCTGCTGGTGGTCGGCGGCGGCTACATCGGGCTGGAGCTCGGCTCGGTATGGCTTAGGCTCGGGGCCCAGGTGACCGTTGCCGAGATGCTGCCGCGCCTGGTTGCCGGAAGCGACGGCCAGGTGGCCGATGCCCTGATGCGCTCCCTCAAGAAACAGGGGATGAGTTTCATGATGGGGGCGAAGGTCGCGGGGGTGGAAAAACGCGAGGGAAGGCTGCTGGCGCGGGTGGAGGTCGAGGGAGCAGCCGTGCAGGAGGTCCTGTGCGACAAGGTGCTGGTGGCGGTGGGCCGCAGGCCGCTCAGCGCGGGTCTGGGGCTGGAAGGGCTCGGCGTGAGAATCGAGGCGGGGCGCATTGCCGTGGACGGCGACTACCAGACCAGCGTGCCGGGAATCTACGCCATCGGCGACCTGATCGCGGGGCCGATGCTGGCCCACAAGGCGATGGAGGAGGGGGCGGTCTGCATGGAGCGGCTCAAGGGGGAGCCGAGCCTCGTCGACTACGGCTGCATCCCCGGGGTCTGCTACACCTGGCCCGAGGCGGCTTCGGTGGGGAAGACCGAGGAGGCGCTCAAGGAGGAGGGGATCCCCTACAAGTCGGGCAGGTACAACTTCAGCGGGAACGGCCGGGCCATTTGCATGGACGAGACCGAGGGGTTCGTGAAGGTGCTGGCCGAAAGCGAGGGGGGCCGCGTGCTCGGCATCCACATCATCGGTCCGCGCGCCTCGGACATGATCGCCGAGGCCGTCACCGTGATGAGTTTCGGCGGGAGCGGAGAGGACATCGCGCTTACCGTTCATGCCCATCCGACCCTCTCGGAGGCGATGAAAGAGGCCGCACTCGACCTCGATAAACGGGCGATCCACGCATGAATTCAGGTTAAGGTTAAGAAACGTCATCAGTCTCACAGCGTGAACAGTCTTAGTCTTAGTCTTAACCTGAATCAAGGACAACCATGGTGGTCAAGGATCTGGGCGTCATCGGCTATGCCGAGGCGCTCGACATGCAGCAGCAACTGGTCTCGGAACTGAGGGACGGCGGGCCGGAGACCCTGCTGCTCCTCGAACACCCGCCGGTCTACACCGTCGGCGCCGGCGGGAGCCTCGCGAACGTGCTCGACCCGGCTGTCAGCGCGCTGCGGGTGAACCGGGGCGGGGACGTCACCTACCACGGGCCGGGCCAACTGGTCGGCTATCCGATCCTCGACCTTTCAAGGCGCGGCCGGGACCTGCACCGCTACCTCCGCTTTCTGGAGGATTTCCTGGTACAGATCTGCGAGACACTGGAGGTGGCAAGCTTCACCGTTGCCGGGCGTACCGGGGTCTGGACCGAGCAGGGCAAGCTCGCCGCCATCGGGGTCGGCGTGCGGCGCTGGGTCTCCATGCACGGCTTCTCCCTGAACGTCTCCGCGGACACCTCGCCCTTTGACCGCATCAACCCGTGCGGCATGGCGCAGTGCCGGATCACCTCCCTTGCCCGGGAGCGGGGTGACGACCTCCCCGTGGCAGGGGTGAAGGAACTGGTCCGGGGGCGTTTCGAGCATCTCCTGGACCGGCAACTCCCGCGTGAATGGTGAATGGTGAATGGTGAATGGTGAAGGGTGAATGGTGAAGGGTGAAGGGTGAATGGTGAAGGGTGAAGGGTGAAGGGTGAAGGGTGAAGGGTGAAGGGTGAAGGGTGAAGGGTGAAGGCGCGTGGGAAAGAGAATTTACGATTCACCATTCACCATTCACGACTAAGGAGGCTCGCATGTCCGAATCCGATTGCAAGGTCCCTGTAGAGAAACTCAGGTGGGTGTGCGACCCCGCCGTGTTCAGCTTCAAAACGACGGACGAGATAGCCTACCTGGAAGGGAGCATCGGGCAGGAGCGGGCGCTTGCCTCTATCGACTTCGGTCTCGGCATGGCGAACAACGGCTTCAACCTCTATCTGGCCGGGGACCCCGGCACCGGTAGGAGTTCCACCATCAGCAACATCCTGAAGCGGCGCGCCAAGGACGGTCCTCCTCCCAGCGACTGGTGCTATGTGCACAACTTCGAGGCGCCCGATGCGCCGCTGGCGCTGGCACTGCCGGCGGGCAAGGGGAGCGAGCTCGCGGCCGACATGGGTGAGCTGCTCGACTACGTGCGGGCCAATATCCCGAGCGCACTGGAGAGCAAGGAGTACGAGACCAACCGGGTTACCATCATCGAGAAGTACCAGGAGAAAAACGGCGAGATCTTCTCCGTTCTGGAGAAGGAGGCGGGTGAGAAGGGATTCGCCCTGCAGCGCACCGTCTCCGGCCTGGTGATCGTCCCCCAGAAGGAAGGGCGCAACTTCACCCAGGAGGAGTACGAGGCCCTGGAAAAGGGGGAGCGGGAACGGATGGACGCCCTCGGCCGGGAGCTGACCGAAAAGCTCAACGACGTGTTGCGGCAGGTCCGCGAGAACGAGAAGTCGCTCCGGGACGCCCTGGCGCAGCTGGACCGCGAGCTGGGACTTTCGGCGGTAGGCCATCACCTGAACCCTCTCAAGGAGAAGTACGCCGGCTTCCAGAAGATCCTCGGATATCTGGAGAGCGTGCAGGAGGATCTCCTGCTGAACCTGGAGGATTTCAAGCCGCAGGCCGCTCCGCCCCAGATCCCCGGGCTCAAGCTCCCGAAGCAGGAGCCCACCTTCGAGCGTTACGAGGTGAACGTCCTCGTGGAGAACAGCCCCGAAAACGGTGCGCCGATCATCTTCGAATCCAACCCGACCTACAACAACCTGTTCGGCAGGATCGAGAATGTCATGCAGTTGGGGGGGGGAGTGGCGACCACGAACTTCACCCTGATCAAGCCGGGCGCGCTGCACCGGGCCAACGGCGGCTACCTGATCGTGGACGCGCGCGAGGTGCTGATCAATCCCTTCGCCTGGGAGTCGCTCAAACGCTGCATCAGGAACTCGGAGATCAAGATCGAGGACGTGCTGGAGCAGTACCGTTTCATGACCTTCGTGTCGCTGAAACCCGAGCCGGTCCCCTTGCACGCGAAGATCATCATGATCGGCTCGTTCATGATCTACTACCTCCTTTTCTACCTGGAGCCGGACTACCGGAAGTTCTTCAAGGTGAAGGCCGACTTCGACAGCAGGATCAACCGCACCCCGCAGATCTTGCAGGACTACGCTCTTTTCGTCGCCACCCACTGCAAAAAGGAAGGGCTGCTCCCCTTCGACACCAGCGGGGTCGCGGCACTTCTGGAGCACGCCTCGCGCCTGGTGGAGGACCAGGAGCGGCTCTCCTCGCAGTTCATGGAGCTCTCCGACCTGATCCGGGAGGCGAGCTACTGGGCGGCCCGCGACGGCGCCCAGATGGTGGATCGGAACTGGGTCAGGAAGGCGGTGCACGAGAAGACCTACCGCAGCAACAGGATAGAGGAGAGGATGCAGGAGTACCTGGCCGACGGCACCATCCTGTGCGACACGCAGGGGAGCGTGGTGGGGCAGATCAACGGCCTCTCCGTCATGACGCTCGGGGACTATACCTTCGGCAGGCCGTCCCGCCTCACTACCCGTATTTCCCTGGGGCGCTCCGCGATGGTGAACATCGAGCGGGAGGTGAAGCTTTCCGGGCCGATCCATGACAAGGGGGTGCTGATCCTGACCGGTTACCTGGGCGGCAAGTTCGCACGGGACAAACCGCTCTCCTTCTCCGCCTCCATCTGTTTCGAGCAGTCCTACGAGGGGGTCGAGGGGGACAGTGCCTCCTCCACGGAGCTCTACAGCCTGCTCTCCGCACTTTCCGGGCTCCCGATCCGGCAGGGGATAGCCGTCACGGGGAGCGTGAACCAGCACGGCCAGGTGCAGCCGATCGGCGGGGTGAATTACAAGGTCGAGGGGTTCTTTGCCGTCTGCAAGATAAAGGGGCTCACGGGGGACCAGGGGGTCATGATCCCCAAGCTGAACGAGCGCAACCTGATGTTGAACGACGAGGTGGTCCAGGCGGTCGAGGCGGGGCAGTTCCATATCTGGAGCGTCTCGGACGTGGACCAGGGTATCGAGATCCTGACCGGCGTTGCGGCAGGAACGCAGGCCGAGGACGGCAGCTACCCCGAGGGGAGCGTGAACTACCTGGTGAACGAGAGGCTGAAGACGATGGTGGAGGACATGCGGCGCTTCTCCCGGCCGGCGGATAAAAACGGTCCGGAAAACGATGCGAAAAACGAGGCGAATAAGGACGAGTGAAGATAGGTGATGGTGGAGGGCTAGGGAGAAGGAGTGTAGGGAGCAGCGCCGGCAACCGGCGCTGCTCCGTTTCCCAATATCCGGGGCCGCTTTTTAGGCGGCCCCTTTCATGTTTACCGGGTGAGGTGAGGTGGCTTTGGCAAGACGTTGTTTTCTGATCGTGAACCCTACCTCCGGGAGTTTTTCGCCCAGCCGCCTGGAACTGATCCTGGCGGCCCTCAGGCAGAGCGGGTTGGAACCGGAACTGCTCCCTACCGGAAACGCCGGGGATGCGACCCTTTTCGCCGCGCGCATCTGCGCCGAGACGGCGGACCCGCTGGTGCTCGTTGCCGGCGGCGACGGCACGGTGAACGGGGTGCTGAACGGCCTGGTCCCCGGAGTGGCGACGCTCGGGGTGATTCCGCTCGGCACCTCGAACGTGCTGGCGCGGGAGTTGAAACTCGACTCCCTCGACGATGCCCTCGCCCGGGTGGCGCGTGGGGCGTCGCGCCCCATCTCGGTCGGCGAGCTTGAGTGTGCCGGACAAAGGAGGCGCTTTCTGCTCATGGCCGGCGTAGGTGTGGACGGCGCCGTGGTCCAGGGGGTGCGGCTTCGCGAGAAGAGACTGGTCGGTAAAGGCGCCTATCTCCTCTCGGCGCTACGCGTTCTTTTCGGCTGGGACCGCGGCGATCTGCTGGTGGCCGGCGGCGGTAATAGCCTTTCCTGTCACAGTGTCATCGTCTGCAACGCCGCGAGGTACGGCGGCAATTTCCTGCTGGCACCCCGGGGCGGCCTTTTCAATCCGGGCTTCCAGGTGCTCTGCATCCGGGGGGGGCGCCTTACCTACCTGAAGCTCGCCCTGCTCCTGGCCCTGGGCAGGGTTGCCACCAGCCGGTCCATTACCAGCTTCCAGGCCTCGGAACTGGAAATCTCGGGGGACAAGGCCGTGCAGCTGGACGGCGATTTCTTCGGATCTGCTCCGCTTCGGCTCCGGTCGATTCCGGACTTTGTGCGCCTGATTGTCTGATCCGAATCGTGAATGGTGAATGGTGAATGGTGATTTTTCTGGCTTGACAAAGTTCGGATAGTATCGGATTAATGTGCTGCATAGCATGTGCATCTGGAACTGGACGGTCGCGCTGGCTGTGCGACAGGATCTCTGCCCGAGGAGAGTGGTTCGCCGTGGCTAAACCTAAGATACTGCTGGTCGATGACACCAGACTCGTGCTGGAACTGGAGAAGAGCTTCCTGAAGCTCTCCGATGTGGAAGTCCTGACCGCGATGAACGGGGTCGAGGCGCTGGAGCTGATCAGGAAGGATCCGCCGGACCTCATCTTCATGGACATGAACATGCCCGCCATGGACGGCGTCGCCTGCTGCACCCTGTTAAAGGCCGATCCCTTCCTGTGCGCCATCCCGGTGATAATGCTGACCACGGCTGGCAGGGAAGGGGACCGGGAGCGCGCCATGAAGGCCGGTTGCGACGACTACCTGACCAAGCCGGTGGACCGCCACGAATTCCTGGAAAAGGCACGCAAATATACCGATGCCGTGGACAGGAGGGACGCCCGGGTTCCTTGCCAGTTCCCGGCCATCTTCCTCCTGGCCGACAGCCCGATCGGCGCCCAGGTCATGGACGTGGGGGATGGCGGCGTCTTCATCGCCACTCGTGAACCGGTTCGCCAGGACGCGCTGATCAAGCTGGCGATGTATTTTCCCGTGGCAAACCCGGTCCTTAAGGAGTTGGGGGGGAGGATCGCCTGGCTCAATGAGGATGGCAAGCGGGTGAACCCGACCCTGCCGCCCGGTTTCGGCGTGGAGTTCGTCGACCTCGAGGAGAGCGATCGTGCCGTGCTGAAGCTGATCGTTGATGCGGAAGTGCGGACAGGCAAATCGTTGAGTCGTTAAGTCGTTAAGTCGTTAAGTCGCCTGTCAGCGCGCCGGGCGTGCAGTGTCACAAGCTGGAACCAGGCCCAGACGAGCAGCGTCGCAGCGCAGGTTCCCACCCTGTTGTTCACCAGCCGCTCCAGGTAGCGGTCGTGCCAGTGTAGAAATTTACCCCCCTTTCCGTCGCTCACCCCCCCCAGACACAGGTCGAGAAAAAACGGGATCTGCCAGGCGTTGTCGCGGACGTAGCTCCCCGTGTCGTACCAAAGACGCCTCCTTTCGGCAGGCGGCAGCGCGGCGATTCTTTTTTTGATGGGCGCCAGGATGGGGTGGAGCCTGAGTCGCTGCGCCGCATGCTGGCTTCGGTAGCTACTCTTGAGTTCCTCGATAAGTTCGAGGCGGCCGAGGATGGCAAGGTTCGTCAGGATGGCGTTGAGGCTCTGTCTCGGCAGGAGTCCCTCGCTCAGGAAGCGGCGCGGCGAGGTCTGGATGCGGGCGGGGAGGAGCAGCCAGCTCCCGGTTTCCCTGACCCGTTCGGCAAGGAAGGTGTCCTCCAGGAACGGCAGGGTCGTGTCGAAGGGGCCGACCTGCCTGAAAAAATCGGCGCCGATCAGGAAGCCCTGGTCGCCGTGGGTGCATCCGGGGCGGTCCAGCGTCGCCTTGGCCCCGTAGAAGCGGTAGGGAAAGGGGACCGCGCCCTCGAAGTGAAACTGCAGGGCGAAATGGCCGGCGACGCTGCCAATCCCGCTGCCGATGGCCGCGGCCAGCGCGTCCAGTGCTTTTCGAAACGCGAGTGGATCGGGGAAGCTGGAATCGATATGCAGGAAGAGGAGCGTAGGCGCGAGGGCCTCGCGTGCCCCCCGGTTCAGCTGTCCCGCCCGGCCGCGCGCCCCACGGACCACCCTGAGCGGGAAGGGGAGCCCGTCCCCTTGCCGCCTCGCCGCCCCGATGCTGTCGTCGCCGGAGCCGCCGTCCGAGATGATCAGCTCCATCCGGACCTGTCGCTGGGCGGCCATGGCGCTCAAAAACGGGGCTATGTTTGCCTCTTCGTTATAGACCGGCACGACGACCGAGAGCTCGGGGCGCTCCTCAAAGGACAAGGCTGTCCGCCTTCTCGACCAGGTTCGGCAGGTCCGGTTTGGTCAGGATGTCGCTGGCGCCGAGGTCTTTCCACTTCGCCTTGTTGTCTTCGGTGGCAAGCGAGGAGAAGATCACCACCGGGATCTGGTCCAGCGTCCCCTCCTTCCTGATCAGGGAGGTCAGATGCAGCCCGTCCATGCGCGGCATCTCGATGTCGGTGATGATGAGGTTCAGCAGCTCCTGAATCTCCGTCCCGCTCTCCCTGCATTTGGCCAGCATGGCGTTCACCATCTCCCACGCCTCCTCGCCGTTCTCGGCCTCCACCACGTGGTAGCCCGCCTCCCTGAGCGACCCGCACATGGTGTGGCGGATGAAGTTGGAATCGTCGGCGACCAGGATGGTCTTCGCCCCGCGGTTCGCCGCGGAGTGCGCCAGCATCAGGGCCTCGCCGGGGGCGGAAAGCGCCTCGGTCGACGAGAGCTCCCCTATGATCTTCTCGAAGTCGAGGATCAGGATGATCCTGTCCTCCATCTTCACGACCCCCGTGATGTTCGCGTCGTGTATCGCCTTGACCGGCGGCTCCACGTTTTCCCAGGAGATGCGGTAGATGCGGGAGACGGAGTGGACCAGGATGCCGACGATGATCCTGTTGAATTCGAGCACGATGACGCGGTCAGCGGTGAGCCCCTCGGTGTTTTTGCTCAGGGCCCGGGACAGGTCGATGAGCGTGATCACCTGGTCGCGCAGCTTTATCATGCCGCTGATGGCCGCATGAGAGTTGACCACCTTGCGCAGCCTCGGCAGCCGTATGATCTCCCGGACCTTCGCCACGTTGACGCCGAAGTAGCAGGGGACCACATTCCCCTTGCTGTCGCATTCGTCGATTCTGAATTCCACGATTTCCAGTTCGTTGGTGCCGCTTTCCAAAAGGATCTTGCTGTTCGCTTCCATACTCCTCCCGCCCAAGCTGTTTTTGCCAATCAGTTCCTTTAATACATCGGTTGCTTGTGCAAAAGCATGAGGCAATTCTCGGGCTACGGCTCGCGCCGCACGTCGACGCGGTTGTCGTAGAAGGTGCTCCCCTCGCCTTCGTCGGTGAGGCGCTGCGAGGTGAGCGCGTTGACGGTGCGGCTTCCCGGCGCGAAGGCGAGCCACCAGACCCCCTCGGCGACCACCACGCCGCACGGGACCTGCTCCGTGACGCTCAAGAGGAAAGTAACCTCCCCCAGCTCGTTCCAGGCGACCACGCGCTCTCCGTCGCAAAGCCCGCGTCCCGCGGCGTCGGCGGGGTTCATCTTGAGCTGCATCCCCCCCTGCTTCTGCCTGAGGCTTTCCTGCTCGTAAAACGACGCGTTCAGCGCGAAAGGGTTGGGTGCGGTCATGAGCCGGAACGGGAGCTTCCCGTCCTCCTCATGAGTGGGGAGATAGCGGGGGAGCGCCATCTTGAGCCGGTGGTTCAGGATCTCGATTTTCCCCGAGGGGGTGGCATATCCCCCGCGCTCGACCTTCAGTTCGACGGCCCGCCCCTCGCGAAGCGCCGCCAGGTCGATCCCCTGCCGCATCGGCGACGGGATGGCGAGCAGCCGGTCGATCATCTGGTCGGCGCTCTCCCTAAAGATCGGTTCCTCGAAGCCGAGCGCCGCCGCCAAAAGGGAGAAGACCTGCCAGTTCGAGCGGCTCTCGCCCACCGGCGCGATCGCCGCCCGGGCGCGCTGGATGCAGTAGGTGCCGTAGGAGCGGTAGATGTCGCTGTGCTCAAGCGAAGAGGTGGCGGGGAGCACCAGGTCCGCGTAACGCGCCGTGTCGGTCAGGAAACGCTCGTGCACCACGGTGAAGAGGTCCTCCCGCGCGAGCCCCTTCAGCACGGCATTCTGGTCCGGAGTGACCGCCGCCGGGTTCGAGTGGTAGACGTAGAGCCCCATGACCGGCGGGTCGGCCAGCTCGTTCAGGGCGTGTCCGAGCCGGTTCATGTTCACCAGCCTGGTCGGGGCCTCCATCAGGTCCTCCCGCAGGATCTCCTCCATCGCGAACGCCGCGCCGGTGGAGGTGTCCGGGAACAGGCCGCCACCCTCCTTGCCGTAGGCTCCGACCAGCGCGGGGAGGCAGGAGATGCACCTCACCGTCATGGCGCCGTTGCCGTAGCGCGACAGGGCGCTCCCCAGGCGTATGAAAGGGGCCCGGGCGGCAGCGTAGCTTTTCGCCATCAGCTCGATCGTCTCGACCGGAAGCCCCGTGAGGCGCGAGGTCTCCTGCGGGGAACAGTGCGGCAGTACCTCCCGCTGCAGCTCGGGGTAGCCCAGCACGTCGGAGGCGAGGAACGCCTGGTCGGTGAGGGCGTCCCGGGAGAGGATGTGCATGATGCCGAGCGCCAGGGCGCCGTCGCTTCCGGGCCGCACCAGGAAGGTCCGGTTCGCGGCCGCCGCAGTCGGGGTCCGGTAGGTGTCGATGAGCCAGACCTCGCCGCCCCTCTTTTTGACCTCCTGCACCGCGTGCAGGAAGTGGATGCTGGTCGCGGCCGCGTTGATCCCCCAGAGGATCAGCAGGTCGCTTTGGCTGGCGCTGTCCGGGTGCAGCGTCGCCGTGTGCCCCATGACCGCCTGCCACCCCGCGCCCTTGGCGGGCGAGCAGATGGTCCTGTTCAGCCGCGAGGCGCCCAGCCGGTGGAAGAACGGGTGGCCCGCGTTTCTCTGGATCACCCCCATGGTCCCGGCGTAGGAGTAGGGGAGAATCGCCTGCGCCCCATGCTCCGCGATGATGCCCCGCCAGCGCTCGGCCACCGTGGCAATCGCCTCGTCCCAGGAGATCGGGGTGAACTCGCCGCTTCCTTTGGGTCCGCTCCTTTTAAGCGGGGTGGTGAGCCTGAGAGGGGAGTGGACGCTCTTTTCGTAGTGGAGCATCTTCGGGCAGAGGGTGCCGCGCGAGAAGGGATGCAGCGGGTCCCCCTGCACCCCGATGGCCTTGCCGTCCTCCACCTGCACCAGCAGGCCGCAGGTGTCGGGACAGTCGAACGGGCAGACGGATCTCTTCGTGGCGGTGCTCATTGGATATCTCCTTCGCTTTTTGAATAACTCCCTCGATGCCGCCAGGGTTTGAAAAGAGTGAGACGCATGCAATGCGTCTCTACCCGGTATGTAATGTGTCTGGCGAAAGGTTATTTCCGCATCCTAGCAGCCGCTGCTACCATTCACCATTCACCATTCACGTCTTCCTTTTGTAAGGGTTTTGCGGGTTTTGATCAATAAAAATCCGAGCAGCGCCGCCTTTGACGCTTTTTCACCGGCAAGCCGCGCGGGCACTTCGCGACCCGGCTGCCGCCGCGCGGCCCGCTCCCGCATTTTCCTTGCGGGCGGCGCACCGATCCTGCTATAAAACCCGCATGGAAAAGGAAATCAACAAGGTAACGCTGCCTCAGATCGCCGCGACTTTCTTCATGATCGGGGCCACCGGCTTTGGCGGCGGCATGGCGATCGTCGCCCTCGTCGAGCGGCGCTGCGTGCTGGAGAAGAAGTGGCTAAACCACGACGAGTTCATGCACGGCCTCGCCTTCGGCCAGATCCTGGGCCCTTTTTCCCTCAATATCTCCACCTTCGTCGGCTACTACCTGCGCGGCAGCGTCGGCGGGATCCTGGCGGCCGCCTCGTTCATCGCACCCTCGTTCCTGCTGGTTTCGGCGCTCAGCTATCTCTACTTCCGCTTTCACGAGGTTCCTGAACTGAAATCGGCGCTTCTGGGGTCCAACCCGATCGTCATTGCGCTGATCGTCGTTGCGGGGATCGGCATGGCGAAGCGGAAGGCGGCCGGGCTGGAAACGGCGGCAGTTGCTGCGGCCGCCTTTGCCGCCTCGGCGCTTTTCGGGGTCAGCGCCCTGACGGTGCTGATCCTGGCGGGCTGCTGGGGGCTCTGGAAGGGGTGGTTTGCCGGGAGGGTGCGCTGATGGCCGGCATACTCAAGCTCTGCTGGATCTTCCTGAAGATTGGGGTGATTTTCTTCGGCGGGGGCTACGTCCTGATTCCGCTTCTGCATCGGATCATGGTGGACCAGCTGCACTGGCTCACCTTGCAGGAGTTCCTCGACGGGGTGGCGCTCTCCCAACTCACCCCCGGGCCGCTCGCCATGCTGGCGACCTTCTCCGGCTACAAGGCTGCCGGATTCCTCGGGGCGCTCGCCGCCACGGTCTGCATCTTCTTGCCCTGCACCGCCCTGATGCTCCTCATCTCCAGCCGCTACGAGAGGTTTCGCAGGATAGAGGCGGTGAACCACTTCCTGGACGGCATCCTCCCCGCGGTGGTGGGGCTCGTGTTCGCGGCCGCCTTCAACCTGGGGCGGACCTCGCTTGCCAGCACCAGGGACTTCATCCTGCTGGGGGCCGGGTTCGCGGTGCTCCAGTTCACGGCCATAGCGCCCATGGCCGTGATCCTGGGAGCCGCCGTCGTCGGTCTCCTGCTGCATTTCAGCTGAGGCCGCCTACTTCTTGTGGCACTTGGCGCAGTTGCCGGCAGGTTTGAAGGGTCGGGTGGCCCGGGCCGGAAGTACGGCAAAATCTTGCAATCTGCCCAGTTTGCAGTTTAATGTGATAGCAGGATACGTCTCCTTTAGAAAGTTCAGGATACCCGCATGCAGGAAGATTATTACGCCGCATACAGGGAGCATCTCCGGCAGGGGCAGCGGATCGAGATAGGGATTCCCCTCTCCGGTGGCGGCATCTTCCGGGATTGGGCCATCATCATGGAGTCGCGGGAGGACGAGATCCTGGCGCAGATCTCCCGTGACGTGCTCCCCGCCAACGTCCGGGTGGACGTCGGGTTCATACTCGACGTCACCATCTGGATCAAAAAGGAGGTCTACACCTGCAGCGGCATCGTCACCGAGAGGCTCGGCGGGCGGGTGCTGAGGATCCAGCTCTTCGGCGCCTTCACCCTGCGGGAGCGCCGCCAGTTCTTCCGGATCGATCTCAATCTACGTCTCAGGTACGCGCTCCTCTCGGATCCGAACAGGAGAGATGTGGAGCGGGACTGGGAACGCCGCAGGGACCTGGAGCACATGAAGTTCGAGGGGTATGACAACGTCGTGATAGCGGCGCAGCAGGCGCGTTACATTCCTTCGGTACAGCTCGACTGGCAAGAGATCCTCTGGGCGGCGGTGAACCTAGGGGGAGGGGGAATCTGCATCCGCCTGCCGGAACCCGTGCAGCCGGAGCGGCTTTTGAGTCTGGAGATCCACCTGCCGCTCAGCCCGCCGCGGCAGATCCAGGCGGTAGCCGAGGTCGTTCACGTGAAGGCGCCCCAGGTGCAGCAGGATGGCGCGCTCTATTTCGCCGCGGGAGTTCGCTTCGTCTTTTTGGATGAGAGGGACCGCGATCTGATCTTTCAGCACATATCCGTGACGCAGATAGCCCTCCTGCGAAAAACCGCCGAAATGCGCCAGGTAGAAGAATCGGACCAAGTCATGGTGCCGAAGGTCGTGAGTTGGCGGCAGGTCGTGCCGCGGGTTCTCTGGGCGCTCCTCTTTCTGATCATTTCCTTCTATCTGGCCAGGTACTTCATCCATTACAAGGAGGTAGGTCCTGCCAACGAGATACAAAAAACCTATGAGAAGGCGATCAGACAGTACCGTCATGAGGACGTAAAACCGTGATCACACATCATCACAGCTCTTACAGCTTCTTGCCTTGCCGGCGAAAGTCGTCTATCATGACTGCACTTTAGGATGGATGAAAAGAATCGTTCAGGATAAACCAGGAGGGGATAATATGCCATTCAGGATAACCTTTGCGATGCTCGTTCTCCTCATGTGCTGTGGCGTTTCCCATGCCAGAGATGGACGGTGGAATAACTTCGCAGAAGACAACGAGCTCAAGTACTACCTGGACCAGAAATCAATCACCTCCCTTCCTGACAATGTCTACATTTTTTGGGTGAAGTCAGTCGCCAAGGACAAGGACTACTTCAAGCGGGAGTTCAACAAAAGCAACCTCTCGTATATGCTCACCAACTATGAGCTGGACTGCGCCGTCTCCAGCTACAGGATACGGGGGATCATCATGTTCGACAAAAACAGGAGGGAGATCAGCAAGTCCCTTCCTGAGAGCGAGCCTGCTTTCGAACCGGTACCGCCCGAATCGGTGCTTGAGTTGGCGCAGGATGAAATCTGCACCAAGGAGGGCGCGAGGGGGACTTCGGAAGTTAAAGAGCAGCCGGTGGCCACGCCAGCAGCTCCAGCTCAGTCAGGTGCCCCGGTAGCCCCGGCCGCGGCCACACATGCTTCATCAGAGACGCCGGCTTCATCAGAGGAACCGGCTTCAGTGGAGGAACCAGTTTCAGTAGAGGAACCGGCTTCAGTAGAGGAACCAGTTTCAGTAGAGGAACCGGCTTCAGCAGAGATGCCGGCTTCGCCAAAGATGCCGGCTTCATCGGAGCCACCGGAGATACCAGTCGTGCCGACCGCACCGGCTGCACCAGAGGAACCGCCGGTAATTCAGTAACTGCATCCTTAAAGGCCGGAGTGTGCGCCCACCGTCAAGTCCTCGCGGCTGGCGCTCGTAAGAGGCTATCATTGCTGCTGTGGGCTTGGATTAGTCGAAGCAGCGAGAGTAACTGTGGCAGGCCGGTCAGGCTGAGTTCCAAACCATAGATCTGTGATGCCAGGGCGCAGAGACGCAAGGCAACCCGGGATAGACGGGGGGCTTCTGCGTCTCCTTGCTTTTCTGATAAGGACACGATGAGGCAATTGCAAATCGATCAAAAGCCTCACCACAGAGGGCACAGAGGAACACAGAGGAAATCTTAAACCAAAGGCGAAGGCCTTTTTGTTCTAACATAAATCAGGTTTAGTTTTTCCTCTGCGTACCTCTGTGGTGAGGCTTTATGCTTTGGGTAGCTTGTGATTGGTCGATTGGTGCTGGATAGTTACTTCGTATTTTATGATTTGCTTTTTATCTGATTCACTAAGTTTCTTGATTTAGCAGTTTTACCGTTTTACGCGAGGAAATAAGTTATGACGAACATGATAAGCGCCGAAGGGCGCAGGCTGCTTCAGGAGCGCTACGACCACCTCTGGGAGAAAGAAAGACCGCACATGGTCAAGAACATGGCCGAGGCGGCTGCCGAGGGGGATCGCTCCGAGAATGCGGAATATATCTATTCCAAGAAGAGGTTGAGGGAGATCGACCGGGAACTGAAGCATCTGGGTGACAGGCTCAAGGTGTTGAAGGTGGTCTATCCGCCGCTCAATCCGACCTCGGTGAGTTTCGGCTGCTGGGTGACCTATGAGGACGAGAATGGCGAGGAACGCTGCTATCAGTTGGTGGGGCCGGACGAATTCGATGTCAGTGTCGGGCGGATCAGTGTCGATTCGCCGGTCGGAAAGGCACTCCTCGGCAGGAAGGTGGATGACGAGATCACCATCAAGCGTCCCGCCGGAGATCTTACCGTGACCATAATCGCCGTCAGTTCCAGCAGGCCGGGAAAGTAAACTTTTGATAATCGCATGCTGCGATATCCCGCTCACTCTCCGCCAGCACTGAACGAAATCTTTTCCAGGCCGAGCAGGAACCTTGCACTTGATGAACCGAAATAAAAGGCAGGGCGACCCCTTTCCAAAACTAACCTTGTTTACGGAGTCTACTATGTCAGAAGCAATCGTAGGATTGAAACCTGAACTCCTCTGGCACTATTTCGCCGAGATCGCACGCATTCCGCGGCCTTCGAAGCACGAGGAACGGATCGCGCGTTATGTGCTCGACACGGCGGAAAAACTGGGACTTTCCGCCCGGCAGGACGGCTGCGGCAACATCGTCGTGAAGAAACCCGCCTCGCCCGGCCGGAAACGGGTGCGCAGCATCTGCCTGCAGTCCCATCTCGACATGGTCTGCGAGAAGAACGCGGACAAGAGCCACGATTTCCTGAAGGATCCCATCGAGCTGGTCCGAAAGGGAGCTGTCGTGATGGCTAACGGCACGACGCTCGGCGCGGACAACGGGGTCGGCGTCGCGACGAGTCTGGCCATCATGGCGGACCGGTCTCTCGTGCACGGACCGCTGGAGCTGCTTTTCACGGTCGAGGAGGAAACCGGTCTCACGGGCGCCAAAAACCTGAGCCCGCAGCTGCTGGAGAGCAAAACGCTCTTGAACCTCGACTCGGAAGAGGAAGGTGCGCTCTACGTCGGCTGTGCCGGCGGAGAGGACACGCTCGGCAGGTGGATGCTGGCGCGAGAGGGCGCACCGGTGCACGCTGTTGCCATGGATCTATCGGTGAAGGGGTTGAAAGGGGGGCATTCGGGGCTGGAGATCGACAAGGGGCTGGGAAACGCGATCAAGATACTGAACCGCGCTCTGCTGCGACTCTCCGAGATAGGCGCCCGGCTCTCCTCCATCGACGGAGGGAACATGCGAAACGCCATCCCGCGTGAATGCGGAGCGCTGCTGTTCCTCCCGAAGGAGATGCTGGAGCAGGCAAAGGCGATCGTCGCGGAACTCAACTCGATGTTCAGGGCGGAACTCTCTGCCGTGGACCCGGATTTAGTTCTCAGCATGACACTGCACGACGGCACGAAAACGTGGACGGTCCTTGGAAAATCCGATCAGCACATGCTCTGCCGGACCATTGCCGCACTGCCGAGCGGGGTGCAGCACATGAGCGCCGACATTCCCGGGCTGGTGGAAACCTCGACCAACGTTTCGGTCATCACCACGACGCCGGGCGACATCACGCTGGTCACCAGCCAGCGCAGCTCGGTCGCCTCGCGTCTGGCGGAGGTGGTACAAACTGTCGAGGCAATCTTCGAACTTGGCGGCGCGACGGTTGAAATCAGCGAGGGGTATCCCGGCTGGAAACCGAACCTGGATTCACCGATCCTGAAGGTCGCCAAGGCCAGCTACAGGTCGTTGTACGGCAAGGATGCCGAGGTGAAAGCTATCCACGCCGGTCTCGAATGCGGCATCATCGGAGAGCGCATCCCCGGCATGGATATGATTTCCTTCGGGCCTACCATGGAAAGCGTCCATTCACCGGACGAGAAGATCTACATCGATAGCGTCGGGAGATACTGGGATTTCCTGGTGGCGACGCTGGCGGCTCTGGAGAATTAGACATAAGCCGATAAACAGAGTCAAACGCCTCACCACAGAGGAGCTCAGAGGTAAAGATACACGCGAAAATAACCTTTCGCCAGACACATTGCATACCGGGTAGAGACGCATTGCATGCGTCTCAGTCTTTTCAAACCCTGGCGGCATCAATACATCCCGAGACGCATGCAATGCGTCTCTACACCTTGTTACGGTTGCAGCAGAGGCTGAGACGCATGCAATGCGTCTCTACGTTTGTTGGGTTGGCGGGGGGATAGGAAGCGACCGGCGACCGGCGGATATCTAAAGGACCTCGACCTGCAAACCGGCTCCCGGGGCGGACCGATAGACGAAGGTGAGCACGATCGGGCCTTCGACCCACGGACTTTCGCGGTAGTCCCTGGCGAACTGGCGCCGGTAATATCTCACCCGCTCCCCATCCCTGGCCTGGGCAAGACCGGCCGGTGCGCCTCTTCCTCCCTTCTCCAGCTGTGCCTCGAAAAAACTCGGCCTGTTCCCTCCCGGATAACCGGTCAGGCAGAGATCGAAGCAGACCGCGTCACGCAGGCGCTCCCTTTCGATCTCCCCGAGGGTCGCCTCTGCGAAGCTCCAGAGTGCCTCGAAAAGCACCGGGAGCGAGAGATTGGACGCTATCTGCTGCGCCTCGAAAAAATCTGCCGCCGCGGCGAATACTTCGGAGAGCGGGGATATCTCGCCCAGGACCTTTAGCGAGGTCGCAAACCTGCCGCTGTTGTACAGCAGGTCGAGGAGGCGGCTGATCCCGTCGATGCGGCGGATATCGGAGAAGCTGAGCCACGGCGTGCGCAGCACCTTGTAGGGCGCCGCTTCCGCGTAGGCGTACTGCTCCTTCCGGGCGATGCCCCGCATGGGGGTCCCCTTCATCACCTTGAGCGCCTCCACCTGGATGTGGTCGGGGCCCAGATCGAAGAGACCCTGCAGGGAACCGAGAAAGCCGCTCAGCGCTTCGCCGGGAAGCCCCGCCACGAGATCGAGATGGACCGTTACCCGGGTCTCGGCTTTCAGGCGCCGCACGTTTTCAAAGAGCTTGGGAAGGCTCGACCGGCGCTCGACCTTGGCGAGTGTCTCCTCGCCACCGGACTGCACGCCGATCTCGAAGCGGAACAGCCCGGGCGGGACGAGGGCCAAGAGGGCAAGGTTCTCGTCGGTCAGAAGTTCGGCGGCGATCTCGAAGTGGAATTTGCAGGTCGGCTCCTGCTTCAGGATGAAGCTCCAGATCTGGTTCGCCCTCCCGGCGTCGTAGTTGAAGGTCCGGTCCACGAGCTTCACCGTCTGCGCGCCGCCCTCCATCAGGAGCTGGAGATCCCGCCTGATCCTCTCCATGGGGAAGGTGCGCACCCCCTGGTCGATGGAGGACATGCAGAAGGCGCAGGAAAACGGGCAGCCGCGGGAGGTCTCGTAGTAGACCAGCGGCTTGGCGAGGTCTACCAGCCCCGCCGCAAACGGGGAGGGTATCCGGCCGAGTTCCGCCAGCGCCTCGCGCTCGGGATTGGCGACCACCTCGTCCCCATCCCGGTAGGTGATGCCGGCGATTTCGTCGAGCTGGCAGCCGTCTCGTAACGCCTGCAGGAGTTCGCGGCAGCTCTCTTCCCCTTCGCCCCTGACGATGCAGTCTATGGCGCGGTTTCGCACCATCATGTCGAAGGAGCCGAAGGAGACCTCGGGACCCCCGAGGACGATGGCGGTGTCCGGTGCCAGTTGCTTCAGATCTGAGGCGAGCTTCAGGGTCAGCTCGGTGTTCCAGATGTAGCAGGAGAAGAGGATGACGTCTGCTGCGGCGGCGTGGAGCCGGGAAAGAAGGGTGTCCTGCTGCTCGTTCACCGTGAGCTCGAGTATCTCGAAGCGCAGCCCCGGCAGGTCGGCGCACGCTGAGGCGAGGTAGGGGAGGGCGAGTGAGGAGTGGACGTATTTGGCGTGCAGCGTTGCGAGCAGGATTTTCATGACGGGGATTGTAGCCGATAGCTGGTAGCGTTGCCACCCCAAACTTAACCGCAAAGACGCAAAGGGCGCAAAGAAAGACGAAGCAGGCCAAGTCTGGAGATAAAAGAGATGTTCGGTTTGCTGTTAACTTTGCGTTCCTGGCGTCTTTGCGGTGAGGCTTTAGCTCTTAACAGGCGCTTGCCGGGGCGAGGGTTTTTTGCTACTGTAACAGACTGAATGTTTAATTAGACGCAAAACGAGCGGTGCAGGCAGGCCGCCATTGGATGGATATGAAACGTAAAACGCTACCGAAAATGCTCTACGCCGACAGCCAGGGCAACATCTTCGATCACCCGCACCTGACTATGGCGGGGATGAGCGGCAACGAACCGCTCCTCCCGGAATCGGTCGAGCTGATCCCGCTCCCCGAGGACAGCCGCCTCTTCACCATTCCGGACACCCCCCCGATCGCCTGGGACTCTCGCGAGCGCCGCTTCATCACGGTGAACCGGGTCAAGGAGGGGAGGCGCAGCATCCCGGTGCAGGCGGTCTCGGCTTTCATGGCTCCGGGCTACATGCGAACGCTGCTCCCCGCCTGCGACTACAGCAGGAAAAAGGTGCACCTGCCGCTTTGGTCCTACACGGCGGTCGGCTGGGACGAGGAGACCGAGCGCTTCGTGGTCGCGGCTACCCGGGTGGACGACAACGAGAACTGGCTCCCGGCGAACTACGACGACAGAAAGCTCGACCCGCTGGTGCGAAGCATGCTCGCGGAGTTCCCGGAAAACCGGCTCATCGAGCAGCTCTCGCGCTGCGCCGTTGACTACCACTGCTTCGCGGCCAAAAACCTGTTCTTTCGCCGCTGGGAGGCGCCGATCCCGACCTCGCCGGTCTGCAACTCCCGCTGCCTCGGCTGCATCAGCATGCAGCCCTCCGACTGCTGCCCGTCGAACCAGGAACGGATCCCGTTCGTCCCGACTCCGCAGGAGATCGTCCAGCTGATGCTGCCGCACCTGCAGGAGGCGCCCGATCCGATCGTCTCCTACGGGCAGGGGTGCGAGGGCGACCCGATCATGCAGGCCGATACCGTGGCGCAGGCGACGCGGATGCTCAAGGCGGCAACTTCCCGGGGGACGGTGAACTTCAACTCGAACGGCTCCATTCCCGACCGGGTCCGGATGCTGTGCGACGCCGGGATGGACTCGATGCGCTTCTCCATGAACTCGGTGCAGGAGGATTCCTACAACCGCTATTACCGGCCCAACGGCTACCGTTTCGCCGACGTGGTCGAGTCGGTCAAGGCCGCCAAGGAGAAGGGGCTCTTCACCATGATCAACTACCTGGTCTCCCCGGGTATGACCGACAGCCCCTCCGAGGTGGAGGCGCTGCTCAGGTTCATCGAAGAGACCGGCGTGGACATGCTGCAGATGAGGAACCTGTCGATCGACCCCGCGTTCTACAACGAACGGATGGGGGTGCAGGGGAAGGGGATCGGGATGTACCAGATGCTGGAAAGGGTGAAGCAGGCGTTCCCGAGGATCCAGTACGGCTACTTCAACAGGACCCGGGAGAACTTCTATCCGGATGGATTCGAGAAGGGGTGGCCGATTTCAAGTACTTAGCCGCTTTTGGGGGGCGCTGCTAAAGTCCAACTTTCCACTTCTGGTTGTACATTTGGTTGTACAAAATGTCAAGCTACATTGCCCGAAGAACCATGGCCTATCACGACGGGGAGGCTCGGCAAGCACTATCAATAAAGTGGTGTCAGAGATTCAATCGGGAGCAGGTGACTACTGACCCCCTCAAGACTCTGCACAGCATGAGGCATTCATTCGCCGACACCCTGAAGCAGTTTGGAGTACAGGAGACCCTCATCTCAGAACTAATGGGCCATGCCAACAGCAGCATCACCACAGGACGATACGGAAAGAGGTGTCAGGCTAAGGTGCTGTTTGAGGAAATAAGAAGGATCGACTACGGGTTTAGTGAAGGTTCTCACCACTGAGGGCGTGTGCCTCAGGGTTGAGAACGCCACGATCAGGAAGTTTCCGAGAACATCAAGGGTTCGACATGCTGCGTTTAACCCCCTATCCTTGCATCCACCTAGTTTGTAGATGATTTATCAGTGGTTATGAAGGGCAGCCTCAGGTCTGTGTATTTAAACAGTGGTATCCGGTTCAGCCTTCACTGCTCTGATGTGCACAACTCCCCGTATTGAGACGCCCTCGCCTTACTTGCGAAAAGGTCTATAACGATTCTCTCTGGCGATACCCCTGTTACATGCCCCTCTCAATGTGTTTCGACCTTACCGACAATTATTGGGTTGACAGAAGCCTCTCCCATCACCTGATGAAGCCGCTCACGAGTACCAGGGGGGCAATGAAGGTCAACTTCTTCCGGTGTCATGTCAAGCAGCGTTGAGCCAGATACCATGCCGCCAGAAGGAGCGTGCACATAGCCTGAGATACCCATATAATGAGGTAGACCTACTCTTACCTGTTGTGTGACTATATTCAACTGGCGGTCAATTTTATCCAACCGCTCCACCAAGTATTGTTGCTCTGGTTTAGCTTTTAATACATCCTTCATTATGTTACTCTCGACCGCCCTATAAATCGGATTGTCTGAATCAGCTAACAGCACCACTTCTATTGCCTGTTTCAATGCTGCTTTTGAATCATTCACTCCGTCCATGTCATTTACGTAAAAAATTGTTCTTTCCTGTGCAATATCAAAGGGGAGGATTGTATCCTTTTCAGCCAACACCACTACAGGTAATCTAGCAGCATGTCTAATTGCCAGTTCATACATCACATTTGGATTCAACCCAGTCAAATTTGCTATGACCAGATCGTCTGTGAGAATACACTTAATGATACTCTGAGTAATAGAACCAGCATCAGACATAAGGTGAGGAACTTCCACCTTATAACCAGCTTCAGACAGCACAGGTACTATTACGGAATTTATCAGTCCGTCAGCGGCACGTCTTACTGAGGAACCAGAATCACCAATCGGAGTGATGACAAAACACCTTTTCGGCGGAGTCTCTTGTTTGGTTGGAGTTTTCTGCTTCTCATTTGTCACTTATGCCCCTCCTTTCTGCCAGTCTTCACGTCTAGGGGATAAACCATCTGCAATACGCTAAACATTAGCAGAATCGTGTCTACCCGTGCGCTCACCCGCGAAAGAGTTTTCTGATTTATATATTGCTACCTCGGAGCTAAGTAGAATCCATCAATATACTTGTGTGAAGTGGTAAGCCAGTGAGACGGGACCTTTCTTTGTAAATGCCTAATTAGACGCAGTGTACCGATGAGGGTTACGAAGGTAATGTTCAAGTTCAAAAACATAATTACTGGTGCGAATCAACAAAACATACCAAGATTTCACCTCATCCAATGACGCTTCTTGCTCTCGATGGTGATGTAGATGGATGTTGTCTTTGTTCTGCACCAACTCCTCAAATTCTGGGAAGCTATTTGACTTCCACCCTTTGCTATCTTCATCGTATTGTTTTTGTTGTGAAATTGTTAGTCTGTTAGTTTGCCTGCCAACATTAGTTGAAACATCATGTACTATGCAATTACGTTTTTTTCTGAAGTGGTAGATTTCATTTGAACATTGAAGTGATTTTGAGGTCAACTCTTTAGTCTTACTGTTTGAAGACGCTTTAGTAGCCATAGTAAAAGGTTTAGAATAATAATTACCTTTTTTATTTGATTCGGAAAAAACATTTGTATTTACTTTAAACTGGTAAGCAATGAAAAAATCTCTTATCCGATCAGATGCCATGTTTAAATACAATATGGCATTTACGTAGTTCATCCAAAAAAAGTTATTGTCATCAAAGGGCTTATCGATTGCATTATCTCGAAATAAAAGCGCCTGACCTATAGATAACTGTGCAAATTTCATCAGACCTTCAAAATCTGAACCGGAGGTCATTATAAACTTTTCCATATCTGTAGGCCGGTGCTTAACCGGACCATTTCCGAACAATTGTTCCCATTCTGGCTCCAGAGGTGGCTCCGTTTGCCATAAAGCATGACCCAAAAATTCCGGATCCTGAGTGTCAGCATCCATCCACCCATACGCACCCATATCGTAAATTCCGAACTCGATGAGCTTTTTGTTGACACCATCTTCAAAATTGCTAGTTATTCCAAGAGACATTGATTTACCATTTCGAGTTGCCGTGTGCATTCTTACCACAATAGTCATTCAGGCGGAGGCACCTGCAGACGGAGTTTTACACCAAGATGATTTAAGGAAGTGTCACCGGAAACTGCAGGAGAAACTACTGCAGTTACATGCAGTAGGCCCGCGGGAAGAGCTATCCGGGGCGACAGCTATCGGCAGCAACAAGGATCGCACGCACGCTACCTTGGTCAGTCCGAAAGTGGATATACTCAGCGAAGGGCTAGACTCATTTCCCAAAAAATATATTCAAGCCAATGACATCTCTGAGTTTTCTCAGAATAGGTTTCCTTGGGGAGACCCTGGCTTTACACGATGAGCTTTAGGACGATAGTCTACTATCCTTTCATCTCCGTTAAGAGAGTCACACAAAAGTCGAGAGTGAGGGTCGTAATGAGAATGTTTTTGAAACGCCTTGTCATAGTTATCATTTGCATAACAATACAAGCATTGGTGGGTACAAGTATTGTAGGCGCCAATATCTCTACTCTCGATACACCCACATTCATCTCGCTGACTAGAGTCTTTAGAGAATTCGAGGTTTCTTCCTGTAACCAACCTCACAAGTTCATCGTCTATGCATTTGCTATGGCCAATACCATATTTACTAAAATCAAATGATTGACTACAGGTATATAGATCGAATTCATAGTGAGAGCAAACCTTGCTAAAGAAAAAAGCGATCTCATCAATAAGAGTATCATCTGGCAATATATAATCAACCTGACGTAGTCTTTTTTCTATTTTTTTATAAATATCTACAAAGCTAATTATGCACTTATTAGAATACGAAGACAGAGAATCGGCTAGATACTTAAAAGACTTAAAGTGATATTCTTTATTAAATACATCAGTAAGTACAATTGGATCGTATCTCCATATAACCCTTTGAGGCCCTATCACATCTGAGAGCCTTTTAAATGTTTCAATTATACTAACCTTATTTTCTACTCCAGCCTCTAAAACTGAACTATATGGATTGAGAGTGAACAGAAAATAGTACTTGTAACCCATCTCGTCTATTACCGGGAGGTGCTTGATGAAATCTTGTGGGTTTTTGGTCCAGAATACTAAACAATCTACAGTACTCGGAGAAAGCAATATCCGGGTGACTTGCTTCGTATTCATAGGATTTCGTACCAGTACTTCACCGGCCTTCAATCGATTTACCAGCCACTCACCATAAAAAGCTGGTATGTCAGTTCTTCTGCTTGCGCTGATAATCATTATAAGCCTTTTACTTTATGTATTGAAACACAACAGTTTTATTAACATCTGGCTTAGGGGTAGCTGAAAGCCCAGGGGGTACCTCACACACATTATGCGTATTATTGATAGCAGTATAGTTACCAGTATATGCATTTTCTATAGGGTAGAAATACCTATGTGTGTTTCTGAATAAGGTCCGAACTCTATAATCAAAAGCATCTCTTCCCTTATTTTGCAAATTTATATCTACAAATAATAGAATTGAGCCCTCTCTTAATGTTTGGATAGCGGCCGAAAGATGATCCAGGAATGAACCGCTCAGTCCATTAGCTAAGAGCGTAGAAAAAAGTTTACTAATTATGACAAGATCGTATCCATCAAGCTGAAACGGCACAACAACATCGCCAGTTACAAACAACGGAGCATCATCTGGGTGCCTGAGATTTTCCCAATTGCGCTCTAAATCAACCCCTCTGTAGTGCAAGGCTAAAGGCAAGTTGAAATCAGCAATGTACTTCCTCAGCGCGATTAAATCTGGCCCGAATCCGCATCCAAGCGACAGCACATTAAGGTCTGTACCCTGGAAATTTTCAAGAATGTGGCTGGCTGATAAATAATGGTAGACTTCACTTACATAGGCGGGGCCATAATTCATCGTATAATAAGAAAGACATTTAAGGCAGGTGTAGTAATCGGTCCCGCCGTAGTATCGCGTGTGGAGACAATCCGAGCACCTACAATCGGTGCCGTCAGGGCGGTCAAGGTGGCAACATTGAAGGCCGCGGTAGAGCCTGTCTGCTTGCTCTAGCAACTCTATCATTAAAATACTCCTTTTAAATATCAGAATCGCGGAGACATGCCAGCTTCAAAGTATCTGAATTCCGATAATAAATCAACCCATACGAGGGGGCTTTCCCCCGGTGTTTTAACTATTGTATAAAAGGACCTCCAAAGAAGGGGTGGCCGATCAGGTAGGTCAAAGACTCGCACACGGTGGAACGAAGGGAACGGATAACAAGAGATTAAACAACTAAGTCAAAACCGGCACACGGATTGAACGGATGTAACGGATAAAGGCAGATTAAACAAAGGCTTTTTGGTGTAACCCAATGCTTTTGCTTGATCTGCCTTTATCCGTATAATCCGTCAAATCCGTGTCCGGTTTTGAATTTGGGCTTTTCCCAAAGATTGGTTTATCTGCTGTTATCCGCCTGTTCCCGTCAAATCCGTGTGCGGGGTTTTGATCCTGACCCGGGATTATTTTATCAGCGGCTCCAGCCTTTTCTGGTCGAACCCCTCGATGATCCTGCCGTAGATCATGAAGGTCGGGGTGGCGTTCATCTTGTTGGCCCGCGCGATCTCCTGATGCTCTTTCTGCAGCCTCACCCCCGCCGGCGTTATCTCGGAGAGCTTCCTCTGGTCGAAATTGCCGGAAAGCACCTCCTGGTACGCCTTCGCCTTGTCCTTGGCCGAGAGGATGTACTGCACCTTCCCCTTGGAAGCCGGATGGCTGGGCAGCGGAATGAAGAAGATGTAGCGGGTGACCTGCGGCTTACCCCTGAAGTAGGCCTCGGCCTTGAGGCAGAACGGGCATTCGGGATCGGTGAACTCGATCACCATGGTCTCGCCGGAGCCGATCTTGATGGCCTTGTCGAGGTCGAGTGTGTCCCCCGCGTGCGCGTTCGGTGCCACGACCAGCAGCAGCGCCAGCAACAGCAACAGGGGGGCCAGAAGCATTCCCTTCACTCTCTGCGAGCGCCGCTCAATCACCGGCGTACCTGATGCCGAACCCGGCGAACTCGCCGGTGAATTTCCCCTCTTCCACGACCAGTTCCTCGACCCGGGCCAGCTCGGGCCCCCTGCGGCACCACTCGACTTGTGCATGGACATCCTCCTCCTCGCCTTCAAAGCACCCCTGAACCGATCCGTCGGGAAGGTTCATCACCCAACCGGTCACCTTGTGCTGCGCCGCGGCGCGCGCCGTGTGGTGGCGAAAGGCCACCCCCTGGACGCGCCCGCGCACGGTGACTGTCGCCCTGATCTTCACCGCTCCCCCAGCTCTTTCGATTTTGCCACGCAGACGTCGACCGCGTTCATGGTGGCGGCGCGGAAGCCGTCCCGGTCCAGCGAGTGCATGGCGGCGATGGTGGTCCCGCCGGGCGAGGCGACGTTACTCTTCAGCACCGCCGGATGCTCGCGGGTCTCTAGCAGGAGCTTCGCGGTGCCGTAGACGGTCTGGGCGGCCAGGGCCGTCGCCACCTCGCGGGTGAGCCCGTGCTTCACCCCCGCGTCGCTCAGCGCCTCGATGAAGGTGAGTACATAGGCGGGGCCGCTGCCGGAAACCCCGGTCACCGCGTCCAGCAGCTTCTCGTCCACCTGGCAGGTGGTGCCGATCAGGTCGAAGATCCTGCGCGTCAAGGCGAGGTCCTCGTCGGTGGCAAAGGTACCGCGGGATATGGCCGAGGCGCCGGCCAGGACGAGCGCCGGCGTGTTGGGCATCACCCTGACGACCCGGGCGCCGGCGCCGAGCATCCCCTCGATCACGGAACTTTTCATCCCGGCCATGATGGAAATCAGGAGCTTTCCCTCGGGGAAGGCGGCGTTGACCCCCTTCAGTGCGGAACCGCACATCTGCGGCTTTACCGCCAGGATGATGGCGTCGCTTGCCTGGCTCAGGGCCGTGTTGTCGGAGAGTACCCGGATGCCGTACCTCTCGGAGAGGATTGCCCTGCGCGCCTGCGACGGCTCGGATACTGCCAGGTCGCCCGCCGGGACCCCTCCTGCCAGAAGGCCCTTGATGATGGCCTCCGCCATGTTGCCGCCGCCGATGAAGCCGATTTTCTTGTTATTTGGCATTGCTTTGAGCCTCCCCGTGTCTCTGTGACAAAATCTGTCTTAAATAGGTAGTAACTATTCAGCACATTACAAAATCGCGTTAGTATTCAGGTCAACAATCAGATAGCGTAGGGTGGGCCGTGCCCACCGATCAGCGTCGGCCTGGATACCCGCAACAACACCGATTTTGTAGGGGCACCTCTTGCGGGTGTCCTGGCCTTCGACTTCCGGTGGGCACGGCCCACCCTACGGCTGCAGGAGCCAACGGCAGCTGAATAGTTACGTTTTGACTTTGTCTGGTGTTAGTAATAGGTATTAAATTCGGCTACAAAAGTCAACAGAATTGATCCCTGCTAATTATGCGATGTGCGTCAATCTGCGCCCGTTGGTTAAACTGGACAATTGCGATAAAATACTGACTGGAGGTGCCCCGTGTTCAGCGGCATTACTGGCAATGTGCTCATCCTGGGACTGGTGAGCTTCTTCACGGATGTCTCGAGCGAGATGATCTACCCGCTGCTGCCGCTCTTTCTGACCGGCGTGCTGGGCGCCGGGCCGGCCTTTCTCGGGATGATCGAGGGGATTGCCGAGTCCACCGCCTCCCTCTTGAAGCTGGTCTCGGGAGTCGTATCGGACCGGCTGCACGGCCGCAAGCGGCTGGTCCTCTTCGGCTACTCCATCTCGGCGCTGATGCGGCCGCTCATAGGGAGCGCCACCTCGCCGCTCATGGTGCTCCTGATCCGCACCGGGGACCGGGTGGGGAAGGGGGTCCGGACCTCGCCGCGGGACGCGCTGATCGCCGACTCCGTCGACCCTGCCGTCCGGGGCAAGGCCTACGGCTTCCACCGTTCCATGGACCACGCCGGCGCCCTGGTCGGCCCCCTGATCGCCACGGTTCTCCTCGCCTATTTCGTCACGGATGTCAGGAGCGTGTTCTGGCTTGCCGCCATCCCCGGCTTCATTGCCGTCGTCCTCATCGTCTGGAAGGTGCGCGAGGTGGAGAGGCAAAGCGCGGCGGGCCTGCCGATGCGTCTCGCCCTGCTCCCGGCGGGTCCGCTCAGGCGCTACCTCCTGGTCCTCTTCCTGTTCACCCTCGGCAACTCCTCCGACGCCTTCCTGCTGCTCAAAGCGGGGACCCTCGGGGTCCCGGCCTTCCGGATCCCGCTGCTTTGGGCCTTCTTCCACCTGGTTAAGATGCTCTCCAGCATGCCGTTTGGCTCGCTCTCGGACCGGGTCGGCCGGAGAAGCGTCATCGTTGCCGGCTGGTGCGTCTATTCCCTCTCCTACCTGGGCTACGGCTTTGCCGCGAGCGAGCTGCATATCTGGCTCCTCTTCGCCTTTTATGGCCTTTTCTACGGACTCACCGAGGGAGTGGAGAAGGCATTTCTCGCCGACATGTCCGACCCTGCCCTGCGCGGAGCGGCGTTCGGCTGGTACAACTTCGCGATCGGCTCGGGAGCGCTCCCGGCGAGCCTGCTGTTCGGCCTGATCTGGGAGCGGGCCGGCGGCGTCGCACCCTTTCTCTTCGGAGCGGCCCTCTCGGGGGTCTCGGCGCTCCTCCTGCTGCTGCTGGTCCCCTCCGCGGGAAGCTCCGCACCCCAAAAACCTTTTGCGTAAATCCAGGCAGAATCGAAATCGGCACACGGATTGAAAGGATAAAGGCGGATCAAACAAAAGCATAAAAAACTGTAACTATTCAACAAACTTCAAGTAAAAGGCAATTACAAACAATCAAAAGCCTCACCACAGAGGGCACAGAGGAACACAGAGGAAATCCTAAAACAATAGCTAAAGTTTTTTTGTTTTAAACATAAATCAGGTTTTGATTTTCCTCTGTGAACCTCTGTGTACCTCTGTGGTGAGGCTTTATGCTTTGGGTTGTTTGTGATTGGCCGACTGGTGCTGAATAGTTACCAAAAACTAAACGTGGTAGTCGGACCAGCTCCACCTGAGATGTTTCTCGTTCCCAAGCTCCAGCTTGGGAATGCAATGGCTGGCAAAGCTCCAGCTTTGAATCGTTGCAGCGGAGCTTCCCGCATAATTTACGTCCCCAAGCTGGAGCTTGGGAACGAGATGACCTCCGTTCCATCCGCGTGCCGGTTTTGACCGGTCTTCCCGGGACCTTGAGTCTTGATTGCAGTTGTCTGATTGGAAGTACCTCTCTTCCCCTGAAGCGTGACCCTTTTATGCGTAGCGATCCTGCCCCGACGGCCTTGTGCCGGCCCGCTTCACGTCGTACCCACCGATATAGTACGAGTCCCTGCAGACGAAAGTTTTACTGGCAATAAAAACACTAATGCTGGCGCTAAACCAGTTAGCACTGTATCTGGATGCAATTGGAGTCAGCTAATGCATCCTTTTAATCACATATATCTATTTCTTCTGGCATAGATGGAATTCTATGACTGATTGATAATTTGTCTAAAGTCAGCACGCCTGCACGCCGAAGGATGATCTGTGAGCCGGATGACAGTCTACTGTCAAATCCATGTCAGCAGCTGTCAAATTTACTCAAAGGCATCATTGGATAACAGTCCTAAAACTTAAACATTGCCGGTTATACAGTAAGTTGTAGCGTTGGTAGCATTATTGCAGTCATGGCGATGTTGCAGCACAGTAGCCGTGACTATACCTGAGAAGAATCAGGACCGCTGCGGAGGAGTTCGAGGATTTCTAGTGTGTTTGTTTGCAGTTTTGTCAGTACCTAACAAGGGGGAGGTGGATGTTCACGCGAGGGAATAGGATCAGTCTCAGTTGTTTGGAATAGGTCAGAAAAGGAGGTTCGATTTATGGGGATTAAAAAGTTGCAAGGCGCTCTGCTGCTGTCTCTGCTGGTGGCTTGTGCCAGTGCTGACGCGGCGGAGATTCACGGCAGGAGTTCCACCTCATTCCAATGGTTCAACAACGAGTTTAAGGACAACAAGACGCAGGCCGAGCTGGGCGAATATCTGAGGCTTTCGGTGACCGGCATCGACCCTGCAGGGAAATTTTCCCTGCAGGGTTACGGCAGGGGGAGCCAGGATCTGACCACCGGCGAGGGACTGAACGGCCGGCTTTATTACCTTTACGGCGAGTACCGGGACCTCTTCGACAAGGTTGACATCAAGGCCGGGCGCCAGTTCGTCAACCAGGCGGCGGGCACCGCCATCATCGACGGAGCCCAGGTGGACCTGAAGAACATCGGACCGGTCGCCCTGTCGGTCATGGGAGGGCATGAAGTGCTGTTCGGGTTGAACGGCGAGGCCGGCGGAAACGGCCGGGCAGCCATGGGAGTTTCCGCCCATCTGGAAGGCTTCAAGCAGACCGATCTGGAACTGGCCTGGTTTCGCAAGACCGACTTCTCGGATGTCACCCGGGACGTCCTGGGAGCCAACTTCAAACAGTATCTGCTGGGCAATCTGAAAGTCTACGGCAACGCCAAGTTCGACCTGGTGAGCGAATCCTTCAGCGAGGTGCTGGGCGGGGTCAAGTACTACCCGCTGGCCAGCCTGATCTTCACCGGTGAGTACTACCAGAGTTACGCCACCTTCGACGCCAACTCCATCTACGCCGTGTTCGCCGTGAACCGCTACCAGGAGGGGGTGTTCCGCGCCGATTACTCCATCAACGACAAGGTGTCCGTCAACGCCGGTTACACCCGCGAGGCCTTCGGCGATGACGGCTCGGCCAACGTATACCGCGCCGGGGTCGGCGTGCGGCCGGTCGAGCCCCTGCTGGTGAACCTTGAGTGGGACAAGCGGCAGGGCTACTACGGCGACGTCGACGGCTTCATCGTCGATGCGGCCTACGACCTCAACAAGACGGTCCAGTTGGCAGGCGGCATCAACTTCGACGCCTACCAGCGCGACGCCCTCACCGGCGAGGAGATCGCGCGCAGGTACTGGCTGGGCGGCAAGTACAGGCTGGCCAAGGACATGGCGCTCTCCGGACGGGTCCAGGACGACGTCAACGTGCGCTTCAGCAAGAACATCTCGGGCCGCGTGGTCTTCGATTACGATTTTTAGAAAGGAGGTGCTTCTGTGAAGAAACTATTGTTCGTTTTCATGCTTTTGACCATGTCTGCCCTGTACGCCGGGCAGGCCCTGGCGGAAAAGCAGCAGCACAAGGACTATGCCAAGAACAGAATTTCCGAGTGCAACGACTGTCACAAGGGCGAGGGCATCGCCCCCAACCATGACAGCGACTGGGTGCGCGGCCACCGGCTGGCTGCCGGCAAGGCCAATAACAATTGCGCCCAGTGCCATATCCAGTCGTATTGCCTCGATTGTCATCAGGGAGGCGGCATCAACGCCGATCTCTCGACGGACAGCTTCCGCAGGGACTATGTCCCGAAGAGCCACCGCAGCGATTTCATCGCCATCCATCCCGTCAAGGCGCTGGACAATCCGCAAAGCTGCCTGCGCTGCCACGACCAGTCCTACTGCAACTCCTGCCACTCCCGCTTTCCCAAGGGAAGCCTCAGGATAAAGTCGCACCAGATGCTCGGGGCTAACGGCCAGAGATACGCGCCCGCCATAAACGAGCACGCCACCGAGGCACGGCGTAATCTCCAGTCCTGCCAGTCCTGCCATCCGGAGGGGGATGTCTGCATCCTGTGCCACGCCAGCGGTAAAACCAACCCGCACCCGCGCAACTGGAAGGGTATCAGCGGGAATCTGAGGAATAGAGCCGGCGACAAGGTCTGTCTCAAGTGTCATCTGCCCGGAAGCTTTTAATAGAGCAAACCAAAAACCAGGAGGAACGAATGACTAGAAACATCTTTAAGTATTCGGCTGTAGTCGGCTCACTGCTCGCGATGGCGCTTGTCGCAGGCTGCGGTACCAGCAACAAGGAGGGGAACATCACGGTCGGCAACGTGGCCAAGGTGGACGAGTCCCTCTGTGCCCAGTGCCACGGCAGCGCCCGTGAGAAGCTGACCGGGCGGCTCATCTATGAGGACTACAAAGATTCCGTGCATGCGCGCAACTCGGTCGGCTGCCAGGATTGCCACGGCGGCGGCGCCCAGCATAACGGCGTCGGTCCGATCCCCTTCCCGAAACCGGGTGCCGAGCAGTGCCGGGTCTGCCACGACAAAGAGCTCCTGGTGACCAAGTATACCGGTTCCAAGCACGCCCTCGTCCAGATCGAGAACGAAGAAGGCCAGGCCTGCCAGCGCTGCCACACCCACCAGGGCGCGGTACTGGCTGCCCAGTTCGGCTTCACCGGCGACGGGACCGTCATGGCTGCCATGGTCAACGCTCCGGGCGTTATCCCCAGCCCCGAGGCGATCAAGTGCAACACCTGCCACGTGACGCACAAGCCCCAGGAACTGCGCGTTGACGCAGCCTGGAACCCGGCCGTAGTCGCCGGCACTCCTTCGACCCCCGGCACCAATGCGGGTAACGACCAGTACCGCCTCTGCACCCAGTGCCACACCTACCTGAACCCGGCTGGCAAAGTCGCAGGCTCCGGTTCGACAACCTCTGGCACCGTTACGGTCGGCCATCACGAGACCTCCTGGTACCGTGCCATCGCCACCACCCACTACAACAGCCCCACCGACCCGACAGCTGTCACGGGCTACGGCGTGCGCACCGCCGGTGCCGCCCCCTGCTTCGACTGCCATAACCACGAGTCCAGAACCAACTCCAACAACGACCCGGCTTCCGCATCGTTCCTGCCGGCGAACACGACGATCTACACCGACTGGGCACAGTCCGGCCATGCCGGCTCAATCCTGACCGCCAAGTTCGCCGCAGCTAAAGCCAACCCGGTTGACAGCACCCTCGCCAGAACCGACCCGATCAGGGTTGCCCAGGGCCTGGCCCAGGTCGACGCGGTCATGAACGCCAAAGCCGACTTCCCTGTAGAGACCGGCGCGTCCTGTGTGCGCTGCCACACCTCCACCGGCCTCTCCCAGTTCCTCGCCAACCCCGCACTGGGCGGCTCCGTGACCATCTCCGGCACCACGACCACCACCGTAGCGTCCACCCTGCCGGCCGGCACGGCCGAGCTGATCGCATGCTGGGGCTGTCACAGCAACCCGGCAACCGGCGTGCTGAACAAGCTGAACGGCGCTTCCGCCAGCACCGACTACAAGACCGCCAAAGGCCACGTGCCGACCGCGTACCAGATTGCTGCCGGCAAAAACAACTGGTTCCCTGACGTTGCAGGCTCCAACATCTGCATCAGCTGCCACGACGGCCGCAACAGCGACCCGGCTTCCGTCGAAGTCGCAGTAGCTCTCGATGTCGCCACCGGCGGCGTAGCAAAAGCAAGCACCGCCGGCTCGCACCATGCGTCGGCAGCCGCTGTCATGTACCTGAAGCAGGGCTTCTTCAACCTCTCCACCGGCAAGGCCTACACCGACTCACTGAAGTCCGATCTGGACGGCGGCAAGGTCACCAGCACGCACCGCAAACTGGGTACCCCTGCCATTAACGGCGACGGCCACAACCCGACCTTCTTCGTCGCCGGCAACCTCGATTCCAACGGCCCCTGCGTGACCTGCCACATGACCGGCAGCCACAGCCTGAAGATCGACCAGAAGGCCATCACCGCAGTATGCAACAAGTGCCACAGCTCCGAAGGCGGCAACGACATCACGACCATCGCCGCCTTCGACCAGCACTTCATCGAGCCGCAGTCCGAAGTATTCCAGGACGCGCTCACACTGGCAGCGGCGGTCTTCAACTCCAGGCAGTCCACCGTTGTCATGGCCAGAAGCACCAGCGGCGAGATGTCGGTGTACTCGATGGTGACATCAGGCACCAAGCTTGGCTACACCCCGGACAACTACGCGGCTTACCTGGCCGGCACGGCAAGCCTCAACTCCGCCACTGCAGCCGACTGGACCACCGTAGCGTCCGCAGCACCTTACACCAACAAGACGAAGGTCTTGGGCGCCGTGTCCAACATCCTCTTCCTCAGCAAGGACAAGGGAGCTTATGCCCACGCCCGCACCTACAGCCGCAGGCTGATCTTCGACTCCATCGACTTCCTTGACGATGGCTCGATGAACGGGTCGTCGGCTCTGGCCGCCGTTGCCACCAGCCCCGCCGTCTACGGCAAGGGTGCGACTGCCTACACCGACGGCAAGCTGACCACGCTGGCGGCCGGCACCACGGAAGCCATGATCTACCTGGCCGCCTGGAGCCGATCCACCGGCGCCTGGGTCGATGTGGCGCGTCCGTAATGGTTTAACCGCTTGAAATTTAGCACACTGCCCCGCCTCGCCAGAGGCGGGGTTTTTTGGTACTACTTGAGGGTGTGTGTCTGCTAGACTCGGATCACAAGAAAAAATATTGCGTCGGTTATCATTGGAACCAAGACCTCATGAACCTGCCTGCGGATAAAATAGGAGTTCGGACCATCTGTATCGTGCTGTCGGTGCTGGCGCACCTCCTGCTGCTCTTTCCGCTGGGTATCCTCGGAGGCTACCATCCAGCCAAGCCGGTGGATCCGCTCCAGGCTGTCATGGTCGACTTGAAGGGGCCAATCGATGACACTGAGTCTGCCAGGGCATCTGCGGGCCAGGAATTTGCCGAGGCAGCGGCCGAAGCGGAAGATGAAGCAAGCGATGGCCCGGCCGGTGCAGCGCTGGTCGATGCGCCGCTGAAGAGCGAGCCAGAGCGCCAGGCCGAGCCGGAGCCGGCAACAGAGGGCGCTGTAACGGACACGGATAAGGCTGACGCCTCCGCGCCGGGCGAAATATCGGCAAATGAGACGACGCCTGCGGTATCACGGAGAACCTTGCCGATATATACCATCAAGCCGCCGTTGAGAACAGCCGGCGAGTTCCTGGCAACCGAACGGGAAAAGCTCACCTACCAGATAAGCATGTTCGGTATCCCGGTGGGAGTGGCCGAACTGGAGGCGAAAAACGAGCGCGGCGAGGTGAGGATCACGCTCAGGGTCAAGTCGAACTCCGTCCTCTCCACCCTTTACCCCGTGGATGACTTCGTCGAGACGCGGCATATCGGCGGCAATTTTATCATCACCAAGATCAGGCAGCAGGAAGGCTCCTTCAAGAGCGACCGCGGCTTCACCCTATTCCTGCGCGACAAGAGCGTGTTCTGGATCGACAATCTCAGGAAGCGCAGCATGATGGAATCGCTCCCCAACAGCGAGGTGCTCGACATCCTTTCCGGGGTGTATTATCTCAGGAATCGGCAGCTGAAGGTGGGATCAATCGAACAGATACAGCTCTATGACAGTGACACTTACGCTTCCTTGCCTGTCGAGGTTGTGCGTCGGGAACGGATCTCTCTTCCCGGCTTCAGGAAGGCTGATACCCTGGTGGTAAAGCCGCTTCTCAGGACAGACGGTATCTTCAAGAGAACCGGCGATCTGCTGATCTGGCTGACCGACGACGAAAACAAGGTTCCGGTAAAGGTGGAGACCCAGATTGCCCTCGGCACGGTGAGTGTCGAGCTGGTTTCCGCCGAAACCAAGCAGGGCGAGGCTCCGGTTGCCGCTCTAAAGAACCGGAACTGATCTTTTCAAGTCTTGTCACTCCCCATTGTTCTCTTCCTCCCGACGACACTGTGCCTGCCGTCGTCCACCCAGATACTGACCCGCTGAATATAAGAGCAAGTCGAGACGTTTTTTGTTACACTGCCGCCATGATAGGGATTCTCGCCACCACGTTGTTTCTTCTGCTTTCCGCCACGCCGCTCTTTGCGGCCGGCCTCGGGACGCCGAGCCTCTCCGCTCCGCTCGGCACGGTCCGTTTCTTCGACCCCGACCGGTTCCTCACCACGGGCGGGGTTAAGTACTCAGCGGCGAGCGACCTGACCCTGGAGCCTGAGTGGGGTGTCGGTTACCGTGCCATGGAGCGGCAACTCCCCGGGGGGGGCGAGGAGTCGATCCACAGGGTCCATGCCCAGGCGGGATGGCGGCTTTCCCTGGCCGATACGCTCTACTTCTCTGCGGCGGCGAAGGTCCCCGTATATACCTACGAAAGCTCCGGCAGCCACACCGGCCAGGATCTGGGGAGCAGGCAGGGCTATGACCTCATCCATTCGTTCAGAGGCGCCCTCACTTGGACCGGGGAAGTCGGGTTGCACCTCACCAGCCGGACGGACCTCACCCTTTACTACGACCAGGGCCTTGCCTCGGGATGGTTACCCGGCGTTGCCCAGCAGGAGGAGCGGGTCGGCACCCGGATCATCTGGAGGTTTAAGTGAAGCAGATTAAGATTGAGATTAAGATTAAGGGGGGGACCCGGCGTAAAAGCAGATTAGGATTGAGATTAAAATTAAGATTAAGTGGGGTTTGACCCCGTCGGGGCCTCATGCCTTTTTTGTCGGCGGAGTTGTAGCAGGTTCAAAAACTGGTAGTCTATGATCTGCCGCAACATCTCGTTCGAATCCTGGGGATCGTGTCATGATGATAAGGGTGGTTTATGGCAGCGGAGAAACGGGCCTGGTGAAAGCTTGCGATCTCGACCGCCTGATCAGGGAGGAGCAGATACTCGCATTTTGCAGGTCGGACGGCTGGGCGCGGATCGGACTAGATCCGATACGCGTGACACAATATCCCTTCGCCGGCTCAGGGGACAGGTGGTCCGACGTCCTCTCCTCGTAGAGCGTGAAAACCGACCGCTGCCGTCGGAGCTGACCCGAACCTGATCTCTGACGCTTTGCTATCCCGCACCACGGCGCTCCCTGCGCCGGGACCTTTAGCCACCTCCAGCACCCGATCCGCCGGACCGGCGGACCTCCTCTCGAATAGACCCCAGCCCCACCTTCACGACCCTTCCGCGTTCATCCGACACCTCCCACACCTCCGACAGGTCCGACACTCCGATAGATTCCCTGCCCGGTACCAGATTTGATCTTGACTACCGTGGAGCTTTAGTTATGATTCCGCGAGGAAAGCCGGCGCGCCGCTGCGGCAAACGGTCAGGCGAGGGTAGGGCGCGCCTGCCGGCAGCCACGGACAGGGGGGGAGATGGGGCATCTGCTTTCGATTGACCAGGGGACGACCAGCAGCAGGGCAACGCTCTTTACGCCCGAGGGGAGGGCGCTCGCCACGGCGGGAAGGCCTCTCTCCCAGCACTACCCGAGGCCGGGATGGGTGGAGCACGACCCGGAGGAGATCTGGCAGGGCGTGCTGGCGAGCATCCAGGAGGTCCTGGCCGCGACTGCGGTGCCGCTCCGGGAGATAGCGGGTATCGGTATCACCAACCAGAGGGAGACCACTGTCGTCTGGGAGCGCGCCACGGGGCGCCCGCTGCACCGGGCCATCGTCTGGCAGGACCGGCGCAGCGCCGAGCAGACCGGGTCGATGAAGGGCGCGGGGCTGGAGCCGATGATCCGGGAGCGGACCGGGCTGCTGCTCGACCCCTACTTCTCGGCAAGCAAGATCGCCTGGCTCCTGGAACAGGTCGAGGGGCTGCGTGCCCGGGCCGAGCGCGGGGAGGTCTGCTTCGGGACGGTCGACTCGTGGCTCGTCTTCCGCCTGAGCGGCGG